>ERZ780168.3408-NODE-3408-length-12460-cov-5.214591_pt1 | contig 12460 bp, 10 predicted proteins | sample MGYA00510981_ERZ780168 | MGnify/ENA primary metagenome ERZ780168 (study PRJEB29588, sample SAMEA2158769) | human gut metagenome | biome: human gut; feature: human-associated habitat; material: faeces | place: Denmark | collected 2008/2010 ...
AGATGCGGCCGCAGACGGCCGGGAACGGGTTTTCTTTCTTGATGAGCTCCAGCGCGTCCGTGTAGCGGCCCTGTGCGGCGAGCTTCAGGTAGCCCTGCACGGGGATGTGCGCGGGGCAGGCGGTCTTGCACGGAGCGGTGCCGGTGGGCACGACGTCCTCGTGGTCCTCGCGGTAGTTCGGGTCCCAGCTGCGCTTCGGGCGCAGGGTCTCGGAGAGCTTGACGTAGTCCGGCTTCTGTGTCAGGTCCTCGGTCGAGCAGAGCTTCTGGCCGAGTTTGAGCGCATTGCCGGGGCAGGTCTCCACGCACTGGCCGCAGGCGACGCACTTGGCCTCGTCCACCTCGGCGACGTAGTTGGAGCGGATGGCATCGCGCGCGCCGTACATCAGGCCCACGCGCAGGCCGAAGCAGGCACAGGCGCAGCAGTTGCAGATGGCCGCGCTCTCGCCCGGCTCTTCGATGTTGACCATATCGTGCATGAGGCCGTTTTCTTCGGCACGCTTGATGATCTCGAGCGCTTGCTCGCGCGTGATCTCCTTGGCGCGGCCGGAGCGGATGTAGTGCTCGGCGCCCTTGCCCATCTGGATGCACATGTCCTCATCGAGGTGGCCGCAGCCGTCGCCGATGCTCGTGCGCGACGCGCGGCAGGAGCACGGGGACACGGAGAAGCGGTCGTACTTGTCCAGATAGTGCGAGATGCGCTCAAATTCGTTCACGCCGGGAATGCCCTCGAGTGCGCTCTCGACCGGGATGACGCGCATGAGGCCGTAGCCGTCGGGGATCATGGCGCCCATGTTTGCCGCGAGGTTGCGGGTGTACTCCTCGAACGCGCGGCCGACCTCCGGATGCGTTTCCAGCAGCTCCTTCTGGTTGACCATCATCTCGAGGATGCCGGGCGCGAAGATCTGCATGTAATACGTGTCCTCGCCGAGCGCCTCGTTGTGCGAGCGGCGGAAGATGCCGTAGTACACGAGGTTGTCGAGCAGGGGCTGCACCTCCTGCACGGTCTTGCCGACCTTCTTGGCCAGGTAGGCCGCGGTGCGCTCCTTGCGCAGGCCGGCCGCGATGGCGACATCCGCTTCTTCGTCGGTCAGGATGCCCGCCATGCAGTAGTATTCGGGCGCGTTTTCGTCGATCTTCGTCGTGATGCCGGTGACGCCCCCAATGATTTTCGCCAGCTTCACGATCTTCGGTCTGAGTTGTGCCATGGTCTCTCCTCCTTCATGTTGTTGCGCTGAGATTGCCACTACTATAACATATGCGCGCGCACGCGGGGAAACAAAATTTCCCATTTGGCGCAATATGAAACAAGTGATGTGCAAATGTGTCGGATTGTGCGCAAAAACAGGCCCCCGGAAAGCAGCGGGGGCCTGTTGTGGTGCATGTGTCAGAACTTGACGAAGCCGGTGGTCGTGCCCATCGGGTAGCCGAGCGTCCACTCCTGTTTTCCGCACTGGGGGCAGACCTCGCCGCGGGCCTTGAGCTCGTCGATGAAGGCCTCGGCGCGCATGATGTACATATTCGTCTTGCGCACGTAGCGGCAGTGCCCGCAGAAGACCACATAGGTCGCGAAGCTGTCGTACACGCCGCGGGCGCGGTTTTCCTTTTCCTCGGCGGTCAGCGGCCGGGGATTGACATTATGATTAACTGCCATGGTTTGCTCCTCCCCTGTCAGATCTGGTGCTCGCGCTTGACGCTGTCATAGTGCTTGTTCAAAAACGGCACGACGACGGAGCGCATGAGCTTCATGTCGAGGTTATAGTAATAGATCACGAACAGCACGGCCAGCGCGCCGCCGGTGATGCCAAAAGCTCGGAACAGGAACTGCGCAAATTTGCATTTCATATCGGTGGACCTCCTTTACCAGCCCATGCTGTCGTCAAAGTCGAGCAGCGACGGATCGACCGGCTCCTCGTGCATGACGTTGATCATGTATTCGTTGACGGTGCGGCGCGCCTCGGCCGGCGAGACGATGCGGTGATCCATCAGCGAGTGCGGCATCCACACCGTGTGGAAGCGCTCGTCGTGCTTGCGGATCTCCTCCTCGATCAGGCCCTGCGCACCGGCCATGCCCTTGCAGCCGATGTCATCGTACATGAGGATCATGTCGCAGTTGAACTTCTCCGCCGTCTCCCACATCTGCATGATGTGGCGGTTGCCGCCGACGGTGTGCGTGCGCATCGGGGTGCGGGCGTGCCAGTCGGCCACGTCGCTCATCATGATGTCGCGGTCCTCGGTGTCGACGATGTTGTGGCCGGTGAGCGAGTCCATGTTGATCAGGCACAGAATGCCCCAGCAGTTATACAGCCACTGCACGCCGTGTGCATAGTACGTCGAGCCGCAGCTCCAGGCAATGGCGCGGTGGCGCGTGAGCGGGAAGGTATTGATGTTCTTGCGCACGCATTTATCAAAGATGCGCATGAGCTTGTGCGAGGCCTTGAGGAAGTACTCGTTGCCGCCCTGCTGGTAGAAGTAGATGCGGAACAGGCCCTGGCACACGGGGTTGAGCGCGCCGTTGTTCGTCTTGGCATAGACGTCCCAGCGCTCGGTCTCCTCGCGGTTGAACTGGTTGGTGTTTTCAATGTGCTGGATGAACGTGTCCCAGTTGAACGGCTGGTGGAACTGCTCCTCGAGGAAGTGGATGGCGTCGTACACCTCGTGCACGCCGAGCTCCTTGCAGGTCGGGTCGTCATACATGAGCGGCGTCGTGAACGGGTGCACGGCCTTCTTGCCGTCGCTCGAGAGCGCACGGTACATGGCGACGTTGTCCATCATGTTCGCGTCGCAGGGGTTGTTGGTCGTGAGCCAGCAGTTGCCGATGTCGGGGTACTCGCCCTCGACGGCGACACCGGTCTCCACGAGCGGCAGCGTGCACATGTCGCCCGGGATGCCGCAGCTGACGGCCTGGTCAACGTAGTACGAGCCGAGGTTCTTGTTCAGAATCGGCACCATGAACGCCGCGTGCTGCTGGATGTTGATGCCGTAGTAGCCGGGGAAGCCGTAGATGATGTGCTTCGGCAGCGTGTAGTCAAAGGCGATCGTGCGCTCGGTCCACTTGTTCTCGCCGAAGCGGCGGTCGGCGCGGATCTCGCGCCAGAGCGTCGTGATGGAGTCGGACACCATGCAGTCGATGGCCGTCAGGTCGGCGCGCAGGACCATGCCGCGGTCGCCCTCGATCCATTTATCGACCATCATCGGCGTGGCCAGATACGCGCTCAGCCAGCGATACTTCCAGAAGGCGCGGATCATGCGCACCGGGTCGCGGCCGATGAGCCCGGCCATCTTGCCCCAGGTCTGCAGCCAGCGGGCGAAGGCATAGGCCGTGTCCTTCACGCCGCGCCACTCGCGGTGGAAGTAAAAGTTCGTGCCCTCGATGTACAGGTCGCCGAGATAATGACACGCGTTGTCACCCCGCAGGAAGTGGCCGAGCGTGCCGTATTCTTCTTTGAGCGTGCGTTTGCGTTTCCACATAGTTGAGCCCCTCCCTTATTGCTGCGCCTGGATCTTTTTGATCTCCAGCGACTCGATGAACGCCTGGAACCGGGTACGCAGCTGGCCGGAGGCGGCGCTCGTGTAATCCTTCTCGATCTGGCACACAGGGATGCTGCGCGGCAGCTCATAGCCCTCGTAGAACCACATGCCGTCCTGCGCGCGCTCGTAGCCCCAGTATTCGCAGAACTTCATGTTCTCAACGATGATGCCGTCGGCGCGGTATTTCTCCGCGAGATCGAAGATGTATTTCTTGCGCGCGATGATGTTCTCGGGGCCCATGGCGCGCGGGCACTGGTTGCGCCACATATAGTAGTCGGCGATGGACTGCAAAACGTCCTTGCCCTCCTCGAGCGGGATCTCCTCGCGGCCGGGCATCGAGCCGAAGCAGTAGCGGTCGGCCACGACGTATGCCCCACAGCTTTCAAGCAGCTTTGTAAAATCGGGGTCGTCTATCTCGCTGCCGGCGACCATAACGCGGGCGCGGAACGGGAACTTTGGCTCCGGCTCGCGGGACTTGATCTCCTGCAGCGTCTCGCGCAGGTAGGGCAGGATGAGATCCTTCGGGCACGTCTGCGTGCACAGCTGGATGACGTGGAACTCATACCCCGTGATGACGGGGTTGTCCGCCATGCGCATTTCGTTCATCTCCGTGATGATGCGGCACACTTCGTTGAACTGCTCGACAGCCTTGCGCAGCTTTTCCTCCGAGAAGTCCACGCCGTAGACCTTTTCGAGCGGCTGGATGATCTTTTGCTCGATCTGGCGGCGGTAGTAGCCCGCATGCCACTCGGTCTTGCGCAGCGGCATGTCGAGATACGTGCAGAAAAATTTCTCGTTCGGGATCAGCTCGCAGTATTCAAAATACTGCTCCATGCGGTTCATCGTCGTGCAGCACTCCTGCCCGATGAGCGCGGAGATAAAGTTGTAGCCGCCCTCGAACGCGCGCTCGAGGATGCTCTTGGAGTACGGACACGAGCGGTTGGTCATGTAATAGGTGGCCATGTCGGGGTTGGTGCAGTTCGGCGCGCGCAGACGCACGCCAAAACACTTGTCCGTATCCAGCAAAACCTCCGGTATGTACGAACAGTTCCATGCCAGCGCCAGCCGCCCGTCCCCACAGGCGGCCTGAACCAGGTCGTTGTTTGCCTGCTGCAGCAGGTTTTCAAAATAGATCAGATGCTTCAGGTCTCTCATTCGCGTATTCCCTCCTTCGATGCACAGATTCCGCGCAGTCGATGAAAATTCGACATTTTGCACAAGCGCAGAATGTTAACGCATATTTATTATAGAACTTTGTCCGAATCATGTCAATATGTGTAACAAATGATTATTAACGGACATTTCGCGTTTTTCTGCCTGAGAGGCGGAAGAAAGGACTTGCTAAAAGATAAACAAAGTGATAAAGTGAACCTGTATATGCAAAAATTTTGCCGGAAAAACCGGTGCTCGGACGCGCGCGGGGGAAGCGCCGTCCGCAGGAAAGGGGAACGAAGAAGATGGGTTACATGAAGTATCTCAAGCTCATGAACCGCATGAACGCGGTCACGCAGGTGCCGCAGCCGCCGGTGCCGCAGTTTGAAAAATACTGCAAGCTGTTCGTGACCGACGAAGAGTACGACATCATGATGGGCATGAAGCTGCGCGGCAACACGGAGGCAGAGCTGCGCGCGCTCTACACCGGCAGTGACTGGGCCGGCACGCTCTACGACATGTGCCGCAAGGGCTTCCTGCTGAAGATCTATGACGGTGCCGAGCCGACGTATGACCTCGCGCCGATGCTGCCGGGCTGGTTTGAATTCCCGCTCTCGACTGGCGAGGACAGCGACACGATCCAGAAGGCGTCGGAGCTGTTCACCTCGGCCATCAACATGGTCACGACGCTCAACGTCGAGCCGCTGCGCACGGGCTACGCCGCCATGAACAACCTTAAAAAGCTGCAGGGCGACAAGGGCCACATGGAGGTGGCGCTCCCGCTCGAGGGCAAGGCCGCCGGCAAGGTCGTGCACGTCGACCGCAAGCTCTCCAACGACACGACGAGCGTCGTGCCGAGCTACCAGCTCGAGGCGTACCTCGACAGCCTGCCGGACGATGCGCCCATCAGCGTCATGCACTGCTTCTGCCGCAACATCCGCCGCAGAGAGGGCATGCAGCCCAAGCACCCCACGCCGGACGAGGTGTGCCTGTGTGTCGGCAACATGGCCAAGCAGATCATCGAGTTCGGCATCGGCCGCCAGGTCAGCAAGGCCGAGGCGCGCCGGATCCTCGTTGACTGTGAGAACAAGGGCTGCGTCCACCAGGTGTTCCACTACGCCTGCAACATGGACGAGGAGACGACCGCCATCTGCAACTGCGACACGCAGTGCTGCGAGATGCTCGGCTCCTACACGCGCGGCGGCATGCAGCCGCTGTATATGCGCGCGCGCGCAAAGCCCGTCATCGTCCACCCCGAAAACTGCAACGGCTGCAACATCTGCAACCACTTCTGCCCGACGGTGGCCACCGGCTTCAACGCGCAGAGCGGCAAGGTGTTTGTGGAGTACCAGCGCTGCATCGGCTGCGGCGTGTGCGTCACGAAGTGCCCGAAGGACGTGCGCAAGATGGTCGACGGCGACCGCGTGCTCTTCTGCAAGCCGCTCAAGAAGGATCTGGTGCGCGAACGCAATGTCCGCCGCCAGCCGAAGAAAAAATAAATGCACGAGGCGGCCATTGCCAAGGAGGTCTTTGACATCGCCCAGCAGGCGATGGCGGAAAACGGCCTCACGCGCCTGACGCGCGTCGTCATGGACATCGGCGAATACTCCGCCGTCGTGCCCGAGCAGCTGCAGCTTGTGTTCCGCATTGCGGTGCACAACACCGCCATGGACGGCTGCGCGCTCGAGATCCATGATCTGCCCGGCGAGCTGGGCATGTACGTGCGCACGATCGAGGGCGAGTAGACGCATACATATAAAATTAATAAACAACGCGGCACGCCCGCAGGAACGCTGGTTCCTGCGGGCGTGGTTTTTATTTGACGGGAAAACGGCACCGATCTGTGCCGCGAAAACGGAAAATTCGTCCGGCGCGCATATCCGCACGCAAATCCGCCGACAATAACCGGGAAGCAAATCCCGTAAACTGCGGCTTTGGAGGAATGGATATGTACAAAAAAGATTTTATTGACACCAACGATTTCACAAAACAGGAACTGCTGGACATCATCGACCTGTCGCTCGCCATCAAGCGCGCCATCCGCCGGGGTTATTATCCCCCGCTGATGAAAAATATGAACCTCGGCATGATCTTTCAGCAGTCGAGCACCCGCACGCGCGTGTCGTTCGAGACGGCCATGAGCCAGCTCGGCGGCCACGCACAGTATCTTGGCCCCGGCATGATCCAGCTCGGCGGGCATGAGACCATCGGCGACACGGGCAAGGTGCTCTCGCGCCTGGTCGACGTGGTCATGGCCCGCGTCATCGAGCACAAGACCATCGTGGAACTCGCCGACGCGTGCACGATCCCGGTCATCAACGGCATGAGCGATTATAACCACCCTACGCAGGAGATCGGCGACCTGTGCACCATCAAGGAGAACCTGCCCGAGGGCAAGCGGCTGGAAGACTGCAAGGTCGTCTTTGTCGGCGACGGCACGCAGGTGTGCGCGTCCCTCGGCTTCATCACCACGAAGCTCGGCATGCATTTTGTGCACTACGGCCCGGAGGGGCATCAGCTCAATGCCGACCATAAGCACATTCTCGAGGCCAACTGCAAGCTTTCCGGCGGCAGCTGGGCCGTCACGGACGAGCGCGACGCCGTACGCGGCGCGGACTTCATCTATACCGACGTCTGGTACGGCCTGTATGAAAACGAGATGCCGAAGGAAGAGCGCGTGCGCGTCTTTGCGGATTATCAGGTCAACCGCGAGCTCATGCAGCTCGGCGCACTCGGCTGCAAGTTCCTGCACTGCCTGCCCGCCACGCGCGGCGAGGACGTGACCGACGAGGTCGCCGACTCCGCCGCCTCCCTCTGCTGGGAGCAGGCCGGCAACCGCCTGACGGCCATGCGCGGGCTGCTGGTGTATTTCACGCGCTGCCGCCGCTGCCCGTCGGAGCTGGAGCTCGCCGCGGCGCAGGAGGAGCTCGACACCTTCCTCGACGCGCGGCTCGGCGGCTGCTGACCGGCTGCCAAAGGAGCAGACACCATGGAAGAACGAAAAAAATTCCGCCTTGCGGACGTCGTCCTCTCGGTCATCTGCGTTGTGTTCGTGGCGGAGGCGGCGGCACCCGTCGCCTCCATCGGCAACAGCCAGTATTTCTGGTGGGTGTTCATGATGATCGCCTTCCTGCTGCCGTACGGCATGATCTCGTCCGAGCTCGGCACGACGTACACCGGCGACGGCGGGCTCTATGACTGGATCAACAAGGCGTTCCCGCGCTCAAAGTGGGGCGCGCGCGCCTCGTGGTACTACTGGATCAACTTCCCGCTGTGGATGGCCTCGCTCGCCGTCGTGTGCCCGGAGCTGCTGAGCGTGCTCACGGGACTGCAGTTCGGGTGGCTGGCAAAGCTGCTCATCGAGCTGGCCTTCATCTGGATCGTCACGTGGATCGCGTTTTACCCCGTGTGCGACAGCATCCTCATCCTCAACATCAGCGCCGCCATCAAAATGATCCTCGCGCTGACGGTCGGCGTGCTCGGCATCGTCTACGTCGTGAAAAACGGCTTTGTCAACGACACGGCCTTCCGCACGTTCCTGCCGGGGTTTGATCTGCACAGTCTGTCGTATATCTCGGTCATTATCTTCAACTTCCTCGGTTTCGAGGTCGTGTGCACGTATGCCGACAACATGCGCGATCCCAAGCGCCAGATCCCGCAGGCCATCATCACCGGCGGCATCGTCATCGCGCTCATCTATCTGTTTTCGGCCTTCGGCATCGGCGCGGCCATCCCCACGCACGAGATCAGTGAGGACTCAGGCCTCATCGACGCCGTCTCGCTCATGACCGGCCGCACGAGCGGCTTGTTCGTCGGCGCGGTGGCACTGCTGTTTCTCATTACCCTGTTCGGCAACATGATCTCATGGTCCATGGGCGTGAACTCCACGGCTGCCTACGCCGCCGAAAACGGCGACATGCCCGCGATTTTTGCCCGCCGCTGGGCGAAAAACGACATGCCCATCGGCTCCGCACTCACGAGCGGCATCGTTGCGAGCGTCGTGTGCATCCTCGGCATCATCATCGAGCTGCTCTCGCCGGACTCGTCCCTGTTCTGGAGCTTTTTCGCGCTCAACCTCGTCATGCTCCTGCTGAGCTATGCGCCCGTGTTCCCGGCGTTTTTGCGTCTGCGGGAGATCGACCCCGATTCCGAGCGGCCGTTTCGCGTGCCGGGCGGGCGCGGGATGCTGCGCGTGCTGGCCTATGTGCCCATGGCGCTCATCCTCATCTCGATCTTCTTCACGGCGGTGCCGCTGTCATTCGACAGCGAGACGCTCTCCGGCTATCTGCCGATCACCGTCGGGTCGATCCTCAGCATCGTCATCGGCGAAATTCTCATCGCGGCGCGTGCGCGCCGGCACCATTCTTAGGAGGAACCATTATGGCAAAACGAATCACCGGCTCCACGCCGAAGCTCGACGGCTACCGGATGCCTGCGGAGTTTGAGCCGCAGGCCGGCGTCTGGATGCTCTGGCCGGAGCGCAACGATAACTGGCGCGACGGCGCCAAGCCCGCGCAGAAAGCCTTTCTGGACGTGGCGACGGCCATCTTGCAGTTTGAACCCGTGACGGTCTGCGTCTCCCCGGCGCAGTACCAGAACGCGCGCGAGCGCCTGCCGCGCGAAGTGCGCGTCGTCGAGATGGCGAGCAACGACGCCTGGATCCGTGACTGCGGGCCGACATTCCTCGTCAACGACAACGGCGGCGTGCGCGCCGTGGACTGGACGTTCAATGCCTGGGGCGGGCTGGTCGACGGGCTCTATTTCCCGTGGGATCTCGACGATCAGGTCGCGCAGAAGGTCTGCGAGATCGAGCGCGTCGATTCCTACCGCACCGAGGGCTTCGTGCTCGAGGGCGGCTCCATCCACGTCGACGGCGAGGGCACCGTGCTCACGACTGAGATGTGCCTGCTGTCCGAGGGGCGCAACCCCGACATGGACCGCGGCGCCATCGAGCGCATGCTCTGCGACTATCTCGGCTGCGAGAAGGTCCTCTGGCTGCGTGACGGCATCGATCCCGAGGAGACCAATGGCCACATCGACGACGTGGCCTGCTTCATCCGCCCGGGCGAGGTCGCCTGCATCTGGACGGACGACCCGCAGAATCCGTTCTATCAGCCGGCGCGCGACGCGTACGACACGCTCTCGCAGGCGACGGACGCCAAAGGCCGCAAGCTGAAGGTGCACAAGCTCTGCCTGACGCAGCAGCCCTGCCTGCTGCAGGGCGCGGCGACGATCGACGCCGTGGAGGGCACCATCCCGCGCGAGGACGGCGAGGTCGCCATCGCGTCGTATATGAACTTCCTCATCGTCAACGGCGGCGTCATCCTGCCGCAGTACGGCGACGCGAACGACGCGCTCGCCGTGCAGCAGGTGCAGGCCATGTTCCCCGAACGCCGTGTGGTCGGCGTGCAGACGCGCGAGGTCGCGTTCGGCGGCGGCAACATCCACTGCATCACGCAGCAGCAGCCCGCGCCGCAGCACAGGTGACGCCATGGCCAGAATCGTCATTGCCCTCGGCGGCAATGCGCTCGGCAACACGCCGGCGGAGCAGCGCGAACGCGTGGCTGCTGCGTGCCCGGCGCTCGTCGGGCTCATCCATCAGGGCCACGAGATTATCATCAGCCACGGCAACGGCCCGCAGGTCGGCATGATCCAGGCGGCGTTCGACACTGCCGCGAAAACGAACCCCAAGGTCGCACCCATGCCGCTGCCGGAGTGCACGGCCATGAGTCAGGGCTATATCGGCTACCATCTCCAGCAGGGCATGCGCCGTACGCTGCGCGCGAGCGGCATGCCCTGGCAGGTGGCGACGGTCGTCACACAGGTCGTCGTCGACCCGGACGACCCCGCGTTCGACGAGCCGACGAAGCCCATCGGCGCGTTTTATGACGAGGCCGCCGCGCAGCAGATGATGCGCGACGATCCGTCGCTGCGCATGCGGGAGGACTCCGGCCGCGGCTGGCGGCGCGTCGTCGCTTCGCCGAAGCCGGTGGACATTGCTGAGCGGCGCTCGATCCTGAACCTGCTCGACAGTGAGTATATCGTCATCGCCTGCGGCGGCGGCGGTGTGCCCGTCGTGCGCGATTCGCACGGGGACTACTACGGCGTGGACGCTGTCATCGACAAGGACTTTGCCTCCGCGTGCCTGGCTGAGGCCGTCGGCGCGGACTATCTGTTCATCCTCACGGCGGTCGACCACGTCTGTCTGAACTTCGGCACGCCGGAGCAGCGGGAGCTTGACGAGCTGCACGTGGACGAGGCGGAGACCTACCTGCGCGCCGGGCAGTTCGGCGCCGGCTCCATGCAGCCGAAGGTGGCCGCGGCCGTGCAGTTCGTGCGCAGCGGCTGGCGGCGGCGCGCCGTCATCGCCTCGCTCGAGCAGGCCCCGGCCGCCATGCGCGGCGAGAGCGGCACGCGCATCGTGCCGTAAAAAACGCAGCAAACAGAAACCCGGCCCTTTCCTTTGCAGGAAGGGCCGGGTTTTTCTCAACCGGGCAGCTCCAGGATCGCCATCTCGATGAAGGTGCTCGTGAGCTTTTGCACCATCTGATTCTCTGTCTCCGTCTTGCCGTGCTCGACCCAGACGGTCAGCACGCCGATCATGGCCGAGGTGATGATGGCGACGAAATAGTCAAACCGCGCGGGATCGTCCGCCATCGGCTGCAGCGCCTCGATCAGGCCGGAGCTGCGGCGCAGACTGTCGAACAAAATGTCCGTCCGGTGGATCTGCACGAGCGCCTCGAGCACCGCGCTGTTGCGAAACCAGTACTGAAACACCGCCTTGGCCAGACTGCCGCGCTGTGCGGGCGGCAGGGCGTTGTACTCGGTGAACACGGCCTGAAATCCGCGGTCGCACAGCAGCGCCAACACGTCCTCGAGGCAGTCGAAGTTGCGGTAAAACGTCGAGCGGCTCACCGTCGAGGCGCGCTGCACGTCCGTGATCGTGATGCGCGCGAACGGTTTTTCTTTCATGCAGGCCAAAAGACCTGCGCAAATGAGCTCCGAGGACGCCTGTGCGCGTTTGTCGTTCTTGATGTGGTACATTTTGGCCCCCAGCGTTCTATATTTTACGGTACTATTGTATCGCAAAAAGGCTTGATGTACAATAGAGACAATTAAAATTTAAGGGAGTGTTTCACATGAGCGAAAATGTGATCTTCTGCTACTCTGGTACCGGCAACTGTCTCGACATGGCGAAAACCATTGCCCGGGAGCTGGGCGATACGGACATCATTCTCATGCGCAGGGAGCCCGCGGTCACGGATGTGCGCGATGCCAAGCGCGTCGGCTTCGTCTTCCCGTGCTACGGCGGCGGTCTGCCCGGCGGCGTGGAGGAGTCGCTGCGCAAGATTCAGGTCGGCTTCACGGCGTACACGTTCGGCGTCTGCCAGTATGCGGGCTATATGGGCTCCGGCCTGCACAAGCTCGACAGCATCATCCCCCTGCGCTACTGGACGGCCGTGTCGCACCAGTGCACGTGCATCTGGCTGCTGCCGCACAGCGTGATGCTGCCGCCGGTGACGCCCGCCATGGCGCAGCGCCGCGCGGACAAAAAGGCAAAACAGATCGCGCAGGACGTCCTCGCTCGGACGGTCTCGCCCAAGGCCCCGCCGAAAAAGCCCCTCAACCAGCTCGAGAGCAGCGTCTGGCCGAAGATCGTGGCCGGAAAGGCGCAGAAGTTCGCCGTCAGCGATGCGTGCGTTGGCTGCGGCCAGTGCGCCAGGCTCTGCCCGCGCGGCAACATCCGCATCGAGGGCGGCCGCGCCGTCATCGGCGGC
>ERZ780168.3411-NODE-3411-length-12451-cov-6.239997_pt1 | contig 12451 bp, 7 predicted proteins | sample MGYA00510981_ERZ780168 | MGnify/ENA primary metagenome ERZ780168 (study PRJEB29588, sample SAMEA2158769) | human gut metagenome | biome: human gut; feature: human-associated habitat; material: faeces | place: Denmark | collected 2008/2010 ...
CTGCCAACATCACCCCCATCGACTACGACCCCAGCGCCACCAAGGTCAATCAGGAAAACCGCATCAAGCTGATGCTGGCCGTTGCCAAGGAGCGCCTGAACGCCCCCGCCGCCCCGGCCCAGCCCCTGACCGCCGAGGAGATCGCGGGCGGTGCGCCCAGTCTCTCCCACGTCTGAGAAACTACAGCAGAAACAAAAAAAGCCGCACGGTACAGTTTTTCGCTGTACTGTGCGGCTTTTCTTTTATGCGCCAGAGCGCTTATTTCTTGTGATACTTGCGGTCTTCCTGCTCATAGGAGGGCTCGCAGGTGAGGTACATCCCCAGACGCTTGATGGTGTCCGTATCCACGCTGGACAGGATGACCGTGGAGTGCATGTCGCAGCCCTTCAGCTTGGAGAGCTGGTGCAGGGCCATCGCAGCGGTGGGGTTGGTGGCAGCGGAGCTTGACAGTGCGATGAGGATCTCATCGGTGTGCAGGCGGGGGTTCTTGCTGCCCAGATAATTGGTCTTGAGGGTCTGGATCGGCTCGATGGCGGCCGCAGAGACAAGATCCATTTCCTGGTCGATGCCGGCCAGCTTCTTCAGCGCATTGAGCAGCGCCGAGGCGGCTGCACCCAGCAGCGGGCCGGTCTTGCCGGTGATGACGGTGCCGTCCGACAGCTCGATGGCGGCGGCCGGTGCCCCGCCGGTCTTCTCCGAGACGGCGTGAGCGGCCTGCTCCACGGGGCGGCTGCCCAGCGTAAGGCCTGCCTGGTTCATCAGAAGTTCCAGCTTGTAGACCTCGCTCTGGACCTGTGCGCCGTTCTTGAGCGCACACAGAGACTTGAAGTACCGGCGGACGATCTCGTTGCAGGAGGCCTCGCAGCAGACGGCATCGTCCACGATGCAGTTGCCTGCCATATTCACGCCCATGTCGGTGGGGGAGTGGTAGGGGCTCTGGCCTGCGATCAGCTCGAACATCGCGTTGACCACCGGGAAGATCTCAATGTCGCGGTTGTAGTTGACGGCAGTCTTGCCGTAGGCTTCCAGATGGAACGGGTCGATCATGTTCACATCGTTCAGGTCGGCGGTGGCGGCCTCGTAGGCCAGGTTCACCGGGTGCTTGAGCGGGATGTTCCAGATGGGGAAGGTCTCGAACTTGGCATAACCGGCCTTGACGCCCCGCTTGTACTCGTGGTACAGCTGGGACAGGCAGGTGGCCATCTTGCCGCTGCCGGGGCCGGGGGCCGTGATGACCACCAGCGGGCGCTCGGTCTCGATGTACTCGTTGCGGCCATAGCCCTCGTCGCTCACGATGCGGGCCACGTCGTTGGGGTAGCCGGGGATCTTATAATGACGGAACGTCCGGATGCCCAGACCGTTCAGCCGCTTTTCAAAGGCTTCCACTTCGGGTGCGGCCGTGTACATGGTCACACAGACGCTGCCCACGAACAGCCCCCGCTCCTGGAAGGCGTCGATGAGGCGCAGCACGTCCAGGTCGTAGGTGATGCCGTAGTCGCCGCGCACCTTGCTGCTCACGATGTCTTCGGCGCTGATGACGATGACGATTTCGGCCTGATCCTTCAGCTGCAGCAGCATCTGCAGCTTGGAGTCCGGCTGGAAACCGGGCAGTACGCGGGAGGCGTGGTAGTCATCGAACAGCTTGCCGCCGAATTCCAGATACAGCTTGTTGTCGAACTGTGCGATCCGCTCGCGGATGTGCTCGGACTGCATCTGCAGGTATTTGTCGTTGTCAAATCCTTTTTTCATTCGTTGCTCCTATTCCTCAAAGAAAACCCGCAGCGGCAACCAACACCGTTCCGGCCGCCGGGGCGTTTTTAACACATGGAATCAGTATACCATATCAAGCCCGGTAGCGCAATGAAAAAATCCCTGTCAAACCGTGTTTCGCTGCAAAAATTCCCGCACTGCCTGCCCGGAGGGAAGGGCAGCAGTGCGGGAGGTGCATCATTTCAGAGAGGAAAGGTGCTTATAGCGTCAACTGAAGGGCCTGCATGGAGGCGGTATCGGGGTCGAACAGGCCGCTCAGCGGGCCGTCCTTCTGGCTGGCGTGAATCTGCGCCACATTGCGGGAAACGGCGGCCACGGCGTTCTGCTGGACTTCGGTGCACTGGACCAGCGCGCAGCCGTCGAACTGGCAGTGCTTCGCAATCTCATCCGGCAGAAGGGCCGGGTCGAGCCGGACCATGGCGCAGTCCACACAGGCGATGCCCTCCGGGTACTGTGCCAGCAGATCGGGAGTCAGGGTCAGCTTGGGCAGGCCGCTGAACAGGTGGCCGGACAGGACCCGCAGCTCGTCGTATGCGAGGTCGGGGATGGCACAGAACGTCTCTTCGGCTTCCTGCGGCAGGGTCACGGTGCCGCTGGCGTGGAAGAATTCCAGCTTGCCCAAAGCCGCGATGCAGTCGGCGGAGACGGTCACGTCGCCCAGCACGTAGAGCTTAGTACCATACCGGCGCAGGGCCGCAGCGGTCAGGTCGAGGTCGTCATCCACCACGGCGGTGCCGTCGGGCAGGATGACCAGCTCGGTATCCTCGGTGAAGAGCGGGGCCAGCGTCTCGGCCAGCGATTCGGCCAACACCGCCTTGGGCGCGGCGAAGCGGCAGCCCTTTGCAGCCAGCGCGGCGGCATCCAGCTTCGGGTCCACGGCGACGAAGAGCCGCTCGTTCCAGTACAGCCGCTCCTGTGCCCGCAGCAGGAAGGCACGGTCCAGCTTGACGGAACGGCCGCTCAGCACCACGGCCTCGTCCGGGTAGATCACCAGCTTGCCGTTGACGGTGGCCGCCTCGGTGAACAGCGCCGCGAGCGAGGCCGGGCAGGTCGCTTTTCCGTTCACGACCAGCGCTTCGTACTGGCGCAGGGTCTCGGCGGCGTCGGGCAGGACGGTGACTTTGCCGTTGATGACGAGCACCTGCTTTGCCTCCGGCTTGGAGGCGGCGCTCAGGGTGGTCTTGCCGTTGGTCACGCTGGCGCGGATGTCCGCGTCGTCCGGCAGATTTTTGCACAGCACGGTGTTCAGCTTGACGTCATACTGGCTCAGCAGGGCCTGGGCGCGGGGGTTGGTCAGGGTGATGACCGCGTTCAGCGAAATGTGCTCGTAGGCAGAAAGCGTCTCTTCGGTCAGGCGGCGCAGGTCGAGCACGATGGCGTTGGCATTCAGTTTCTTTTTCATGGTTCAATCCTCCGTAAGGTTCGTTTTCAGCAGATGGCGTGTCTGGGAAAGGCGGCGGCGGACGGTTCCGGGCGGCAGCTCGAACAAGCGGCTCAGCTCGGCGGACGTATAGCCCTCGTCGTAGCGCAGGGTGAAGAGCAGGCGGTCCAGTTCGGAGAGCTGATCCAGCACGGTGCCCAGTTCCACCGAGCCGAGAGCAGACGTGGCCGTCTCATCGGCGGAGTCGTCACCGTCCGGCGGCAGCAGGGAGGTGAGCAGGGCTTCTTCCTTGGCCGCCCGGCGGACCTGATCGCAGTAGAGGTTCCGCGCTGCGGCAAACAGCCAGGCCTTGCACTGGCGCTCGGTGAACGCATCGATTAAGGTGCGGTTCTGCAGCGCCCGCAGAAAGACTTCCTGGGTCAGGTCCTCGGCGCGGGCCTCGTCCCGGCAGAGCTTATAGCAGAAATGCTCCAGCCGGTCCCAGAAGGTCTCGTACAGTAGCTCCCACATGGGGCTTCCTCCTTTCTTGCATCGTTCTGCCTGTTAGACGAACGGCAGGGGAAAAGTGTTCGGAAAAAAGAAAAAGAGATTGCGTAACTCCTTCCGTCATCGCTTGCGCGATGCCACCTCCCTCAATGAGGGGGGCTGTCACCGTCAGGTGACTGGAGGAGTTCAGCAATCTCTCGATGATTTAATTTCAATGCTTGGCTTCCAATTTTTCGATGTCCTCTTCCAGCTCCTCGATGTCTTCCTTGAGGAACATCAGGCAGAAGCTCACGGCCAGCAGCAGGCAGGAGAACCAGATCGCCTTTGCGCCGCAGAACCCCAGCGCCACGCTGCCCAGGCCTGCGCCCAGCGCGAACAGGAGGATGATGGCGAAATAGTGGAAGGCTTTGCTCCGGGCGGCGCGGTTGCCCGCCACGAGCCAGCTGCACAGCGAATCCATGCCGCTGCGCAGGTTGCCGATGCACATGGTGCTGGCAAAGGCGTAGCCGTTCACCTTGCGGAACGCCTGCACCTGCATCGCGCAGGCAAACGAGACCAGCGCGTTGGCCACCAGATTCCACTCCTGCGGGAAGAAGCCGACCACGAACAGCATCACGATCTCGCACAGCACCACCAGCTGCCGCCAGTGGAGCCGCTGCATCTGCTGGAATTTCTGGCGCAGCAGTTCCGCCGTGAACACGCCCAGCGCAAAGAAGCACAGCGGCACCAGATAGTGCAGCACCGCACTCCAGTCGCCCTCGACCAGCTTCACGCTGCACAGCACGATGTTGCCGGTCTGTGCATTGGCAAACACCTTGCCGCGATATAAATAGGTATAAACGTCCTGCAGGCCGCCGGAGACCGACAGGAACATGGCGGTGCAGAACGCTTCGGACATCTGCCCATTGTGGGACAGTTTTCGACTGATGGACACGGAATGGTTCCCCCTCTTCACAAGTTCCCATCTATGATAGCGCATTTTGGAGGATTTGTCAAAATTTTGGCGGCATTTTTGGCGGATTCGACCATGTAAAACGAACATGGCAACCATGTTTTGCAAAGGAACGCCAATTGTGCTACAATAAGACTGATTCTGGAACCAAAAGGAGAAATTCTCATGCCGAACATCGTCGAGATCACCGATTTCCATGCGCCGGAGCTGGACCCCTACGCCCGCCTGACGCAGAACCAGCTGCGCTGCCGGCTGGAACCCGAAAAAGGCATCTTCATCGCCGAGAGCCCCAAGGTGATCTCCCGCGCGCTGGACGCCGGGTATGAGCCGGTCTCGCTGCTGATGGAGCGCAGACAGATCACCGGCCCGGCGGCGGAGATCCTGACCCGCTGCGGCGATGCCCCGGTCTACACGGCGGACCGGGAGCTGCTGGCCGGGCTCACCGGGTTTGAGCTGACGCGGGGCGTGCTCTGCGCCTTCCGCCGCCCGGCCCCCCGCAGCGCCGAGGAGCTGTGCAAAGCGGCCCGCCGCGTCGCGGTGCTGGAAGGCATCGTGGACTCCACCAACGTGGGCGCCATCTTCCGCAGTGCGGCAGCGCTGAACATGGACGCCGTCCTCATCAACCCCTCCTGCTGCGACCCGCTGTGCCGCCGCGCGGTGCGGGTGAGTATGGGCACGGTGTTTCAGGTGCCCTGGGCCCAGCTGGGCGAGACGTCCGCCGACTGGCCCGGACAGGGGCTGGCCCGCCTCCGTGCCATGGGCTTCAAAACGGCAGCCATGGCTCTGAGCGACCGCTCGGTCCCCATCGACGACGAAGCGCTGGCCGCAGAGCCGAAACTTGCCATCGTGCTGGGCACCGAAGGCGATGGTCTGGCCCATGCCACCATCGCCGCCTGCGATTACACGGTCAAGATCCCCATGTCCCACGGTGTCGATTCGCTCAATGTCGCCGCCGCCAGCGCCGTCGCATTCTGGCAGCTGGGTCGATAACATAGCAGTTTGCGCTTTTAATGCACAAGCAACATCCGCAAACTGCATATCGCAAAGATGCCGTTTTGATTGGCACTATTTTTGAAAATTGCGATAAAAAAGAAACGGCCGAAAGGCCGTTTCTTTTTTGCACTTAGCCGGCATCTGAATGCGCGGCGCTGGCAGCGCGGATGACATCCAGCGCTTCGGATGCGATGGGGGAGGGCACGGCTGCCGGGCGGCTGAGGTAGTAGCCCTGCAGCAGGTCCACGCCCAGGTCGATGACCTTGCGCAGCTGGATCTCTTCCTCGATGCCCTCGGCGAGGATCTGCATACTGCGGGCGTGGGCGTAGGCCACGATGTTCGAGACGATCTGCTGCTTGTCGAGATCCTTCTCGATGCCGCGGATGATGGAGAGGTCGATCTTGATGTACTGGGGCGACAGTTCCAGCAGATTGAGCTCGTTGCTGTAGCCGGTGCCGTAGTCATCCAGCGCGAAGGCACCGGAGAAGCCCGGAATGTTCCGCTTCCGCTCCAGACATGCGCGGTCCAGGTCTTCCTGTTCGGTGATCTCCACGACGAGCTGTTTGAGCAGGTCGGGGTAGCGGCGGTGATATTCCTGGATGTCTTCATCGTTCAGGTGCACATTGGCGATGGAGTTGACGAAGAGCAGGGCGTCCTTCCGGATGAGGCCCCGGCTCTGCAGCTTTTCGAATGCCTCGCTGGAATGGAACATGGTGATCCGCTCGATGTCGTACAGGCGGTCCAGCTCGTGGGCCAGCGCCATCACCTGCGAAGGCGAGGTGAGGGTGGGCGTGTTCACCCGCATCAGCGCCTCGTAGGCCACCACCTGTCCGGTCTGTGCGCTGAAGATGGGCTGGAAGTAGTAGTACACCTGCTCTTCCCGTAGCACTTGCAGGAACTCGCGCTGGGTCTGGGCGGCATACTCCTCGCGGTGGTAGACGCCGATGTCAAAATCGCCCACCTGCCCCTTGCGGGACTGCTTGACCTGATACATGGCGAAGTCGGCGTATTTTTTCAGGGTCTTCAGGTCTTTGCCGTCCTCCGGGTACCAGGCCACGCCGCCGGAGATGCTGATGTTCAGTGTTTTGCCGTTGGGCAGGGTGGAGCAGCTGGCCCGCAGGGCGGCGCTCAGCTTGTCCAGCTCGGCGCGGATGGCGTCCTGTGTATCGTATCCGTAGAACAGCAGCAGGAACTCGTCGCCGGACAGGCGGGAGCAGACGGTATTCTTTGAGGTGTTGGCGGCGAAGCACTGGCCGGTCTGGTGGATGTACTGGTCGCCCCAGTCGTGGCCGTAGGTGTCGTTGATCTGCTTGAGGTTGTCCAGATCCATCATCAGCAGAGCTGAGCAGTGCAGCTGGGCCGGGTGGGCAAAGAGGTCGGCGCAGACCCGGTTGAACGCCTGACGGTTGTACAGCCCGGTGAGGAAATCGTAGTCGCGCTCCCGCTCAATGCGCTGCTGCTCCAGCGTGGAGCTGGTCACATCTTCGAGCAGGCCCACCTCCGAGGCGGTCTCGCCGCAGATGCGGGTCACACGGAGGATCACATACCGAACCCCGTCCTCTTTCTGGACGAGGAAGATGGAGTTGCCTGCATCCGTAGTGCGGTAGAGGCTGGAATGCGCGATCCGGGAGAGGGCGTTGCGGAAGCTGCGGGGCGTGAGCGGCTCCGGAGTGGCCAGCCCCAGCATCTGGAAGAAGTTGTCGGTGGCGAAGACACTGTCGCTGCGCAGCTCGTAGCCGGCCAGCTCCACCGAGGCCATCTCCATGATCCGCAGAAAGCGGGTGGAGGAGGCCAGCACATCCTCCGAAAGGTGGGTGATGGCTGAGGCAAACTGGTCTACTTCCATGATGCCGGTAGTGGGCAGCTGCGGCATGGCCACGGCGTTTTCCTGCGCTTTGGCCACGGCAGCGGAGAGCTGATGGACGGGCTTGGACATCCGCTCACTGACCAGAAAGCTCGCCAGAAAGCCTGCGATGAGGGTGAGCAGCACGGTGAGGAAGAGCAGCTGCTGCACCCGGTTGGAGAAGGCCGAGAGGTTGGCCGTGGGCACCATGCCCACCAGACACCAGTGATCCCCGGAGAAGGGGGCGTTCCGGTTGTAGAGATTCAGCGGCATCACGGAGGCTGTGTAGGGCACATGGTCCTGCACCAGACGGAAGCAGCCGATGCCGCGCCGGAATGCCGCAGCGGTGGTGCCGCTGGCAAACGCCGAACTGCCGCTGCACAGGACCGGTGCAAGATCCAGCGAGAGGGTGTCCAGGTTCAAAGGCGCATTGGAGCAGGCCAGCAGATAGAGGCCGGAGCCGTCGCCCTGCAGTTCGGCGCAGGGCAGCTTCTCGGCGAGGTAGCTGGTCAGAAGTTCCACGCCGATGACGCCGTAGACGGTGCCGTCCGGCAGGATGAGGGGCTGGCTGTAATAGATGGCCTGCCGGTCGTCACCTTTCAGAGCATAGGGGGTGATGGTCCAGTGGCCGTAATCAGCCGGGCTCAGCTGGGCACCATCGTCATAGGCCGCCTGGAACGGCGCATAGAGATAGCCTCTGGCGTTTGCCTGATAGGTGAGGGCGGGGGACCAGCTCTTGTCGGTGGCGATGCTCTGCTCCTGCACCAGCTGGGCCGGTGCCCGCTCGAACAGCAGGTCGGAATTGTTTTCGGAGGGCGAGGCGTCGGGGTCCAGATCCCGTAGATAGATGGAGGGCAGGTGCTTGCCAGCGGAGCGCTCGTTCAGGTCGTGGGTGTTCAGCACCAGAAAGATGCCGGTTACCGGTCTGTTGCGCAGAGCGGCGATGAGCTTGGGGGTGGCCGCTTCCAGCAGGGGGTAGGCGGTGATGCTGCTGCTGTCCAGCGTGGCAAGGTCGATCCTGCCGCTGTCCAGCAGCTCCTGCGTCAGGGCGTTGATCTCACTTTCCAGAGTGGAAAGCTCCTGCGCATCGTTCAGGATGGTCTGGATGTATCGGCTGCGGTTCTCCACCTGCATGGCGAGGATGTCCTCCGCGTTCTGGTCCAGCTGGGGGCCGACCCGCATCACATAGATGGACGCGACGAGCAGTGCGACCTCCACCAGCAGCACACTGACCATCGCGTTGAAGATCGTGCCGAAAATGGAGCGCTCTGCGCGGGTCCCGGACGGTTTGTGCCGGGTGAAGTGTTTCATGGGCCGGTGCTCCTTTCAAAAAGGGTTGGGGGCGGCAGATGGTCAGCCGGCGTAGGCTTCCAGCGCGGCCTTCGTGGATTCGTACCACTGGTCAAAGTATTCGTCGGTCAAAAACTCGGCCTCTGCCTCGGCGGCACTCTGGCCCTCGGCAATGCGCTGGACCACCGTCTCGCGGTCCGCTGCGGCAAGGTCGCTCAGGCCGTATTCCAGCACCTTGCGGGCGCTGCTGCCGCCTGCAAAGGCGTGGGGCGTATACAGACGATTCCCGTTCACCGTATCCACCGCAACCGCCAGCGTCTGCTGCATGTTATCGTCCAGAGTCAGGCCGCTGGCAAGGATCTCCTGCATATCGTTGGCCTTCCGGGTGACAGGCAGGTAGCCCGAGCCCACCGAGAACGCAATGTTGTTCTCTGCCCGGACGAACCATTTGAGGAACTCCACCGAGGCCTTGACCTCCTCCTCTTTGGCTGCTGTCACCACCATACCGGCACCCTGCTGCACGGCCACATCCTCGCCGCCCGCAAACTTCGGGCTGGGCAGCACCGTCATGTCGATGTCGTAGCTCTCGGTGTCGTTCACCATGACCTGCGCGGGGAAGAATGTGGCGCTGGAGTTGGAACCCACATAGGCCAGCACATTGCCCACCTTGATATCATCGCTGCGGAAGCGGCCGATAGCGGCAAACCACCCCTTGACGAAGGGCACATAGTAGTTGTCCCACAGCTTGCGGGCTACGTCCTTGTCAAAGTTCAAGGTCATCTTTCCGTCCTGCACCTCGAACAGGGTGTCGCCCAGCTGCCGGGCCCCCACCAGCATGTAGTTGGCCATGGCGTCGCGGCCGAACAGAGCCTTGCCGTCGTCCGGCTCCGGCGTCTGGACGTCGGTCCAGTCATAATAGGCACCGGCAGTGGCCACCAGCCCTTCCACGGTGGAAAGGTCGTCGTAGACGGCACCGGTGGCCTGGGCAAACTTCTCCCAGTCGGTCTCGTTCAGGAACATCAGCTCGGTGGATTTTGCCACCGGGAAGATCTTCATGCTGCCGTCGCCGTCAAAGTCGCCTTCGTCCAGGTAGCCCTGCACATACTGGGCGCGCTCGTCCTCGGTAAGGTACTGGCTCAGGTCCACCAGCATGCCCATCTGGTCCAGCGCATAGGCGGTGTCAGCATAGGCCGAGAAGATGTTGGGCATGGCCGCAGCACCCACCTTGCCCTGGGCCGCATCCATCACGTTGGTCTCCAGGTCGCTCATGCTGCCCTGGCTGGCACTTTCCACCCGGATGCCCTTTTCGCGGCCGGTGGTCTCGTTGAACTGGTCCACCAGCTTGTTGAAGCTTTCCAGCTGGTCACCATTGTAATAGGTCCACACGGTGATATGGGTCACCCCGGCGGTGCCGCCGGATTTTCCGGTGCTCTGCGCTGCGCCGCCGCAGGATGCACAACCCAGTGCCAGCGCCGCAGCGCACAGCAGACTGACGAATGCTCGAATGTGCTTTTTCATCGTAACGCTCTCCTCGCTTTTCCCACAGCGGCACCCACTGCTGCTTATCCGTTTAACTATACCACGCTTTCCGGGGCGGTGTAAACCAAGCGTCCCAAAATCGTACCAAAATCGTCACATTCACAACAATCCCGCTCAAGTTTCAGGCATTATTTCCACTTTTTTCCGGCAGCAAAAAGCCGCCGGGCAGGAAACCTTCTCCTGCCCGGCGGCCTTCTTCTTTTATGGTGTTATTTCCTGCGGCTTACTTGCCCATGGCGTGCTTTGCGGCCAGCATGCCGAAGGTGTAGCAGCGGCCCAGGGACAGGCCGGTCTGGTGGAACGGATAGTCCGCGCCGCCGTAGAACACGCCGCCCACGTTGCCCACGCAGTACAGGCCCTCGATGACCTTGCCGTCAGCGTCCAGAGCCTGGCCGTTGGCGTTGGTGTTCACGCCGCTGTCGATGGAGGACACGCGGATGTGCTTGCGCACGCCCCAGAAGGGAGCCTTCTCGATCTTGTGCATGTAGGCGCTCTTCTTGCCGAAGTCCGCGTCGGTCCCCTGATCGCACAGCTCGTTGTAACGGTCAATGGTCTTTTGCAGCTCATCGGCGGGCACGTCCAGCAGGGCGGCCAGCTCCTCGATGGTGTCGGCCTTATAGGTGTCGATCAGGTTGGTGAACACGCCCTGCGGGTTCTCCACGGCACCGGGGATGTACTTGGTCATCACCTGCTCCGGCACGGGGCTGTTGGCGTAGCTCATGTAGTCGCTGTCGTAGATCTGGCAGTACCAGCCCAGAGAGCCGTCCGGGTGGTTGGCATCCACGTTGGCACCGTTGTAGCGGGGCAGATACTTGGTGATGTTGCCCATGTAGACAAAGCCGGTGTCCTCGTTGCAGAAGCGCTTGCCCTCCATGTTGACGTACAGGAACGGCTCCTCGTACATCAGGCCGGAGTCGAAGTCGTGCATCATCTTGGTGTGGCCCAGGTTCTCCATCTTGGCGCCTGCGTCGATGGCCATGATGTGGCCGTCGCCGGTCTTCTGGTACTGCTTCTTATCGTAGCCGTCCACGTCCGGGCACCAGCGCTTGACCATGGCCTCGTTGTTCATGTAGTCGCCGGTGGCCAGGATGACGCCCTTGGAGGCGTTGAACTGGATGTACTTGCCGCTCTCATCCTTGGCGATGACGCCGGTCACCTTGCCGTCGGCGTGCACCAGCTTGACGGCGGGGGTGTTGAAGAAGGTCTCCAGATTGGAGTTCTTGGCCTGCACATTCTCCAGCACGGTGGCCAGCACGTCGCCCACGTTCTTGGGCTTGGGGCCGATCCACGGTGCAAAGAAGTAGCAGTGCTCATCGCCGAAGTCGTAGGTGTCCATGCGGTCCTTCCACACACCGGTCAGGTCCTGGCTGGTGCACATGTAGGCAAAGATCTCCTTCTCGTCGTTGTGCAGCAGGCTGGAGGGATCCTTGTTGCTGTCCACAAGGCTGCCGTCGCCGTACTCGGTCTGGTCGGTCAGACCGGCGCGGTTCAGATACCACATCAGGGCCTCTTCGGAGTTCTCGACGTAGGCGTTCAGCAGGCTGGTGTCGGCGCGCCAGTCGCACAGGCCGTTGGTCATGTGCACCCACATCTTCTTGCCGGCCTCGGTAGACTTGGACTTGATGATGGCGGAGCCGCAGTTGCCCTGGCTCACCACGATGTTCTGCTTCTGCAGCAGGGCCACATGGCCGCCCAGCTCGGCTGCCCAGCCTGCTGCGGGCACACCGGCTGCACCGGCACCCACAACGACCACGTCAAAGTCCTTGGTCTCGTCCGGGGTGATGTCGCCCAGCTCCACCACAGAGGACTCCACTTCCTCGGTGGTCAGGCCGTCGGGCACCACGGTCTCGGCCTTGCTGGCCTCGGTGGGGGCCACGGCCACGCCCTTGGCCTGGTTGATGCAGCTCTCGGCGGCCTTCTTGATGGCACCGGAGGTGATGGTGGCACCGGAATGGCCGTCCACCTCGCTGGACTGTGCTTCCAGGATCTTCTTCACCATCTCGTCGGCGATGTCGGCACCGTAGCCCTTGGTCTCGTTTGCCACGTCGATCTGCACGTCGGTGATGGCATCGGCGCTGAAGGTCATGGTCACGGTGACGACGTCGCTGTTCTCTGTTGTGAAGTGGGTCATGTTCGTCGTCGTCGGGCTTATTATCTCCGTGTATCTGCTCGCCTCGCGCGACCGCTTCCTGGCGCA
>ERZ780168.3413-NODE-3413-length-12446-cov-2.984989_pt1 | contig 12446 bp, 18 predicted proteins | sample MGYA00510981_ERZ780168 | MGnify/ENA primary metagenome ERZ780168 (study PRJEB29588, sample SAMEA2158769) | human gut metagenome | biome: human gut; feature: human-associated habitat; material: faeces | place: Denmark | collected 2008/2010 ...
AAGCCATAACCATACTAAGTCTCAGATTACGGATTTTCCTACAACTATGAAAAATCCCAGCTCGCTTACGATTTCATTGAATGGAACTTCACAAGGAGCATACGATGGCTCTGATGCAAAGTCCATCAACATCACGCCATCTGGTATCGGGGCGGCTGCTTCTAGCCACACGCATACGAAATCTCAGATTACTGACTTCCCAACTTCTATGCCAGCGTCAGATGTTAGCTCTTGGGCTAAAGCCGCCACGAAGCCGTCTTACAGCTATAGCGAGATAACTGGCACCATTGATGCTACAAGCAAGCTAAGCGGTGTAATACCTGCTGCCAACTTGCCTGGCTATGTAGATGATGTTATCGAAGGCTATTATTCTAGTACAAAGTTTTACAAGACGAAGAACTCCAATGGCACCTACAGCACTGAGATTGCTGGTGAGGCTGGTAAGATTTATACTGACCTAAATACGAATAAGATCTATCGTTGGAGTGGTTCTGCCTTTGCAGTAATCTCTGATACGATTGCCCTTGGAGAAACTTCTTCTACTGCTTATCGTGGCGATAGAGGAAAAGTTGCTTATGACCATTCTCAGGAGACTGGAAACCCACACGGTACAACCAAATCTGATTTAGGTCTTGGCAGCGTTGAGAACAAATCTTCTGCCACTATCCGTGGAGAGCTTACCAAGGCAAATGTGACTAAGGCTCTTGGCTATACTCCTCCTACTACAAATACTACATACCCTGTTGGCAGCGCTACTGCTACTGGCACTACTAAGCTTTACTCTAGCATTGGCACTAATACAGACGGCACTATGACACAGAGCGCTATTACATCTGCTTTAAGCGGCAAAGCTAACAGTTCTCATACACACACCAAATCAGATGTCGGTTTGGGCAACGTAAACAATACTGCTGATGCCGATAAGTCGGTAAAATATGCTACGTCTGCTGGATCAGCAACTTCGGCAACTTCGGCAACATCTGCCGCCACTGCGTCTTCTTGCTCTGGCAATGCAGCAACGGCAACAAAACTACAGACTTCAAGAAAACTAAAGGTGAGCCTTTCTGCTGCCGATGCCGCGTCATTTGACGGCTCGAAAGATGCACAGTCTATTGGTGTGTCTGGTAAATTAGCAATCTCAAATGGCGGTACTGGCGCAGATTCCATTAACGGTATCAGGACGAACATCGGCATAAACCCAGTCACTACCGCTGGTACTGGTGCTGCATATACTGCCACTGTCAATGGCATCACGTCTCTCACAGCAGGTGCCAAGTTCACTATGGTTCCACATACGACAAGCACAGATATCGCACCTACATTAAACGTAAACGGTCTTGGTGTGAAGAATCTTAGGATGCGCTTGTCTGGTTATACGAGTGCAACAACTGCCTTTGCAACCAAAAATTTTCTGGTTGCAAACAAGCCAGTAGATGTTATGTATGATGGTGTTCAATGGATTATCGATGGCTTTAGACCTAACGCCTCTGGATTATATGGTACTGTTCCTGTTTCTGGTGGTGGTACTGGTGCAACCGATGCTGCTACTGCAAGGGATAATCTTGGTGTTAAGCCTATATACTACGGCACTGGCACTGATGCTCCCTCTACTGATGTTACTCAGGGAAGCATATGGATTGTGCCAAATAACGGCAGTCCAGAGGTATACGTTTATATTTAATACCAGTGTAGCAACCGAAACAACCTTGTTCGCTACGTTCTAATGAGAATATTATGGCTAACCCGAATTTTACACCAACTTATTCAACAAATGATATTTGGAGAGACACCGACATGACCCGTTGTTTAACGGATGATATCGATGCTATTGATGCAGTTCACGCCTCTTTGCCAAGCACTTATGCAGCAAAGAACCACGCACATACGGGTTATGCTACAGCCGAAGACGTGACCGCAGTTAGAGATGCTTTAAGCAGCAAGGCTAATGTCAATCACACGCATACGGAATACGCCTCTACTAGCCATAATCATGACAGTTCTTATTACAAGAAGTCAGATGTTGACTCGAAGCTGAGCGCGAAGGCTGACTCAAGCATCTTGACCTCTCATACTGGCAATGCCGATGTGCATGTTACATCTGCGAAGAAAACCAACTGGGATGCTGCGTATGCTCATTCTCAGTCTACTCATGCCCCTAGTGGTGCAGAGGCTAATCAGAATGCGTTCTCAAAGGTAAAAGTAGGCAATTCCACTGTTTCCTCTGGTGCAAAGACCGATACGTTGACCATGATTGCTGGGAACAATGTAACGCTTACCCCTAATACAGATGGCAAATCTGTTACAATTGCATCCAAGGATACGGTGTATACGCATCCTACCGCCGCTGGCAGCAAGCATGTCCCTGCTGGCGGTGCGAGCGGACAGGTTCTTCGCTGGTCTTCTGACGGCACCGCTGTTTGGGGAGAAGAAAACGGTGGCGATAAAATCGTTACCACCACTGGCACTGGTGGGGCATATATTGCATCTGTAGATGGAATCACAGCTCTAACTGCTGGCGTGAGCTTCGTGATGATTCCCAATGTCACAAGTACAAAAGTCAATCCAACCATTAATGTGAATGGACTTGGTGCTAAGAACATTAGGATGAAGATATCCAACAACACAACTGCTACGACTACTCTGAGTTCAAGCAACATGCTTGTTGCAAATAAGCCTGTTCGTGTTATGTATGATGGCACTCAATGGGTCATCGACATCGTTAGACCTAGCGTTGCAAATCTTTATGGCACATTGGGAGTTGCGCAGGGTGGTACTGGTGCTACCACTGCTGCCGCTGCAAGAGATAATCTTGATGTGTATTCAAAAGCTGAGGTCGTTGCACTGATTGAGCAAATGATTTCCAGCAAATAGTCTTATATTTTTAGATTGAATAAGTTATTACAACGGGTGTGGACTTAGTGTTCGCACCCTTCTTTTTCTTATTTTCAATATATCAACTAGGAAGGTGATTATATGGCTTGGGGAAATCTAAACACAATCTATGCCACTAAATCAGAGGTGAATTCAAAGGTTCCCAATACGAGAACCATCAACGGGAAGGCATTATCTTCCAATGTCACGCTTGGTGCCAGCGATATAAAATTGTCAGATGATACCACTTTGCAAAGTGCGTGGGATTCCATATCCCCCACAACTCCGTTATTAATTACAGGAGATGGATATACTGTCCATAAAGTTGGCAGAATCGTCCTTGTAACAATAAGCATAAGTACATCGATAGGAGATGCTTGGAGTCAAAAATCGATAGCAACATTGCCAAGCAACTATGAGCCAATTAATGAATGTCATTGTGCGCTCGCTGTACAAGGAAGCTACGATAGCTCCGTAATAGCAAGAATAACTCATAGCTGTAATATAATTATACAAGGAAAAGGTACAGGATGGCGCAGTGGTTGGGTATTTGGATCATTTGCGTATATTAGTATCGCATAGTATTCCATATCCCAGTTAGAGGATGACCTAAAAACATTAACCAAAAAATTCAATACGCTGAACGGATGCTTCTCGTTCACCAGCGGGCTTTCTGGCATCGCGTTCCATGCTTGGGACGGCGGCTTCCAGATTGCCACAAAAGGTGGTGTGCAGCAGAAGATTGCCACGTTCGACTCAAACGGTATCAACTTCTATCTGGACGGCAAGTACACTTGGCACAAATAATTTGATAGCATTCCATATCCCAGTTGCTAAGCACAAAAACATTCTCATTCAATGCGAGCAATGTTACTTGGGGCACGACAATAGAAAAACAAGTAAACATTGCGCGTACTGGGTATACGCCAGTCGCAATTGTAGGCGTGCAGACCAACCATAATGGTAGCTTTTGCATTACAGAATTCCGACTGAACTCGTCTACGACTGCATATATAGCATGTATGAATCTAAACCCCTCTAAAGGGACGTGGACAAGCGTCACATTTAGCTTTAATGTGCTATACCAAAAAAATAGTTAGCATTCCATATCCCAGGCAAATAGAACTACGTTGTGCGATGGTGTTACCTATGAGGTATATGGTAAGCTCGTGATAGTTCATGCTTACAACATCACGCTATCTGGCGATCAAAGAAAGGTAGGAACGATGCCTTCTGGTCTTTGTCCTCGTGCTACAGTCTACGGTGTAATAAACACAGAAAGTTACGCTGGAATCATATACATCAACAGCAATGGTGATGTTTTGTTTTGGGCGCGGAACAAAGGCGATTACACTGGGCAGATTATTTATACGGTTTAAGATTATGCAACTTCCCAACAACAAGTCATACTCGCTTCTGAGCTGCCATTGAATCCACTGCCACCAAAATTACCGATATATGCGTGCTTTGCGTTATTAATCCAAAACGCTAATGAATAATCATTATCATAATCTCTGATGGTCACCTTTTGTCGCGTTTGTCTTTTTGGTTTAAACCCATCTGGAACTTCACCGATATGATATGCATCCCATGAACCGTTTAGTCTGAATGACAAACAATACATTTCACAAATAACTATGTTTCCCATCATTGTTAGATAGAGTCCGTTTGCCTCTGTTGTTGTAGGGAATATGGAATGCTAAATAATCCATGTTCTCGAACAACGAACAGAAGATCCTCCTGAAAATTCTTGGTCGGCACATAGTACGCTAACGCTTCCGTCATTATAAGTTCTAAAATATACTTTTCCACCGTTCCAGAGAACGTTACATATGATAAACGATGTTGTTTTCGGACGTAACCCAGATGGGATTGTTCCGAAATCAATGACACTGCCAGAGCTAAGGGTATTAGTAGTTGTTCCTGAGACACAGCATTCGACAACTTTTTTTGACCACACTCGATAAGTACAAGTGATACCATTGACGGTTTTTAAAGTAACCTGGGATATGGAATGCTACGGCATGATGAGGTATGCGTTTGCTCTATATATGCCATTAGTAATTCCCCTTACTGAAAAGCCGTAACTATCTATTAAACCAAGTATATCGCATGAGTTCGCATCAATGTCACCGTTACTTACAACAGGAACGATTTTAGATTCGACATCAGATGACTCTATTCCGAAATAGTTTGCAATGTCATCACTGCTCAGAACGAGCTTCCATCCACTTCCATTTAATACAGTTGATTTATACAAGACGCGGCTGCGGGATATGGAATGCTAAATAACCCACGAAACCGCCCCGACAACACGCCCTTCGGCTTCGGCTCCTTTTCTGCCAAGCCACACAGTGCCGTCTTTTTTCACTTCGCAGTAAGCCATATGGTCTGATATGTTCCATCTTTTAGTGGCGCAGATCGCCCACCATAATGACTCATACGGGCGAAGGTTGGCGGGGATCAGCTTGCTTAGCTTATTATCAGACGCATCAGCGATGGGGTAATCGATATCAAGCTCTACATTAAAGCGGTTGACCCTATATCGCACGTATCCCGTTGTTGACGATACACCAGCCGATGATCCAACAAGGTATGTCCAGTCAGTGGCTTGGGATATGGAAAACTATAACTAGCTAAACATGAGTATGCCATCGACATGGAGTGTGTATATCCAGTCTTGTGTCTCAGATTTATAGTCTATTCTTAGCGACCCAGTATTTTTATCAATATACGCCCAAACAGCGTCGTTGTGATTAACATATTGAGTCCACATAAATCCACAGATGCCTTCTAAAGATGTCCCAGCAAGTGCAGGAATTTTAGCAATTTCATATCCCCATTGCTCACCAGATGAAACAAGCGGACTACCTGATCCATAGATGCTAATCAATACGCCAAATGACATCTTAATCGCTGTAATTGCAAAACCAGATTTAATATTTGTTACTGATAATTTTGTAGGGGATATGGAATGCTATCGCCTGATAAGACCAATGATACCGTTAGCATTTCTTCCGTTGGAAATGCTGCCGTTTGATACGTCCTGCATGGAAACGTTTACATATCTCAAAGATTCGCTACTCAGGGTGAATCTTACCGACACATACCGAGGGTTGTCCCCATCTATTGCGCAACCGCTTGACCCCAAGAGGAACCTGTCCCCGACCAAGCAGGGGATTAACATCTCTTTTTCATCACTATCTCCTGCTGCCGCCGATGCATACACGCCAACCATGAGCCAATCCGAGATACCACATACGGTTTTCGCTTCTCCGCTCTTGATCTGACCGTCAACAAGCGTTTTCGGGGATATGGAATACTAAGCCAAGAAAAATGCTAGTATTGACGAACAGTAATAAACCATGAAAATGACGGTGAGTTCCCGAATGAGCCGTCAGTTCTATAAACAGAGAAGTTATATGCGCTGCCAGACTTTACACCTGAAAATACGGCACGCGCCCTGAATGATCGTAGAACCTGGTCGTTTTCCTTAATTGCGCTTGCTGTTCCTGCTATGAGCGTCAACCCATCTGGTGTGGCGATTCTCGCACTTAGATTATTTGCCCACGCTCCAAAAGTTGAATGCACAACACATTCAACCTCAACAATACCAGATATCTTTGGTGTGACATTAAAAGTATTTGACTCAGATGCGAAATATTCTACTTGGGATATGGAATGCTAGAGATTCTTAATATATAGAACGTCTACTATGCCATACGCGCCCTTCCACGTGTTTTTGTTGAAATTCATCCATGTTGCGATAAAAGTGTTGTCGCTGTTCATTTTTGATTGAAACAAAGCAAATGACCATTCGTGGTTTGTAGTTGTCCCTACTATCCCAACTGGACTATAGCCACTTATTTTCTTAAGAGTTTCAGTGTATTCAAGCACACCACCAGAGGCAACATCTTGTGCTTTGCTTGTATATCTGGTTACTTTAAATAACGGGGATATGGAATACTATCTCGACACCTTATCCAACAACAGACAGATGCTTAACCTTCTTAGCTTTATCGAACAACAGTTTCTCAACCGCAGCCTGAGCTTCCTGGCAGATAGTCTTGCGAGGAATAATGTAATGGTTATATGCGGTGCTGATGTCTGTATGTCCAAGCATCATAGCTACTGTCTCAATTCCTACGCCAGCTTCTACAGCTAGAGTAGCCCATGTATGACGCATATTTGTCATAGATACATGTGGCACTCCTTGACGCTCACATTGCTTCTTGATTGCACGAGCAACCTTGTCTGGTGATGTATCGCCTGTTAGAAGACCAGTTCCTTTAATTTGCTTTAGGCGCTGACGTGCGAATTTAGGTAAATAGCACGACCTTGTAGATTTATCTGTTTTGGTTCTTACCGTGACGGTCTTGCCTTTTATGTATTGTCTCGACTTGTTAATGCGAACTTCTCCTGTTTTCAGGTTGATATCAGACTATTCAAGAGCGCAAGCCTCTCCTCTTCTAAGACCGAGGGTTACTGTGCAGATGGTGACTGCCTCTGCCCAATGACCCCACATACCGCGAAGCATATCGGACACCTCTGTGGCATCGAGAACTTCTGCCCTATATGGCTCACGGGAGTTGAGTTCAATATAGATGGTCGGGTCGGCGATATGAAGACGCTTTTTACGTACCCACCATCGGATGATTTGACGAAGGCATTTGAATGCTTTCTCTGCTGCTCCGTTGAGTTCGAACGAGTCAACCCATTCTTGCAAATCGTCTGGGTCGATATCCTCAATCTCGCATTCTCCCCATCGTGGAAGAACATGAAGACGCATAGAAGAGTCGTATCCAGAGATGGTAGATGCGGCTCTTTTTGCTGTTTTCTCAGGCAGGTAATGTTGCTCATAAATGTCGATAATTTTCATTTTTCTAGTCCTTTCGATGCTAAAAATCCCACGCAGTTTTACACGAGAAATAGTATATATTGTGCGTGGGATTTTTCATATAGAAAACGTGAAAATATTTTTTGGAAAATGTTGAAATACAATAATAAGATACAATTAATTGATTATTCATTACAAAAGGAGGATGCGTATGTCAGCTAATGCTTTCAACCCAGTAGTATCATCTAATGAAGTTTGGCGCGGAGAAGACACTAACCGTTGCCTGACGGATGACCTTGATTTTATTGAGGAAGACATTAAGGAACTCAAAAGCACAGTAGGCAATCTTGATACTGTTGAAGTTGGTTCTGATGGCTTATGGGAGTTTAAGAAATTCGGCAACGGAAGAATCGAATGTGAAGCAAGGCTTTCTGTCAGTGGTATGTTTGCAAAATCTTACTATGATGTTAAGTACAACGAGATTGAGGTTAATTACCCCGTTGAGCTTATTGGAGCGAAGCAACGTGTATACTGCACTGCCGAGTGTGAGCAAGGTGTTCCCAATGTAAGCGTATATCTGAATACCAATAACAAGTTGGGTCTTCGTATTTCCAATCCAGCAGACCTAGACTTCGATGTCAATGTCTACGTGCGCGTTGTTGGTAAATGGAAGTAGACTTATTAAAGCTTATCAATTTAAAGGAGGTGTAGCCTATGTACGAAGTAAAATGCTTAGATCAATATGGCAATACCATAAACAATTTCTTTCAGTGGGATATCGACCAGGAGATAACCATTAAGCTTGAAGGTTGCCCACAAGGATATCTTTCTATTGCACCAGAATTTCATTTCACTAACAAGCACAGAGACACTGCTTTGATTGTTAGATCTAATGTAATCGGTGAGGACGTTATGAAGGCTACGATACCTAACATTCTATTGCAAGAGCCTTATCCTCTTCTTGTATATGTTTATCTGACAAACTCAGAAGATGTTTCTTCTCAACGGACTATCTTATTCTCTGAGATTCCAATTCGTAAGCGAGAGATGCCGAATGACTATCTATATGTAGAGAATATTAAACGTATCACAGCAGAAGACATCAAAGACGAGATTGAAGCAAGTACAGAAGAAGCAAGATCGAATGCGATCAAGGATATCACAGATACGAAGAACAGTGCTATCGAGACTGTAACGCAAAATAAAGACAGCTTTCTAACAATTGGTAACGGTCTTGTAAAGACGGCTACTGCAATAAAGGATAACACGCAGAAGACATACGATGATACCGTAAAGGTTGCCAATCAAACAAAGACAAAGATTGAGACAGATATCGATAATATGATGACTCAAGATGGTCTTGTCCTTGCTACGAAAAATGACGGAGAAGGCAATGTCACTGTTGCGATTCTCTTGAATTCACAGGGGGCGTAACGTATGGCAACCGCTTATCATGTTGAGAATATCGAGCGCATCACTGAGCAAATGCTAGAAGAAGAGGTTATTGAAGAAACCGAGGACATCAGAGTTGATGCTATAAACAATATTAGCTATATCAAAGAGCAAGGTGTATCGTTCATAACCGAACAAAAACGAGACTTGATTATACAGTTCTCTGAAATCAGGAACAAGCTTCAAGAGCTTGACGATGACACTGATATTATTTATAAGAACACTATTAAGATTGCTGGCGATACAGAGAATACAATCGAAAAAGATATCAGGTCTATGATAGTTGAAAAAGGATATAAGTTAGTCCTGAGCAATGATGGACATGGCAATGTAACTGAAGTATTGAAGGTGGTGGAATAGATATGGATGGAAACAAGATTATAAAATCATATAACGGTTTAGAAATTTACGATGAAGCTGCAAGACAGCAAATCAATGGCGTTACAACTGCTGGTACTGGCGCTGCGTATACCGCTACTGTAAAGGGAATAGACAGTCTTGTTGCTGGTGTTAACTTTACGATGATTCCTCATATCGATAGTACGACTACTGCGCCGACTCTTAACGTGAACGGTCTTGGCGCAAAGAATATCAGACAACGCCTTTCCAGCAATCCAAAGAGTACAATCGCTGGTACTTATGAGAATTGGATTTCTGAAGGTAAGCCGTTCAATGTAATGTATGATGGTGCATTTTGGATTGTAAGCTATGTTAAGCCGAATATGAATGATGCATACGGAACTCTCCCTATTGAGAATGGCGGTACGAACGCTGATACTGTTGCTGGTGCCAGAAATAATCTAGGTCTTGGAAACACAAGTGGTGCAGTACCCGTGGCTAATGGCGGTACTGGCGCTACCACTGGTGCAAAAGCTTTAAACAACCTTGGAATTACATGGGGTACTGGTGCCGCACCTTCTACTGGAACTCCTAATAGTATTTATATCCAGATTAATTAATGAATCTATATACATGCTAAGGAGGTGATGGTGTATGGCAGATGCTTATACTCCTGAGAAAACATTTTACAACGGTAAAAGATATGTGCGCGGTTATGTCGATGCATATGTTAATTCGAATGCCGATGGATCTGCAACAATTTATTGGTATGTATGCGCTCAGTTCAAGTGGGCTTATCAATATGGCGTAAGAGTAGTATGCAATGTTGATGGTACGGATAGGGGTTCTGCTAGCGGATATCTATCATCTAGCCCAGGAGGTTCATATAGAACCGCCGCTGAAACATCTGGTTATACTACAATTTCAAAGGGTAAGTCTGGTCGTAATGTGCCAGTTAAAGTATGGGTGAACCTTCAGCCAGTAAACGATTATGGCGGCTATTACGGTAGCACTGAGACAACTGTTAATGTTTGGGTTGGCGCTAAGACATCTTACACGGTTTCGTTTGATGTTGATGGCGGTAAGGGCGCTCCCGATAGCCAAACTAAATGGTGGAATGAAGATCTTACTCTGTCCAGCACGAAGCCTACAAAAACTGGTTACGTATTCAAAGGCTGGGGTGTTACAAACCGCTCAGATATTGACAGCAAATATAAGACTCAGCCTTACTACCAGCCAGGTGACACAGTTGCATATAATGGAAATCAAACTCTGATAGCTATTTGGGAAGAGCTTACTTATACAGTAAAGTACAATGCTAATGGAGGAACTGGCGCTCCTGGCAATCAGACGAAGAAATACTTTACAAATCTAACGCTGTCTAAAACTATTCCTACATATGAAGGATACAACTTCTTATATTGGGAAGAATCATCGAAGAGATATAATCCAGGTGATTCATACACAACGAATGCTAGTACAACGATGGTAGCTGCATGGGACAGGTTGAAATATGCTATTCGATACGATGGCAATGGTGGTACTGGCGTTCCAGAGCCACAGGTAAAAGATTACGATGCCACAGCAACTATCTCCACAACAAAGCCTACGAGACAGCGCTATAACTTCTTAGGTTGGGCAACATCTCCTACTGGCGATGTTAAATATCATGGTGGAGACAAGTATTCTGCAAATGCAAACCTTACTTTATATGCAGTTTGGGAGCTGGCTGCTTCTCGCATAACTTTTTATGACCAAGATGGTAAGGCTCATACTGGTCTTTGCTATACATATAATTCCAGTGGAGAGCAGCACTACGCAATTATGACCATCTACGATCAGAATGGCAAACCTCATAACGTTATTTAGCTTAGCCTATATAACATAAACTGACACTACGTTCTAAGGAGAACGCTATGTCTAGTCAAGATTTTGTTGGATTGTACTCAACGGACGATATTTGGAGAGGTTAAGACTCCACACGCTGCTTAACCGATGATTTAAATGCTATGGATGCAATACACAATACTCTGCCTAACAAGTATGCAGCAAAGAGCCATTCGCATAACTATCTTCCTTTAAATGGTGGCACACTTACAGGCAATGTCACAACCAGTAAAGACATCAACATGGGCGTAGAAGCAGCTATAAATGGTAAGGCTGCTGACGGTACACTAAAGAATGTGTTCGTACCGATGTCTGCTGCTGGCAATACCGCTATTGGATATGACAATTATCAGAAATCTAGTGGGTCAACTAATATTTATGGAGGCTCAGTACGTATTTGGAGTAGAGATGGTGGGCTTTCTGGTGCTAATTATGGGCAAAACAAAGTGCTGTGGAGCGGTGCTTTATATGTAAAAGAGGATGCCACAATTACACTTTCTGGCAATGTATCCGCACAGCCTCATGGAATCTCATTGATATTCAGTGCCTATGATGTTACTAATACTGCACCTGTTAACTCTAGCTGGAACTCTTTCTTCGTTCCTAAATATGCCGTTGCAAATGACGGCGGTGGCGGATTCTCGTTTATACTTGAACGTGGAGGGAAGTTCTACAAGAAGTATCTTTATATCAACAACAATGAGATAAAAGGCAATGCTGTAAACAACAATTCTGCTTTACCTCTTCATGGTCAAACTGTTGATAACAGGAACATGGTTCTTCGTTATGTGATCGGTGTTTAAATAATTTTTAAGGAGTAGCAATTTAATGCTGCTCCTTTTTTTTACGATTTTTGATTGTCTTCCTTTTCCCATTCTTCAATGGTTTTATATTCATTTTTTTCTGTTTTAACTATTTTTTCATTATCTACATATGTTACTGTATATTCTTTTATATCTTCTGTTTGTCCATATAATACCAAATCTTTTGTTACTTCATTATTAAAGTTATATTTATTTGTATATTTCTTATCATTTCTTCAAATGATTGTATATTTTCT
>ERZ780168.3424-NODE-3424-length-12398-cov-6.583327_pt1 | contig 12398 bp, 8 predicted proteins | sample MGYA00510981_ERZ780168 | MGnify/ENA primary metagenome ERZ780168 (study PRJEB29588, sample SAMEA2158769) | human gut metagenome | biome: human gut; feature: human-associated habitat; material: faeces | place: Denmark | collected 2008/2010 ...
ATCGAACTTACATTTACAGTTCCGGGTGCCGACAAGGTTATTGCTGCTTTGGCTGAAAAATATTCAAACGGCGAAATGATGCTTGGTGCAGGTACTGTTCTTGATCCTGAAACAGCAAGAATGGCTATCTTGGCAGGGGCAAACTTTATCGTAAGTCCTGCTTTCAATGCAGAAACAGCTAAGCTTTGTAACCGTTACAGAGTACCTTATATGCCTGGTTGTGCTACAATTACAGAAGTTATCACAGCTATGGAGGCAGGTGCTGACATCGTTAAGATATTCCCTGCAGATCTATACGGTCCTAAGATTATAAAGGATATTAAGGGTCCTCTTCCTCAGGCTCAAATGATGCCTACAGGCGGCGTTGACAAGGATAACGTTGCTGATTGGATTAAGGCAGGCGTTGTTGCAGTAGGTGCAGGTTCATCACTTACAAAGGGTGCTAAGACAGGCGACTACAACGCAATTACCGAAACAGCTAAAGAATTTATTGCAAATATCAAAGCTGCAAGAGCAGAACTTAACAAGTAATTTATAATTAAAGGAGATTTATATAATGGCAAAAGTTGTTACAATGGGTGAAATCATGCTTAGACTTTCAACCCCTGGAAATCAAAAATATATTCAAGCTACACAGTTTGACATAAACTACGGCGGCGGTGAAGCAAACGTTGCAGTTTCACTTGCAAACTACGGTCACGACGCTGAATTTGTTACAAAAGTTCCTGAAAACCCAATCGGCGCTTGCGCAGTTGCGGCACTAAGAAAATACGGTGTTGAAACAAAGCACATCGCTAAGGGCGGCGACAGACTTGGTATCTACTTCCTTGAAACAGGTGCGTCAATGAGACCTTCAAACGTTACATATGACAGAGCTAACTCATCAATCGCAACAGCAAGCATTTCTGATTTCGATTTTGACGAAATCTTTGAAGGTGCTGACTGGTTCCACTGGTCTGGTATCACTCCGGCTATCTCTGACAAGGCTGCCGAGTTGACTCGTCTGGCTTGTGAAGCTGCAAAACGTCACGGTGTAACTGTTTCTGTTGACTTGAACTTCCGTAAGAAACTGTGGACTAAAGAAAAAGCACAGTCTATCATGAAACCGTTGATGCAGTTTGTAGACGTATGTATCGGTAACGAAGAAGATGCAGAACTTTGTTTGGGCTTCAAGCCGGATGCTGACGTTGAGGCTGGTCACACAGATGCTGAAGGTTACAAAGGTATCTTCCAGCAGATGATGAAAGAATTCGGATTCAAATATGTGGTTTCTACATTGCGCGAATCTTTCTCCGCTACTCACAACGGCTGGAAAGCCATGATTTACAACGGAGAAGAATTCTATACTTCAAAACGTTACGATATCGACCCGATTATCGACCGCGTAGGTGGTGGTGACTCTTTCTCCGGCGGTATCATTCACGGTTTGATGACTAAACCTAACCAGGGCGAAGCTCTTGAATTTGCTGTGGCTGCATCTGCTTTGAAACACACTATCAATGGTGACTTCAACCTTGTTTCTGTAGAAGAAGTTGAAGCATTGGCTGGTGGTGACGCAAGCGGTCGCGTACAAAGATAAGCTGAAAATAGAGAGTTGAGAGTTTGAAAAAACAACTCATTTACCAATTCATTTTTAAAATAGTAAATAATAAGATGGCAAAATTCGATAAAATAGCCGTATTGAATAAAATCGGCTCTACAGGAATGGTTCCTGTATTCTATCACAAAGATGTAGAAGTTGCAAAGAAAGTAGTAAAGGCTTGTTATGACGGTGGCGTTCGTGCCTTTGAATTTACCAACCGTGGTGATTTCGCACAGGAAGTATTTGCTGAAATCGTGAAATTTGCAGCAAAAGAATGTCCTGAAATGGCAATCGGTATCGGTTCTATCGTTGACCCGGCTACTGCTGCCCTGTACTTGCAACTGGGTGCTAACTTTGTAGTAGGCCCGTTGTTCAATCCTGAAATTGCTAAGGTATGTAACCGTCGTTCGGTAGCTTATACTCCGGGTTGTGGTTCTGTATCTGAAGTTGGTTTCGCTCAGGAAGTAGGTTGCGACCTTTGCAAAGTATTCCCGGGTGACGTTTACGGAACAAACTTCGTAAAAGGCCTGATGGCTCCGATGCCATGGTCTAAGCTGATGGTGACCGGTGGGGTAGAACCTACAAAAGAAAACCTGACTGCATGGATTAAAGCCGGCGTATTCTGCGTAGGTATGGGCTCTAAACTGTTCCCGAAAGATAAAGTGGCAGCAGAAGACTGGGCTTATGTAACTGCAAAATGCGAAGAAGCTCTCGGCTATATCGCTGAAGCTCGTAAATAAGACTTAGAGGGCGAGAGCCATCTATATAAGAAAGGGGGCTGATGCGACAGCCTCTTTAAAATATGCCTCGAAGGGTTAGTTAGTTTAGTTAGTAAATGAGGCATATTTTCATTTTGTTTAAAGGTGTTTAAAGGGGATAAGCCATCGGAATGAGTGACTCATTTCGGTGGCTTGTTTTATGGATAATATGCGTGCATATTATCCGTGAATATGTCGGTTGATTATTCCGGTACGTAGATGATTTCCCCGTTATCCAGTTCGTAGGCAATGCCTACCTTCTTGCCTCGTTTTCCTTCTTTCTTGTCCTGGTCTTCGGACGGGGTGTAGCGGTTTATTTTTTCTCCTTCCTTGGTGATGATTTCCATGTTCTCCTTGCCGGGATTCTTCACCATTGTGAAGTCTTCCTGCGAAAACACTTCTGTCATGTTATACCGGCTGACAAGAGCCACCATCAAGGCGACAGCGAAAACCATAGCAACATCGAACAAATTGGATACTACGCTGATAGGGTCGGCATCGTCTTCTTTTCGTAATAAGTTGTGTTTCATTTCTCTGTGGTTTTATTGTTTCGTTTTTCATTGAGTAACTCGGAGATAAATTCGAGGTTGGTCATATCCTGCAAGTACCAACGTTGTTTTACCTGCTGCGTGAGGAAACCTACTGCGCCTGCCACCAGTCCGACTACGGTCGTTGCAAAGGCTATCTGCATATTGTAAGCCATCGAAGCGATATCACCGCTTGCCAGTCCGGCGAGGGCGGGGCCCATTGGAATCAATGTGCCCATCAATCCTAAGATTGGCCCGAGCTTCGTCAACGTTTTAGAGATAGCAAGGTCTTTGTCGGCAGCAATCTCAAAGTTGGCAAGCAGACGTTGTACTTGTGCGGGAGTATCACGTGCATCCAGCACTTGGCGCATATACATGATGACAAGTGAACGGGATTTTTCCGGCAGTTTGGAACTTAAATCTCCGACAGTATCCGGAGTTAATTTCCCCAGCTCGTTGCGGAGCAGGGCTTCTGTCTTACGGATGGATAAATACTGGCCGTAGAAACTGCCGGCAAGTAATATAGCCCGGCAGAAAAGGATGATTAATAACACGATGACAGGAACAAGCAATCCTGTTGAAATCCAATACAATATATCTGATATATAGTTCATTGTTGTTGATTATTTAATAAGTTATTTCTTTATTTATTTCATGCTTTTTTCTTTTCGTCTGCTTCGGATATTCCACCAGAAGAGTCCTAAGACTCCGCCGCCCAATGCGATAGCTATCACGCCCAATAGCGCTTTCCAGTCTATTTCGCTGACACCTGCTGCCGACGTTTTTCCATTGACGGTTGCAACGATGCCCAGTATGGCTACCAGTGCATTGGTCAGGAAGAAAAGTTCCAATCGCAGTTCCTTTTCCGGAAGGAGATAAAGCAACAGGTATCTTCCGCAGGGTATCACTACCAGGATAAAGGCGGCGTAACTCCAGGCTATCGTTTGAAAAGAAGTGCCGGGAAATGCAAAGATGAGATATACCAATCCGCTGAATAAAACCGGGAAAATCAATAATCCCGGAAACCAACGGAGAAAGCGGTACATCACTATCATGCGCGGCTTGACCGGATAGTCATTGGCTACGTGGACAGCCAGCATGGCATAAGCCATTTGTATGCAGACTTCGATACTCAGAATCACAGAGGTATCCAGCATCAAGGGCTGGTTGCCGAGCCAGTTGGCTGTCTGTGATTTCGATTGCTCGATAGCATACGGCCACATCAATCCGGCAAACACAGCGCAGACAGCAGCGATAGCACCCACCGCTATTGCTTTCCAAAACGTTTGCTTCAACAGAAAATTGAATGCTGTAAGAAGCATAAGTACAAGGACAACTGTATCCATTATTGTTAATTACAAGTTACTGATTACAAATTCTAAATTACCGGTTCCTGATTTACACCTGACTGTTTTTGCGGCGCTTGCGCACAAAGAGTATCAGAGCGAGTATGACGATGATAACAGCGATGCCTACGGCTACATTGCTCAATGTATTTGTCTGCTGTTCCGCAGCCTGGTTCATCTCTTCTTTTTTCATCACCACTCCTTTATCCTCTCCGCTTGTCTTGGCTTCACGGATTTTAGAAATGTTCTCTTTGTACTGTGCGGCTGTTTGCGCGTTGGATTTTGAAGCGATAAAATCGCGAAGCTTCGCATTGTCACAAACAAATCCCGAACAGGACGGACGATAGGTGTTCACTATTTCCGTGTGCAATTTACTCAGCTCTGCTACTTGTTCTTCGCTTGCTTTCCACAATCCTTTGCGGACGCTTTCCAGCATGACGGCTGTCATTTCTTCCAGGGCGGCAGGGTTCTGCTGTTCGAAGTATTTCTTTACTCCCAGGTTGAGCTCATCCTTTACATATACATTATAGATATTATCCCAAAGCTCTTTGTCGATAGCAGCAGGTTTCATCACATTCCATCCATAGGTATTCGTGATAACTTCCGCAAATTCACTGGCTGAGGAAGCTCCGCCTTTCATCTTTTCTTTGATATAGGCAGGATTCAGGATTGTTGTACGGCTTTCCACTCCGACAGCTTCTTTAAGCTCCTGCATCTTCATGTTGTTGCGGTTACGATAATCACTGAGATAAGCATCCGGGTCTTTGCCGGTCACATTGCGTACGGCAAGGTTCATTCCGCCCATAAACTCATAAACGTGGTCGAGGCTTAACGCTCCCCATGTATTGCTTTGACGGGGCTGTATCACCACATCTGTACGGGTTAACGCAGCTTCAAAAGCAAATTTCTGAAAGACTTCCCAATTCTTCTCATTGCCATAGTAAGCTCCCATATTGTTGAGATAAGTTGCGGCAATTTCCGATTCGTTCTCCCAGCGGTCGCCGGCTTCCACCATTTCCTGAATGCCCGAACCATACGAACCGTTGGCTCCGCCGAATACACGGAATGTAGATATTTCGCGGGCATCTTTCGGGCTTAATCCTTTTTCCGTCAATACACGTTCGGCCTCTGTCACGCTGGCTGCTACTTGATTCTCATACGTGTCGTCTTTGGCAGCGGCAGCCATTTCCACTGCCCGGTTGATTAGGAACAGGCGGGAAGCGGCAAGGTCGCGGAGTTGTCCGGAAGTCTGCACTACTACATCAATACGCGGGCGTTCCAACTCTGCGGAAGGAATCAACTTCAAGTCACTGACACGTCCGAAAGCATCACGTACAGGCTCTACGCCCAACATATAAAGAACTTGCGCAATAGTAGCACCTCCGGTTTCGATAAATTCGGATGACCATAAAGTATAGCTCACCTTGCGTGGTATGGAATCGTTGTGACGTTGTTTATACGTTTCAATCGTTTGTTTGGCAAGAGCGATACCCTTTTCCCAAGCAGACTCCGTAGGAGTTGCTTCAGCGTTGATGGCGTACATATTACGTCCCGTAGGCAATGCGTTCGGATTCGCTATCGGGTCACCGCCCGGAGTAGGAGCGGTGTAGCCGCCGTCCAAGGCATTTATCAGGCTGCCAAGTTCTTTTTCAGGGCTTGTCAGAAGGGCGTTCTTATAGTTATTCACATTCTTGATGGTGCGTTCTACTTCGCTCACAGCTAATGCGAATTCTACTTCTTCCTTATTATATTCTTTCGGAGCCTGTCCCATAGCGGTCATCATGGCTGTCATCCCTTGTGGCTTTTCCGCTTTCTCTTTGTTCGCCTTCATTCCGGCTTCCATCTTTTTCAGAGCTTCAGGACTTGCCCCCATTGATTTAGCCATTTCCATGGCTTTCTTCGGGTCCATGTCAGCTCCCATTTTCTTCATGGCTTCTTTCATTCCTTCGGGCATTTTGCCATGAGGAGATTTTCCTTTTCCTGCCATAGCAGGATGACCGTTGCCGGCATTTCCTTTTTCTGCATTATCTTTTTTGGCTGCCGCAGCCATCATCATGGCCATCATGCCTTTCGGGGCGTTGCGGTCGGCTTCTATCTGACGTGCTTTTGCCAGTTCCTGCGGTGTGATTCCTGCGGTGCGGCAAATCAGTTCATCCGTAGCTAATGCAGGATTAGCCATCAGCTTTTCCACCAATGAACGGGCAGGAGACAGATATTGCTGTGTAAAGAGACTGCGGTGCTTGCTGACGGCATCCGTAGCTTTGCCGCGTTGCTTGTCAAGCGCCAAAAGACTGTAAGCGATAGGCTCTGTCGCCATTGCATAGACGGACGAAGTAATCCGTTCCGGTTCGTAAGGAACTCCCATGGTATAGAGCTGTCCTGTGATTTTCTCCGTAGCGAGCTCTTCGGCAAAGTTCTCTACGCGGGCGATTTCATCTTCCGAATAAGGCTTGCCGGCAATGCTGTCCAAACCCAAGTCACGATGGATACCCATCTTCACAGTCAGCGTCTTTACAGCTAGGGATTCCTGGTCTTTATTCTCCTTCTGGGAGTTATTATAGATTTTAATCTTCTCCATCAACTCCCGGTAGATGCCGCGTACGCTGCTTTCGAGGAAAGGCGGAGTGAGGTAAGATTGCAACGTCGCATAAGAACGGCGTTTAGCCATCATGCCTTCTCCTACATTACCGATAGAGTAGATATAAAAATGAGGTACCGCACCTACCAAACGGTCGGGCCAGTCATTGCTGCACAATGCCACTTGTTTTCTTGGAGTGAATTCAAGGCTGCCATGCGTACCGAAATGGATAAGAGCGTCGGCTTTGAAGCCGTGTTGCATCCACAGGTATGAAGCGATATAGGTGTGTGGCGGAGCCATGTCCGTGCCATGCACTACCTGGAAAGAGTTATCACCACTTCCGGCAGCATTCTGCGGCAGTAAGACGACATTTCCGAATTGCAGGCGGGCAATCCCCAGTTTGCCGTCGGGAGTCACCATATAATTTCCGGGGAACTCGCCGAAAGCATCCACTACTTCTTTGTATTTTTCAGGGCGGAGTGATTCTTTCACCCAGCTTTCGTATTGCTCTTTGGTTATCAGCTCGGGGTGTCCGTTCTGCATGAAATCGTTGAATGCTCCTTCTGCATAAGTATTGAATACGGCTCCTTGCGCCTGTATCATTCTGCCTAGTTCTTCGGCATTGGCTGGCAGATTGGATACGTTGTATCCTTCCTGTTTCATACGAACCAGAAGATTGTAAAGTGAAGGAACCACTTCCATTCCGGCAGCGGTCAATGCGTTCTGTCCCGGTCCTTTATAATAATAGATAGCCACCTTTTTCTCATTGTTCGCCTTTGTATTCAGATTCAGGTAATTGTTTATCGTAGATACAAAAGTCTTTAAACGTTCGGGGACGGCGTAGGAATGGCGCAATCCTTCTTCGTCCTCGTATTGTGCAAATAACGCAAAGGGGCGAACCGCGCCGTCGATTTCAGGGGTTACGATGCTCTGTGACATGAATCCACCTGCCATTCCCATCGGGTCTTTTTCCCATTCATCTACAAGGCTGTTGATGGTGAGCGGGGCAAATAGCAGGATATTTTTTTCTTTCAGGTAATCCACCATTTTATCGCCCATACGTCCATGTGCCATGTTGATGATAGCATCCGGTTCAATTTTGTCGATGAAAGACATAAACCTTGTCATTGACTGCACGGGATAAACATTGTACCCTTCTTTTTCGAGTGCTTTAATCAGTCCGGTGGCATCCGCCATTTGTCCGGTAATCATAATTTTCTTTGCCCCCTCTTTATAAAGATTGTTCTCTTTCGTGAATTTCTCGTAGTCAGCGACGGTGAGGAATTCCAGTTCATCGTCTGGGTTCGTAAGTCCGGCATGATACAGCATGTCGGACGGTCTTTCTGCCGGGTCTTCCACTTCCGGTACGGAAGAGGCTTTGCCGTCAATCACCTTGCGGATATAGTTCAGCATATTCCGGTAGTTGGTTTTTCCGCCGTTCGACAGATAGCCGCGTATCAGATTCTGTTGCACACTGTCAAGATTACAAATATTGTTGGCAGGATTTGTTGCCATGGAAGTATATACGGGCACGCCTTTGTCCGCTGCCTGCTGTATTTGCTGACGTTGCTCCTCGACAATACGCAAGCCCATGCCGTTGACAAATACCATGTCATAACCCGTCAGGCGGTCCAGATTGTCGAGAGACACTTCACTGAGTTTGATAGATGAGTTATCGTTGGCTTTCGATATGCTTCCCTGCTGTATGGTCTGGAAGTTGACGAAAGCAATCTTTGTGGCGCTGAACCAGGCGTTCCAGATAGATATGCCTATCAGGACGGCTGCGATAATACACACGCCTAAGATGATTTTACTTTTCTTTTTCATTTTATTTTTAGCTTTGTATGTAGTTTTATTTTTTCTTATTAGAAGAACCGGTCTACGTCTAATGTCAGTCCGATAGAAATATTAGTTCCCAGGGTATAGGGAGAATTTGCATCATAATAGCTGGGGATATAATTGAATATATTGTTGACAGCCATATTGAGACTGATTCCTTTCCAGATACCTTGTGTTAAAGTTAAGTTCCACATTGTGTAGCCGGGATAACTTACTCCGGTAGTTCCTTCATCCGGGTTGTTTCCGACATATTTATTTGTTTCCACCTTGGATAAGGCGCGACCGTTCAACGAGAGGTTGAATTGGTAGTTATTCCACGATTTGCCATATTCGATACGTGCTGTCGCAGAATGTGGGCGAGTGCTGGAGAACTTCATTTGGCCATCGCGCATAAACTCGTGGACGTATCCGTAAGAAACGCGCACTCCCAATCCGCAGGGATATTTGGCGGAAGCATTGATATCTACACCGGCGATGTCCACTTTCTCCGTATTGATATATAGTTGTGCCCATCTTCCGTCCGTATCACGAAAAGAAGTCAGGTCAATCCGGTCATTGACCAGATTGTAGTATCCTGATACGGTGAAGTTGTAACGGCTTTTGGTATATTCGGCAGAGAGCGAGAAGTTATGGCTCGTTTCCGATTTCAGGTCGGGATTACCGTAAATCATCATAGCGTTCGCCATATCGAAATTCATGTACATTTCTTTGAGCGTAGGAGAGCGGAAGCCCTGTGAGTACGAACCACGGAGCGAGCAATTGGCTATTTTATACATTAATCCGATATGCGGTGAGACGTGGCGCACACTGGATTGTGAGAAGTAGTCAAAGCGTACACCGCTAATCACGTTGAAATGTTCAGTCGGGTTCCAGTCGAATTGACCGAATGCATCTGCCGAGTGCATCGTATGGCTTCCGTTATCCGTGAATTGATACGACAACAGATAGTCGCGCATATAATCTCCGCCTACGGTCAGGATATTCTTGTCATTGAATGTATAATTGTAAAGTGCCCGTACACTATGTTGTACGTTGCTATAATCACGTATATCATATTTATATGAAGTCAGATAGTCGCTTTTATCGTATTGGTCGAATGTGTAGGCAACTTCCAGGTTACTCATGACATTGAAGTCATAGTTGGCTTTCAGCCCGCCGTTGAAATCACGATAACGGTCCTTGCTATCACCTGTCTTGTCCCGTTCGCGGAAATAATATCCACCGCGGGCCGTCAGTTTGAGTTGGTCGGACGGTTTGTACACAAGACGTTCTTTTACGTTCCATGTACGGTTGCCGAAGATAGTCGTGACATCTCCTTCCGGCACGTCGTAAGAGTCGGATACCGTATGCTGTACATTCGTCTGGCTATTGAACTTTCCGGCTTTGAAGCTGAAAGTTCCGCCATATCGCTGGTCGTTATGTTCCCCGAAGCGGCTGTTTAAGTTTAGGTTCCATGCATCTTCGGATTCACGGGTAATAATATTAATTACTCCACCCACTGCGCTTGAACCATACAGGGTAGATGCCGCTCCTTTGACGATTTCCACCCGTTCCACGTTGTCGAGGTTCAGTCGGTTGTAGTCGACGTTATTTAGAGTTTCACCTGCCAGCCGTTCGCCATCTACAAGGAAGAGTACTGAATTGCCGCCAAATCCCTGCATATTGATAGAAACCTGCTGGTCCATTGAATAAGAAAATTCAATTCCCGGCAGTTCGGACTGTAATAATTGTCCTACATTGGTTGCGTCTACTTTCTTGATATCATCTGCCGTGATTACGCGGGTGATGATAGGAGCGTCTTTCAGCAGTTTGGGGGTACGTGTACCTGTCACTACTACGGTTCCCAAGTCAAACTGGTCTTCCGATAAACAGAAGTTTAATTTTTTTTCCCGTCCTACGATTAGTCTTTTTTCCTGAGTTTGATAACCCACGTAAGAAGCCGTGATAAGATATGTACCTGTTTCGGGTAATCGGAGAGTGTATGAACCGTCAGCGGTTGTGATGGTTCCGGTTCCTTTTCCTTTGATAGAAATCGTAGCACCGGGAAGTGAGTCCCCGGTTGTATCTGTTACACGTCCGCTGATGTGATAAGTTGATTGTTGTGCGAATGTGGCACAAGTTGCTATAAAGGAAAAAAACAGTGCTGATATAATAAATATAGGTTTCATTCTTAGTTATTGGTTTCGTTGTTGTCGTCGAAATCAAGCGGATATGAGAAATCAAAATCAATATATCCTTTTATACCTCTGGCATTCATGTAGTTGGTGAAACGGATAGCTGCGTATGTATTGTCTTTCATGCGTATCAGAAAGACCTGGTTCGACATGGTGTACACAGGTGGCATTGTAGAGGTGTTCACATCCAGCCAACCGGATAAAACAGCATTACGGTAAGATTCCGTGTAAACAATGTTTCCATCCATCATGCCCGACATGTCAATAGCTATTTTATCAGTCGTCCATTCATCTTTTACAAAGTCTTTTTCATCGGGGAGCTTTCCACTTGTTTTCAGGTCATCAATACTTGTGTAGCTAGTCTGGCAGGCAGCGCCACCGTTGGTCTTTATATCATAACGGTGAATTGCAAAATCCCAATCCTCGGGAATTTGGCTTTCGTATTCTTCCCCGATCGGTACGGTCGTTACCTTGCGGTTGGATAGCTCAATGTATGCCCATTCTGTATATTCAACAGTCTTGACTTGCGAGAAACTGTTTTCTTTGATTTCCATCTCAGTTTCGATGGGGGCGTCATAAATATTTTCAAATATTCCATTACAAGCTGAGAGCGACATAGCCGCTCCCAGCATTATTGTATATTTGAAAATAGCGTTACTGCTTCTTCTCATTTCTTTCATTTGGATTGTTTATTCTGCACTTGCTGTATTGCTTCCTGTAAAGACTGCGGAAATAGCCATTGGCATACTGCCTGGTTTGAAGTCAGTGTTGATGGTAGCTGTACCGTCTGCTGCGACTGTACCGCTCAGGCTTTCTCCTGTGATAGCTTTTCCTGTGCTGTCGGTAGATTCATATTCTCCCAAGCTAAGTGAATAGGTTCCGTTTGCTCCGGCTGTTACATTTACTCCGTTGATGGTGAAATCACCTAAACTCATGTTACCGTCACCGCCTGTCAAGTTAGCGAAGCCACTTAGAGTAATGTCTGCCGTTGTATCCGATGCACGTTTGATAACAGCCTTGCAGTCATTGGTCGAACCGTAGGATGAACCCATAACACGGATAGATAATGAACTGTTATACTGATAGGTGGCAGCTATATTATAAGTTATCGGGGTTTCTCCCTGCATGAATATTATTTCCATCTTTCCCATCGGTGCCGGAATGTCTACATTAGCCTTCAAGGTTAATACGTTAGACTCATTTACACTACCTTCTAATGTGTAATCGTAGCTACTACCCGTGCCACCACCCATAGACATCGCAACTTCGCCCGAACCACTGAATGATTTGGAAGATAATTTCAGATTATTCAGGGTGAAATCTCCTGAACCGGATTTATATACCAAATTGATGGTACCGTTTTCGTTGGCGGTAATTGTTACGGTAGATTGATTGCCCAATAAATAATCAGAGAACATATTACATTCACCGACTGAATATCCATTGTAAATGCCGGCAATTTCTTTTGCGAGATTTGTATCATCGTTGTCGTCACTGCAGGAAACAAATGTTGTTGAGAATGATAGTGCCATAATGGCGACCATCCAAAAGTTTAAGATTTTCATACTTAATTTTGATAGATAATGATTAATTA
>ERZ780168.3428-NODE-3428-length-12386-cov-5.489498_pt1 | contig 12386 bp, 12 predicted proteins | sample MGYA00510981_ERZ780168 | MGnify/ENA primary metagenome ERZ780168 (study PRJEB29588, sample SAMEA2158769) | human gut metagenome | biome: human gut; feature: human-associated habitat; material: faeces | place: Denmark | collected 2008/2010 ...
CCGCCGTGACGAATACCATCTTGGTACCCTCCTCTTCAAAGCGCAGCATCGGCGGCGGATACCGCCCCGCGCGCACCATCGACGAGGTGTATTTTCCGCCCCCGTCCCATTGAAAATGGGGCCGGTCGGGAAAACTCCGCCAGTCGCCGCCCCAGGTGAAGCCCATCTCCTTGCCGAGCCTTCCCATCGCGGTAAAAAATCCCGGGTCGTCGTACTCGTGTCCCTTCACGTTCTTGCAGATATCGAACGCCAGCCCCACGCCCTTTGCGTGGAAGGTCGGCACCGTCGCCGTCCTGGCCGCGTAGCCCATCGAGACGAGGTAGCGCTGGTATTCCGCGTCGCGCACGGTCTGCACCACCAGCACCGGCAGCCCCCGCGCCGCCGCGCGCTCGATCAGCGTGCGGCAGTTCACCGCCACATCGGCGCGCAGCTCGCCGATCTCCCGACTGTTATACATCCTCGTCCTTCTTACTCTGCGTGCCGAAATAAAACCCGATCACCGCCGTGTAGATCGTCATATAGTCCTGCGAGAGCGACCCGCAGCACTCCAGCACGCAGAACGTGATCGTCAGCGTGATCGTCACGATGCTCTTGACCGTAAAAAGATTTGTCAGCCGCTTGAGCGCCAGCTCCTTCATCCGTTCTCCTCCCATCCGTCGCAGTCCTGTCCGCTGCGCGCCTGTCTGCCGCAGGCAGACTCAAACACGATGCCGCCCGCGGTGTTCTCCGCTTTTGCCTTGTTGTAATAAAAGCCCGCCGATGCGCCGTAGGCCCCCCAGGCGGCGCTCACCGTCGCCGCCACCCACGGCAGCGTTCCGAGATAGCCGTACCCCACCGCCAGCCGCGCCAGCGCGAAGCCCTCATAGGTGGTGTAGAGCACCACCGCGCTCTCGAGCAGGAGCAGCAGCTTGGAAAATGTCCACTTTCTTCTCATGCCGCCGCCCCCTGTGCCAGCAGGGAGAATACCGCGCCGAGCAGCAGGTAGAGCACACGGTCGGCCAGCGCCTCCCAGCGCTTCCCCGGCTTTTCCGTGATGCTCTGCACCGCGTTTCGGATCTCCTTCACATTGCCCTCCACGCTCTCCTGCCGCACAGCGAGCACCTCCACCGCCGTTACCAGTTTATCCAGAGCGTCCTGTCTGCGTTCCACCGCCTCCAGACGCTTCGCGCAGGCGTACAGGCGCTCGTCGTTCTCCGTCAGGCGGACCGAGACCTCCTGCTCCGTCATACCGTCGGCACCGCCTTTTCAAAGCTCTCCCAGGTGTGCCCCGCGTCCTCGATGCCCTGCCATGTCCACGCGGCGGCCTCGCACTCCTCCCATGTCAGGAACCGGAAGTAAAAGTCCACCTGCAGATGGCACGGCATGATCTCCAGAATGATGTCGCGGATGCGCGCAAAGTCCTCCGGCTCGCCCGCCACCTGCGGGAAGGTCACACGCACCACGCCCTGCTCGTCCGTCTCTGCGGCCACGGCGCGCACGCCGCAGCCGCTGATGGTCTGGTTGACCGCCTCGAGCGTGAAGCCGTCGCCGCCGACGCGCAGCAGCGACGCGATCGCCAGCCGGCGCAGCGCCGGCGTCGTGCGCGCGCCGACGCGGAAGAACAGCCGCTCGCGGCGGGAAAGCCCCTCGTCCTCCGCCGTCATCAGCACACCCTCACGCGCCGCCTTCTCCAGCGCCTCAGCTGCGGCGTCCAGTCCCTCGCCCGCGGCGTACAGCTCCGCACCGCTCAGGCTGCCCTCATCGAGCCGATAGACCCGCAGCGGGCGCAACAGCTCGCAAAGATAGTTGTAGTAGCCCATCGCCTCACGCCTCCGTCAGCTCACTGATCGTCACCGTGCCGAGCATTGGCAGCTCCGTCGAGCCAACCGCCACATCCGCCGCCGGTGCGGTCAGATGCACGTTCTCCACGCCCTCCACACCGCAAAGCAGCGTCAGCAGCCTCGCCGTCGTCACGTTCTTTCCCAGCAGCCCGCCGGTGAACAGCGCCTCCAGCGCGCTCTGCGCGCCGGCCTTGACCTCGGCAAAGGTATACCCCGGTGCCGCCTTGAGGGCCACCGTCACCGCCACAAAGGCGATGAGGCACAGGCTGTACAGCGTCATATTGGTACGAAATCCGCGTATGATCTTCTTGCTCAAGGGAACGCGCCTCCTTCCCGCCGGGGATACTACTCCATACTGAGAGTAGTTTATTATAGCACGAAAGCCGTGCGGGGACAATACGCTTTTCGGGAAATCAGCGGGGAATTTTCCCGGCGGGGCGGCGGGTGTCAAATACCATCAAATGCCGTCGGCAAGTTGGGGGTGTACAAATGGGAAAAACTGTGGTATACTTTGTGAAAAGTGCTGAATATGGCACGTATTTTTTGGTTGTTTCGCGGTGCGTGGATGCCGCGGTCAATATAGCAAACGAGGGCGTTCCCCTCTATATCGAGTGCTGACGACGGGCGACAGACTGTTCCCTCCCCCTGCGATGCAGGGCAGGCGGGCGGGGCAGAACGCCTTTGTTTCCGTGCGGTCATTTTTACCCGCCGCGACGCGCTCTATCTTATCTGAAAAGGAGCATTTATTCTTTTATGGCAGAAAAATTCAAGATCATTCCCCTTGGCGGTCTGAATGAGATCGGCAAGAACATGACCGTCTATGAGTACGGCGGCGACATCATCGTGGTGGACTGTGGCATGGCCTTCCCCGGCGACGATATGTACGGCATCGACTGCGTCATTCCCGACGTCAGCTATCTGGTGAAAAACCGCAGCCGGCTGCGGGGTCTGTTCATCACCCACGGGCATGAGGATCACATCGGGGCCATCCCTTATGTGCTCAAGCAGATCAATATGCCCATCTACTGCACGCGGTTCACCGCGGGGCTGATCAAGCTGAAGCTGCAGGAGCATGGGCTGGCCAGCTCTACGAAGCTGATCACCGTGGAGCCGGGTCAGACGGTGCGGGCAGGCAAGTTCCAGGTGGAGTTCATCCACGTGAACCACTCCATCGCCGACTCGGTGGCCTTCGCCATCCACACGCGGATGGGCGCAGTCGTACACACCGGCGACTTCAAGATCGACTCCACGCCCATCGACGGGGAGGTCATCGACCTGGCGCGCTTCGGTGAGCTGGGCAAGCAGGGTGTGCTGGCGCTGCTGGCGGACTCCACTAATGTGGAGCGCCCGGGCTATACCATGAGTGAGCGCGCCGTGGGCGCCACGTTCAAGCGGCAGTTCACCGGGTGCGACAAGCGGATCATCGTGACCACCTTCGCCAGCAACGTGCACCGCATCCAGCAGGTGCTGGACGCCGCGGCGGCCTGCGGGCGGAAGGTGGCCGTTACCGGCCGGAGCATGGAGAACATCATGAAGGTCTCCACGGAGCTGGGGTACATGAAGGTGCCCAAAAACACGCTGATGGACATCAACCGCATCAAGGGACTGCCCCTGAACCAGCAGGTCATCGTGACCACCGGCTCCCAGGGTGAGGAAATGAGCGCCCTGTACCGCATGGCGTTCTCCACCCACAAGCAGGTGGACATCGGCCCCGGCGACAAGGTCATCATCTCCGCCAGCGCCATACCCGGCAACGAAGTGACGGTGGGGCGGGTCATCAATGAGCTGTTCCGCAAGGGCGCGGACGTGGTGTATGACAAGGCGGATATGCTGCACGTGTCCGGCCACGCCTGTCAGGAGGAGCTGAAGATCATCCACGCGCTGACGAAGCCCAGGTTCTTTATCCCCCTGCACGGCGAGCAGCGGATGCTGCAGATCCACAAGCGTGTGGCGGAGAGCATGGGCATGGCTCCCACCAGCATCGTGGTGGCCGACAACGGCAGCGTCATCGAGCTGACCACCAAGCACATCAAGTGCGAGACCACCGTACCCGCCGGCGAGGTGTTCGTGGACGGCGGCGGCGTGGGCGAAGTGGGCGCCGTGGTGCTGAACGACCGGAAGCTGCTGGCGGAGGACGGCATGGTGGTCATCGTGCTGCCCATGTCCAGCCACGACCACCAGCTGCTGTGCCCGCCGGAGATCGTCACCCGCGGTTTCGTGTACGTGAAGGAGTCCGAGGAGCTGCTGGAGGATATGCGCCGGGTGGCCACGGAGGCGGTGGATGGAATGTCCGCCAAGAAGCGCCGGGACGAGGGCGACGTATGCCGCACTGTGCGCTCCGCCGTGAGCAGCTATCTCTATAAGCACACCAAGCGCAGCCCCATGATCATCCCCATGGTGACAAAGCTGTGAGAAAACAAGGGCCGCCCAAAAGGGCGGCCCTTGTTTTGTATTCCTCTATGAACAGATCCCCGCACGGGGAGCTCTCATAGCGCTAGGATTTAACGCGCTGCGCGCAGGTCGAGGCAGCAAGTTCAAGCCTGCCCGCGGCATTCCAAAAAGAAAACACCATCCTGACGGATGGTGTTTCTTTTTGGAGCGGGCGACGAGGCTCGAACTCGCTACCTCGACCTTGGCAAGGTCGCGCTCTACCAGATGAGCTACGCCCGCAAACGCAAGGTGAATTGTAGCAGAAAACACGCTGCTTGTCAACCCTGCATTTTTATTTTTTGTAAAAACGCTGCCGTCGCGGCACGGGCTACCGCATGAGGATCTCCACCACGCCGGCATTGGCGGCGTTGGGATAGAAATTCGTCACCCAGCCGCTGCCGCCCATGGCGCTCTGCACCTGGTACACCGTCTGCTGCACCTGATAGGACTGTCCTTCAAAGGCGCTCAGCTGCACCACCAGCTCCGTTTTGCCCGCCTGGGCCGCCTCGGTCAGCAGATCGTGCAGAGCGGAGACATTGGTGGCATGGACGATGTCGATGAGCTGCTGCTCGGTCTTCTTATAGCCGATGGTCACGGTGATCTCGCTGTAATTCCGGGCGGAATCGTCCACGGTGTACTGGATATAGGACACCGCATAGGAGCCCATGGGCGTGTCCTTCTCCACCTCGCGGCAGGCCTTCTCCGCCGCGTCACCGGCATCCAGCCCCTCCTGGGCGTAATAGAGCCAGATGGTCCCCTCCTCCGCGTGGTTGCCCACGAAGATAAGGATATTGTTCACCAGATCCTGATAGGTATCTGCCCGCAGCACGTCCCGGCCCTCGCCCTCGTAATAGGTAGGGCTGTGATCCTTGACCTCGTACCACTCCCGATTCAGCAGGCTGCCGCAGCCGGTCAGCGACGCCGCCAGCAGCGCGCACAGCAGCGCCGCGCACCATCTCTTTACCATGTCCGTGCCCTCCTTTCCGTCTCGTTACAGCAGCTCCAGCTGCTTCTCCTCGCTGTCCTCCGGCTTCAGGAGCGCACCCGCCGCGGGGATGGTCCGCGTCCGGTAACGGGCACCGTTGACGATGCCGCATTCCGCCGCGGGAAGCACCTTTTCCAGCCGGTACTTGGGCTTGATGCTCATCACCTGCACGCCTTGGGTAGAACGGGTGGTCTTGGGCGAGAGCAGCGCCGTGTGCACCAGCAGCGCCCGGGGCTCGTTGGTCTCCAGCGCCAGCTCCGTATCCTCCGTCAGGTGTACGGCGCACACCAACGGGAACTTGTCGCAGTAGGCGCCGGTGAGCTTCCGCCGATTGGACACCGTGGCGTAGGCGCTCAGCGCCACACGGGCGGCACGGCCGTTCTCAAAGAAAAACACCACGCTGCCGCTGTAATCGCCCGGCAGGCACAGCCAGATCACATTCTCGCCGGCGTCCATGCCCAGCTTGGCGGGCAGGTAGTCGCCCAGGGCGGAGGCCTTCGTCTCGCCGAACTCACTGGCACGGCTCTTGTACACCTGGCACTTATCCGTGAACAGCAGCAGCTCCGTGCTGTTGGCGGCCTCGAAGTACTGCCGCAGGCTGTCGCCCTCCTTGAACTTCTGCTCGCCGGACATACGCAGGGACTGGGGCGTGATCTTCTTGAAATAGCCCTCCCGGCTGAGGAACAGGTGCACCGGATAGTCCTCCACCGGCTCCTCGTCCGGCTCCTCCGGCATCTCGTGACTGTACACGATCTCCGTCCGCCGTGGCACGGCGTACTTCTTCTTCACGTCCTCCAGCTCGCCGATGATGATCTTGCGGATGCGGCCCGGCTTGGCCAGAGTATCCTCCAGGTCCTCGATCTCGTCCTGCAGGGCGCTGGTCTCCGCCACCCGCTTGAGGATGTACTCCTTGTTGATGTTCCGCAGCTTGATCTCCGCCACGTACTCCGCCTGCACCTGATCGATGCCGAAGCCGATCATCAGGTTGGGGATGACCTCGGCTTCCTCCTCCGTCTCACGGATGATCCGGATGGCCCGGTCGATATCCAGCAGGATGCGCTTCAGGCCCTGCAAAAGGTGAAGCTTTTCCTTTTTCTTATTCAGGATGAAGTACACCCGCCGCTTGACGCAGTCGGTGCGCCAGGCGGTCCACTCCTCCAGGATTCCGCCCACGCCCAGCACGCGGGGCATACCGGCGATGAGGATGTTGAAGTTGCAGCTGACGGTATCCTGCAGAGGCGTCAGCCGGTACAGCTTGGCCATAAGCTTGTCCGGGTCCACGCCACGCTTCAGGTCGATGGCCAGCTTCAGGCCGCTGAGGTCCGTCTCGTCGCGCATATCGGCGATCTCCTTGACCTTGCCGGCCTTCACCAGCTCCGCCACCTTGTCCAGAATGGCCTCGATGGTGGTGGAGTAGGGGATCTCGTACACCTCGACGACGTTTTCCTTCTTATCGTACCGCCACCGGGCCCGGACCTTCAGGCCGCCGCGGCCGGTGCTGTAAATGACCCGCAGATCGTCACCGTCACAGATGATCTGGCCGCCGGTGGGAAAATCCGGTGCCAGCAGCGTGGAGGCGATATCGTGGGCGGGGTTTTTCAGATAGGCGATGGTGGTATCGCACACCTCACCCAGATTAAAGCCGCAGATCTGGCTGGCCATGCCCACGGCGATGCCGCTGATGATGGTGGTAGCGGGGCCGGTCTCGGACTGCTGGGCGATCTTCTTCACGGAGTTATAATCGCCGGAGGGGTAGATCTCGGTGACGATACCGATGATCAGGCCAACGATCAGACCCGCGATGATGGCGATGGCCTGGGCCATACCGCCGAAGAACACATTGCTCAGAACCAGAGACAGGACCACCACGATGGCGGAGGAAACATAGGAGCCCATCTTCAGAGCCTTATGGGGGTTGGAATTCTCATCGCCCCGGACAAAGAAGCAGCCGATGATGGAAGCGATGATGCCGGTAGCGGCCAGGATCAGGGGGAACAGAGCGCCGGCGCCGTTGAAGGTGCCGACCACAGCCACACCCAGAGTCAGCGCGGACACCAGAGCGCCCACGTAGGACTCAAACAGGTCAGCGCCCATGCCGGCCACGTCGCCCACGTTGTCGCCCACGTTATCAGCGATCACGGCAGGGTTCCGGGGGTCATCTTCGGGGATACCGGCCTCGACCTTGCCCACCAGGTCGGCGCCCACGTCGGCAGCCTTGGTGTAGATACCGCCGCCCACACGGGCAAACAGCGCGATGGAGGAAGCACCCAGAGAGAAGCCGGTGAGGATCTCCACGTTGCCGGTGAAGGCATAGATGGCGGCGCAGCCCAGCAGACCCAGGCCAACCACGCACATACCCATGACGGAACCGCCGGAGAAGGCGACGCCCAGGGCCTTGTTCATGCCGCTGGACTTAGCGGCGGCAGCGGTACGGACATTGGCCTTGGTAGCCACGTTCATACCCACATAACCGGCGCACACAGAGAAGACCGCGCCGATCAGGAAGCAACCAGCGGTGAGCCAGGTGATGAACAGGCCGATCAGCACGAACAGCACCGCCACGAAAATGACCAGGATCTTGTACTCCGCGAAGAGAAATGCTCGGGCGCCATCACTGATGTTTCCCGCGATTTCCTTCATCCGTTCCGTACCGGCGTCAGCCTTGGAGACCGCGGAGGTCTTCCATGCGGCAAACAGCAGAGCCAGAACCGCGCACAGCAAAACTACCCAAATGATGTTTTCCATTCCTTCCACTCCTTAAACGTTTTGTATAAAATTGAGTGTCTAACTTTGCTGTATCATTCTAACAACACCGCGCGTTTTTTTCAAGTAAATTTACCTAACGAGCAAATCACTTTAAATAAGTTTTACGTTTTGCCCAATTTTTTCCTTGAAAGCTTTCAAATTTTCGTCTTTATTTTTCATTTAACATTCATAAAATATGCGAATTATCAAATTTTTTTATATATATTAAGCCACATTTTCTTTCAATATATGTCAAATCAGCGATAATTTCGTGATTTTTTCTCAAACGTTTACGAAAAATTTCAGAAAAACGATTACGCGTAGTCGAAATTTTTGACACCCTCAAAAAGCATAAAAAAATCCACGCCCTCTCGGCGTGGTCCTTCCGGTTTTACCGTTCGCTGTGGCTCTGCTCCTGACCGTCAAAAATCAGGTCATCCACATCTGCCATGAACTTGTTCATCGTCATTGCACATCCCTCCTTTTCTCAATTTTCATCCTGATTATACATCTGCATTTGAAGGTTTGCAAGGCAGTAATTGTGATTTTTTTGTAAACTCTGTGTCAAGTGCCCCCAGCCGCGCCGGAGTGGAACATCCTCCTACGCTCCGGATTCCCCGCTTCTTTTCCGCAAAATAAAGAAATCTGTTTACATTCCGAGGGGATATTACTATAATATAAGGATATTTCCCGACGGTACACGTCAGGCAGCGTACCGTCTACCTACACATCAGGAGGCGGTTATGCCGAATTTCAGGTCTCTTGAGTCCCTGCGCCGCCGGATCTGCACCATTATTGACATTGGTACGGCGGACGATCTCATCAGCCGCGCCTATGACATTTTCTACACCTTGGTCATTCTGGTAAACCTGGTGGTCACCATTGCCTACACCTTCGACGAGGCAGAGGCCACCTGCGGTCCGCTGCTGCTGCGGATCGAAGCTGCCACCGTGGCCTTTTTCGCGGTGGACTGCGTCCTGCGGATCTGGACTGCCAAGTACCACCATCCCAATCTGAAGGAATGGAAGGCCGTCTGCCGATACATTTTTTCTTTCTCAGGCATTGTGGACCTGCTGAGCTTTCTGCCTTACTACATGCCCTTTTTCTTCCCCTCCGGGGCCGTGGCCTTCCGGATGTTCCGGGTGGTGCGGATCTTCCGCCTGTTCCGGATCAACGCCTATTACGATTCCCTGAACGTTATTACCCAGGTCCTTACCAGCAAGGCCCAGCAGCTTCTCTCCTCCGTGTTTATCATTCTGGTGCTGATGACCGCCTCCAGTTTGTGTATGTACTCGCTGGAACATGACGCCCAGCCCGACGTGTTTTCCAACGCCTTTTCCGGCATCTGGTGGGCGGTATCCACCCTGCTGACGGTGGGCTACGGAGATATTTACCCCATTACCGCCCTTGGCAAGATCTTTGGCATTTTAATCACCTTCCTGGGCGTGGGCATGGTGGCGATCCCCACCGGTATCATTTCCGCCGGCTTCGTGGACCAGTATTCCCGCATCAAGCGGATCAGCGAATACGGCACGGAGGCGGACATTCACTTCATCCGCATCCACCTGACCCCCCGGGACCGCTGGGCCAATGCCCCGCTGCGGGATCTGGGCCTGCCGGAGGGTGTCATCATCGCCGCCGTCCAGCGGGGACGGGACATCATTGTTCCCCGGGGCGATGTGGTGCTCCTCCCCGGTGACAATCTTGTGCTGGGGGCAGGCGTCTATGAGGATGACGTCCGCATCCAGCTAAAGGAGATCGTCCTTCAGACACATCATCCCTGGGTGGGCCACCCGCTCCGGGATCTGGACATTTCCCGACAGACGGTCATCATCATGGTCCGCCGCCGGAACCGAACGCTGATCCCAAACGGCGGCCTGAAGCTGCTGGCGGGTGACAAGGTATTCCTCTATACACAATCTCACCTGCCCCACGCGCAGGATATCCAAATCTGATCAATCATGCAAGGAGGCCCTCTATGGCTGACGATATGAGAACTCTGGGCTATATCTGCCCGAAATGCGGTGCGCAGGTAATGGGTGCCCGCTCCGTATTTGCGCTGGAAGCGTCTGACGCCGAGATCGAATGTTCCTGCGGCGGCAGTGTCCTGCGGACGAACTATGACGGCCAGAACTATCACATTCTGGTGCCCTGCGGCGTTTGCGGCCAGACCCACGAGGCTGTCTGTCCGCCGGAGCGGATGCTCCACGCCGCCACCGCCCTCAGCTGCCCGGACAGCAAGCAGTTCTGCTGCTTCATCGGCGACGAGGGCACGGTGGAACATCACCTCCGGGAGGCCAGCATTGCCATCTCCAAGGAAAAGGCGCAGGAGAACAGCGGCGAGGCGGAGGCCTTCACCGACAATGTGATCATGTACGAATTCCTCTCGGAACTCAAGGACATCGCCGCCCGGCCCAACGGTATCACCTGCGGCTGCGGCAGCCACGATTACAGCATGGAGATCCGCCGGGACGCGGTGGAGCTGACATGCCGGGACTGCGGCGCCCGCCTGCGGCTCAGCGCCGCCACCGACCGGGATCTGGACGATCTCTGCTGCCACATGAAGCTGGTCATTCCCGGCAGGAAGTGACCGTCTCCTTCTATTCTCAAAAAGAAAGGTGTAAAACTGTATGATCTCGCTTCTGGCCCGTTTCTTCTGCAAAAGCGACGGGAAAAGCCCCGCTCAGCTACGGACGGCCTACGGTATTCTCTGCGGCGCTGTTGGGATCGGGCTGAACCTGCTGCTGTTTTTGGGCAAGTTCTTTGCCGGGACCCTCTCCGGCTCCGTCGCCATCACGGCGGACGCCTTCAACAACCTCTCCGATGCGGGCGCGAGCATTGTGACGCTGCTCGGCTTCAAGCTTGCAGGACAGAAGCCCGACCCCGAGCATCCCTTCGGTCACGGGCGGCTGGAGTACATCTCGGGCTTGATCGTCTCCATGGTCATTCTCCTCATGGGCATCGAGCTTGCCAAGAGTGCGGTGGAGAAGATCCTGCACCCCGAGGCGGTGGAGTTCACGCTCCTCACCGGCGGCATCCTGCTCGCCTCCATCCTCGTCAAGCTCTATATGTATCTCTATAACCGCGCGGTCGGCAAGAAGATCGGCTCCGCCGCGATGGAGGCGACCGCGATGGACAGTCTCTCCGCCTGCGCGGCGACCGCCGCCGTCCTCGCCGCGACGCTCATCGGGCACTTCACCTCGCTTCAGATCGACGGCTGGTGCGGTATCGTCGTCGCGGCGCTCGTGCTCTGGGCAGGCATTCAGGCCGCGCGGGACACCATCTCTCCCCTGCTCGGTCAGCCGCCCGCGCCGGAATTTGTCCAGAGGATTGAGGAGATCGTTCTCTCCTCTCCCGTCGTGCAGGGCATCCACGACCTCATCGTGCACGACTACGGCCCTGGCCGCGTGATGATCTCGCTCCACGCCGAGGTCCCCGCGCACGGCGACATCATGGCGCTGCACGACGAGATCGACAACATCGAGCAGCGCCTGCGCCGCGAGCTCGGCTGCGCCGCCACCATCCACATGGACCCCATCGTGACCGATGATAAGCTCACCGCCGAAACGCGCGAGCGCGTGGCGCAGCTCGTGCGCGGCATCGACGAGCACATCACCATCCACGATTTCCGCATGGTCACCGGCCCCACGCACACCAACGTCATTTTCGACGCGGTGGTGCCGTTCAAATTTCGCCTGAGCGACCATGAGGTCGAGCAGGAGATCCAGGCCGCCGTGAAGCGGCTCGACAGCAGCTATTTTGCCGTCGTGCAGATCGACAGAGACTACACCAAGTAAAGGAGCAGACGCTATGACAGAGGAGATCCGAAAGCTCAAGGAGATCATCGACGGCAGCGACAACATCGTCTTCTTCGGCGGAGCAGGCGTCTCGACCGAGAGCGGCATCCCGGACTTCCGCAGCGTGGACGGACCCTACCGCCAGCAGTGGAGCGACCCGCCCGAAACGATCCTGAGCCACACCTACTACGAACGCTATCCCGAGAAATTCTTCGCCTTCTACCGCGCAAAGCTCCTCTGCCCCGACGCGAAGCCAAACGCCGCGCATCGTAAGCTCGCCGAGTGGGAGCGCGCGGGCAAGCTGAAGGCCGTCATCACCCAGAACATCGACGGGCTCCATCAGGCCGCCGGCAGCAAGGAGGTCCTTGAGCTCCACGGCAGCACCCTGCGCAATTACTGCGAGAGGTGCGGCAAATTCTACGGCGTGGAGGCGATCACGCGCTCCACCGGCGTGCCGACGTGCTCCTGCGGCGGGCGCATCAAGCCCGATGTCGTGCTCTACGAGGAGGGGCTCAACGAGGATACGCTCTACAAGGCCGTGCGCTATATCGCCGAGGCCGACGTGCTCATCATCGCCGGCACCTCGCTCGCGGTCTACCCCGCGGCGGG
>ERZ780168.3437-NODE-3437-length-12363-cov-5.353429_pt1 | contig 12363 bp, 12 predicted proteins | sample MGYA00510981_ERZ780168 | MGnify/ENA primary metagenome ERZ780168 (study PRJEB29588, sample SAMEA2158769) | human gut metagenome | biome: human gut; feature: human-associated habitat; material: faeces | place: Denmark | collected 2008/2010 ...
CGTAAATTTTTCCACCCCTCAGAATTAAAATGTCCTTGACATGGGGTACACTTCAGCCCGCCGTTTCCTGCCAGTCGCCGGAAAAATCGCATATTCTGTGAACGCCATTTTATCTTTTTATGAACTTTAGCACTCAGACCTTGACAGCGCTAAAAATCGTGGTATAGTGTAGGCGTACCAAAAAGAGGGGCGAAAAAAAGAAAGCCCCTCCGCAGGGAACATAGAAGATTTGAATGGAGGAATGACTTATGTTGCCCAGCATTTTTGGAGAAGATTTGTTTGATGATTTCTTTAACGATCCCTTTGGCATGATGAACGCCTCGGAGGGTCGCAGCCCCCTGTATGGCAAGCACGCCAAGAACCTGATGAAGACCGATATCCGGGAGAAGGAAGACGGCTATGAGCTGGCGGTCGATCTGCCCGGCTTCAAGAAGGACGAGATCAGCATTGACCTGAGCAATGGCTACCTGACCATCCAGGCCGCAAAGGGTCTTGATAAGGATGAGGAGGACAAGAAGGGCCGCTACATCCGCCGGGAGCGTTACGCCGGTTCCATGAGCCGCAGCTTCTACGTGGGCGATGTGAAGCCCGAAGAGGTGTCCGCCAAGTTTGAGAACGGTATCCTGACGCTGGATGTGCCGAAGGCCGGACAGAAGAAGCTGCCCGAGAACAATCGGATCTGCATCGAGTAACCCTAAAAAGCACCGCGCCACGGTTTGCATGAACCGTGGCGCGGATTTTTTATTTTTCGCCCAGCACCAATGTGCGCAGGACGGGAATGCGCTTGATAAGCGCGATCAACGGCGGCAGGAGCAGCGCCAGCAGCACCGGCAGAAGCAGATACATGCTCCACACGGGGAAATGGAGCAGCTTATCCATCGCCCAAGCCAGCAGCACCAGCAGGGGGTTGTGCAGGACGTAGATGCCGAAGCTGCGGCTTGCCATGCAGCGGGTGAAGGCAGTCTCCTTATCCAGCCACCGTTTTCCCGCGCCCAGCACCCCAAGGCAGGCAAACCACGCATAGAGATTGGTAAGCGGGGCTTTCAGATTGTTGAGAGCCGCGTAATTCTGTCCCCAGAAATGCACCGTGTAGACGACGGCCAGCACGCCGCTCACGGCAAGCATACAGGGTGCCCATTTGGCGAGCAGGGACTGGATCTGTTCGTGGGAGAACAGAATGTAGCCCGCGAGAAAGCAGAACAGGTAAAATCCGTTGCGGTAGACCTCTATCACGGGAGTGTTCAGGATATAGGCGCTGCCCCACATGCCGAGCACCAGAAGGCAGATGACGGGGAAATTCGCCTTGCCGCCCAGCTGCCACAGCCGGTCTTTTTTGTCCAGCTTGCGAATCAGCACCAGCACCACCTCGCACAGCAGCAGTTCGTGGAGAAACCACAGTACCCCGATGCCGGACATGCACCACACAAGATATTTGGCAAACCCCGGAACCTGACCGCCGCCAAAAATGTTTGCGTACTGGTCGGTGACCCAGCCGGTGCTCCACCCGATGAGGAAGATAATGGCAATGGAGGGAATCAGCTGGCGGCGGACTTTGCCTTTCAGGTATTGCTTCCCCGTCTGCTTTTCCAGACTGTACCGGGCGCAGATGCCGGAGATCATGAAAAGTGCCGCCATGAACCATGGGTACAGCACGTACAGCGGCGCGTCCAGCGCCGGAATGCCGGGGATAAGTACGTTGGTGATGACACCGACGCTGTTGAACTGGTAAAATACGTGATACACTGCGACGGACAGCACGATGCCGTAGCGCAGATTGTCAAGAAACGGTTTTCTTATCATTTTCCTCCCCGCAGATGGCGGTTGATACGGTTGGTTCTGTGCCGGATGGAAAGCAGAATGATTCCCCAGATCAGGGCGTAGCCCACCGCGAAGCATAGGGTAAAGACGCCGATAAATGCCCAGTCCCGGGGGATCCAGTTGTTCAGCAGATAGATCAGCAGATAATCCAGATACAGCGCTCCGGCGTGAATTGCCGTAGCGGAGAGCAGCGGCAGACGCTCGATCTGATAGACGACGCCGATGCCCGCCGCGATGAAGGCCAGCAGCGTCACGGTCACGATCCCCATGCAGACCTCTCCAGGGGCGAGGGAAGTGACCTGCCCGTTGGCGCCCAGAATGCCGTAGATCATGGCGAGGATCAGCGGCCCGCCGGAAGCGGCCAGCAGACCTCGTTTCAGAAATGTCAGACAATATTGCTTCATACGTGATCGTACCTCCTTTTGATTTCCGCGAAGCACCGCCGGGAAACATATTCCCGGTAGCCGCTTCGGAAGACGGCGTCCACCGCGCCGTTGAAGGAAGCGGTGAAGCGCTCCAAGTGGGCTTCGTTGGCAAGTGCCGATTTGTTGATGCGGATAAAGGACGCGGGAAGCATGGCTTCCAGCTCGTACAGCCGCAGCTTTAAGCGGCAGCGTTCGCCGCTGCGTGTAACGGCATAGGTCTTCCCGTCCAGAACGGTGATGCACTCGATATCGGAGAAGGGGAGCATCCGCATACCGTCCTCTGTGTAAGCCGCGATCCGGTCAGAGCCGTCGTGCCGCAGGACGAGCTGCTCCATTTCGTCGGTAAGACGGCTGCGCTCATGGACGGTAGCGACCACCGTTTCCTCCTGCGTTTTATCAATAACCAGCTTGAATCTCATGGGGCACCTCCTTGCGCTTACACTATAGCACAAAAAACCCAAAAATGTTGAAAAATCCGTTCAACGGTCATTTTTGACCGCTGAACGGTAGAAAGGCGGGGAAACGATTTTTGCGGTGACGGGGAAGAACTGCTTATTTTTTGCATAGCGCTTGTTTTTTTCGCGGAGTCACGCTATAATGATAGAGAATATTTTTTGGAGAGGATCGTATGGCAAATAAAAATCAGGACTGGGACGATCTTGGAAGAAGCATTCAGGACATTGTGGACAGAGCCGTCAATTCCCGGGACTTTCAGAAGCTGAACCAGACGGTCAGTCAGGCCGTGGGAAAGGCTGTGGACATGGGAAGCGAGGCCGTCCGCAAGGCGATGGAAGCCGCCGCCCGTCCCACGACCCCGCCTGCCAGACCCGTTTACCGGGAGGTCGAGGCCACGGTCGTGGAGGAAAAGAAAGACCTTCCCGTGCTTTATGCCGGAACCGGCGGCGAGACTGCCGTAGGACTGGTGAAGATCGTAGGCGGCGGTCTGGCGCTGCTCACCGGGTTCATATCGCTTATTTCCCTGCTGGTCAGGCTGATCATGGGAATTGGTCTGGGGATTGCGTCTACCGTGATCACGGTTGGCGGCGTCGTTGCCGGAACGTGGCTGATCGTCAGCGGCATCCGAAAGCTGGGATGGGTCAGCCGGTTCAAGATGTACAAAAGAACCCTTGGGGAGAGCACCCATTGCACGCTGGAGCGGCTGGCGCGGAGCGTTGGAAAGAACGTGAAGTTCGTCCGCAGGGAATTGCAGAAGATGATCAACAAGGGGCTGTTTCTGGAAGGGCATATGGACAGGGAGGAAACCTGCCTCATCACCAGCGACGAGACCTACCAGCATTATGAGCAGAGCCGTCTGGCTCTGGAAGAACGTCAGCGGCAGGAGGCCGCGGACAGCGCCCCGAAGGTGTCCAACCCCCAGGATCCCCGGGTGCAGGAGGTTCTGGATCGGGGCAACGCCTTCATCGCCCAGATACGCGCCTGCAACGACGCCATTCCCGGGGAGGAAATTTCTGAGAAAATCTCCCGGATGGAGCTGATCGTCCGCCGTATCTTTGAGCGGGCGGAGGCGCATCCGGAGGTGGTCCCCGACCTGAAGAAGCTGATGGACTACTACCTGCCCATGACGGTGAAGCTCCTGAACGCCTACGCGGACATGGACGCCCAGCCCGTGCAGGGGGAAAACATTCAGGCTTCCAAGAAGGAAATTGAGGCCACGCTGGATACGCTGAATCTGGCCTTTGAGAAGCTGCTGGACGACCTGTTCCGGGATTCCGCCATGGACGTTTCCAGCGACATTTCCGTCCTCAACACCCTGCTCGCGCAGGAGGGACTGACGGAGGACGGCCTGTCCCAAGTGAAGAAACAGCAGACGCTGTAAGAAATAACCATATTACTGGAAGAGGAGATCAATTATGGACGCAGAATACAAAGATGTGAACGAATCCGCCCCCATCCCCAGCCTGACTCTGGAGCCGGAGCTGGAAAACACGCCCAAGCTGGTCGTGGCCGAGGAAACGAAGCTGCAGCAGACCAAGGTCGCCGAGCCGGTGCTGACGCCCCAGGAGCAGCAGATGGTCAATGATTTTGCCCAGAAGATCGACGTGGAGAACACCGCCCAGATCTTGCAGTACGGCGCGGGCACCCAGAAGAAGATGGCCGACTTCTCCGACGCGGCCCTCGCCAATGTGCGCACACAGGACTTGGGCGAGGTGGGCGACTTGATCGTCAACGTGGTGGGCGAGCTGAAGGGCTTCGACGCCGAGGAGGAAAAGGGCTTCCTTGGCTTCTTCCGCAAGCAGGCGAACAAGCTGGAGGTCATGAAGAGCCGCTACGCCAAGGCAGAGGTCAATGTGGAGAAGATTGGCGACGCACTCCAGCAGCATCAGGTACGGCTGCTGAAGGACTCCGCGATGCTGGATAAGATGTACGAGCAGAACCTTGCCTACTTCAAGGAGCTGACCATGTACATTCTGGCGGGCAAGAAGAAGCTGCAGGAGGTACGGGAAGGCAAGCTGAAAGAGCTGGAAGCCACGGCGCAGGCCACCGGACTTGCGGAGGACGCGCAGGCGGCAAAAGATCTGGCGGACAAGTGCAACCGGTTTGAGAAGAAGATCTATGATCTGGAGCTGACCCGCACCATTTCCATCCAGACCGCGCCCCAGATCCGCATGATCCAGAACAACGACAATGTGATGGTGGAGAAGATTCAGACCACGCTGATGAACACCATCCCCCTGTGGAAGAATCAGATGGTTCTGGCGCTGGGCATTGCCCATTCCAACGAGGCCGCGCAGGCGCAGCGTCAGGTCAACGACATCACCAACGCCCTGCTGAAACAGAACTCCGAGAAGCTGCACATGGCGTCCGTGGAGACCGCGAAGGAAGCCGAGCGGGGCATTGTGGACATCGAAACCCTGAAAAAGACCAACGCCGAGCTGATTCAGACGCTGGACGACGTGATGAAGATTCAGTCCGAGGGCCGGGAGAAGCGCATTGCCGCCGAAGCGGAAATGGCGAAGATGGAGAACGACCTCAAGGGCAAGCTGCTGGAGATCCGCGGCGGGGTATAACGCTAGAAAACGCAGTACCGGAAATTTTCGGTACTGCGTTTTTGGACTTGACAAAAAAGGCGACCCCGCAGAACACGGGATCGCCAAAGGCTACAAAATTTCCTCAGCAGCCGAAACCGCACAGACGGCTCAGCAGCTGCCAAATGGAGCTGCAATCAGAATTGTTGGTGCTGCAATTGAAAAAGAACATCTTGCCAACCTCCTGTTTCAGTATTTGCCTCGCGAAGACAAAAGGATTGTAACCGATTCGTAATCAATTTTCAAGCTGTAAATTCTGGAAAAGGAGTAAAATGAGATTATTTGAAGGAATTATGAACGATAAAGTGGAAAAATACAATATTCCATACCGCGTTATCCGCAGCAGCCGCAGAACCATTTCGGTGCAGATAGCCCCAAGCGGCGAGGTGCTGGTGCGGTGCCCCCGGCGGATGTCCAATGCGGATATTCGCAGGTTCGTGGAAAGCAAATCCGGCTGGATTGAAAAGCATCTGGAAAAGCGGACTGCCGAGGCGCGGCTTCCCGTGTTTACGGATGAGCAGCTGCAGGTGCTTGCCCGGCAGGCGCGGCAAACCATCCCGGAACGTGTCGCGCATTTTGCACCGCTGGTGGGTGTGACCTATGGCAGGATCACCATCCGCAGTCAGCATACCCTGTGGGGAAGCTGCAGCAGTAAGGGAAATCTCAACTTTAACTGCCTGCTGATGCTCACGCCGCCGGAGGTGCTGGACTACGTGGTCGTCCACGAGCTGTGCCACCGGAAGGAGATGAACCACTCCGCCCGCTTCTGGGCAGAGGTCGAGCATGTCTTACCGGATTATGAAATCCAGCGGAAATGGCTGCGGGAAAACGGCACGGCGCTGATTTTCAGGCTGGAAAAGTAGTGTAAACGTTTTTTTCGACAAACGCACGCACCGAATCGCCCCCCGGATACTATAATGGTTACGGGAGGTGCGATGTGGAACACTATGTCTGGTTGGCGCTGGCGGCGACACTGGGGACCTGGTTTGTGACGGCACTTGGCGCTGCCACGGTGGTCTTTTTCAAATCCCCCAGTGCCAGAGCGCTGAATCTTATGTTGGGCTTTTCTGCCGGCGTGATGATTGCGGCCAGCTTCTGGTCGCTGTTACAGCCCGCCATTCAGCGGGCGGAGGCCGCAGGGAACACACCTGCGTGGCTTGTGGCGGTATCCGGGTTCCTGCTGGGGGCGCTGTTCCTGTGGGGGTCGGATAAGGCCGTCTGCTTTGCCAGAAAAAGAGCGGGCATGGGAATGCCCGGAGAACGTATGAACCGCATTATCATGCTGGTGCTTTCCATCACCCTGCACAATATCCCCGAGGGGCTTGCTGTGGGCGTGGCCTTCGGGGCGCTGGGGACCGGCGCAAGCCCGGATGGGCTGATGGGGGCGGTGTCCATTGCCGTGGGCATCGAAAGCCTGATGGGCGCCGTCACAATCGCCATCGGTATTGCGCTGCAGAACTTTCCTGAGGGGGCCGCTGTTTCTATTCCCCTGCGGCGGGAGGGCTACTCCCGGCGCAGGAGCTTCCTGCTGGGGCAGGCTTCCGGTCTGGTGGAGCCGGTTTCCGGTGTGATCGGCGCACTGCTGGTGGTGACGGTGGAAGCGATCCTGCCTTATGCCCTTGCCTTTGCCGCCGGGGCGATGATTCTGGTTGCGGTACATGAGCTGATACCGGAGTGTCAGCAGAATCAGAAAGAGCAGCCCTACTGCGCCACCATGGGCATCATTCTGGGCTTTGCTGTGATGATGCTTCTGGACGTGATGCTGGGGTAGGGAACCTCTGATTAATGCTATTTACTGATTAAAATCTTAATTTTAATCAGGAAATAGTATCAGAGGTTCCCTAAGAAAATATGACCAAACGGTCTGCTGCGGCAGACCGTTTTTTTGCTGTATTTGTGCATTGACAGATAAATGTACAGCTGTATAATTGTATACATTAAGACAAGAAAGCGGAAAGGGGCTTCCTCTATGCTAGAGATTTCCAGTAAGACCAACCTGTTGGAGCAGAAATCCTACAAATACTCCCTTCAGGATGTGGCGGAACCGAATTTGCAGCGGGATGTGTATTCCTACGGCACCATTCCCAAGGTGGCGTTCAACCACCGCCGGGTGCCCATGTCCATGCCTGAGGAGATCTGGATCACGGACACCTCCCTGCGGGACGGTCAGCAGTCCGTGGAGCCGTACTCCGTTGACCAGATCGTGAACATCTACAAGCTGCTGAGCAAGCTGGGCGGCCCTTACGGTATCATCCGCCAGACGGAGTTCTTCGTCTACAGCAAAAAAGACCGGGAGGCCATTGAAAAGTGCATGGCGCTGGACCTCAAATTCCCGGAGATCACCAGCTGGATTCGGGCGACAAAGGAAGACTTCCAGCTGGTGCATGACCTTGGCATCAAGGAAACCGGCATTCTGGTCTCCTGCTCGGACTACCACATCTTCAAGAAAATGAAGATGACGAGAAAACAGGCCATGGACTATTACCTTGCCACGGTGAAGGAAGCCTTCAATGCCGGAGTCATTCCCCGCTGCCATCTGGAGGACATCACCCGGGCGGACTTCTACGGCTTCGTGGTGCCCTTCGTCAACGAATTGCAGCGGCTGAGCCGGGAAGCTGGCGTGCCGGTGAAGATTCGCGCCTGCGACACCATGGGCTACGGCGTTCCCTTTACCGAAGCGGCGCTGCCGCGAAGCGTGGCGGGCATTATCTATGGCTTGCAGCACTACTCCGACGTTCCCAGCGAGCATCTGGAATGGCACGGCCACAACGATTTCTACAAGGGTGTGGCCAACGCCTCCACGGCGTGGCTCTACGGCGCCTGCGCGGTCAACTGCTCCCTGCTCGGCATCGGCGAGCGGACGGGAAATGTGCCTCTGGAGGCCATGGTATTCGAGTACGCGTCCCTGCGGGGGTCGCTTGACGGCATGGACACCACGGTCATCACCGAGATCGCCGATTACTTCAAAAACGAGATCGGCTACAATATCCCGCCCATGACGCCCTTTGTGGGCAGCGCTTTCAACGTCACCCGGGCGGGCGTCCACGCCGACGGCCTGATGAAGGACGAGGAAATCTACACCATTTTCGATACCAAGAAAATCCTGAACAAGCCCGCCACGGTGCAGATCAGCAAAACCTCCGGCCTTGCGGGCGTCGCCTACTGGATCAACCAGACCTACAGTCTGGAAGACGGCGAGAAGCTGGACAAAAAGTCGCCGCTGGTGATCGCCATGAAGGAATGGGTAGACCAGCAGTATGAGGACGGCCGCCAGACGGTCATGACAGAACGGGAGCTGAAAGAGAAAATACGGCAGCTTGCCCCTGACTTTGCTGAAAGAGGGTAAGGAAAAGAATATGAATCAGTTCAAAACCACGTCTCTGGCGGATCAGGTGTTCGAGAAGCTGGAGAACGACATCATTCAGGGCGTCTACCCCCGGGGCGAGATACTGACGGAACTGAAGCTGGTCGATCAGCTGGGCGTCAGCCGTACCCCCATCCGGGAGGCGCTGCGCCGTCTGGAACAGGAGCGGCTCATTGAGGACACCGGCAAAGGCTCCCGGGTGGTGGGCATCACCGAGGAAGATCTGGAAGACATCATGAACATCCGCCAGCGCATCGAGGGGCTTGCCGCCTACTACGCCACGAAGAACATGACTCCCGAGGGGCTTGCCCAACTGACCCACATCGCCGACCTGCAGGATTTTTACTTTGACAAGGGAGACGCTGAGCTTTTGCGGCAGGTGGATGAACAGTTCCACGACACGATCTGCTACTTAAGCAAGCGTACCGTCATCGTGGACACGCTGCTCCCCCTGCACCGGAAGACCCGGCGCTACCGCCGCATCTCCATGGAGGACTGGTCGCGCACCATCAACACCCGGAAGGAACACAGGGCAATTCTGGACGCCATGGCTTCCGGCGACGCCGACCTTGCGGAGAGCCTCATGGCAAAGCATATCGAAAACGCGAAAAAGCACATGTTGGGAGGATTCAAAAATCATGGGTAAGACAATCGCACAGAAAATCATTGCGTCCCATCTGGTCTCCGGGGACATGACCCCCGGCAGCGAGGTCGCGCTGCGCATCGACCAGACCCTGACGCAGGACGCCACCGGCACCATGGCCTATCTGGAATTCGAGACCATGGGTATTCCCAGAGTGAAAACGGAAATGAGCATCGCCTACGTCGATCACAACACCCTCCAGTGCGGCTTTGAGAACAGCGACGACCACCGCTATTTGCAGACCGTCACCGCAAAGCACGGCGTGTATTTCTCCCGCCCCGGCAACGGCATCTGCCATCAGGTGCATCTGGAGCGTTTCGGCAAGCCCGGCAGGACCCTCATCGGTTCTGACAGCCATACTCCCACCGGCGGCGGCATCGGTATGCTGGCCTTCGGCGCGGGCGGACTGGACGTGGCGGTGGCCATGGGCGGCGGCGCGTATTATATCACCATGCCCAAAATGTACAAGGTGAACCTGACGGGCAGGCTCAGACCCTACGTCACCGCCAAAGACGTATCTCTGGAGCTGCTGCGCATCCTCTCCGTCAAGGGCGGCGTGGGCGCGATCATCGAGTGGGGCGGCGAGGGCATTGCCACCCTGTCCGTCCCGGAGCGGGGCACCATCACCAACATGGGTACGGAGCTGGGCGCGACCACCTCCATTTTCCCCTCCGACGAGGTCACGAGAAAGTTTCTGGCCGCGCAGGGCAGGGAAGAGGACTACGTTCCCCTGTCCAGCGACCCGGACGCGGAGTACGATAAGATCATCGACATTGATCTTGGCACTCTCAAGCCCATGATCGCCTGTCCCCACAGCCCGGACAACGTGGTGGCCGTGGAGACGCTGAAAGACGTGAAGGTCGATCAGGTATGCATCGGCTCCTGCACCAATTCCTCCCTGTACGACATGCTCAAGGTCGCCGCCATGCTGAAGGGCAAGACCATTCACCCCTCTGTCAGCCTGTCCGTGTCCCCCGGCTCCCGGCAGGTGCTGACCATGCTCAGCGACTGCGGCGCCCTGTCGGACATCCTCGCCAGCGGCGCGCGGGTGCTGGAATGCGCCTGCGGCCCCTGCATCGGCATGGGCTTCTCGCCAAATTCCGGCGGCGTTTCTCTGAGAACCTTCAACCGGAATTTCCTGGGCCGTTCCGGAACACGGGACGGGCAGGTGTATCTGGTTTCCCCCGAAACCGCCGTGGCCTCTGCCCTGACGGGGTACATCACCGACCCGACCACCATTGACCAGCCCCTGCACGTGACCATGCCGGAGAAATTCCTTGTGAACGACTCCGCCGTGCTGCCGCCTCTCCCCGCGGACAAGGCGGCGGACGCCGAGGTGCTTCGCGGCCCCAACATCAAGGAATTCCCCAAGAGCAAGCCCTTTGCCGACAGCCTGACGGCGAAGCTGGTGCTGAAAGTGGGCGACAACATCACCACCGACCACATCATGCCTGCCGGCGCGAAGATCCTGCCCTACCGGTCGAACATCCCTTACCTGAGCAAGTTCTGCTTCGAGGTCTGCGATCCCACCTTTGCCGAGAGAGCCAAAGCGGCGGGAGACGGCATCGTCGTGGGCGGCAGCAACTACGGGCAGGGTTCCTCCCGGGAGCACGCGGCGCTGGTGCCCATGTACTTGGGCATCCGGTGCGTCATCGCCAAGTCCTTCGCCAGAATCCATGTGGCGAACCTGATCAACGCGGGCATTCTGCCGGTGACCTTTGAAAACCCGGAGGACTACGACAAGCTGAATCAGGATGCTGTTCTGACCATTTCGGACATTGCCAGCGGCATGGAGCAGGGGAGACTCGCGGTCACTGCTGATGATGGCTTCAAGTTTTATGTAAACTGCGCCCTGACGGAGCGTCAAAGGGCGATTCTGATGGCAGGCGGACTGTTGAACTACACAAAGGAGGGCGGACAATAATGAAGGAAATTACACTTGCCTGTGAGGCGTTTCAGAAGCTGCTGGAGGAGCAGCTGGAGAGAATCCGGAACATGAATGGAGAAAAGACGGATTTTTCCACCAAAAAGCAGGTTACCATCGGCGTCATTGACGGCGACGGCATCGGCCCCGTCATTACGGCGCAGGCCACCCGTGTGCTGGAAAAGCTGCTGGCGGAGGAGATCGCGGCGGGTTCCATCGTCATCAAGCAGATCGAGGGGCTGACCATTGAGAACCGCATGGCCTGCGGCAAGGCCATCCCCGATGACGTTCTGGCGGAGATCAAGACCTGCGACGTGCTGCTGAAAGGCCCCACCACCACCCCCATGGGCGGCAAGATGGAGAGCGCCAACGTGGCCATGCGCCGGGAGCTGGATCTGTACGCCAACTGCCGTCCCGTGTGTATCCCCGAAAAGAACATCGACTGGATGTTCTTCCGGGAGAATACCGAGGGCGAGTACGTTCTGGGCAGCCGGGGCGTGGAGCTGCCCGGCATGGCGGTGGACTTCAAGGTGACTACCGATCTGGGCACCCGCCGCATTGCCAGAGCCGCCTTTGACTACGCCAAAAACAACGGCAAGACCCACGTGGCGGTGGTCACCAAGGCCAACATCATGAAGAAGACCGACGGAAAATTCACTGCCATCTGCCATGAGGTCGCCGCCGACTATCCCGGCATCACCGTGGACGATTACTACATCGACATCATGACGGCGAATCTGCTGAAAGAGCCGCTGCGGGAGCAGTTCCAAGTGGTGCTGCTGCCCAACCTCTACGGCGATATCATCACCGACGAGGCTGCCCAGATTCAGGGCGGCGTGGGTACGGCGGGCAGCGCCAACGTGGGCGACCGCTATGCCATGTTCGAGGCGATCCACGGCTCCGCCCCCCGGATGATCGAGCGGGGCATGGGGGATTACGCCAACCCGGCCAGCATCATCAAGGCCACTGCCATGCTGCTTCGCCACATCTGCCGCGCCGATGCTGCCGCGCGTCTGGAAAAGGCCATGGCGGAGTGCAAAGTTGAGGTCAAGAGCGACGGTACTGCGGCCACTGCCGCACAGTACGCCGACGCTGTGATGGCGTTGCTGTAATACTGAACTTCAATTAAAATCTTTAAAAAA
>ERZ780168.3441-NODE-3441-length-12352-cov-7.141986_pt1 | contig 12352 bp, 10 predicted proteins | sample MGYA00510981_ERZ780168 | MGnify/ENA primary metagenome ERZ780168 (study PRJEB29588, sample SAMEA2158769) | human gut metagenome | biome: human gut; feature: human-associated habitat; material: faeces | place: Denmark | collected 2008/2010 ...
ATGACGATGCCGCAGAACAGCCAGCAGAACAGCAGGAACAGCTTGCGGCCGGTCTTGCCGATGTACTTCTCGATCAGCATACCCATGGACTTGCCGTCGTTCTTGACGGAAGCATACAGCGCGCCGAAGTCGGTCACAGCACCAAAGAAGATGCCGCCGATCAGGACCCACAGCAGAACGGGCAGCCAGCCGAATGCGGCAGCCTGGATGGCACCGGTGACAGGGCCGGCACCTGCGATGGAGCTGAACTGATGGGCAAAAACGGTCCAGCCGTTGGTGGGGACGTAGTCGCGGCCATCTTCGTGGACGACTGCGGGGGTCTTAGCCTTGGGGTCGATGCCCCACTTGTTTGCAAGCCAGCGTCCGTAGAAGGTGTAAGCTCCCAACAGACACACGGCTGCGATCAAAACGATGACCAGCGTGTTCATTTCTTTTACCTCTTTCCTTTCTTTCCAAACGGCAAAGCGGCCAGGGTCCATCTGGCGGCTGCACTCAAAAACCACAAGCGCCGGGCGGCAGGGGATGAAAAAAGCCCCCATCTTCGTTCTGGATGCAGACCGCATCCACCCGAAGACGAAGGCCTGACAACCGGTCTCCCGGCTGCAATTCTCCGCGGTACCACTTCGCTTGCTGCTTTTGAGGGCAGCCACTTTCTGCCCGCTCCGGGAGAACCTCACCGGAGCGGGACGCCCTGTAACGGGGGCGGATCGGCCAGGTGCTACAGTTCGGTTCGCACCGGCTGCTCGCAGGGGATAACCTTTCTCTCTTTGCTGCCGTCTTACACCAAAACCGACAGCTCTCTGGGAGCAGGTGTGGGAAAAGGTCGTGTCCTGTTCACTGCATTTGCCGAATGATTGTGTATACTTTAGTCCCGATTTCATAATTTGTCAATATATTTTGGGCAAGTTAGGAGGATGTGCCAATTCGGGAAAAATGCTGGTAAAAATTTTTAGGTGATTTTTGTTCATGTGTGAAGAGAAGAAAACTGTGCACGTTAAAATGTGAAAATCACTCACGTTGCGAAAAGACTTGACTTTCATGCTTTCGTGTGCTAAAGTGATAATACAAAATCACCAAATCTTCCAAATACCCGGCGCTTGCCGCAAAGGAGGCCGCTATGGCTGAGAAAAACCCCAGAAAGAACCCGACCACGGACGCACTGTTCGATGCGATCCTGAGCCTTGAAACACGGGAAGAATGCTACAATTTCTTTGAGGACCTGTGCACCGTAAAGGAAATCTCCGATATGGCGCAGCGCCTGGAAGCGGCCAAGCTGCTTTTGGGCGGCAGCACCTATGACCAGATCGTCAAAGCCGTGGAGATCAGCACGGCCACCATCAGCCGGATCAACCGCTGCATCCAGTACGGCTCCGGCGGCTACCGCGACGTCATCGAAAAAGTCTCTGCGAAGGAAGCAGCCGATTCCGCCGAGTGACACAGGCAGCGGCCCGGACATACAATGGGGCATACCTTATATAAGAAAGGATGACCCGATTTATGATCACGGAAACCAACTGCACACCTACGCTGGAATGCCCCGCACTGCCCCGTGTCACCCTCGATCAGGCCGTCATCGACCTGCTGGAGAGCATTGCGCTGCAGGAATCTGCCCTCAGCCACATCCTCTGCGCGGAGAGCCAGAAGATGAAGACCGCGATGGCCATGAAGGAAGTCGACCTGTGCAAGCTGCTGGAGATCAACGACTCGGCCACCAACATGGTCCATGCCGTGGCCAATCTGGAGCTGGCGCTCAAAGATAAGCTGGAATTTATCTCCAACAACCTCTATTACCCCTCGACGGAAAACACCACCACCGCGCAATAACCGGCGGTTGCCCCTGCCTGCCCGCACTTTGCCGGGCAGGCTTTTTGTGTTTGTGGCTATTCTATGAACAATCTAGCCAAAAGATGAAAAAACGTTTTGTGCGGAATTGCTGAATACAGAAAACTGTGCTATACTATACACTGTATATGTGTGAAAGAGAGGAAATGAACCTTGCAGCACTATGACGTGATCTTATTCGACGTGGACGGAACGCTCATTGATTCCGCACCCGGCATCCTGAATACACTGGAAGAGGTCTTCCGCAAGATGAACGTAGATATCACCGGTGTGGACCTGCGCCGCTATCTTGGCCCGCCGCTGCGCAAGACGTTCGCAGAGCACTTCACCGACCCGGCCAGGGTCGAGAAAGCCGCCGGGCTTTACCGTGCCAGCTATGCCGTTAAGGGCAGCCACGAGTGCCGCGTGTTCCCCGGTGCGGCTGAGATGCTCCACCGCCTGAAGGAAGCGGGCTTTGTGCTCTGCACGGCGACCTCCAAGCCCACCCAGGTGGTGACGCCCATTCTCAAGGAGCAGGGCCTTACCCCATACTTCGATTTCATCGGCGGTGCCTCCATGGATGAGAGCCGCGACACCAAGACCGAGGTCGTCCGCTACGTGCTGGAGCAGCCCTGCGTCAAGGGCAAACGGGTCCTGATGGTCGGGGACCGCAACGACGATATGCGCGGAGCGGCAGACTGCGGTCTGGACGCCGCCGGTGCGCTGTACGGCTATGGCAGCCGGGAAGAGCTGGAACCGTTCCACCCGGTCTTTCTGGCCGAGAGCTGCGCCGCCCTCGCGGACGCCCTTGTGAACGCCTGACCGGACCGCTGATTGAGAATAAAAATGGTGAATCATTATGAATCGTAGGACACAATCGGACAAGCAATCTATGACTCCTTTGCAGCGGCAGGCTGTTCTGGTCTGCGTTGTGTGTGCGCTGGCGGCGTTGCTGACCATCGGCATCACCCTGACCCTGCTCAGGCGGGGCAAAGTGGACGCCCCGAATGTACCCGATGCAGACTCCGTCTCCTCGGAAACGCCCGCGGGCGGCGAAGATCTGGCAGAGCACTATCAGATCGACAATTCATCGGCTTCTCTGCTGGCAGAAACGGCCGATGCGGGGCAGTCCTATCAGGACGAGACCCTCTTCATCGGCGACTCCAACACGGTGCGCCTGTACAACAACGGCCTGATCTCCCTGCAGCAGTTCTGCGCCAAAGAGGGCATCGGCACACAGGTGGCCCTGAATGAGGGCATCGTCACCTTTAAGAAGGACAGCAATGCCTATCCCATTGCCCAGGCCGTCGCCATGATGAAGCCCCGCCGCGTGGTCATCACCCTCGGCACCAACGACAACGGCATGGAAGTGGCCGACTTTATCGCGAATTATACCGCTCTGGTCCAGGCCATCCAGGCCAGCTATCCCTATACCGATATCATCGTCAACACCATCCCGCCCATCCCGGCGGATCACTCGACCTACCCTCACATGGATCAGGCCAAGATCGACGATATGAACATGGCACTGCTCAACCTGTGCGAGCAGCTGGGCCTCAAGTTTCTGAACACCGCCGAGATCCTCAAGGGGGAGGATGGCTACGGCAAGCCGGACTACTACACAAACGGCGACATCCACCTGAAGAGTGCGGGCCTCAAGGCAGCGCTGAGCTATCTGCGCACCCACGCCTACACCACCGATGACCGCCGCCCGGATACCGCCAACATCCCGACCCGCACACTGGAGTATATTTCCAACCCCAGTTCTGCGGTCCAGGCTCCCAGCTCGGAGTCTGCCAGCGAGAGCGCCAGCAGTTCCACCGCTGAGCCTGTTCACTATGAAGCACACTACCGGGTCGAAAAGAAGGGCGGCGGTACGCTGACCTCCGGCGGTGAGTCTGACAAGACCTCCCTGAGCTACACCGTGACCGATGCGTCCCAGACCATCAGCGTGACGGCAGTTCCCGCCGATGGTTATGTCTTCGTCAAGTGGAGCGACGGTGTCACCACCCGCACCCGTACTGATGACAAGTTCCAACAGAACATTGACGTCACGGCCGTGTTTGCCGCAGTGTCCGTCGAGATCTCCAACGAGGGCAAGGGCCTGTTCGGCAGCTCCTATATCTTCAAGGCAAAGCTCGGCGGCAAGTATGCCAACAGCGACAATCTCCGCTGGTACGCCAACGGGGAAGAGGTCAAGGCCGCTGCAGGCCAGACGACCGTGACCGTTCCGGTCTCCTCCATGGCCGTCGGCAGCTATAAGATCTACGCCGTCGTCACCTACAACGACTGCACCGTGAAGAGCAACACGCTGACCTTGACTGTCAACAGTGAATCGTCCAGTTCGAGCACGTCGAGCAGCAGCTCGTCTTCCAGCTCTTCAAGTTCGGGCAGTTCGTCTTCGTCCGGAGCTTCCTCCGGCAGTACATCCGGTTCCTCCGCTTCGTCCAAAGAAGAAGCCTCTTCTTCCGGCAGTTCCAGCTCGTCCCACAGCACCTCCGGCAGCAGCTCGGAGCACTCCTCCAGCTCTGCTTCCAGTGCATCGGCGTCCATGAGCGAGTCGAAAGCCGAGTCCAAGGCAGAGTCGGCCAGCGCTTCGCAGAGTGAGTCGAAGAGCGAATCAAAGAGTGAATCCAAAGAGGAAAGCGCTTCTTCCCACAGCGAGTCGAAGACCGAAGCTTCGGAAAGCAAGGCTGAGAACGATCTGCCCGCTTCCAGCGAGACGAGCGCAGAGAACACCGAGGCCGCAGCAAGCCGCTGACATTTTTCCACTCCGCTGCATAGGCTGTTCCGAAGGGAGCGTGAGTGGATGTTCTGCGAGAAGATCCGTGTTCCGGGGCTTCCCGGTGAGGAAGATGTGACCGACGGCAGTGTGGACTGGTATGAGACGGACTGGGAGAATGTGGACAATGGCGTTTTGGAATCCGAGATGCCCAAATGCCCGGAAACGCCCTGTTCCGCCGCTTCCCGCTGCGAGGACAACACCCCGGAACAAACCGACGATGAAACGTATGAAGTAGTCGAGGAATAAGGCGAAGCCAGCTCTGCCGGGGCGGGGCTGGCTTCTCGCTGTTCTTACGATCCGGCAAATCCGGCGATCCGGAAGAGACCGGCTCCGGCTGGGGAGGACAAGCTCCCCGGAACATGCAACAAGAGAGGGGAAACTGAACCATGGCAAAATACTATTGCATCCTGTTCGATGCAGACAATACGCTGCTGGATTTTGATGCAGCCGAAAGCAAGGCGCTGGCCGATACGCTCCGCAACTACGGCATCGAGCCGGATGCCGAGACGGTGCAGACCTACCGCACCATCAATGGGGAGCTGTGGCGTCAGCTGGAAAAAGGCCAGATCCGCCGCGACAAGCTGATGGCGGAGCGCTTCACCCGCTTCCTGAAGGCTGTGAATGCCGCAGGCAGCGGTGCCGAGATGAATCAATATTATCTCGACCAGCTCTCCACCCACCCGGACCTCGCCGCGCCCAATGTGCTGGACGTGATGAAGGAGCTGGCCGAGGTGGCAACGCTGGCCGTTGTGACAAACGGCTTCGACCGGGTGCAGTCCCGCCGTGTGGCCGAGTCCGGCCTGAAGGAGTTCGTCGAGGAGATCTTCGTCTCCGAAAAACTCGACAGCGAAAAGCCGAACCGCAAGATCTTTGACACGGCGCTCCGTTCGCTGGGGGTGGAGAACCGCGAGCGTGTCCTGATGGTGGGCGACAGCCTCACCAGCGACATCCAGGGCGGCATCAACGCCGGGCTGGATACCTGCTGGTACAACCCGAACCACGCCGAAAATCCGGGCAAGGTCTGCCCGACCTACGAGATCTCAAATCTCGAAGAGCTGTATCAGCTGGTCATGGAGCCGGAAGAGCTGGCCAATGTCGGGCTGAAGAACCGCCGCCATCAGCTCTAAGCTCCTGCGCTGTGCGGCAAGTGGGAACAAAAAGATTGGATGAACAACAATGCTGATACATTTGGAAAAACTGGGCAAGACCTTCGGCGAGAAGATCGTCCTGCATGATGTCACGGCCAGCGTCGAGCGGGAGGACCGCATCGGCATCGTGGGCCAGAACGGTGCAGGCAAGACCACCCTTCTGAAGATCCTGACCGGGGAATATACCGACTATGAGGGCGAGTTCAGTGTGACCCATGGCGTCACCCTTGGGTATCTGGAACAGAACGCGAAGCTGGACCCCACGCTGGATATCTACGGCGAGATGCGCTCCTGCTTCGCCCATGTGCTGGATGCCATGGCACAGATGCAGATCCTGGAGCGCCGGATGGCGGCTTCGCCGGAGGATGCCTTTCTGCTGGAGCAGCATGATGCGCTGCAGAACATCATCGACGCAGCCGATGGATACAATATGGACGTCAACATCAAAAAGGTGTTGTCCGGCATGGGTTTCGCACAGGATACCTGGACCAAGAACGTCGCAGTCCTGTCCGGCGGCGAGCTGACCCGCCTGCGTCTGGCAAAGCTGCTGCTGCAAAAGCCGGACGTCCTCATTCTGGACGAGCCCACCAACCACCTCGATTTTGCGACGATGGAATGGCTGGAAACCTACCTCAAAGGCTATTCCGGCGCGGTCCTCGTCGTCAGCCATGACCGCTACTTCCTCGATAACGTCTGTACGAAGATCTGGGAAGTTTCGTTTCAGACCATGACGACCTACAAGGGCAATTTCTCGGCCTATCTGCCCCAGAAGGAAGCCGCCGATGCCCTGCGCCAGAAGCAGCACGACGCCGATGTGGCACTGGCCGAAAAATTGCAGGACTACGTGGACCGCAATCTGGTCCGCGCTTCCACGACCAAAATGGCCCAGAGCCGCCGCAGGCAGCTGGAAAAGCTGGAGATCACCGAGGCCCCAAAAGATGAGACGAATCAGCTCAAATTCCGCTTCGAATACGACGTAGAACCGTGGAATGAGCTGGTGCTGATGAAGAATCTGACCATCCGCATCGGGGAGCGCACCCTGCTGGAGCCATTCACCTACACGGTCTGCCGCGGGCAGCGGCTCGTCATCGCAGGCCCCAACGGCGCCGGCAAATCGACCCTGATGCAGGTGCTGGACGGCAAGCGCCGCCCCTCCGGCGGCATGGTGCGCCTTGGCACCGGCGCACGGCCCAGCATCTTCGCCCAGCAGCAGAACCGCATCGGCGCGGGCCGCGTCCCGGCGGGGGAGCAGGGCGGCAAGCTCAGCCTGCTTTTCGACCCGCTGGCGGCGAAGGGCTTCGGCCTGCTCGGCCCGGCCCAACGTCTGCTGCAAAGCGTCCAGCTGCGCCTGCGCGGCGGTGTGGGCGGCAGCAGCAGCGGAGAGTTCCGCTTCCTGCCGGGTGAGGAGCCCGTCCAGAAGGGCGGTGACTTCCTCGGCGGGGCGCTGCGCCGAAAGCCCGCTCAGTGCTTCGGCGTCGGGGTCGGTCTCCGGATAGCGGATGCCGGAGAGCACCGCGTCCAGCTGGACGTTCTGGGCCGTGCGCTGGGCCGTGAGGCGGGCGTTCTCCTCTTGCAGCGCGTCCTGCAATTTCTGATAGCGCTGGGTGCGGAACAGTTTGCGGAAGATCTTGCTCCGCTCCTCGGTCGTGGCGTTGAGCAGGCGGGTGAACTGCCCCTGCGCGATCATGGCGATCTGGCAGAACTGGTCGTAGTCCAGCCCGATGAGGGCGGTGACGGCGGCGGTGACATCCTTCGACCGGGTCACGGGCGGGCGGCCGTCCGGGTAGGTGAGGACGGCGTCCGCCTTTTCGGTGGTCGTGCCCTCGCCCCGCGCTTTGGGGCGGAGGTAGTCCGGGTTGCGGCGGACGGTGTACCGCTGGCCGCGCACCTCAAATTCCAGCTCGACAAAGGTGGGGGTGCTGGGGTCGGCGTACTTGCTGCGCAGCATGGCACCGTCCCGCACGCCGCCGCTGGAATGGTCGTACAGGGCATAGGTGATGGCGTCGAAAAGGGTGGTCTTGCCCGCGCCGGTGTCGCCGGTGACGAGATACAGGCCGCCTTTGCCCAGGCGCTCCAGTTCCAGCGTGACGGCGCTGGCGTATGGCCCAAAGGCCGAAAGGGTCAGCTTCAGAGGTCTCATGCGTCCTCCTCCTTCCAGAGCGTTTCAATGAGCTGCTGGCAGAACGCAGCCTGCTCGGCGCTCAGGGGCTGATTGTTTTGCAACGCATAAAAGGCCGCAAAGTGCTCCAGCGGTGTTTTCTGCTCGGTCTGGGCCGGGGCATCGAGGTCGGCCTGGGTGCGGGTGCGGAGGTTGTCGTAGTCCAGCCGCATCAGGTTCGGGTAAATGACCCGCAGCCGGGCCAGCGCGTCGGGCACATCCTGCTCGTCGGTCAGGGTGATGTGCAGATAGTCGTCGGTGGTCGTGCCCGCATAGCTGCGGCGGTCGGTCAGCTCCATGTAGCTGCCGCGCAGCTCCCGCAGGTCGTGCTTCGGGGTCAGCGGCGCGGTGGAAAGCGTGACCTCTCCCTTCGGCCCCAGCTCCACAAAGGTTGCGCTCTTGTGCTGGTGCGCCTCCGAGAAGGAATACTTCAGCGGGGTGCCACAGTAGCGCAGGGTATCGCGGCCCACCTTCTGGGGGCTGTGCAGGTGGCCGAGGGCCACATAGTCGAAGCCGTCAAAGAGGGCGGCATCCACACAGTCCAGCCCGCCCACCGATGGCTCCTCGCTCTCGCAGGCAGCGGCACCGGCCACGAACTGGTGGGCCACCAGCACGCTGCGGCGGGCCGGGTCGGGGGCACAGCGGCGCAGCACACAGCCCAGGGCGTCGCTGTAGCTTTCGATGGGCTCGTCCGGGTAGATGTGGCGCACCGTGGCGGGTTTCAGGAAGGGCAGTAAGTAAATATCCACCGGGCCGTATGCGTCGGTGAGGGGGATGGGGGCCGGGGCCCCTTCGAACACCGGGCTGACGTAGACTTGGCTCCCCGCCAGCAGATGGGCACCGAACGCGACCCGCTCGGCGGAGTCGTGGTTGCCGCTGATGGCGAAGACCGGCAGCTTCCGGTCGGCCAGTTCGGTGAGGAACCAGTCCAGCAGACGGACGGCTTCGGCGGGGGGCACGGGTTTGTCGTAGAGGTCGCCCGCCAGCAGAACAGCATCCACGGGGCGGGTGTCGAGGAGCGACAAGATCTCCTCCAGAATATACCGCTGGTCGTCCAGCATGGAGAACTCGCAGACCCGCTTGCCGAGGTGCAGGTCGGAGAGGTGAAGAAAACGCATGGGAGCACCGCCTTTCAGTTGGGGATGCTCTTATTATAAACGGCCTTACCCTCTCAGTCAAACCCTGCGGGTTTGCCAGCTCTCCCGAAGGGCGAGCCATTGGCATGCCGGGCAGCCCCTGCTGGACGCTGAACGTATTTCGTATCGTAAACGGAAGCGCTCCGCTGTCAGGGCCAACAACATCTGTACTGCGCTCTGACAAAGAGCGTTTGGGTAGATGTGGTCGAACGAAACAACGGAGCACTCCATTTTATGGTTTCAAGAAACTTTGCTCATCCAGTACGCCCAAAACCGTTTCGCCAGTGGCTCCCCCTTCGGGGGAGCTGTCTGCGAAGCAGACGGAGAGGGTGGGCCGTCGTCAGAACATCTTCTCCCAGGTGGCTTTGCCGACTGTGCCGTCGGCAGCGAGGCCGTTGCGGCGCTGGTAGCGCTCCACAGCGGCTGCGGTGGAAGCACCGTATTTGCCGTCGGTGGAGAGCTTTTCACCCAGCGCGTTCAGCTTCTGCTGCACCAGCCGGACCGTGCCGCTGGAACTGCCCTGCCGCAGCACGATGCCGGGGTAGGGAACGTTCAGGCCGTGTTTGGCGGTGTACTTGGTGTAGAGCACGTTCCAGGTGTTCGCGCCCACCTTGCCGTCCACATTCATGTCGTTTTTGAGCTGGAACTCCTTCACCGCGTTCACGCTCTTGGTGCCGAACCACCCGTCCGTGGTCAACTCGTGGTACCAGGTGCAGGTGTCGCGCAGGCCGTTGAGCCAGGTCTGCACCAGTGCTACGTCGGGGCCGGTGGAGCCGCGCTGGATGAGGGAATAATAGGCAGGAATTGCCATGGTCAAACTCACACTCCTTCCACCAGAAGCTTATGCGGCGGAAGGTGAAAGTGTTCGTTGGAACCTTTGTCAGATCCAGCAGGCAATACCCGACGGCCAGGGCCTCTCCTGCCGGGAGAGGCGGCATCGCGGATGCAATGACGGAGAGATTATCCCAGCAGGATGACATCTTCCCGGCGGGCGGTGTGCTTCTGCCACCACTCCACGCATTTGAACCGCAGGAGATACCGCCCGCAGACGAGGTCGTTCTCGGCGGGGGCGGCATAGCCGCCGCAGGCGGTGCGGCAGAGGCCGGGGTAGAGCACACACCACCAGTTCCGACCATAGGGGGCTGCGCCGATGTCGATGCGCAGGGCCTGATACCGCCCGGCAGGCAGGGCCGAGGCAGAGTAACGGGTGGTGTCGAAGTACATTTCCACCAGATACACCCGCACCGGTGCAAAACTGCCGCGCCCGGCCAGCACGGTGCGGGCGACCCGCTGCAGCTCAGACAGATGGGCCGCAGCCCAGCGGAGGGCGGCGGGCTGGTCTGCCGCCGGGCAGGCCGTGTCCAGATACGCGAGCACGGCGTCCCGTACGGCCAGCTTGTCGGTCTGGTCGGCGGTGGTGTCGCTGGCAGCGCGGATGTGGAACCGCAGAGTGTCGGCGGCAAGCGCAGCTCCGGTGTCGAGCTGGGTGCGGCCCCAGCCCAGCAGGCCCTGCAGACCGATGCAGAGCGCGAGCGCACCGCTGAGTGTGATACACCAGACGGTCATCTGGCGGCGGGATAAAATGCGGCTGTACATAAAAAACAGACCCTTTCTCTGGAAATACTATCCAGAGTCTGGGTCTGTTTGGGTGTGATTATACAGCGGAAACCCTCTCAGTCGCCTGCGGCGACAGCTCCCCCGAAGGGGGAGCTTGAATGGAAAAGGGAAACATCATAAACGAGATTGGATCGTTTGATGAATCTTTTCGCAGACAGAGTCAAAATGAAAACCCACTTCCGCATTCGAAAAACGCAGGACTTGTAAATGGTATTGCGCTAAAATAGCGCTTCGTTCGCGGTCATAAGTCTGTCCCTGTTCAGAAAAATGCTGCGCGCCATCCACTTCGATGACCAATTGAGCCTTTGAACAATAAAAATCGACGATAAAGGATCCAATGATACGCTGCTTGTAGATTTTAACAGGATAGTTTCGTAAAAATTGATACCACAACTTTGCTTCCTGTGGAGTCATATTGTGGCGCAACGCACGAGCCTGCGGGAGCATACCATGATTTTTGGGAACAATATCAAGTTTCATAATGAATAGAGCGTGCACACGTCACTGCTGAAGCTCCCCCTTCGGGGGAGCTGGCAATGCGAAGCATTGACTGAGAGGGTCAGTTTTTCAGCGACTGCATCGGGGCGGGCAGGCGGCCGCCGCGGTTGATGAAGACCGACGGGTCGCGCTGGTTGACCGGCATGATGGGGCCATAGCCCAGCAGACCGCCGAAGTCCAGGATCTCGCCTGCCTTGCGGCCGATGGCCGGGATGACGCGGACGGCGGTGGTCTTGCTGTTGACCATGCCGATGGCGGCTTCGTCGGCGATGAGGGCGCTGATGACGGCAGGGGTGGTGTCGCCGGGGATGATGACCATGTCGATGCCCACCGAGCAGACGGCGGTCATAGCTTCGAGCTTTTCGATGGTCAAGCAGCCGCACTCCGCTGCGTGGATCATGCCGTCGTCCTCGCTGACGGGGATGAAGGCACCGGACAGGCCGCCCACGTGGTTGGAGGCCATGACGCCGCCCTTCTTGACAGCGTCGTTGAGCAGGGCAAGGCAGGCAGTGGTGCCGCAGCAGCCGCAGGTCTCAAGGCCCATTTCCTCGAGGATGTTGGCCACGCTGTCGCCCACGGCGGGGGTGGGGGCCAGCGACAGGTCGATGATGCCGGCGGGCACGCCCAGCGCCTTGGAGGCGAGGTTTGCCACCAGCTGGCCCACGCGGGTGATCTTGAACGCCGTGCGTTTGACCAGCTCGGCCACCTCGTCGATGGGGGCATCCTTGGGCAGTTTGGCCAGCGCGGCGCGCACTGCACCGGGGCCGGAGACACCGACGTGGATCTCGCAGTCAGGCTCGCCGGGGCCGTGGAATGCACCGGCCATGAAGGGGTTGTCCTCCGGCGCATTGCAGAAGACGACCAGCTTGGCCGCACCGATGCACTGACGGTCTGCCGTCAGCTCACTGGCCTTCTTGACGGCCTCGCCCATCCGCTTGATGGCGTCCATGTTCAGGCCCGCCTTGGTGGCACCGATGTTCACCGAGCTGCACACGATGTCGGTCTCCGCCAGTGCGCGGGGGATGGACTCGATGAGCCGGAGGTCGCCCGCCGAAAAGCCCTTGTGCACAAGGGCCGTGTAGCCGCCCACAAAGTTGACGCCCACCTTCTTGCCGGCGGCGTCCAGTGCTTTGGCAAAGTCCACCGGGTCGGCATCCGGGCAGGCACCCAGCAGCATGGCGATGGGCGT
>ERZ780168.3442-NODE-3442-length-12347-cov-7.502929_pt1 | contig 12347 bp, 8 predicted proteins | sample MGYA00510981_ERZ780168 | MGnify/ENA primary metagenome ERZ780168 (study PRJEB29588, sample SAMEA2158769) | human gut metagenome | biome: human gut; feature: human-associated habitat; material: faeces | place: Denmark | collected 2008/2010 ...
GAAGCGGTTTGAGCGCCGTTGTTGACAAAGCTGCCGAAAATGCGGCCGACGGATGTATTGTAATTGTTGAAAAAGGCCCCGCCCTGAGCTTCCGCCCCGCTGTCGCCTTCGGAAAAAACGCGGTTAGAAACAAAATCGCCGCGAATATCGCCGATGACGGCTCCATTGTCATTGTAAACGGCGCCGCCGTAAACGGAACCGCTGCCGAATTGAACCGAATTGCCGCTAAAATTACCGGTAATATCGCCGATTTTGCTGTCCCAGTCATTGAACACGGCACTGCCGTAAGCCGCATATTCGGCCAGAATACGGTTGTTGTCGAAACTGCCTTTGATATTGCCGATTGTTCCCTGATAATTATAGACGGCACCGCCTTTTATTCCGTAAACGGAGTTCCCGGAAACCTCGTTGCCGGAAAAATTGCCGGTTATGCTTTTCACGCTGCCGCTGTTAAACACGATTCCGCCGTTTAATTCCGTATCCGTCAGCCGGTTGCCGGAAAAGTTTCCCCTGATGTTTCCGATCCGGTTACCGTTATAAACAGCATTTCCCGAGTTGCCGACAAAATCGGCCCGGACATCGCCCATTTTGCCCAGATTGTAAAGCGCGCCTCCGGAATTGTTGACAAAGCTGCCGCCGATACTGCCGATCTCCGCCTCATAATCGTTAAAGACGGCGCCGCCGACATCGGCGCGGTTGTCAACAAAACTGCCGTTGATTTTTTCTATTTTTCCCTGGTTGAAGATGGCGCCGCCGACGGCTTTGCCGGTTGTTCCCGACGCGCTGTTGCTTATAAAATCGCCGCTGACGTCGGTTATTTTTCCGTTATGTCCGTTATACAGTGCACCGCCGCCGGCGTTTAGCCCGTCCGCGCCATCCGCGGCAACCGAATTGGCGACAAAATCGGCCTTGATCCGGTCAATGTCGCCGTCGTTATACACGGCACCGCCGAGCAAGGTATAGCCATATCCTTCATATTCTTCCCCGACAACGGTTTCCGCCCGGTTGTTTTGAAAAGTTTTGTTGATAATGCTGACGTAGTCAGCCGTATTGTGAAGCGCCGCCCCTCCCGCTTGTTCGGCGACGTTTTCCCCTATTTCCGTAAAACGCAGAGGATCTTTGGTCACCGTTTCGTAATCCTCCGGTTTTTCATATTCATATTCGGCGGATCGTGCGGGCATGCTCAGAAGCGTCATTGTCACCAGAATAAAGCCTGACAGTAGTTTTTCAGTCATAATGTTTGGTTCCTTCATGATTGTTCGAATACAAGTTCGGTTTCAAAACGCCGTTTGCTAAAACGATCGTTTTTCTTCTTCATTTTCCCGCTTTTGGAAAAGAACGTCTAACCGGTTGATCAATAAACATTTATCTTGCTTTTTGGAAGCAGACTTTATACAATATTCCTGTAACAGAAAAACGATCCTTTTTTTGCCGCGGCCGGTTTGGACGGCAAAACCTTTTTTTCCCGCCTTTTTCCGCACGATCTTCATTTTCCTCACAAAAAAAACCGCGAACTTTCGTTCACGGTTTTGTCTGTCTACAGCTGCAAAAGCTATTCCGGCAGCCTGCAATCTCTGTGCAAGGCAATTTCCAGCACTTCGTCGGCGTTGGAAACGGGTATGATTTTCAATCCCTTTTTCACGTTGTCGGGAATTTCCCGCAGATCTTTTTCGTTATCTTTGGGAATAATCACCGTTTTGATGCCGCCGCGCAGCGCGGAAAGCAGCTTTTCCTTTAATCCGCCGATCGGCAGCACCCTGCCCTGCAGCGTAATCTCTCCGGTCATCGCCACGTCTTTGCGCACCGGCACTTTGGTCAGTACCGACACCAGCGTGGTATACATGGCAATGCCTGCCGAAGGCCCGTCTTTCGGCGTGGCTCCCTCCGGCACATGAACGTGAATGTCCGTTTTCTCAAACACTTCCGGCTTAATTCCCAGCTTTTCGGCATGAGAACGAACCACCGAATAAGCGGTTTCGATAGATTCTTTCATCACGTCGCCCAGCTTGCCGGTTTGTTTGACGATCCCCTTGCCCGGCATGTCCACCGCTTCGATAAACAGAATATCGCCGCCCACTTCGGTCCATGCCAGACCGGTGGTAACGCCGATATGGTCTTCTTCCTCCGCCTCGCCGAAACGGAATTTGCGAACGCCGAGATATTCTTCCAGATTGCCGCCGTCAACATTGATCCGCTCGCGGTTTTGGTGCATCAGCAGCCCCTTGATTGCCTTGCGGGCAATGTTGGAAAGCTCGCGCTCCAGGTTCCGCACGCCGGCTTCCCTCGTATAATAACGGATAATGTCGCGAATGGCATCGTCGGAAATGAAAAGTTCCTCCGGTTTGACCGCGTTTTCGGAAAAAATCTTCGGCATCAGGTGACGCTTGGCAATTTGGATCTTCTCGTCTTCGGTATAACCGGAAAGACGAATGATTTCCATACGGTCAAGAAGCGGCCGCGGCATGTCCAGACTGTTGGCGGTGGTAACAAACATTACGTCCGACAAATCATAGTCCACTTCCAGATAATGATCGTTAAAACTGTTGTTCTGCTCCGGATCCAGCACTTCCAGAAGCGCCGACGACGGATCTCCGCGCCAGTCGCTGCCGAGTTTGTCTATCTCGTCCAGCAAAAACAGCGGATTGGAGGTTCCGGCTTTTTTCATGCCCTTAATGATTTTACCCGGCATCGAACCGATATAGGTGCGCCGGTGTCCGCGGATCTCCGCTTCGTCGCGCATGCCGCCGAGAGAGGTGCGCACGAAGCTGCGGCCGGTTGCCCGTGCAATCGACTTGCCGAGCGAGGTTTTGCCCACGCCCGGAGGTCCGAACAGACATAAAATCGGCCCTTTGACCTTGTCCGCGCGGCTCTGCACCGCCAGATATTCAATGATCCGTTCTTTGACCTTCTCCAGCCCGTAATGGTCGGCGTCAAGAATTTCCGCCGCCTTTTTCAGGTCCTTGTTGACTTTGGAACGTTTATGCCACGGGATGTCAAGCAGCCAGTCGAGATAGTTGCGCACCACGGTCGCTTCCGCCGACATCATGCTCATGGTTTTGAGCTTTTTGACTTCCGCCAGGGCCTTTTCCCGCGCCTCCTTGGAAAGCTTGGTCTTTTCTATCTTCTGCATGTAAGCGTCGATTTCGCTTTCCTCGTCGCCGTCGCCCAGTTCTTTCTGGATCGCCCGCATCTGCTCGTTTAAGTAATATTCTTTCTGGCTTTTCTCCATCTGCTTTTTAACGCGGGACTTGATCTTGTTTTCCACCTCAAGCAGCGTGATCTCCGCATCCATAAACTCAAGAATTTTATTAAAGCGGTCCTTCAGGGTTTTGCCTTCCAGCAGCGCCTGTTTTTCATTGATCTTCAGCGACAGATGCGAAGCAATGGTGTCCGCCAGTTTGTTGTAGTCCTCAATCTGGCTGACCGAAACCAAAACTTCCGGCGGCACTTTTTTGGAAAGCTTGACATATTCTTCAAACTGGGAAAGCACCGCCCGCGACAACGCCTCGGTTTCAACGTCGTGAACATTGTCTTCCGCCAGAATTTCAACATCCACCTGCATAAAGCCGTCAGCCATGATAAAATCGTCGATTTTCACCCGTTCCAGGCCTTCGACCAGCACCTTCACCGTGCCGTCGGGCAGCCGCACCAGCTGTACCACCGTGCCCAGCGTGCCGACCTTAAAGATATCCTCCGGCTTCGGGTCTTCGACCGCGGCTTCCTTCTGGGTGGCCAAAACGATGTTCTGATCATTGTCGATCGCCTGCTGCAACGCCTTTATAGACTTTTCGCGGCCGACAAAAAGCGGTACGATCATTTTCGGATAAACGACAATGTCACGCAGCGGAAGAATGGGATATGTTTCTTTGTTCATTAGCATTTTGTCCTGATTTGATTATGATAGTAATATATAGGTAATTATATTTAAACTGCAACCGCAAGAACGAATTTATTTGCGCGGCCTTCCGGCAAAAGACCGCGCTTCGGACACGGTCTTTTCGGCTAACGTTTTAATATTGCTGATTTTGTTTCACAACCCTGCGGATAAAGCGGATTTTGTTCTTCAGCTCCCGTTTGGCCTTTTTGTATTTCTCATGTTTCTTCCCGAAAGAAAACAGCGTCTTTAACTTATATTTCCGCAATTTCCGTTTTAATTTCGGCAGATACAGCGCTTCGTACAAAATCTGTTTGTCCCTGGTCAGTTCATTGATCTGCCGCTGCAGCATCTCCGCGGTTTCAAACAGGCGCATTTCTTCCGGACTGCGTTCCCTGACCGGCGCCGTCAGCGCGTTTTTCAACCATTTCAGCGAGCGCTCCCGTTCTCCGGCAAGAATTCTGTTAACCCGGGCATAATCTATGTCATGCAGCAGTTCCGCACGTCCTTCCGCCTCTTCGCAGCTGAACACGCAGCGGTCTTCCAGCCCGAACAGTTTAAACAGCGACTTGAAACGGCTGTATCCGCGCGCCATGTTGGCCAGACAGATGAACGGTTTGTTGAAAAGAATGGCAAAACAGACGCCGTGGAAAGAATCCGTAATAAAGAAACGACAGTTTTTGATATGATACAGCCAGTCTTCGACATCGGCATCAACTTCGTTTTTCGAAGCGTTTACCAGATTGATCGTCTTGCCGATCCCGTTTTTCTCACAGACGTATTCGACCAGCCGGAGCGTATCCGGCGACTGGTCAAGGACATAAGAAGTCACGTAACCTTCGTCCCGACAGGAAGAATTGCCGATCAGAAGATCCCACTTGCCGGGTTCGGGCAAAAAAACGGGATCCAGCACCTGCTCGGCCCTGACGCCGAAAACTTCCCGGCAAATATCCACGCCGTCGTCTTCGCGAACCGAAATGCCGTCAAATCGCGACATATAATATTTTGTCCGTAAGGTATTTTCATACCCCCCTTCCCAACGGTCAAGGCCAAAGCTCGCGGCATAGGCGATTTTTCTGGCATTGAGCGAAGCAAAACTAAGCTGATAAATGTTTTTTCCCCGCGGCCAAAAATATTTGTACCGCCATATCTGGTCCGAACCGGCAATAAACGTCTGCATTTGCCGGTTCAGGCGGCGCAGGTCTTCAAAATCCGCACAAGGCTCCGTCAGATCAAGATATTTCCGCGAAAACCTGTCAGACAGCAGCCCTTCAAACTTCTCCCACCGGCAATGGTAATTGATGATCCCGGGAACCAGCCCCAGCTCCTTAACGCTTTCCTGCAGTGCGTAACAGGTCAGCAACGCGCCGTAGTTGTTTGAACTCCAGAAGTTCAAAATGCCGCAGTCGTATTTCTTTTCAAATTTTTCCGTCATTCTCGTCCGCCCGTCCGCCGTCACTTGCCGGTTTTGAAAAAAGAAAACAGCTTTTTCCAAAACAGTTTTTTCAAAACCCTGTCCATTTTTTTGGACATTTTCTTGTTAAAATGTATTTGCGAAGATTTCTCGCCGATGTCGGCCAGTTCCCCGGCCAGCGTTTCCCGCACCGGGTGCAGGTCTTTCTGCGTTTTGCCCATCAGGCCGAGGATTTTGGAATTGTCCATCACCCGGTCGACCATCCGGTCATACATAATCTGATACCAGCCGCCGGCAATTTTCGCATAGGTTTTCAAATCGACCGGCACGATCTCAAGCCCGGCAATTTCCCGGTAATAGCCGGCCACGTCGCCCCAGGTCTGCTTTTCCGCCGAACAGACATTGAAAACTTCGCCCAGAGCTTTGGGATTTAAAATCAGGCATTCAATCATTTCCGCCACATCGCCGGCCCAGGAAAAAGCGGCCTGTTTTTTCAGAATGTCACGGGCAAAAACCACCGGGCGCTTTTGCAGCATGCGGTGGATCAAAACGCCGGCCTCCAGCGTCCCCAGCTGAAAACGCAGTTTGGAAAAGGTGACCGACGGGCGGACATGGTGTAATTGCCGCTGCCGGATTCCCGCAGAAGTTTTTCCTGCCGCGCTTTGGTCAGGGCATATTCGTCAGTCTTCCGGTATTTGGCGTCTTTGACCACGTCCAGAAGCAGCGGACTTTCTTCCGTAATCGGCTCCAGCCCGTTGTCGGCATAAACCCGGTAGGAAGAAAGGAAAATATATTGCTTCGCCGCCGCCAGCAGCTGTTTGTAGCGATCGACAAACTCAAAGGTGGAATACACCATAAAGTCGATAATACAGTCATAACCGTTTGCCAAAAGCGGCAGCAGAAAGTCGTCGTCTTTGGCGTTTCCTTCAATATAATGAATGTTGCCTTCGTCCGGGTGCCCGCTTCTTGAAGTAACATACACCTCATGCTCTGTTTGTTTCAACCGTTCCAGCAGGTAAACTCCCATTGCACCGGTACCGCCGAGAATAAGTATTTTTCCCATTTTATCCTTCCTGCCGGCATTAGTGAGAATGTTTTCTTCTGAAATCGCGGCGTTTCTGCTTGTCCGGAATAAAGCAGGAAATGGCCTTGACTACGTTCGAGCATTTCTTCGGCTGTTTCACGCTTTCCCGACAAATCGCGTCCAAACCTTCGATTTCGCCTTCCGCCGTCGTAAACACTTCAAACAAAACCGGCTGTTTGAAACGGTTGACGTTCGGATCGCAGAAGTCGTCGACATGTTCCGCAAATTCCTTCTCGTCTTTGGCCGACATGTAAAGGAAACCCATCGATTCCGCCCATGCCCTGGCCGAGCCGTTGTGACCGGCGGCGGCAACATACGGATTGACATCTTCCGTCAACCGCTTGTTTAACCGGAACTCAACCCCCAGATTGTTGTTGACCAGACAGATCCGCACGTTGTTGGCAATATGCCGGTTGCCGAGGATGTTCATGTCGTAGAAAAACGCCAGATCGCCGATCAGCCCGAAATAAAGACGCTTTTTGTCGGCCATCGACTGCCCGACCAAAGTCGAAACCGGCCCGTCGATACCGAATCCGCCGACGTTGCAAATGCTGTCGACAGAGTTGTTCAGCTCATACATGTTCATGTTGCGCAAAGAATTGAGCACGGACAGGTGCAGCGAAGACTTCGGCGGCAGTTTCTTTGCCAAAACGCCGGAAACGAAACCGTTTGAAAACGCAAGCCCTTCCGTTTTCAAACTGCCGATTTCCCGTTCCAGCTGCGTATAATAGGCATGATTACTCTTTTGTCCGGCCGCTTCGCTCAGCAGACGGAAAAAAGTTTCTTCCCGGCACTCGAAAAAGTTCTTGAGCGTGCCGTAGCGTTGTTTGATTTCGCCGTCTTCGGCCACCCGCCAGACTTCCCCTTTGGCAAACAGACGGGCGACGGAATACTGTCCGCAGACGCCGCCGGTGTCGATGATGATTTCCGGAACGTTTCCGGTGCCGACGATATCAAAGGCCTGCCCGATCAGGATTTTGTTTTTGCCGTGATAGTTTGAAGTGTGGTCGGCAAACACCGCCGCGTCATGGGTATCAAGAAAGGCTTCGATCGCTTTGGTCAGTTCCACACTCATTTTCTTGTGAGCGCCGATCATAATGCCGATTCTTTTGCCGGCCAGCCGTTTTTCGACCGAACGGAGCGTTTCCTTTTTAAACAGATCTTCGGCACTCCAATAGTCCAGCTTGGTTACCTTGGGCAATTTTTCCGTACTGCAGGTATAGCTTAAAGTCAGCAGATTGATATGCACCGGTCCGCCGCCTTTTACCAGCGATTTTGTCAACGCCGCGTTGAGCAGCAGCTCGCAATGGCGGGCGGTTCTGGCATCATTGACCGCCGGCAGCGTCACCGAACAGACTTTCACGTCGTTTTGCGAAACGCTGCGGTCCGTATACTGCGGCGTAATATTATACGGACAACCGAAGTCGTGGCCGCAGGTCACCGCAATAATCGGCAGATGGCGGTAATAAGCTTCCGTCATTGCCGAAAGATAGTTGCGGCTGGCCGTCGCCCCGGTACAGGCGATAACTACCGGTTCGCCGGTTTCAAAAGCGATGCCGGTGGCAAAATAAGCCGCACTCCGTTCGTCGATCACCGAATAGGCGGTAAAGAAATCGTCCTGCTGTATGCTTTCCGCAAAACCGTAATTTCTGGTTCCCGGCGAAATGACCACATTTTTGATGTTATACTCTTTCAGTAATGCAACCAGCAATTGCGTCGCTTTGTCGTCCGTGTACATAAAAAGTTCCCCATAGTTTAATTGTTTTTCATTTTGATTCTGATTCCGCAGACAATGACGGTTCTGTGCCGCACCCCTTTTTCCACGCCGAACAGGCGGGAAAACAGTTCTCCCGTCCGCTGCCGCAGCCAGCTGCGGCGGACAATGCGTTTAAATTCGTCCAGTTTCGTGTTTTTAAGGCTGCCGACGTCATGCCGTTCGTCAATAAAACGGAAAAACTCACGCATTTCCCGATAAAAATCCTTGCGCAGCTTATTGTTCATCGCGGTAAAACGGTTATACCAGAAAATAAGGCTGTTGATGCAATAGGGCAGAAAAGAACGGTAAAAAGTTTCCGCATGTTCGGAACCGCCGATGATTTCATACCCCTGCTTAAAGGCGGTCAGGCTGTCGCGCCAGTTGGAATAATCCGAAATCAGCGAATTTGAACGCATCAGGTGATAGTAAAGCGGCCGCTTTTCAACCGACACCGTATCGGCTGAAACCACCGCTTTCATAAAAAACGGAATATCCTCGCACAACCTCAGCCCGGCAAAACGAATGCCGTTTTCATCCAAAAACTTCTTCCGATAAATTTTATACCAGCTTTCCGAAGTGCGAATGAAAGGCGGTGTCAGCTCATGCAGACGGAGAGCCGGCTTGCCGAAGACTTCGGCAAAAGGCGCCAGCCGATGGGCGTCCGCGTTTTGCCGCCCGCTGTCTTCCATATAAATATAAGTGTTGAAATAGGCAAAGTCGTTACCGTTTTCGGCAATGCGCCGGTATGCGGTTTCCACCGCGTCGGGTTCAAACCAGTCGTCGGGATCGCAGAACATGACGTATTCCCCCGTCGCTTTTTCCAGCCCCAGATTCCGCGCCCTGCCCGGTCCGGCGTTGCCGTCCGAAGAAAAAAACTTCACCCGGCCGTCGCGCGCCGCATACTGTTCCAGAATTTTTCCCGAACGGTCAGTCGACGCATCATCGACGCAAACGGCCTCAATGTTTGCCATCGTCTGGCCGAGGAGGCTGTCCAGACATTTCGGCAGATATTTTTCGACGTTGTAGACCGGAATAATCACCGATACGGCGGGTAGTTCAGACATTCTTTTTCTCTTACAGTTTTTCCGACAGACAGAATATGTCGAATAGTAATGCATAAAAACAATAAATGCAACACCGATTATCCGCGTATCTGCATAACTGGTTATATAAGCAAATCCCCGGACAAAAGCCGGGGATTTCCAAAGGGTTGATAGAACTTCGCGTCAGGCGGCCCTGCTCATTTTTCTGGCAGCGAATTCGTTCATCCTGGCGATCACGTAATCCAGGTCCTCGTTGTCCAGATACGGAGTCATCGGGATCGAAAGCGCGGTCTTCGACAAACGTTCGCAAACCGGCAGGGAACGGGTATTCCACTTGGCATAGGCGGTCTGGGTATTGACCGGACGCGGATAGTAAGCGCCGCAGGGAATGCCGTTTTCTTTCAGATAGGACATCAGCTCGTCACGGTCTTCGCAGTGAACGGTATAAAGGGCATAAGCCGAACGGCAGCCTTCCAGAATCTTCTGCTTGCCGAAATATTCGCTCAATTCGCTGTCATAGCGTTTGGCAACCCGGCAGCGCTCTTCCAGTTCCTTGTCGAAAACCGTCAGCTTCTGTAAAAGAACGGCGCCCTGGAAAGAGTTCATGCGGCCGGTCATGCCCAGACGGACGTTGTCATAATGGTCTTCCGGGCTCATACCGTGAACGCGGCAGGACTTGACCAGTTCGTTTTCCTCGTCGGTATCGGAAAATACCGCGCCGCCGTCACCGTAACCGCCGAGCGGTTTGGTCGGATAGAAGGAAGTGGCCGTCATGTCGGCGATCGAACCGGCCTTTTTGCCTTTGTATACGGAACCGTAAGACTGGCAGGAATCCGCCAGCACCTTCATGCCGTTCTCGTGAGCGATTTTGATGATCTCGTCATAATTGCAGGGAGAACCGAAAATATCAACCGGGATCACCGCCTTCAAATTCAGTTTTCCTTCTTTCTTAACCTGGTCGATCGCGCGCTGCAGGTCTTTCGGATCCATATTGTAAGTGTCGGGATCGGAATCCACGAAAATCGGGGTTGCGCCCAGCAAAACCGGCGCTTCGGCCGAAGCGACGAAAGTAAAGGAGGAAACGAAGACAGCGTCGCCTTCCTTTACGCCCCAAGCCATCAGGGCCAAAGTCAGGGCATCGGTTCCCGAACCGCAGGTGGAACAATATTTAACGCCGGAATATGCGGCCAGTTTCTCGTCCAGTTCCTTGGTTTCCGGTCCCTGGCAGTAGGCACCGTGGTTCAGAATATTTTCAAAAGCCTTCAAAAACTTGTCCTGCCCGATGATGTTCTGGGAGGTTTTGCAGTCAAACAGCATAATCGGTTTGTTGGGTTTGCTTGTCATTATCCATAGTCCTTATCAAAGTTTTCAACTGAAGCGGATGTTACGACAAAACCGACGGGAATGCAAAACACAAAAAATTTCCGGATTGTAACAATCAGTTTTGCAGGCGGAAGGATTCTGATAAAATTATACCCAGCCGCGCTTCTTTTGTCGTTGATATTAAGCTTCGTCATTGCTATATTAGGCAAAAAATCACCGATTCTTTTATGAAAGGATTTATCTTGCCCAAATATTCGTTACTGCTTGCCGTTCTCTTAAGCGGCGCCGCTTTCGGCGTTCAGGCCGCCGAAGACGATTCCGGCTGGCTCGAAAGCTACAACCGTTCGATGTTCAACTTCAACTACCAGCTTGACAAATACACGCTCAAACCGCTGGCCGAAGGTTACCGCGCGATAACCACCCCCGACGTCCGTAACCGGGTCACTTCCTTCATCGGCAACATGCGCGAACCCGTAACCGCCGTCAACCACACCCTGCAGGGAAGCATTAAAGACACGTTTGTGTCGGTCGGACGTTTTCTGATCAACAGCACGCTTGGCCTGGGGGGAACTTTCGACGTTGCCGAAGGCTGGGGACTCAAACGCAATTCCACCGACTTTGACGCCACGCTGGCCACATACTGCGTTCCCGACGGCCCGTTCGTCGTCGTGCCCCTGCTGGGACCGGCCACGCCGCGTTCGCTCGTCGGCCTGACGGCGGATGCCGTCGCCAGTCCGATGTACTGGGGACCGCTGCAGGACAAAAACTACGCGGACAAAATATCCTACAGCTACGCTGCGGTGGTTGCCGTCAACGCCCGCGAACGTTCGCTTGACCTCTTAAACGACCTGGAAAGCAATTCGGTCGATTTCTACACCACCGTCCGTTCGGCATATATGCAAAACCGGCAGGCCATGAACAACCTTTGCGCAGGCAAACGGCAAAATCCGGCGGCCAGTTACGATTTTGACTTTGAAATTGAAGACGAAGACGATTTTGAATAAAGGGAAAACACTATGAAAAAAACGATTCTTGCCGTATTGGCATCCGCATTCATGTTAACGTCGTTCCCGGTTTGCGCCGCCGTCGACGCCGGCAAAGCCGAGAGCTTTGTCAAGAAAATCACCAAGGAAGGAATTGAGGAAATCATCGATTCCAACGTTTCGCAAAGCGAAAAGGACAAACGCTTTGAAAAACTTTTCAACGAAGCGCTTGATCTCAAGTTCATCGGCCAGTTCGTGCTCGGACGCTATTGGCGGCAGGCCTCGCAAAGCCAGAAGAACGAATTTATCGAAGTTTATCGTCAGCTCAACGTCAAAACCTGGTCCAAACGCTTCGACGAATTTAAAGGCAAGGACTTTATTTTTGAAGGTACCTCTCCTTCCACTTCCGCCAACCAGGTTTTCGTCAATTCCAAAGTACCGATGGACCAGGGAAAACCGGCCACCGTCGTCTGGCGCGTCAAACAAAACGGCAGCAGCTTCAAGATCGTCGACATCATCATTGAAAACGTCAGCCTGGCGATCACTGCCCGCAACGAATACACGGCGTTCATTAAAAATTCGCCGTCCGGCATAGACGGTCTGATCAAAGACCTGAAGGCCAAAGTAAAATAAACCGTTTTCCGCCCCCGTTGCCGGGGGCTTTTTATTGCGGACGCAGACGCTCCTCCGACCGGCGGCCGTTATTTAACCTGCCGGACGACACGGCAAATTTTCGTCAATTCCACTCTTCCCCGTGTTCAACAAAACGAAGGTTTTGTTTGTCCTCTCCGCCGCCGCAAAGCTGTCGGCAAACCTTTCCTTCCGCCCTGTCCGCAGCGCCCCGCTTTTCCGCTTTTCCTTCCGCCCTGT
>ERZ780168.3447-NODE-3447-length-12328-cov-5.853825_pt1 | contig 12328 bp, 8 predicted proteins | sample MGYA00510981_ERZ780168 | MGnify/ENA primary metagenome ERZ780168 (study PRJEB29588, sample SAMEA2158769) | human gut metagenome | biome: human gut; feature: human-associated habitat; material: faeces | place: Denmark | collected 2008/2010 ...
CCCCTTCCTGCCATAAAAAGCGGAGGCCGCGCAGGCAGTCTCCGTTTACGCCCGGACACTTCAATTATTCGACAAAGTGTGTCCGATTCCTTTTTATTTTTAAAAATTTTATCCGCGATTCTTACTTTTGAATCGTGCTGTAGTACCGATAGCTGCCAGGCGCCGCCTCTCTTACCTCTCCGGCAATGACAATCCGGCCGGGAACCGGTGTAGTGATATCGTACTGCCACATCCCATCCTTTTGAATCCAACGGGAACGGATCTCACCATGTCTGGTCTCCAGTACCGCTTCCAGCATCGTAAGACGCTCATCGGGGATCGGCGCGATCCGCACCTCACTGTAGCCGGGCGCGGCCGGCGTGATACCTGCGGCTTTCTGATATACCCAGTCCATAACCGATCCGTATGCATAATGATTATACGAATTCATATCCTTGCTCCAGAAGGAACCATCCTCTTTGATGCCGTCCCAATGTTCCCAGATCGTGGTCGCTCCCATCTTGACTTCATAGAGCCAGCTGGGAGCGGTGTCCTGTAACAGCAGCTTATAGGCGGTGTCGGCATAGCCGTACTTTGCCAGCACCTCGCAGAGGAAGGGCGTAGAAAGGAAGCCAGTGTTCAGGTGGTAGCCGTTTTCCGCCACCATCCGGTTCAGCGTATCCGCAGCGGCTTGGCTCTCCTCCTCGCCCAGCAGTGCAAAGGCAATGGCGCGGACGTATTCGCACTGCCGGTCCGAAGTGATGGTTCCGTTGTTCGTAAAGGCAGCGCGGTATGCCTTGACCGCCTTTTCTGCCGTGTCGCGGTACTGTGCTGCATCCTCTGCCTTGCCCAGCGCCTGCGCGATTTCCGCCAGAAGCCGCCCGGAATAAGCCAGATAGGCCGTGCCCACGCTTTTGCGCGGGTTCATCATGGCCTGCATGGGAGTAATGCCAGGCTCACACCACTCGCCGTAGTCCAGACCGTTCAGCACCGTGTACTTGGCGTATGCACCGGTCTGCTGTTCCTCGGTGGTCTGCTGTGCACGGCCAAGCAGGAACGCATACCACTTCTGCATCATCTCGTAGTTGTCCGCCAGAATTTTCCGGTCGCCGGTGCGCTTATAAAGGGCGTAGGGCACCAGAATGGCGGCATCGCCCCAGCCCGCCGACATACAGAGCATGGGGGTCATGTAGCCGGGGCGGCTGGTGGGCGGCGCAATGTTCGCCATGCGTCCATCCGGGTACTGGTTCAGGCGGCACTCGGCCAGCCATTTTTCCACCACCGGGTAGCAGTCCATCAGGGTCAGGCCGGTCTCGATAAACACCCCCATATCGCCCGTCCAGCCGGCGCGCTCCCGGGTGGGGCAGTCGGTGGGGATATCGCAGAAGTTGCCCTTCTGGCTCCACACACTGTTTTTCACCAGCTGATCCACATGGGCATTGCCGCACCCAAAGCTGCCGGTGACCGGCATCTCCGAATAGACGGCGTGGGCAGTAAACTCTGCGCCGGTCAGGTCGATGTCTGTTTCCACCTTTGCGTACCGGAAGCCCATGATGGTAAAGCTGGGCTTGTAGTGGTTCTCGCCCTCTTTGCAGACGAGTTCCAGCAGCTGCGCCGTGCCGCCCTCCTTGTGGCGGTTCCGGTCCTGAAAGTTCTCCTGCGTAAAGTTTCCGTTCTCGTCCAGTGCTTCGCCGCACAGCAGCTTGATTTTCTGCCCGGCGTGGGCGGTCAGTTTCATCTCTACATAGCCTGCCATGTTCTGGCCAAAGTCCAGCACGGTCTCACCGTTGGGGGAGCGCAGCAGCCTGCCCGCAAAGGCCTCCTGCTCCAGGATGAGCACAGTGTTCATACCGGTGATGGGCAGGGAGTTCGGCTGGGTCTTTACGCCATGCCAGCCGGAAAGCTCACCTTCCAGCCGGGCATCGTACACTTCGCCCTGCTGCATATCATTTTGGCGAATCGGGCCGCACTGGGTGGCCTCCATGTCGTCATCCGAAACGCAGACCGCCTTGCCGTCCACTTCCAGCTGGAACAGGACAGCCACTTCTTTCCCGAATAGGTCACGGTCACCATCCACGCCGGAGGTGCTGCGATACCAGCCGTCGCCCAATGCGATGAGCAGCTCGTTTTCACCGTCACGGACAAGCGCGGTCACATCGTAGGTCTGCGCGCCCAAATGCTTGTCTGCGGTAAAGCTGCCGGGGGCAAGCACCATATCGCCGACCCGCTTGCCGTTCATCCATGCCGCATACAGTCCCTTAGCGGTAATGTACAGCCGCTTGCTTTCTCCCGCCGGAGCGGTGAACGTTTTGCGCAGATAGCTTGCCGGGCGGTGGGGCTGATAAGGCTGCGCCTGCCCTTTGCCGGAGGCTTCCAGCGCTGCCTGCTTCTGCTCCCAGTTGGGCTTTGCAAAGGCGTTGATGGCATCGGTGCAGTCGATGTCCGGCTCTTCTGTCTCCGGGCAGACCCACACGCCCTGCCAGTCTGCCTGTGCAAGCCCGGTCTCGAAGGAAGCGGTGCTCCATGCACCGGGCTGGTCGTTTTCATCCCACAGGCGGATGCGCCACTGTCCCTGCGTCTTGGGCGGTACAGGGGTGGGCGTTTCGGTTTGCATCACACTGCCCAAAGCCTTTCCGCTTGCCCACAGCGTTTCGACTCCGGCGGTCACTTCGATTTCGTAGGCGGTCTGGCGCACGCCTTCGGCGCACTGCCACGATAAAAACAGCGTCCCGGTATCTATACCGAGAGGCTGGGTCAGATGATTCGTTTTCAGGTTTGTTGCTTGCATCATCCGCATCTCCTTTTTCCGTTTGATTTCTGTTCTTATTATAAAGAGAATCCCACGGAATAAGGGTGCAAAATTTTGTGTTATCAGTCAAAAAGTCGTGCTATTTATGACAATTTAAAAAATTCATCTTGCTTCACGACTTTTCATCCGTACTGTCTGCGGTTCTCCTGTTATACTTTGGGTAAGAAAAAAAAATTTACCGCCCACGCAGCGCTGCGTGGGCGGTATTTTTTATGCTCGCTTAAAACTTGAGGGCATTGGTTTGCGTGGCCGTATCTGTCCGTTAATCGCACCGTTCCAGCTTTTTAGCTTTTGCAAAGAACAGCCAGAGCAGTGCCGTGCATCCCACCATGCAGGCAGGCATGATGAGGAAGGAGGTCCGGTAGCCGATGGCATCCACCAAGCTGCCAAACACGGCATTGAAGAGGATATCCGCCAGCGAAGCCACACTCAGCACCAGACCCGATGCAGAGGAAGCTGCGTGACTAGGCCAGTATCGCGGGATCAGCATGACAAGGGTCGGATACAGGATGGAAAACAGCAGACCGCTGACTGCCAGGAGCCACAGACCCGGTGCACCCAGCAGAACACCTGCGGTGTACAGAACCGCAGCGCTTGTGGCGAAGAGCCGCAGGCAGCGGTAGATGCCCAGCTTATCCACCAGACTGCTCAGCACCAGACGCCCCACCATCACACAGCCGAAGAAAACAGCGGTAAAGTTTGCCGCCTGTCCCATGGGCACTTCCAGTGCATTGGTAGCATAGCTCACCAGCCAGTTCATAATGCCATGTTCTGCAATGAAATACAGGCCGATGATCAGCACCAACGACAGAAATGCCGGACAGCTCATGATCTCCTTGGGCGATACCTTCCCCTCCGTTTTGTGCTCCTGCACTTCCGGCATGGGGAACAGCACGAACAGCACCATGGCCACTGCGCCAATGGCCAGCAGTCCCCATGCCACAGTGTGCCAGCTGGAAATATCCGTAGCCCAGTTGCCAATGATGCTTTGGCTGCCGCTGGTGCCGATGCCCTGAATGAAGAACAGGAAGTTCACAAAAAAGCCGGGCGCAACGGCAAACATACCGGTCGTAATCAGGTTCATGTTGGTGTTCAGCAGCGTGGATGTGCCCATGGCAAAAAACATTCCCACAAGCAGCAGCAGATAGGAGTCCGTAGTGGCAAACAGCAGCATGGCTGCGCTCCACAAAAAGGTATACAGCAGCATGGCCTTGCGGCGGCCCAGAATATCCACCCCGAAGCCGCCGACGGCCAGAAACACGAGGTTGCCGATGTAGCTTACGGTGACGATCTGGGACAACTGGGCGGTACTCAGCTGGAAGTGGGCAGAGAAGATCGTGGAAAAGATACCCCGCATGGCATCGTTCGCGCCCAGACCCACCATCAGGATCAGGAACGCGGCAAACGTGATGATGTTCTTTTTCTTGTTCATTGGTTTATCCCTCAAAAGAAGCCGCCGCCCGGCCCGACCCGGCAAAAGGGGCCAGCGCCGATGCGGCGGCTTGTTCAATATTTCCAGATGGCTCAGCCCAGTTCGATGCTCTGGTACTCCGGGGCGGCAGCCTCAGCAGTCAGACCCATGGTCTGCACGTTGGTGCAGTTCTGAGTAAGAAGCGCCTGTGCGAAGTCCGAACGGTCCTCGCCCGCAAAGCCCAGCGTGGAGTTCCGGACGGTGACGCCATCTACCCAGCGCAGGAACATGGCTGCACTCTTCTGATGCAGCATGCCTTCCTTTTCAGGCGGAATGGGACGCAGATCGTACATTCCGCGCTCCCACTTGCTGGTAGCTTCCAGACAGACGTTGACATTTTCAAACAGAACGTTCTTGATGTGATTCTCCTCGTTGCCGGAGAGGAACACACCGTTCTCACCCTTGCAGGTGACGTTGAAGAAGCGGACATTCTCGATGCTGCCGCTGTGGGTGTTGGCGTTCCGGTCGTGGGTCGTCATCACGATAGGCTCCGCGCAGCCCCACCAGCACTCGGCAAAGCGGCGGGTCTCGATCATGATGTTGGAGAAGCTCACGTTCCGCACACAGCCGCCGTCGCGAATCTGGATGGACAGACCCCGGTTGCTTCCGGTGATGATGCAGTTATCCACCAGAATATTCTCGAAATCTGCCACGCCCTCTGTGCCGATCTTGATTGCGGCACTGGTAGAGGTCAGCGTGCAGTTGGAGATGATGACGTTCTTGGTGGGGCCGTACTCGTTGTTGCCCGCTGTGGTCTTGAGGCAGATGCAGTCATCTGCACACTGGACATGGCAGCCGATGATCCGCACATTGGTGGAGTGATCCGGATCGATACCGTCGGAGTTGGTGCAGTCCAGCGGGTTCAGCACCCGGATGTTGGAGATCAGCACATCGTTGCATCCGGCAGGGTGCAGCGTCCAGAACGGAGAGTTCTGCAGTGTCACGTCATGGAACGAGATGTGGTTGCAGTGCTCCACATACACCATGGTGGGACGGGGGTAAAAATCACCGTTGAAGTAGTAACGGCTTGCCCGCTTCATAAAGGCATACACATTGCCGTCCACTGCGCCCTGACCCGTGATGGAGAAGTTGTCTGCATCCTTGGCGTGAATAAAGGTGTAAGCCGGTTTTGCCACCGGACGATCCACGGCCTTTGCGCCGGAAACTGCTGCCACAGAAGCATCATCGCCGTTGGGGTTGAAATAGGTGGAGATATCGGAGTGCGCTTTCAGAAGGGCGCCCTGTTCCAGATGCAGCTCTACGTTGCTTTTCAGCTCGATAGAACTGGAATAGTAGGTATGACCGCCCTCCAGTACAACGCGGCCGCCGCCTGCTGCGTTGCAGGCATCAATGGCAGACTGGATTGCAGCGGCATCATTGGTTGCGCCATCGCCGACAGCGCCATACTTGGTGACTGAATAAACCATGAAAACTTGCTCCTTTTCACATTATCAGACTGCGCCGAACAGGGTGGGCAGCGCCATGGAGAACCAAGGCACATAAGCTACCAGCATCAGCGCCACGAAGATCGCCGCATAGAACGGCAGGATCGGTTTGATCATGTCCTCCATGTCCATATCTGCCACCGAGCAGCCGCTGAACAGTGCGCTGCCAACGGGCGGGGTGATGTTGCCGATACCCAGGTTCATGACCATCATGATACCGAAGTGGATGGGGTCCATACCGAAGGACTGGACAACGGGCAGGAAGATCGGGGTGAAGATCAGGACAGCCGGGGTGATGTCCATGAAGCAGCCAACCACCAGCAGGACAAGGTTGATGATGAGCAGGATGACGTACTTGTTGCTGGAAACGCTGATCAGTGCGTTGCCGATGGCGCTGGGCAGGCCGGTGAAGCTCATAACAAAGCTCATGACGTTGGAGCCGGCGATCAGGAACATGATGACAGCGGTGGTCTCGCAGGCGTCCAGCAGGATCTTGGGCAGATCCTTGATCTTGATGCTGCGGTAAACAACGATGGACAGGAACAGGGTGTAGGCAACAGCCACGGCAGCGGACTCCGTTGCAGTGAAGATGCCGGACATAACGCCGCCGACGATGATGACGATCAGCAGCAGGCTGGGGATGGCGTCCACGAAGTACTTGAAGAAAACGGAAGCCGGAACCTTACCAGCAGTGGGATAGTGATTCTTCTTTGCGATGACATAAGCCACGACCATGCAGGCCAGTGCCCACATCAGGCCGGGGATGTAGCCGGACATGATCATGCCCACCACAGAGCAGCCAGCCAGCACCGGATAGATGATCAGGATGCCGGAAGGAGGAATGATCAGACCGGTAGGTGCGGAAGCGATGTTGACGGCAGCGGCAAACTTTTTATCGTAGCCTTCCTTCTCCTCCATGGGGATCAGAACGCCGCCGATAGCAACGGAAGCTGCAACGGAGGAACCGGACAGAGAGCCGAACAGCGTGTTGCCCAGAATGTTGGTGTGTGCCAGACCACCGGGGATGCGGCCGACCAGAATTTTTGCGAAATCGATCAGCTTCTGTGCAATGCCGCCGGTGTTCATCAGAACACCGCAGAGGATGTAGAACGGGACAGCCAGCAGCGAGAAGCTGTCAACGCCGCCCACCATGCGCTGGCTGGCAACGAAAGTGCCCAGATCCAGAGACAGGGTGGAGGCCATGGTCACGACCGACGAAATGATGATACTGACCGAGACCGGGACGCTCAGCGCCAGCAACAGCGCAAACGTGCCGATCAGGAGCAGACCGACTTGAAAAGTACCCATTTTAGGTTCGTCCTCCTTTTTTTATGCTTCTTTGGCAGACTCTGCCTTGGGGCCCTGCTTCATATCGCGCAGATCCTCACCGATGAAGATGAGCGCGTAGAAGATGAACAGGATGGCACCCACAGGGACGCTGGCGTAGATCAGGGGCATGGGCAGCTGCAGCGCAGCGCTCAGCTGATCCGCAGCGGTGTTGACAAGGCGCGTGCCGCCGCCGATCATGACAACAACGCAGAACAGGATGACCATAGCCTGCACAAAGATATCCAGGATCTTCTGGCCCTTGAAGGACAGACGCTTGCTCAGCGCGGTGATTGCCAGATGCTTGCGGCGGCCGTATGCGTAAGCACCGCCCACCATGGTCACCCAGATCAGCAGATAACGCAGCGCTTCTTCGGTCACGGTGCTGGGGTTGTTCAGGATGTAGCGGGTGATGACCTGCCAGCAGACAGCAATGACCATGACACCCATGATAATGGTGCTGAGAACCTGAATGATCTTATCGATCAGGCCGCGGAATTTAACGATCAACATGGTATGCTTCCCTCCTCATCAAGCCTGTACATAGGACAGGAAGTCCTCGTAATAACGGGCATTGTCGGCGCTCTTAGCACAGAACTCGTCGCGCAGGGACTGGGTAGCCTCGATAAAGGCCGTCTTGTCGATGGTGTAGAACTGGACGCCCATCTCCTTGGCACCGTCAATGTTCTCCTGCACCAGATCCTGCCATACGGCCTCGTGTGCTTCGTTGCCCTGCGTCATGCCGTTTATGATGGCGCTCTGCTCGGTCTCGTCCAGGCTTTCCCAAGTCTCGGTGGAGATGATCACGATATCGGGCACCATCTGGTGCTGGGTGTAGGTGTAGCTCTTGCAGACCTCACCATGGCCGTCCTGCACCAGAACTGTCTCGTTGTTCTCTGCGCCGTCAATAATGCCCTGCTGCAGACCGGTGTAGGTCTCGCCGCTGGACATGGGCGTTGCACTGCCGCCCATGGCACGGATCATGGCAATGGACGTGGGGCTGTCCTGGGTGCGGATCTTCAGACCCTTCAGGTCTGCGGGGCCTTCACAGGGGCCGTCTTTGGTGGTGTAGATGCTGCGGGAGCCGGAATCGAACCAGCCGATGGCAAAGAAGCCCTGATCGTAGGTGCTCTTGAAGATCTCCTGCACCGCTTCGCTCTGGTTCATAACGGCAAAATACTGCTCGGTGCTCTCGAACACATACGGCATCGAGAAGATGGCGTATGCGCTGTTGAACTGCTCCATGCTGGAAGCAGAGACCTTTGCAATATCCAGAACGCCGGCCTTGACCAGCTGGATCATTGCTGCGTTGTCGCCCAGCTGACCATTGGGGTAAACGCTGAAGGTCAGGTCAGATTCAGCAGAAGCAACTTCCGTCATCTTCTGCAGTCCAACGTTGACCGGGTGCGCTTCGCTGTGGCTGTGTGCCACCAGCAGATGCTTGGAGCTCAGGCCGTCTGAAACCGAGCCGCTGCATCCGGTGAGCGACAGGCTTGCGCCTACGGCAGCAAGACCTGCAGCAGCCAGAAAGCTGCGGCGAGTAATACGTCTTGTTCCTATCATGATTGACATCTCCAGTTTTCTTTGTTTGATTGACTGCATACAAAACCGGTTTTGATCTCCTGTCGGTCAGAGTGAAATTTATCCCTTCCGCAAAGGGCTTCGGGCTGCGCATTCCCTACCATTTCTGTTCTGCCATGTGCAACAGGCTTTCTGTCAATAAAAATAGCGCAAACGCGTTGTAATGTACAGGCCTTTTTTGGCAAAAACCTTGCATTTCTTGGTATAATCCAGCCTTTTTTGCAAAATTGTTGGCATTTATTGGTCAAAACATTGCATATATTGGTACATCGTGTTATGATGAACTAGCCCAAAAGAATTTTTTGACCGGAGGTATTTTTCTGTGAAAGTCGTCAAAACCGATAAACATTACATGGCCGAGCCGGATTTTGAGATCGACCATTACAAGGATGCCAGCTATCCTCCGGTCGCTTCTCATTACCATGAGTTCTATGAAATTTTTCTCTTTGTCAGCGGAAATGCGGATTATGTTGTCCACGACAAAATGTTCCGGCTCAAACCGGGAGACCTGCTGATCATCCCACCTGCCATTATGCACCATCCCATCTTCCGGGACTTTGAGATCCCCTATGAGCGGTATGTGTTGTGGCTCAGCCCTCCGGCTTTTGATACCATGAAAAAGATCGACCCGGACATCGATTACTTTCTCCGTCCGGGTCATGCAAAAACATTTTTGATTCGGGATAGCGTGGACAGCTCCCGCGCCCGGTTCGGGCAGTTTGAAGCCCTGACCCACGCTTACCGGGAGGAAAGCCTGTGTTACCACAGTGAGGGCATGGCCGATATTCTCCGCATCCTGATCGGCATCAACCGCTCCTTGTATAATCGAGAGCACGTTTTTGCCAAGGCGCAGAAACCAAGCGTCCTGAGCAACGCCCTGCATTATATCGATTTGAACCTCAGCGGCGATCTTTCGCTGGACACGGTGGCAAAGGCGCTTTTCATTGATAAATACAATTTTTCCCACATGTTCAAGCAGAATATGCAGATCAGCTTTTACCAGTATGTCATCCAGCAGCGGCTGCTGGAAGCCAAACGGCTGCTCATGAAAAAAGAGCCGATTTCTTCCATCCCGGCCAAATGCGGTTTTTCTGATTATAACGCCTTTTACCGCTCCTTCAAAAAGAATTACGGTGTCAATCCGCGCGAATATGTCGCTTACCACATAAAGGCCATCCACGGTGAAGTTGGCGGCTTGTCTCTTGATATCGACCACCAGAGCACAGAATCCTGATAGGTTCCTCTGATTTCCGTCCTTTTTATAGAATTACAGCCTTTTTTCTTCTTGGCGGCAGCAGGCGGCCTTGCCGTTTTATCTCCACCGACTTGGCGGCATTGATTTGCGTGACCGCACACCAAAATCAAGTCCAGGTCCAGGAGGACACTACTATGATGGAACTGCTTTCCTGCCGCTACAACATGGATACCGCAATTCGACTTTTTAATGTAGAAGCTACAACGTTGGATTGCATATCGCCAATATACTATTTATATGTTGCACTGATTTTTATCTCGTTACGGTTTCGCAATAAGACCAAAGTGGTGGGTATCACGATGATACCCACCACTTTAGCCAAGTAAATTTTTATTTTTGAATCGTAAAACGGAACGAGGTTCCCTTCTCCACCGCAAAGCAGGCGTCTGCATGGGGCTTTGCGCCCCAGCTGTTGTCGCCGCCCACGCCGCGCTGGAAAGCAGCGCAGCGGACGACCGTCTTATTGTCGTCCCGGGGCAGCTCGTAAAGGTGGCGGGCGTTTTCCAGTTCATGGGGCGTGTAGGGCAGCGCCGAGAAGGTCATGCCGTCCCCTGCAAAGCCGATGCCTATATTCAATCCGCTGCCGGTGACAGTTGCACTGTACACGCCGGTGCGGCTGCCGCACTCCTGCGGGTAGACCGGGGTGTTCTGGGCAAAATCCTGCCGGACATTGTAGCTCCAAGCGCCCATCTTGCCGCCTGCGGTGCGGTCGGCGGTGGTCTCCCGGGGGCCAAGACCCAGATAGGATACCTTGGTCAGCTCCCGGCGCATCGGGAAGAGCAGCCCGAACTCCGGCAGCTCAGTCTTTTCGCCCTGCCATGTCATGGTGATATCGCAGCGGCCTGCGCCGTCGATGGCAAAATCAATGGGCAGCGTCTGCCCATCTGGTAGGGTGTAGTTTGCGCGGACGATGACGAACTCATCCTTTGCTTCGGCAGTCAGGTTATCGCACCGGGCGTAGAGACCGGCGGTTTTCCAGAAGGCAAATGCAAACGGCTCTGCGCAGCCCTCGTCGTTGTTGGTGGGCGCACGCCAGAAGTTGGGGCGCACGGTATCGTCCAGCAGCTGCACGCCGTTATAGCGGATGGACACCAGCCCCTTGCCGCGACCAAAGATGTACTCGAAGCCATCGCCCTTTACGCCGATGTTGCAGTCCATCTCCACCAATTCCGGCGCGGCAACGGTCAGCCGGGCGGCGGCGTAGTTGTGCCATACCTGCCCAAAGGCAGCTTCATAGCCCGTCGGGATGCCGGGCTTTGCAGCCCGCTGCACTGCGGTAACGGTCATGCAGGCAAGCCCTGTCTCCGGCAGAGGGAACGGGAACGCGATGTGCGCAGTCTTGCCGGGTGCGCAGTCTGCCCGCAGCACCGCGCGGCGTTCCGGCTTGCCGTTGACCGAAGATGCAAACACAAGGTCGTAGGCGCTCAGGTCGGTAAAGAGGTTCCGGTTTTCAATCACGACTTCGGTGTCGGTCAGGGTGATTTTCAGCGGTGCGTAGGCCGCCTTGACTGCATCCATCTTGGGAGTATTGCGGCGGTCGGGCAGCACAAGGCCGTCCACGCAGAATTCCCGGTCGGTGGGGCGGTCGCCAAAGTCGCCGCCGTAGGCAAAGCCGGGCTTTCCGTCCGGGCTTATCACTGCAATGCCGTGGTCCATGTACTCCCAGATAAACCCGCCCTGATACAGGGGCTCTTCGTAGGCATACTCGGTGTAGTCGGTGATGCCGCCGTTGGAGTTGCCCATGGCGTGGGCATACTCGCACTCGATAAAGGGCTTATCCCGGTACATCTCCGGAGTCAGGCGATAGCCCATACCGCCGTTCCAAAGCGCGCGACTGTGGATATGGGGTCTGTTCTCGCCGATTTCTTTCATCTCCGTCTGCACGGTATACATCTCGCTGAACAGATCGCTGGTTTCCAAATGGGCGTCCGGCTCATAGTGGAAGGGCCGGGTGCGGTCAATCTGCTGGGCAGCGCGCTTCATATCCGGGAACGCCTTGCCGTTGCCGCTTTCATTGCCCAAGGACCAGAAGAGAATACAGCTGTGGTTCTTAAAGGAATTGACCATATTGGTCATTCGATAGCAGCACTGCGCACTCCACTGGGGATTGCTGGCAGGAATCTGCTGGGCCAGACCGTGGGTCTCCAGGTTGTTCTCGCTCATAACCAAAATGCCGATCTCGTCGCACAGCTCATAGAACCGGCGGGAATTGGGATAATGGCAGGTGCGCACATTGGTGATATTGCTGCGCTTAAGCAGCTCCAGGTCGGAGCGAATAATACGCTCCGGCACGGCGTGGCCGTAATCCGGGTGGAAATCATGGCGGTTCACGCCGCAGATCTTCAGCGGCACACCGTTTAGGAGAATGAACGGCCCACGCTTGGTGTCCGGATTATAACCGACGATCTTCACCTCTCTAAAGCCGTACTTATGGGTGCGCAGGTCCACCGGCTCCCCGGCCA
>ERZ780168.3448-NODE-3448-length-12328-cov-4.380917_pt1 | contig 12328 bp, 8 predicted proteins | sample MGYA00510981_ERZ780168 | MGnify/ENA primary metagenome ERZ780168 (study PRJEB29588, sample SAMEA2158769) | human gut metagenome | biome: human gut; feature: human-associated habitat; material: faeces | place: Denmark | collected 2008/2010 ...
TGTCTCCGCCGGCGGCATCTTTCGCGAGTGCTTCTGCGGCCCCTGCTTCGGCGCGGGCGACACCCCGGCCAACGGCGAGTTCTCCATCCGCCACACGACCCGCAACTTCCCGAACCGCGAAGGCAGCAAGCCCGGCGAGGGGCAGATGGCGGGCGTGGCGCTCATGGACGCGCGCTCCATCGCCGCGACGGCGATCAACGGCGGCCGCCAGGCCATGGCGCCGAGCGTGGAGCTCAACAGCGTGGTCGGCCGCGACACGATCCTGCCGCGCGAGATGACCATCGAGGACATCGATCGCCTGGTCGGCCTCTTCGTTCAGGCCGCGCTCAATGCGCAGGCCGCCGGCGCCGACGGCGTGGAGATCCACGGCGCGCACGGCTACCTGCTGCAGCAGTTCATGAGCCCCTACACGAACAAGCGCACCGACGAATACGGCGGCTCCATGGAAAACCGCTGCCGCTTTATCGTGCGCATCCTGAAGGGCATCCGCGAGGTCGTCGAGCCCGGCTTCGTTGTCGGCGCGCGCATCAACGGCAACGACTTCGTTGAGGGCGGCAACGATCAGGATGCCTGCGTCGAGATCGCCAAGTACCTGGAGCCGTATGTCGATTACTTCAACGTCAGCTGCGGCGTGTACGCGAGCGCGGCGACCATGATCGAGCCCTGCTACAGCCCCGAGGGCTGGAGAAGCGGCTTTGTCAAGGCCATCAAGAGCCAGGTCAGCGTCCCGGTCATCGCGGTCAACACCGTCAAGCATCCGCAGTTTGCCGAGCAGCTCCTGGAGGAGGGCGTGAGCGACTTCGTCGGCATGTCCCGCATGCACATCGCCGACCCCTATCTTGTGCAGAAGACCATGGCCGGGCGCGAGGATCTCATCCGCAAGTGCCTCGGCTGCATGAACTGCAACAAGTCCGTCGTCGCGGGCCGCACGCTGCACTGCGCGCTCAACCCCGTCGCCGGCCACGAGGTCACGTTTGGCGATGACAAGCTCGTCAAAAACGGCAACGGCCGCAAGGTCGCCATCGTCGGCGGCGGCCCGGCCGGTATGCAGGCGGCCCTGCTGATGAAAAAGCGCGGCTTCGAGCCCGTGATCTTTGAAGCGAGCGGCACGCTCGGCGGCAGCGCCATTCTTGCCTCCAAGGCGCCGTGCAAGCACATGGCGCAGGAATTTGTGGACACGCAGATCGCCGAGATGAAGGAATACGGCATCGAGGTGCACCTCAACACGCCGGGCACGGTCGCGCGCATTCAGACGCTCGAGCCGTACTGCGTCGTGGTCGCCTGCGGCGGCAACCAGATCATCCCCGGAGTCCCCGGCGCCGATCGCGATAACGTTTATTATATTGAGGACGTTCTGCTCGGCAAGGTGCAGTTTGCCGGCAAGAAGATCGCCGTCATCGGCGGCGGCCATGTCGGTCTCGAGGTCGCGCACTATCTGTGCGCCGACAACCAGGTCACGGTCGTCGAGATGCAGAAGGAAGTCGGCACGTCCATCTACCGCACGGCGAAGTACAAGCTTCTGTCGCTGCTGCAGGAAAATGGCGTCGAGATCTTGACGCAGCACGCGCTCGCCGGCATCGGCGAGGGGACCGTTGCGCTCAAGCAGCTCCCCGGCGGCGAGACCGTCAGCGTCGATGCCGACATCGTCGTCATGGCGCTCGGCAACCGGCCGGACAAGGCCTATGAGGACAAGCTGGCCGCAGCGTTTGACAAGGTCATCGTCGTCGGCGACGCGACCAAGGCCGGCACCATGGCCGACGCAACGAAGGCCGCCTATGAAAAGTGCTTTTACATCTGATTCCAGTCCCATGCGCGAGGCGCTCTGCGTCTCGCGCAGCGTTCCGGCGGGCATGTTACTTTTTTGTCAGCCGTGAACAAATTCCGCATTCTTTTTAAGCGTCCGTGACATTGTGACTTTTTTATCTTTCTGGTATCATGCGAACCAAGGTAGAAAAAATCCGCATTTGCTCAGCGGTACTTTGAAAGATTCCATGACGACAAGGACGAAACCATGAACTACGAAAACCTGTTTACGCCCGGTTACATCGGTGGCCTGCGGATCAAAAACCGCGTCGTGATGACGGCCATGGGCAACGGTCTCGCCGCAGAAAACGGCGAGGCGTCCGACGAGATCATCGCCTGCTACAAGGCTCGGGCGGCCGGCGGCTGCGGGCTGCTGATCACCGAGTTTTGCGCGGTCGACGGGGAAAACGGCATCGCCGAGACCCACCAGCTGCAGATCCATGCGCCGCGGTTCATCAAGCGCCTCGCGCTGCTGGCCGACACATTGCACCGCTACGACTGCAAAGTGTTCTTCCAGCTCTTCCACCCCGGCCGCGAGGGCAAGCCGCAGTTCAACGGCGGCCGCCAGGTCATCTCCGCGAGCGGGATCGTCAACCCGGCCACGGGCCGCGTGTCGCACGAAATGACGCGCGAGGAGATCCACGGCATGGTCGACAAATTCGTCACCGGCGCCGTGTATGCCCAGCAGGCCAATGCCGACGGTGTGGAGCTCCACTGCGCGCACGGTTATCTGCTGCACCAGTTTCTCAGCCCGCACAGCAATGTGCGCACCGATGAATACGGCGGCAGTCTCGAAAACCGGATGCGCATCGTCCGCGAGATCATCGAGGGCATCCACCGCGCCTGCGGCAGAGACTTCCCGATCAGCGTGCGCATCAACGGCTGCGACTACATCCCCGAGGGCCTGCAGAAGGCGGCCGCGGTGGAGATCGCAAAACTGCTCGAGCACTACGGTGTGTCGTGCATCAACGTCAGCAGCGGCGGCTACGAAAACCCGGCCGCCTTCATCGAGCCCTGCTACTTCCCCGAGGGCTGGAAGAAGGAAAATGCGCTGGCCGTCAAGGCGGCGGTGCAGATCCCGGTCATCGCGGTCAACGTTATCAAGCACCCCGAGACCGCCGAGGCGCTGCTGCGCGAGGGCGTGTGCGATTTCGCCGGTGTGTCCCGGGCACAGCTCGCCGATCCGGACTGGGTCAGCAAGGCACGCGGCGGTCAGGAAGCGCTCCTGCGCAAGTGCATCGGCTGCATGAGCTGCAACAAGGAGGTCGTCAACCACCGCGGCATCCGCTGCGCCATCAACCCCCGGCTTGGCCGCGAGCGGGACTACAACCCCGCGGCGCTGCGGCGCGACGGCGCGGGCCGGTGCGTGCCGGTGATCGGCGGCGGGCCTGCCGGTATGCAGGCAGCCATCGTCCTGGCCGAGCGCGGCTTCCGCCCGATCCTGTTTGAGCGGCGCGCCTATCTCGGCGGCAGCGCCGTGCTGGCCTCCAAGGCACCGTTCAAAGGGCTCGTGGCCGAGTACATCGAGACGCAGAAGAATCAGCTCGCCGCGCTCGGCGTGCAGGTGGAGCTGAATCACGCGCCGACCATGGCGGAGCTCCGGCGGCTCGACCCCTATGGCATCTTCGTCGCCATGGGTGGGCAGCAGATCATGCCGGATATTCCCGGCATCGACCGCGAAAACGTGTTCGGCATCGAGGACATTCTGCTCGGCCGCCGCGTGATCGAGGGCAGGGAGGTCGCCGTCATCGGCGGCGGACATGTCGGACTTGAAGTGGCCCACTTCCTGTGCGCGAACAACAAGGTCACGATCGTGGAAATGGCCGATGAGATCGGCGCGTCCGTGTACTACATCACCAAGTTCAAGCTCCTGCCATTGCTGCGGGAGGCCGGCGTGACGTTCCGCACCGGCCAGGCCATCGCCGCAGTGGACGACGGCAGCATCCGTCTGCGGGACACGCACACCGGCCAGTGCACCGAGCTGAAGGCCGAGGCCGTCGTTCTCGCGATGGGCAGCCGGCCGGATCTGGCCGCGCGCGCGGCGTTCGACCGGAACTTTGACCACGTCGTCTATGCCGGCGACGCTGTGCGCGGCGGCACCATGCTCGAGGCCAACCGCGATGCGTTCGCCCTCGCATGGGAATTCTGACACATAGATATGAAAAAACAATTCTGAACGATTTCAAAAAAAGGAGACGATACCATGAAAAACAACATTTTTGATCTGACCGGTCAGGTCGCTCTGGTTGCCGGCGGCAGCTCCGGCCTCGGCCTGCAGTTTGCAAAGGCAATGGCCAACGCCGGCGCCAACGTCGCCATTGTGGCGCGCCGCACCGACCGCCTGGAGAAGAACGCGAAGGAGATCGCCGCGGAGTACGGCGTGGAGGTTTACCCCCACTACCTCGACCTGTGCGACTCCAAGTCCGTCACCAAGTGCGTGGAGGACGTCATTGCGCACTTCGGCAAGATCGACATTCTGGTCAACTCCGGCGGCACCGGCGGTTCCGGCGACCCGGCGACCATGACCGATGAGCAGTGGTCCCACGTGGTCGATACCGACCTGACCGGCCTGTTCTATCTCTGCCGCGACGTCGCGCGCCTGTCCATGATCCCCAACAACTATGGCCGCATCGTCAACGTCTCTTCCATCCACGGCTTCGTCTCCAGAAAGAACGTCTGGACCGCACCGTACTGCGCTTCCAAGGGCGGCGTGCACATGATGACCAAGGCCATGGCCAACGACTGGGGCAAGTACAACATCACCGTCAACTGCATCGCGCCGGGCTACTTCCCGACCGAGCTGACCGAGAAGTTCATCGACTCCGACGCTTTTGTGCAGCTGCACAAGGACCGCTGCCCGAAAGAGCGCCACGGCATCCTCGGCGAGATGGACGGCCTGTGTGTTTACTTCGCCGCGCCCTGCTGCACATACACGACCGGCCAGATCGTCGCGGTCGACGGCGGCTGGACCTGCAACTGACGCATCCGCTCAGGTAACTACGGAGATATAAGGAGAAAGATATGGACAAGGCAATCAAAACACCGAATCGCACAGGTATTCTGGTACGTGCCCTGATCGTACTCGCCATGTGCGGCATCGTCAACTCCGCGGCCGTTTTCGTCTCCCCGATGGCAAAGCACTTCGGCTGGACGACGGAAGCCATTGCCGGCGTCGCCACCTATATGGCCTTCATGCAGACGCCCGGCCACATCCTCAGCGGCTGGCTGCTCGGCAAGATCGGCGCCAAGAAAACGCTCATCCTCGGCTGCATCCTGCTGGGCCTCGCGTTCCTGCTGTCCGGCATGGTCCCCTCCGGCTCCCCCTGGATGCTGTACATCACCTTCAGCGTCCTGCAGGGTCTCGGCGTCGGCTTCACGTACACCGGCAGCACCTACTGCGCGACCGGCTGGTACCCCGACAAGCGCGGTTTTGCCTCCGGCCTGTGCATGGCCTTTAACGGCGGCTCCGCCACCTTCCTCGCGCCCCTGATCGTCAAGCTCATCGGCAGCATCGGCATCATCGTCACGCTCTACATCGTCGGCGGCGCGATCATCGTCATCGGCATCTGCGCGGCCATCGGTCTCAAGTCCGCCCCGGTGGGCTATGCCCCGGCTGGCTGGAAGGCCAAGGCGGACGATCCCAAGCTCGCAGCCACGCAGCTCGAGAGCCTGACGCCCGGCCAGGCGTTCCGGACCCGCGGCTACTGGCACCTGTTCCTCGGCTACGGTCTGTTCCCGACCATGTACATCATCTGCTACCCCCGCTTCTCCGTTCTCATTTCGGACGCGGGCTACTCGCTCAACGCGGCCACCATCGGCGTGTCGATCTACTCAATCTGCAACGTCATCGGCCGTTTCGGCATGGGCGCGCTCATCGACAAGCTCGGCTACCGCAAGGTCTATACGATCTGCGGCATCTGCTCCGTTGCTTCTTCGCTCTGCCTGATGTTTGCCAACAGCCTGGCCATGTTCTACATTGCCTATGTCCTGCTGGCAGTCGGCTTCGGCGCGACGAACTGCTGCCACCCGGTCGCCGTTCAGGAGACCTACGGCTCCAAGTATGCCGGCGGCATCTTCGGCATCTGCATGCTCGGCTATATGATCATCTGCACCTTCATCAGCCCGAAGATCAGCTCGGCGCTCGTCAAGGCCACCGGCAGCTACACTGCCTCCATGGTCTATGCCATCATCGCCTGCATCATCGCCGTCATCTTCTACACCACCATCCCCCAGCCCAAGAGACGCACGCTGGCCGAGGTCGCCGCAGAAGAAAAAGCCGCGCAGGAGAAGGCCGCGCAGGCCTGATCCGCGCAGCATCATCCGCACACCATCCTCCCCTCATATTTGCGGCATGGCCGGTTTTCCCTTCCTCCGGTCATGCCGCACAGTAAGCGGAGAGACCGACATCAATACGAAAGGTAGCATCCTATGGGCGTAGTTGGTTGTATTCTCGGTTTCCTTGTCGTGATCTATCTTTGCTACAAGGACTGGTCCGTATATATCGCTTCGATCGTGGGCGCGGCGGTCGTGATCGCGTTTAACGTGCTCCCGTTCATGGACACGCTGCTCGGCTCCTATGTCAACGGCATGTTCGTCCCGATCAAAAGCTTCTTCTTCCTGCTGCTGTTCGGCAGCATTCAGTCAAAGATCTATTCGGAGAGCGGCGCGGCCTTCTCCATCGCCGACACGATCATGAGCAAGCTCCTGCGGCCCGGCGCCAGCAACACGAAGAAAAATGTGATCGCGGTCGCGGTCATTGTTGCCATCGGCGTCATCCTCTGCATGGGCGGCATCAATGCCAGCGTGTTCATCGTGCTCATGTACCCGGTCGCGCTCACGATCTTTGAATATTGCGACATTCCCAAGCGCTTTATCCTCGGCGTGCTCGCCGCGGCTTCCTATACGTTTACGCTGACCATGCCCGGCAGCCCGCAGGTGACCAACGTCGCCGCCATGACCGCCCTCGGCACGGCGGCGGATGTGGCGCTCGTCCCCGGCCTTGTCGGCGCGGCGGTCGAAGTCGTCGTCATCATCGTCCTGATGAATATCTACATCAACAAGGCGCGGGCCAAGGGCGAGCATTTTGAGCTCCACCCGCTCGATCCGCACTATGACAAGAACACGCCGCGGCCGAATTTCTGGATCGCGCTCATTCCGCTGGTCGCGCTCTTTGTCACCTTCAACATTCTGAAGATCAACATCAACATCTGCGTGATCGGCAGCACCGTTTTGTCCATCCTGCTGTTCTGGAAGCAGCTCAAGGCGAAGAACCTGCGTGAGCTCATCAGCACCGGCGCGGCGGACTCCATCCACATGTCGCTGACGGTCGCGGCCATCTGCGGCTTTGCCGGCGTCGTGACCAACACGGAAGCGTTCACGACCATGCTCAATGCCATCACCGGCATCAACATGTCCCCGATGCTGATCTGCGCCGTGGTCGTCGCCGTCATGTGCATGCTCACCGGCGGTTCCTCCACCGGCCAGCTGATCTCTCTGCCGCTCATCGCACCGAAGCTGCTCGATCTCGGGCTCAATGTCAACGCGATCCACCGTATCGCCTGCTTTGCCGCGACGACGCTCGATTCCATGCCGTACTCCGGCGCCATCCTGATGCTGCTGCCGATGTGCCGCATGAAGCTCAGGGAGATCTATCCGCCTATGTTCATCACAACGGTCATCGCCACGACCTGCGGCACGGCCGCCGTCATCGTGATGTGCGCACTGTTCCCCGGCCTCTGCTGATGTGCATGTGCGTGAGCGCATGTCCCCCAATAGAAAACACCGCCCCGCAGGCCATCGGCCTGCGGGGCAATCGTTGTTTGCGCTGCAGAAACGCCCTCCGGGCGAGAAACCGTCCGGAGGGCGTTTTTATCTTTGCCCATGTGCGGGGAATCAGCCGGCCCCGGTTTTCAGCCGGGGCACCGCCTTGCGTGGGTCGGCGATTTGTGCTATCCTGCGCTTGAGGTGATACAATGAAAATTCTCATGATCAACGGCAGCCCGCACCCGCGCGGCTGCACATACACCGCCCTGCACGAAATGGAGCAGGTGCTTCAGGCGGCGGGGGTTGAAACGCAGATCCTGACCGTCGGCGCAGAGCAGGCCGGCGGCTGCACCGCCTGCGGTGGCTGCAATGCGACCGGGCACTGCGTGCGCGGTGGCCTGGTGAACGACGCCATTGACGCGATGGAGACGGCGGATGCGCTCGTGCTCGCGTCCCCGGTGCACTATGCCGGAATCTCCGGCGCGATGTCGGCGTTCTGCGACCGGCTGTTCTACGCCGGCGACGGCTGGGCGAACAAGCCCTGCGCCTGTGTCGTTTCGGCGCGGCGCGCGGGCACGACGGCCGCGCTCGATCAGCTGGTCAAATACCCGATGATCTCGAACATGCCGGTCGTGTCCTCGCAGTACTGGCCGATGGTGCACGGTGCGCGCCCGGAGGACGTCGCACAGGACGAAGAGGGCCTGCAGACGATGCGCCAGCTCGCGCGCAATCTGCTCTGGCTGGTGCAGTGCATTGCGGCGGGCGACTCCGCCGGTGTCCCGCGCCCGGAGACGGAAGCGCGCAAATTCACCAATTTCATCCGCTGATCTGCAGTAAGATCACGAAAAGGGCCTCCGCAGGCTTTGCCTGCGGAGGCCCTCTTGCGATTCGCCGGAGGTACGCTCAGCCGTGCTTTTTCGCGCGGCGCTTGCCGGTCATGTGCTCGACGGTCAGGCACAGGACGGTCGTCGCGGGAATGACGGCCTTCGAATACGGGAAGTCCGGCGCGCGGTACTGCGCCATGAGCACGTGCAGCGCGCGCTCCTTGTCCGCGTCCGGCACGAGCGCGATGCGGCCCTGACCGATGACGCTCTCATACGTCATGGTGCAGTTGCCGTGCTCGTCGTCGAGGATGAGCGCGTGGCCGCGGTCCATCTCGAACGAGACGAGCGGATTTTTTGCGATGAGGTCGTACTTCGTGCCGGTGCTCGCGCCGTGGAAGTACAGGCGGACGGTCTCACCGTCGACCTCCAGGCCGAAGTTCAGCGGCAGGATGTAGGGATACGGCTCGTCATGCAGGGCGAGGCGGCAGACGTCGCACCCGCGCATGACGGTGATGAGTTCCTGGAAATCGGTGATCTCTCGATCGGATCTGCGCATGGGAATGCTCCTTTCTGATCAGCCGACCGGCGGGCCGAGGCGCGCCAGCACGTCCTGAAAATAGTCCGGCAGCGGGCACGTAAACGTCACGAGCTCGCCGGTGCGCGGGTGGATGAATCGCAGTGCCCGTGCGTGCAGGCACTGCCCGCTCAGGCCCTTTTCCGGCCGCTTATGGCCGTAGACCAGGTCGCCGAGCAGGGGGTGGCCGATGTGTGCCATGTGCACGCGGATCTGGTGCGTGCGGCCGGTCTCAAGTTCGCAGCGGATATGCGTGTAGCCGTTGTAGCGCGCAATGACCGACCAGTGCGTGACGGCGCGGCGGGCGTTTTTTTGCGTCACGGCCATGCGCTTGCGGTCCGTCGGGTGGCGGCCGATGGGCGCATCGACCGTGCCGGCGTCTTCACGCAGATTGCCGCAGACAACGGCCTCATACGTGCGGGCCATGGTGTGGTCAGCCAGCTGGGCCGAGAGCGCGAGGTGCGCAAAGTCGTTTTTCGCCGCGACGAGCAGGCCGGACGTGTCCTTGTCGATACGGTGCACGATGCCGGGCCGCCGCTCTCCGCCGACGCCGGAGAGACTGTCGCCGCAGTGGGCGAGCAGGGCGTTGACAAGCGTGCCGTCCTCGTGGCCGGGCGCGGGGTGCACGACCATGCCGCGCGGCTTGTTGACGACGATGAGGTCGTCGTCCTCATACACCACGTCCAGCGGCAGATCCTGCGCCACCAGCGCCGAGGGCGCGGCGTCCGGCAGCGTGACGACAAACGTGTCACCGGGTGCGGTCTTATAGTTTTTCTTCACGGGCGCGCCGTCTTTTGTCACGGCCCCCTGCGCGAGCAGCCGCTGGGCGGCGCTGCGCGTGAGCTCGGGCAGAGAGCGCGCAAGGAGAGCGTCGATCCGCTCGGCGCTCTCCTGTGTTTGAATCGTTCGCTGTTCCATTAGAAATCCGAAAACTCCGCTAAAATATCGTCGAGCGAGTAGCTCTCGCTGTCTGTCGGGGCGGCGTCCGTGTCCTTGGCCGGGGCTTCCGGCTCGACCGGCGCGGCGGGCGTGCTGTTGAGATAGGCGAGCAGGGGATCCGTCGGGGCCGCATCCGCCGGTTTGACGGCGGGCTCGGCCGCCTTGGGCGCGGTCTGCGCCGGCGCCGGTGCGGCGGGTGCTGCTGGAGCCTTCGGTGCTTCCGGCGCTGCCGGAGTCACCGGCTGCGCCTGCACGGGCGCGCGATCCCACGCCGCGAATGGGTCGTCCCGCGCCGGGGCCGGAGTCTCCGGACGCGCGGCGGGCTTTCTCGGCGCGGCGGGCTGCGCGATGGGCTGCTGCTTCCGGGCGGGCAGGTGCAGCTTGTGCGCACGGGCGGGGGCGTCCGTGTGCTTGCGGGGCTTGCGCGCCGGTTTCGGCGCGGGCTCGCCCTCGCTGCCGTCACCCCGGTAGAAGATGACGTGCAGGCACAGGGCGATGCCGGCCACGACGATGAAGATATCCGCCAGGTTGAACACGGCGAAGCGCACGAACAGGAAGTTGAACATGTCCACCACGTAGCCGCTGAGGATGCGGTCGATGCAGTTGCCGACTGCGCCGGCCAGCACGAGCACGACCGACCAGCGGCCGACTTTGCCGTGCACGACGTTGCGCCGCAGGCAGAACACCGCGATGGCGGCGAACACGAGCGTGAAGAGAACGAAGATCCAGTGCGGCGCGTGCTGCAGGATGCTGAACGCAGCGCCGTTGTTGTGGATATTCGTCAGCTCCAGCACGCCGGGGATGAGCGTGACGTGCCCGGTGTCGAGCGGGATGTTGAGCGTGACCCAGTACTTCAGGCCTTGGTCAGCGATGAGGATCAGGATGGCTACGATGGCATACCACATAGCGGTTCCTCGCTTTCGGATCAGGATTTTGGGATCGGTGGTTTACTCCGCCTTCTGCGCGGCGACGACGGCGGCGCAGCGCGGGCACAGTCCGGTCTCGGGGTCGGCCTGCTCGGAGTGCATCCAGCAGCGCGGGCACTTGGTGCCGGGCGCGTTGTGCACGGAGATGTGCAGGCCGGGGAAATTCGTGCCGGTACCGGTGACGGCGTCTTCCGGCACGTCGCCGCCGACGAGGCACTGCGACACGATGAGCAGCTCGGGCAGGTTCATGCTCTGCACGTCGTCGAGCGCGGCCTTGGCGGCATCGTCGTCGGCGCGCAGCGTCACGGCAGCCTCGAGCGGCTTGCCGATGCGCTTTTCGGCGCGAGCAGCCTCGAGCACGCCGTTGACGTCCGTGCGGACGCGGATCAGCTGGTCCCACTTGGCGAGCTCGTCGTTGCTGAGCGCATAGGCGTCGAACGGCTGGTTCATGACGTTGAGCAGCACGTTGCGCGCGTCGTCCTCGGCGCGGTGCGGCATGGCCAGCCAGATCTCGTCGCAGGTGAAGGCGAGGATCGGCGCGAACATCTTCGTCATGCTGTCGAGGATGAGGAACAGGGCCGTCTGCGCGCTGCGGCGCTTGAGACCGTTGCGCTCCTCGCAGTAGAGGCGGTCCTTGATGATGTCGAGATAGAAGCTCGAGAGCTCCACGACGCAGAAGTCGTTGATCGCGTGCGAGACCACGTGGAATTCATAGTTGTCGTAAGCCTTGGCCACGCGGCGGATGAGATCGTTGAGCTTCGTGATGGCCCAGCGGTCGAGCGGGAGCATGTCCTCCGGCGCGACGAGGTGCCCGGCGTCGAACCCGTCGAGGTTGCCGAGGCAGTAGCGCGCTGTGTTGCGGAACTTGAGGTAGTTTTGCGTCAGCTGCTTGAAGATCTCCTTCGAGCAGCGCATGTCGGCGTGGTAGTCGGCGCTGCCTGCCCACAGGCGCAGCATGTCGGCGCCGAATTCGTTGATGATCTCGGCCGGATCCATGCCGTTGCCGAGGGACTTGTGCATGGCCTTGCCCTCGCCGTCCACGGTCCAGCCGTGGGTCAGGCACTCGCGGTACGGGGCGCCCTTGCCGAGCGCGCCGACGGCCACGAGCAGGGACGACTGGAACCAGCCGCGGTACTGGTCGCCGCCCTCGATATACATATCCGCCGGCCAGAAGCCCTGGTCGCGCTGCATGGCGGCGACGTGGGTGGAGCCGGAGTCGAACCAGCCGTCGAGCGTGTCGGTCTCCTGGGTGAAGTGCTTGCCGCCGCAGTGCGGGCAGGTGAAGCCTTCGGGCAGGATGTCGGCCGCCGGGCGGTCGAACCAGGCGTTGCTGCCTTCCTTTTCAAAGAGCTTGGCCACTGCCTCGATGCTCTCTTCGTTGCACACGGGCTTGCGGCAGTCATCGCAGTAGAATACCGGGATCGGCAGGCCCCAGCGGCGCTGGCGGGAGATGCACCAGTCGGCGCGCTCGCGGATCATGCTCTTCATGCGGTCGATGC
>ERZ780168.3451-NODE-3451-length-12299-cov-3.111728_pt1 | contig 12299 bp, 10 predicted proteins | sample MGYA00510981_ERZ780168 | MGnify/ENA primary metagenome ERZ780168 (study PRJEB29588, sample SAMEA2158769) | human gut metagenome | biome: human gut; feature: human-associated habitat; material: faeces | place: Denmark | collected 2008/2010 ...
CGTAGTTCCTTGATTATCTGTTACCTCATATTTAAATGTTGTATTTTGCATTATATTTTCTTTTGTTATCACATATTCTGTTTTTCCTGAACCGGCAGGTCCCAGTACAAACTGTATTGCCATCTGTATTCTCCTTACACCTCAATATACTGTTATACATTCTGTTTTTTCATCTGCTAATAATTTTCTCATAAAATCGCTCTCTTGTGAATAAAATATATAAAAAACAGGGAGAGCAAATAATGTCATCAACTAAACTTATAGTATTAAAATCAAAAGAACTTATATACACCGCCATACTGCTGGCACTTGTGATCGTATTTGTCATTATACTTATCACCATGTTCCGCGGCAAAGATTCGGATGACACCAGTGGTTCAGCCAGGAGCATATCAACCTCAGCCCAGACTGATCCGTCTCCTAAGACCGATGAAACGCACTACACACCGGGTACATACTCATCTTCACTTGTTCTGGGGGAAAACACTCTGTCCGTCATGGTCACTGTGGATGAGGACTATATCACAGACGTGTCATTCAAACAGGTGGATGAGACTGTGACCACCATGTACCCGCTTCTTGAAACGGCCCTCGAAGATATCAATACTCAGCTTCACTACATATCTTCCGTGGACGATATAACACCTTCCGGAGACAGCACATACACTACCAGACTTATCATAGATTCCATACGAAACGCCCTGAAGGATGCCGTGATCAACTAGCTGTCACGGTGCTTTCTGCCAAAACAAAAGGACATATGACCGTATATATCTTGTATTATATACGGTCATATGTCCTTTATTTATCCCACCGTTTATACGGTCGTTACTGCTTTGCAACTATGTTGTCCTTATCCTTGAAAATACTGCCCCCCGGCACATATCCTCTGACTCTTGATACAGGATAGATGTTGCTGAATCTTCCTATAACTGTTCCAGGATTGAGGACGCTGTTGCAGCCAACCTCAACATTATCTCCAAGCATTGCGCCAAACTTCTTAAGTCCTGTTGCTATGTCAAAGTTCTGTCCATCCACATTTCCCTTAACGTGAACCAGAGTCTTGTCCGACTTCACATTGGATGTGATACTTCCTGCTCCCATGTGTGACTTGAAACCGAGAACTGAATCTCCAACATAGTTGTAATGAGGAACCTGGACGTTGTTGAATATGATGACATTCTTGAGTTCTGTGGAATTACCTATAACACAGTTCTCTCCAACCAGTACGCTTCCTCTGATAAATGCACCCGGGCGGACCTCTGTGCCTGCACCTATGATGGTCGGCCCAAGGATGGTCGCTGTTCCATACACCTTACAGCTCTTGTGGATCCACACATTCTCGTCCACCTCGTTGTACTCGTTCTTATCCAGACTCTTTCCAAGCTCAAGCACGAAATCCTTGATGAGTGGAAGTGCCTCCCATGGATAGGTAAGCTTCTCAAGAAGTGGTTTTGCCATGGTTTGATCCAGACTGTAGAGTTCCTTTATTGTTACAACTGACTGTATATCTTCCATAATAATAGTCTCCTTTTCTATCGCATATAACTGATACATACTATGTTATACACCTTTGTATACATATGTTCAATCACTGAGTATCCGCATTCTTCTCCGCCTTTGCGCCTGTTCTGGCTGTGGCTCTTGTCTCCTTCTTCTGGGTACCTCCGCCCTTGGCGTAGAACACCTTCGTTTTGTCGAATACCCCGGTTATTCCATTCTGGTTCTGTATCTGCTTCACAAGATTTGTGTATTTGGTGACAAATGTGGTCATCTTGTCCGTGTACTCCTGCTTGGATATCTGCCCCTCAGCCACACCTTCAAGCCCCTTTTCCCAACTCGCCGTCAGGTCTGCTCTCAGCAGACCATTGATGGAATAATACACTATATCATATATTATTTCTCCAAGAAATGTCGGAGTCACTATCTGAGTCTTCTTGTTCAGTGATATATATTTGTTCTTCTCCAGCTTGGTGATGATTCCGTCTCTTGTAGCACTGGTTCCGATACCGGCACCCTTGATCTGCTCTCTAAGCGCCTCATCCTCAATGAACTGTCCGGCATTCTCCATGGTCAGGATCAGCGATCCGGAGTTGTATCTCTTAGGTGGGGATGTCTCGCCTTCCTTTATGTCGATTCCCTGGACGCTCAGCTTGTCACCCTTCTTTATCTTTGCAAGTCTTGCTATAAATTCGAGACTGTACTTCACATCGTCCTTCTTCTTGGAAAAGCTGTTGGCAGCCACCTTGAGATAGCCGTCATTTATCAGATATTTGAAGTTGGCAAAAAGCTTTTCTCCGTTCTTGGAGAGTGTCATTGCAACCTTCTGGTACTCCGCTGCAGGATAGAATATGCTGAGGAATCTCCTGCATATGATCTCATATACTTTGAGAGCTGTAGGCGCAAGACTTCTCAGCGCTCCGAATCCCTGTCCGGTAGGTATGATGGCGTAGTGGTCGGTGATCTGTTTATCGTTCACATATTTCGTCTTTGCGATCCCCTTATATGTGCCACTATCCATGGCCCCCTGTGCAAATTCTGCCACAGGCTGGAAATTCTTAAGTCCCGATATGTTCCGTCCTATCTCCTTTGCCACTGCTGTTGACAAAACTCTGGCATCTGTTCTTGGATAGGTTACCAGCTTTTTCTCATAGAGCTCCTGAACTATCTTGAGGGTATCAGACGGGCTGATCTTGAAAAGAGATGAACAGTCATTCTGAAGCTCAGCCAGATTGTACAGCATCGGAGGCTGTTTCTTCTCTTTCTTGCGCTCCACAGCCTGGGCCACAGCCTCGGGCTCTCCGGCCTTCAGCTCAGCCAGAAGCTGCTCCGCTGCGGGTCTCTCCTTAAATCCATTCTCCTTATACAGAAGCGGCGACTCGAAATACTTTGTGCCCTTCACTGCTTTCCATTCTGCGTCAAATGTCTGTCCTTCCTCTCCTACATTCGCAACAAGTCTGTAGAACGGAGTCTTTACAAACTCCCTGATCTCACGCTCTCTCTTCACTATGATCCCGAGGACACAGGTCATGACACGGCCCACGGCTATGACACATCTGTTCATGCCGAGATACCTCTGGACGACATTTGAAAACTTCAGCGACAGCGCCCTTGAAAAGTTGATACCCATAAGGTAGTCCTCCTGGGCTCTAAGGTACGCTGCATCGCTGAGACTGTCGTACTCTGAGAGCGGCTTCGCCTCACGTATCCCTCTGAGTATCTCCTCCTCAGTCTGTGAATCGATCCACACACGACGCTTCTCCTTGCCGGTTACGTGAGCCATTGAATCCACAAGCCTGTATATGTATTCTCCCTCTCGTCCTGAATCCGTTGCCACATAGATACAGCCTATGTCATCGCGGGTAAGCAATCCCGCAACGATATTGAACTGTTTCTTTGTGTCAGGAAGAACTTCATATTTGTATTCAGTTGGAATAAATGGAATAGTTGAAAGGCTCCACTTCTTAAGATTCGGATCGTAGACCTCCGGGTAGCTCATGGTGACCAGATGTCCGACACACCATGTGACAACCGCTGTATCCGACTCCAGGTAACCATTTCCCGCATTGCCCTTCACCCCCAGCACATCGGCAAACTGCCTCGCCACGCTGGGCTTCTCTGCTATATATAAATTCTTCAAATTATGCTCCTATCTTTCAGCATCCGCCACACACATGATCCTGTTTATGCCGTGGCCGGTGCAAAAATACATCACAACACATTTGTATATAATAGCAGAATTTGTGGAGGGGGGCAAGTGGGGACGGAGGGGCCTGCTCCTCCACTTCGCACTTCTCCACACGCATTGCGCGTTAATATCGAATTGCTTCGCACTTCGTGCTCTCGCAATTCTACGCGGCATTCACACTCCGGCCTATCGGCCTTCGTGTTCATGTCGCGTCATCCCGTCAAATGCGCTACATGCCGCGAGCAAGCTCTCGCATGTGCGCGCTTGACGGGATTATAACGCGCAAAAAGCACCCCGCCTGCGACATGCGCAGACAGGATGCCTCCAAGCAATTTATATACAATTTTGAAGGATTTAACAAACTTAAAGGTTTTACTGCTCGAATAACAGCTGCTCGTATGTTGGGAATGGCCAAGCTGTCTTTGGAAGTTCCTTCTCAAGTTCATCAGCAGGCTTTCTCACTGTGTCAAATGCTGCAAATACTGTGTTGTGGAAGTACTTAGCCCAGGCCTCTGTATCTCCCTCGTAATCTGCTGCCTTTGCAACCAGCTCCTCAAGGGCTACTGTAGCGCTCTTGAGCTCTGTGAGCTTCTCTGAGATAGTGTTCAGAAGTGATACCTGAACTGTAGGATCAATTCCAAGAGCCTTGATCTCAGCTGCACCCTTTGCAAGCTCTGCCTGATATTCCATAACTGCTGGAATAATCTCCTCATTAGACATCTCTATCATGGTGAGTGCCTCGATGTTGATCTTCTTTGCATAGTTCTCAAGCATTACATCAGCTCTCGCCTCAAGCTCTGCCTTATCCATAACTCCAAGGTTCTCGAAGATCTTAACGCTCTTATCTGCTGCAAGATAAGGAACAGCATCAACCATGCACTTGATATTTGGAAGACCACGCTTTGCTGCCTCCTCAACCCACTCATCTGAATAACCATTGCCATTGAAGATGATTCTCTGATGTGCTGTGAGTTCTCTTCTGATGAGTGCCTTGCATGCTGTCTCGAAATCGTCAGCGCCCTCAAGTTCATCTGTCATCTTCTTGATCTGATCTGCAACTATTGTGTTAAGTACCATCATTGGGAATGCGATGGACTGTGTTGAACCAACCATTCTGAACTCGAACTTGTTGCCTGTGAATGCAAATGGTGATGTTCTGTTTCTATCTGTGGCATCCATTGTAAATGTAGGAAGTGTTGATGCACCTGATACATATGTCTTGCCCTTTGGTGACTCTGTAGCCTCACCCTTCTCGATGATCTGCTCAACGATCGACTGGAGCTGCTCTCCAAGGAATGCTGAGATGATTGCTGGAGGTGCCTCGTTAGCTCCAAGTCTGTGATCATTTCCTGCTGATGAAGCAGAAAGTCTCAGAAGCTCAGCGTTGTTGTCTACTGCTGCCAGAACCGCTGCCAGGAAGAACTGGAACTGGAGATTTGTCTCAGGATGCTTACCTGGATCGATGAGGTTCTCGCCCTCGTCTGTTGAGATCGACCAGTTGTTGTGCTTACCTGAACCATTTACACCGGCAAATGGCTTCTCATGGAGTACGCACTCAAGGTCATGCTTTGCAGCGATCTTCTTCATGGTTGCCATAACCAGATGGTTCTGATCTGTGGCGATGTTGGTTGTTGAGAAGATTGGTGCAAGCTCATGCTGTGCAGGTGCAACCTCATTGTGCTGTGTCTTTGCAAGGATGCCGTACTTCCACAGCTCCTCGTTCAACTCTGTCATGTATGATGCGATCTTATCCTTGATCGCTGCGAAATACTGATCATCAAGCTCCTGTCCCTTTGGAGGCATTGCTCCGAAAAGTGTACGTCCGCAGAGCTTAAGATCTGTTCTCTTTGCAAATTTCTTCTTATCTATCAGGAAGTACTCCTGCTCAGGACCAACTGATGAAGTAACCTTCTTGGCTGTTGTGTTGCCGAACATTGCAAGAGCCTTAAGGGCTTCCTTGCTGATGGCATCCATTGAACGGAGAAGAGGTGTCTTGTAGTCAAGTGACTCTCCTGTATATGATGTGAATGCTGCCGGGATACAGAGGATACATGTTCCCTCATCCGTTGTCTTTACAAATGCTGGTGATGTACAATCCCATGCTGTATATCCTCTTGCTGCGCATGTCTCACGAAGACCGCCTGAAGGGAATGATGAAGCATCCGGCTCCGACTTGATGAGCTCCTTGCCTGTGAACTGGAGGATAACACCACCATCACCGACTGTGCTTACGAATGAGTCATGCTTCTCTGCTGTTGTCTCTGTAAGTGGCTGGAACCAATGTGTATAATGTGTTGCACCAAGCTCCATTGCCCATTCCTTCATGGCTGCTGCAACTGAATCTGCGATTGATGTATCGAGAGGCTCGCCCTTGTCAATAGTCGCCTTGAGTGACTTGTAAACTGCTTTTGGAAGTCTCTCTCTCATGACCTGATCTGAGAATACGTGTGAGCCAAATACGGCTGAAATTTTGTTCATCATAATAACTACTCCTTTTCCTGATTAAAATGAATCCTTAACGTATCCTCAAAAAAAGAGAAAGGTGTCCTCCTTCTTGAGAACACCTTTGTCCATTTCGTATCATCTAATTGTTGAATATAAAATACTCCATATTCTTTCAAAAATCAACCCCTAATTTTAAAAAAATCTCATATATAAAAAATACTGTCGTCGTCCACGCAATAGCACGCCAGCTTTCCGCCCCTGTTTCTTTCTCCATTTCCACAGTCGAGATCCATATAGTACGGTGTCACATAAGCGTTATATGAATGATCTTCATTGATTCTGTTCGTCGTCACATGTCCGCAGAACACATACCTGTCAAATGCCTTCTTATCCGCAAATGGAACATTGTGGATATCCGGCGATATGAGAAACCTGTATTCATCTCTTCCCACGGCATTCGTTATAGATTCAGTGATATTGATCGTTCTATCAGCATTTCTGATGTATGAACCGCAATGTATACCCGAATGTGTGACTACACAATCTCCATACTGCGGTGACCTAATCTCAGTATAATGTGGCAGATGTGCCAGAAACCCATGCAGTTTCATCTGATCATCCACATTGAGCTTCTTGATATCTCTGACTGTTCCACCACCGCCGAATATGATCCACTGTCTCTCTGACATGCTTCCCTCTATGTACATCTGGGCAAACAGTTCATGATTACCCTTTATGAGCTGCATCGAACCATCCACAAGATAGTCCGACATAAACTCAAGAAGAGAAATTCCCTCATCGTTCCAGTCAAATATGTCTCCCATGACTATCATGTGGTCCACGGCTGGATCAAAGCTTATCTTTTTCAACATTTTTCTGAATGACATGACATCTCCGTGGATGTCGGATATGAGATATAGCATTTATTCTTCCTTTGATAATCGTTCTATCAGTCCAGCCTCTTAATAAGCTCCTCATATATCTCCTCCGCCACCGCCAGCTTATATGCAAGCCTTGTCGGCTGAGGCGGGAGCTCCACATAATACTCTTCCACATCACCATCTATATCTATGGCAAAGTATACCTGTCCCGGAATCGAAGCGTCTGGATTTGCCGGATCCACATTTCCCATGGTTCCAGTCACGCCGATCCCTATATTCGCATTATACGCCTTTCTACACGCCTGCGCCATTGAACCTGCAGTTTCCTTTGAATAGACTGTATACTTGTCTATGATCTCTGCGGGAACCCCCTGCATGATCTTCGCCTCATTGCAGTAGGTGATAAATGCACCTTTCAGCACTGCAGAGGAACCTTCCGTGTCGGTGATGAGGGATGCAATCTGCCCTGAGGTGGCAGATTCCATGGTGGTGATGGTGAGGTGTCGGGAGATAAGAAGCTGGGTCAGCTTATGATAATTGCCTCTTATTTTGTTCTCGTTATATTGTTCCATATATGTATATATCTCCCCTTTTCGATACTTCTTTATTTTTCATCTATCATCAGAGTAATAATTTTTCAATCGTGCGTCAAGCTGAATACTCAATATTGCAAATAAAAATAGTTCACCATACTAAATTATATTTACTCCGGTGAACTATATTTATTATAGCTTATATATTATCGTTGCCAGTTCTAAATACAAACATTCTAAGGCACAATATCATAACTGGAATTACCACATCTATAAGAAGCAACAACGTCTCCGCTGGCTTGATAATTCCCAGCTCCGCCAATACTGTGTATATGAGCAGAAATGCACCGATCATATATATTCCTAACACAAATATCCCGCGCCTAGCAGACACCCTCATAAGCTTTGCTGCAGCCCCAATAACTGCAACTGACAAAATCGCAAATAATACAAACCACAATATACACACAGGGATTCCCGCCTGTTTTTCAATTATTGTAATATTGTATCTTGCTTCAAAAAATTTGTCCGGTACACTTCCAGACTGAGACATATCACTTACAAGTGCCACACCTGACATCTTATGCTTACTGGTAAATATATCCTCACATCCAGCAAACATCATTATTGCTCCACATAGTAATGATACAAGACACATCGCAATATTCAAACTGTACTGCACCGCCATATATATAATAAACATAACAGTTTCAGCACAAACAATTGCAAATGTAAGATCATCTTTACCTGTCACAAGCTTTACGCTTATAACATTTGCCAATTCAATCAGGAACCATATCAGCATTCCAGCCCAGTTGTTCTTTATCAGATCTGCGCTCTTTATCATCACTACAAATGCAAGTATCGTTATAACCAGCGCATATATCCTGTCACTTCCAGATCTAAATAATACCCAGTGACCACCATCATCAAATCCACTGTCCGTACATAGGGAAAACACTGTTCCCGCCCAGCAAACCAACGCATACAAAAACACAAGTAAGAATACAGTCGTTCCATCCTTGTACTTCTTTTTATCTGTCAAAAGAGAACCGCAGTAACATATCACGCAATATGTCTTGTCGCATATTTTTTCAAGAGGCAATACAAAAAGTATCACACCAACAAGAATACATATTAGAATATGTTTTACTTGATCCACTGTCCCTACTCCACCTATGTATCCGGCAAAGAATGCGTTTTCTGTTCTTGCCATTATTGCCCTCATTGCCGCGTAACAGACGGCTGATGTTATGAAGGCGGGGATGGCTGGACTGGTAATTTGTTTTTTTGTTTGTCTTTTTTCTTTCATCGTAACTTCTTTCATTTTTCCACTATTTCAATAGTTATTTCTATAATTTTATTCTTCCAGTATACACCTTCCAAACTCTATCAGATTATTCAAATTTGGATAAGTACACATACCTGATTCTGCATCTTCCTTGATATTGTTATATTCATCTTGTGTTATCTGAGTATCCACAGATTTGTCTACAGTATCATTTGTCGTATAAAAATAACCAATCTCACCATTTTCCATCATGTCCGTGTACAAATGGTATTCAGTTTTCCATTCTCCACCACGAAAGTTCCCGCTTGAAATCACATAATTTGCAGCCCCACTGGAGCCTTCCACACAATAATGATCACCACAGTAATTTATAGTTGATCTCTCCCAACTTGCCAAAACAAGCTTAGGTGTATCATCATCCATTGTATAAACCTCATATATCAAAGATGTTTGCAAATATAAGTTCTTTAATTCCATCACCATCAATGTCTTCTATCACATAACCAACATCGCTCAAATTTCCACACACTATCAGTACATTGTATTTGCTATACAAATTTTCTGCCACTTCGTATGGAAAATCTAAGCTATTACACTCTTCATATGTCACTCCTTCACTATTAAGTTCAACATATTTGTCAATTATATTTTGATAGGCTTCATACTTTTCTTCATCTTGTGCCTCTGTGGTTTGTTTCTCCGTAGTTTTTTCTTCCGTGTCAACACTTTCACTTATCACTTTTTCGGTTGTCTTTTGTTCAGTTGTATTCTCTTCCGATACTTTCTTTTCCGTATTAACACGTTTCCCAGTTTCAGTTACAACTATCTCCTCAGTAGTTGTTCTCTCTGTCGTTGATTGAGACTGTATAATACTCATTTGTTCCTTTATATTCTGACAACCGGTAAGAACTAATGACATTCCCACTACAACGATTATCCTTTGCAACCATACAACTGGTTTTTGTCTCTTCATCTATGCTTTTCTCCTACACCTCATTATGCTCACAATGTATCTTATTTGTAATTCTCTACAGCCGATACAAAATCTGCCTCTTCATAAGAGTTCACGTCTTTTAATGCAGAGGTATCAATTTCAACCTGGCAATAACTCTGACCATCAAAATCCATAGTTTGATAGTCAATTGACATTCCATATTTTTCAACTATATTTACAGCATCTGCATAACTTTCTGCACCAGTAACCAATGGTTCTCCATGCTTATCAATGTTCTTATCAAATTCTAATTCCTTAATGGTATTAATCTCTGATCCATCCAACTGCCAAACAGTAAGCCATATAGGACCAGGTGAACCTCCTGACGAAGCTCTATTAATTAAATAACCATCTCGATAATACAAATGTCCAAAAGTTCCACCCATATTGCCAAGGGAAATCAACCCATCCGCTGTATATGTATATGACTCTCCATCATGGCTTCCCCAATCACTAATTATCAATTCCGGGATTCCATTATCATCAAGATCATACAAATATCCCCATACATAACTATACTCATTTTTTACACTTTGTATTTTCTCTATGTATGCATCCTTCCATTCTCTTTCTGATATCTGCGACTTTTCTCCACCACTTTCAAGATTTGTTGAACTCTTTGCAGAATTATCATCTACTGTTGAGATTTCTTCAGTTGTTACCATTGTATCTGAAATATTGTCTTTCTTATCACTTTCTGTTGTCTCAGATTTTTCTGTATTTATCTTCTCGCTGTTTTCTGTTGTAGTGATTGCTGTTGAATCCTGCAATTGTTCTATATCTTTTTTCGCATCAGCTACATTATTCTCTATAATTTTACAACCAGTCAGACTAACCACCATGCTGATTGACAATACTGCTAAACAACAATTTTCCAGTATTTTTCTCATATGGCCTCCTGCTATCCTTATTTTGTAATTCTGCTTTGTCTGGATACACCCTTTGACCTTAATATCTTTATATATGCATTCTTTTTCTTCACTGGTACTTTTATATTTGCCTTTTTAAATATATTTGAAAAAGCAGATTTTCCAACGGAACTGCTCTTCAAAAATGATGTTTTTATCACAATCTTCTTTAAGCCCCGACAATTTGCAAACGATTGTGAACCTATTATTCTTACATTTTTGCCTATTACAACAGTATTTATAGAAGTACATCCATAAAATGCCTTGCTTCCAATCTGCTGAATATTACTACCAATTACAACCTTTTTAAGATACTTTCTATTACTAAAAGCTTTAGGAGCAATTGATGTTACCTTGAACCGCTTTCCTCCGATCACTACTGTGTCTCCAATAGTTAAAGTATTAAATTTTTTATTACTATTTTTATATGTTGAGCCCAGCAATGTCATTGTTCCTTTGCCGTTTAAGGAAGCATTTGTTATCTTGTATTTTAGAGAACCTACTTTATAAGTACCTCCCAAAACTATCTTAATATCAAAATATTTTGTAATACTTCCCGCATAATTTCCTTTTCCAGTAATAACAATCTTGGCTTTTCCAATATTTTTATTGTTTTCATATTTCAAGGTATAATCACTGCCAAGTGACAATTTCTTTCCACATACAGTAACCACAATACCTGTCTGCTTTATCTCATTTCCTGTGAATATCCTGTTACCTATACCTGTTATTGTTGTATTTGCAGACTTATCTGTTATGTTTATGGAGTGTGATGGCCTTGTCATGAACTTGCATACGCCATCAGCAGCTTCATCTGCATACTTCTGTGCAGTTGATCCCTGGTAACAATAGTAGCATCGACCTTCCACCCATACAGGCATATTATCAAAAGCATTTCTGCCTATATGCATAGAATAATTTTTTATGACAATTTTCTTTAAACACCAACACCCCCCAAACGCGCTCTCTCCTATCTGTAAAACATTTTCTGATAAAGTTATTTCTGACAATATACTATAAGCAAATGCATAATCATCTATATAGGTAACAGAATCTGGTATAACTATTTTGTCCATATGCACGCCTTCAAAAGCACTCTCACCAATCCTTTTTATACTTTCAGGTATTATTGATGCTCTACATGCGCTGATAATCTTATTGCTTTTTGTTTCTACTATTGAATTACAATTGTTTCTACTATCATATTTTTTATTTGCACTACTTACCTTAATTGACGTAAGAGAAAAATCCGACGTAGTTATGGCGCCCTTTATGTTTGTGACCGAAGCTGGAATATATAGACTTTTCAGCTCATCACACCGCGAAAATGCACCTACACCTATAACTGATAAGTTCTCTGACAGTGTAATACTTTCAAGCTTGGCACAATTTGTAAAAACTCCGCTGCCTATCTCTGTCACACTTTGTGGTAAAACTACTTCTTCAATATTACAACTATAGAAAGCTTCGTCACCAATGTATGTCAAATTATCCGGTAAAATAATATTCTCCAAACCTGATGCCTGAAATGCCGCCGCCTCTATTCTAGTTACAGACAC
>ERZ780168.3460-NODE-3460-length-12258-cov-11.431287_pt1 | contig 12258 bp, 6 predicted proteins | sample MGYA00510981_ERZ780168 | MGnify/ENA primary metagenome ERZ780168 (study PRJEB29588, sample SAMEA2158769) | human gut metagenome | biome: human gut; feature: human-associated habitat; material: faeces | place: Denmark | collected 2008/2010 ...
AAAAAGGGGCTGCCGCAGATGCGACAACCTCTCAATTTTCAACAACAGAGTGTCCGCAGATCGTACATTCTGTTGTTTTTTATTTTTTTCTCCGGATCAAAAGCTGAATCCTTATTTCGTCTTCAAAGCCTGAATCCGTTTGATCGCTTCTTTTGTATTTTCATGTGTTCCGAAGCCAGTCAGGCGGAAATACCCTTCGCCGCTTGCACCGAATCCTGAGCCGGGTGTGCCGACTACCTGTGCTTCGTTTAAGAGCTTATCAAAGAACTCCCAGGAGGTCAGGTTGTCCGGGGTTTTTAACCAGACATAGGGAGAATTGACACCGCCAAAGGCCTGATAACCCGCTGCAATTAAGCCCTCGCGTATCTGGCGGGCATTTTCCATGTAGTAGGCAATCTGCTCCTTGATCTGCGCCTTTCCTGCCTCCGAATAAACCGCCTCACCTGCACGCTGGACGATATAAGGCGCGCCGTTGTATTTCGTGCCGTGACGTCGAAGCCATAAGTCATTTAAGGACACACCATTGCTGACAAGTTCCTTTGGAACAACCGTGTAACCGAGACGCAGTCCAGTAAAGCCCGCGTTTTTGGAAAAGCTGCGCATCTCGATAGCACAGGTCTTTGCTCCCTCACACTCATAGATGCTGTGTGGGATATTCTCTTCCGTGATATAGGCTTCATATGCCGCATCAAAAAGAAGGACCGCATGAATTTCATTTGCATAATCGACCCATTTCTGCAGTGCTTCCTTTGTAATCGCCGCACCAGTCGGATTATTGGGAAAGCACAGGTAGATCAGATCCGGTGTCTTATCAGGAAGCTTCGGTGCAAAGCCGTTTTCCTGGGTACAGGGCATGTATACCAGTCCCTCATATGTGCCCAGCGCTTTGTCATATACACCAGTTCTGCCTGCCATGACATTCGTATCCACATAGACCGGATAAACCGGATCGCAGACCGCAACAAGATTATCGGTTCCAAAAATCTCCTGAATATTTCCGACATCACACTTTGCACCGTCCGATACAAAAATCTCATCCGGAGAAATCTCGCAGCCCCGTGCTGCAAAATCCTCTTTTGCAATCGCGTTTAATAAAAAATCATAGCCCCGCTCCGGTGCATAGCCATGAAAGCCTTCCTTTGTGCCCATCTCGGCAACCGCTTTCTGCAGCGCCTCGATAATCGCAGGTGCAAGCGGCAGCGTCACATCTCCGATCCCGAGACTGATGACTGTTTTGTCCGGATGCATGCTTTTGTAGGCAGCCACCTTTTTTGCTACTGTGGAAAAAAGATAGCTTCCCTGCAGTTTTAAGTAATTTTCATTGATTGTAAACATGTTCTTTTTCCTCATCCGTCATAAATCAGCAGCAGAATCATCTGCGCAGTTTCAACCATGTTCGTGCCGGAATCCATGCTGCTTTTCTGAATATAGCGGAACGCCTCCTGCTCTGTCATATGATTTCTTTCCATCAGCAACCATTTTGCATTGTTAATATAGTTCTGTTCCTGTTCCGTTCTCTTTTTCGGCTGGCTTTTGCGCTTCTTTAACCGTCTGTCCAGCTGTGTCAGCATCATCTCCACAGTACTGGCAAGATCATTTGGACGAATCGGATATGTCAATGTCACCATATCGTGCGGTGCACTTTCCAGTTCCGACGTAGAAGCAAGCAACAGCATATCAAAATAATCGGGCAGATATTCCGCCAGCTGTGTATAGTGCATGTCCCTGATCCGATAACTGCAGATCACGACACCGCTGTCTAGCTGGTATACCTGTGAAAGCGCCATGGAAGCTGTTGTGCAGAGTGCAGCAGCCGTCAGTCCCCGCCGGGCGAGGATGTCTTTGATATGTTTTGCGTCCTCGAGCTTCGGCAAAACAATTATGATGCTGCTCATCCTGTCACTCCTTTAAGTGCGATACAGATATTTATCTACTTCCCATTCGGATACCTGGGACATGTACTCATTCCACTCAGCTTTTTTTGCTTCTACATAAAGATCCACGAACTCCTGTCCGAGAACCATTTTTACAAAAGAATCCTCTTCCATGAACGTAGCTGCTTCACGCAGCGTATCCGGCAGATGATCGATACCGGCTGCAGCCTTTTCTGCCTCCGTTCTGCTTGCAAACAGTCGTGCAGATTCCGCTCCGGGATCCAGATGCTTTGCGATTCCATCCAGCCCTGCGGCCATGCAGAGTGCAATCGTCAAATACGCATTTGCAGACGGATCGGGAAAACGCAGCTCGATCCTGGTATCCTCTCCCCGCATAAAGGGAATCCGAAGCAGGGTATTATGGTTTTTGGTTGTCCAGATGATATCTCTTGGCGCGTCACAGCCGGAGGTCAGACGCTTATAGGAGTTGACCAGAGGGTTCGTCACAGCACACATACCTTTGACATGGGCCATAATACCGCCCATGAACCATTTTGCTTCCTGACTTAAACCATCCTCCGCTTCCGAATCGCTGAAGATATTTTTTCCGTCCTGAAACAGAGAAATATTGATATGCATGCCGGAACCTGCCGTACCAGCCTTTGGCTTCGGCATAAAAGTCGCATAAAGACCGAACCGCTTTGCAATGGAACGCACTGCCGTCTTGAACGTCACAATCCGATCCGCAGTTTCCATCGCACCCGCATATCGGAAGTCAATTTCATGCTGCCCGGGCGCTTTTTCATGATGGGAGGATTCGATTTCAAACCCCATATCCTCCAGCGTCATCACCATATCACGACGGGCGTTTTCTCCCAGATCCAGCGGGCTGATATCCATATATCCGGCCTTTTCATGGGTTACGGTTGTCGGCACGCCGTTTTCATCCTCGTGGAACAGGAAAAATTCACATTCCGGATCAATCTGAAACGTATATCCTTCCTTTTCGGCCTTTTCCATCGTCTTTTTCAGGATTTCTCTCGGGCTGACCGCAAGCGGTGTTCCATCTGCCCTGCAGACATCACACAAAAGTCTTGCAACTTTTCCCTGCTGCGGTCTCCATGGCAGGATTACAAAGGTATCCAAATCCGGGCACAGATACATATCCTCTTCCCCGGTTCTCAATTCTCCGTACATGCAGGAACCATCAATCAGATAGCGGTTGTCTTTCATATACTGCAGCTGGGTAGCGGTCACGGCAACGTTTTTGAGCGTGCCGAACATGTCTGTAAACTGCAGACGAATGAATTCAACGTCTTCATTCTCTACCATTTGCAGAATTTCTTCTCTGGTTTTCATGCTTCTCTCCTCTTTAGCGGACAGTCTGTCCGCCTGTTCCCTGAATTGTTGTTGTGAATTACTCGTATGTGTATCCCATCAACGACTTGTCCACTTCCTTTGCGGCTTCCCTGCCTTCGGCAATCGCCCATACGACCAGTGACTGACCTCTGTGCATATCTCCCGCAGTGAAAATCTTCTCTTTTCCGGTGCGGTAAGAGCCGTTTACGGTTTCCACATTGGTTCTCGCATTTAATTTTACACCAAAACTCTCTGCAACGTAACCCTCACTGCCTAAAAATCCGGCTGCAATCAGCACCAGATCCACCGGAATTTCCTTCTGTGTGCCCTCGATGGGAACCATCGAAAGCCGTCCGGTCTTTTCATCCTTCTTCGGCTCAAGGCTTACCAGCACCGCACTGCATACGGTTCCGTCTTTTTTCTTTTTAAATTCTGTTACGGTTGTCTGGTAAACTCTCGGATCATGACCGAATACATCGATCGCTTCTTCCTGACCGTAATCGGTCTTTAAGACCTTCGGCCATTCCGGCCAGGGATTGGATGCTGCCCGACACTCCGGCGCTTTCGGCATCATCTCCAGCTGTGTCACGCTTGCCGCACCCAGCCGAATCGAAGTTCCGACACAGTCATTTCCGGTATCTCCGCCGCCAATTACCAGCACATTTTTTCCTTTTGCCAGCTCATAGGGCACTTTTTCAAAATTTGTATCCAGGAGCTGCTTTGTTACAGTTCCCAGAAAATCCACCGCAAACCAGATGCCTTTTGCATCCCTGCCGGGCACATGGATATCTCTTGGATGGGAGGCCCCGCCGCAAAGAATCACGCGGTCGTATTCTTTTTCCAGCTCCTTGCCGGAAATATCTTTTCCAACGTCTGCATTGCAGATAAACTTGATGCCGGCAGCCTTCATGACTTCGATTCTTCTGTCGATGATGCTCTTGTCCAGCTTCATATTCGGAATGCCATAGCGCAGCAGACCGCCGACTCTGTCATGACGTTCATAGACCGTTACGCTGTGTCCGCGTTTGTTCAGGTTCCAGGCTGCAGACAATCCGGCCGGACCGCTGCCGATGACCGCGACCTTCTTTCCGGTGCGTACCTTTGGTTCTTCGCCTTTTACCAGACCATTCGCGTAAGCATATTCAATGACCGCACGTTCATTTTCCTTCGTAGAAACCGGTTTTGCGTGCAGCCCGCAGGTACAGGCCGCCTCACACAGTGCAGGGCAGACCCTGGAAGTAAATTCCGGGAAGCAGTGAGTCTTTGACAAACGGACATAAGCCTGTTCCCAGTTGCCGTGCCAGACCAGATCGTTGACCTCCGGCACCAGATTGTGCAGCGGGCATCCCGAAGCCATTCCGGCAATCATTGTACCCGCCTGGCAGAAGGGAACGCCGCATTCCATGCAGCGCGCTCCCTGCAGACGCTGCTCCTCTTCCGGCAGCTGTCCGTGAAATTCCATAAAATTTTTGATTCTTTCCTTTGGAGCCGTCACCGGTCCGTCTTTACGCTCATATTCCAAAAAACCTGTAGGTTTCCCCATGACTGTTTCCTCCCGTTACGCTCTGCTGCCGACACTCGCATAGAATGCCTCAATCTGCGCTTCCTGGCGGCTCATGCCCTGTTCCTCAAACTGGGAGGACAGCTGCAGCATCCGCTTGTAATCTCCAGGAATGATCTTTTTGAACTTCGGCAGATACTCTTTAAAGTGATCCAGTACCTCCTGTCCCTTTTTGGAACCGGTGTTGCGCACATGCGTCTCGATCATGGCACGGAGCTCCTCCTGGTCAAACTTGGTCTCCACCTTCTCCATGAGTACCATTTCCTTGTTCAGGTTTTTATACAGACAGCTTTCTTCATCCAGTACATAAGCGATGCCGCCGCTCATACCTGCCGCAAAGTTTTTGCCGGTAGGTCCCAGTACAACCACATGACCACCAGTCATATACTCGCAGCCATGCTCTCCGACGCCTTCTACAACAGCAGTTGCACCGGAATTGCGGACGCAGAACCGTTCTCCTGCCACACCTGCGATATAAGCTTCCCCGCTTGTTGCGCCGTAAAGGGCAACGTTGCCGATAATAATATTTTCTTCCGGTTTAAATTTCGCTTTTTCCTGTGCAAAGACTGCCAGCTTGCCGCCGGAAAGTCCCTTGCCGAAATAGTCGTTGCTGTCACCGCACAGCGATAAGGTCAGACCTTTTGGCAAAAATGCACCGAAGCTCTGTCCGCCTGCGCCTTCACAGTGAATCGTGATGGTATCCTCGGGCAGTCCTTCCGGATGCTGTCTTGTGATCTCTGCGCCCAGAAGTGTGCCGAAGGTACGGTCGGTATTGGTCAGCTTCACGCTGCAGGAAATTCCTGTTCCTTCCGCAATGGCTGTCTTTACTTCTTTCTTCTTTAATAAAACGGATTCATCCTTTGTCTTTTCCAGTTTGAAATCATATGCACATGCAGGATCGAAAACACTGTCCTTTCTCTCCGCCTGTGCACCCTCGTACAGGATTCTGCTCAAATCGATCATCGCTTTTCTTCCGGTCAGACCATCCTTTTTCTTTAACAGATCGGTACGCCCTACCATTTCATCTACCGTTCTGACACCGAGCTTTGCCATGTACTCCCGCAGCTGCTGCGCAATAAAGGTCATAAAGTTAATGACGTATTCCGGTTTTCCGGTAAAGCGCTTGCGCAGCTCCGGATTCTGGGTTGCGATACCCATCGGACAGGTGTCCAGGTTGCAGACACGCATCATGACGCAGCCAAGGGTTACCAGCGGAGCAGTTGCAAAACCAAATTCCTCTGCTCCCAGAAGCGCTGCCATCGCAACATCCCTGCCGCTCATGAGCTTACCGTCTGTCTCGATGACAACGCGGTTTCTCAGACCATTCTGCAATAGAGTCTGATGGGTTTCTGCCAGTCCCAGCTCCCACGGAAGTCCTGCATTATGGATAGAGCTGATGGGCGCAGCACCGGTACCGCCGTCATAACCGGAAATCAGGATTACCTGTGCACCAGCTTTTGCAACACCGGCTGCAACGGTTCCGACACCGGCTTCCGAAACCAGTTTAACGGAAATTCGTGCATATTTATTCGCATTTTTCAAGTCATAAATTAACTGTGCCAGATCCTCGATGGAATAAATATCATGATGAGGCGGAGGAGAAATCAGGCTCACACCGGGTGTGGAATGTCTTGTCTTTGCAATCCAGGGATACACCTTCTTGGCAGGAAGATGTCCGCCCTCGCCGGGTTTTGCACCCTGGGCCATTTTGATCTGAATCTCTCTTGCACTGACCAGATACCGGCTCGTTACGCCGAAACGTCCGCTTGCCACCTGCTTGATTGCAGAGCTTCTGTCATGATCGGTTCCTGCGGATTCCAGACGCTCATCGCTCTCGCCGCCTTCACCGCTGTTGGATTTGCCGTGTAGTTTATTCATGGCGATCGCCAGCGCTTCATGCGCTTCCTCGGAAATCGAACCGTAAGACATCGCACCGGTCTTAAACCGCTTTACGATGGACTCTACGCTCTCTACTTCTTCAATCGGAACACCAGTCTCCGGGAAGTTGAAGTCCATCAGGCTGCGCAGATAACCGGTTTCCTCTTTATCCACCATCTTTGTATATTCGCAGAACTTTTCGTAACTGCCATCCCTTGTTGCCTGCTGCAGCATATGGATCGTCTGGGGATTGTAACGGTGTTCCTCGCCCTGGCTGCGCATCTTATGTCTGCCCATGGAGGACAACGTCAGGTCTGTTGCCAGTCCCAGCGGATCAAACGCCTTGGAATGCTGCGCATCCGTCTGCGCTGCGATATCCTTTAAGGTAATACCGCCGATCCTGCTGACGGTTCCGGTAAAGTACGCATCGATGACCTCCTGCGAAATGCCGATCGCCTCGAAAATCTGGCTGCCCTGATAGGACTGAATCGTGGAAATGCCCATCTTGGACGCAATCTTTACGATGCCCTGCAAAATCGCATGGTCATAATCTTCTACTGCCGCATAATAATCCTTGTTCAGCAGACCGTCTTCTACCAGCTCTGCGATGGTGGAATGGGCCAGATACGGGTTGACCGCGCACGCACCGTAGCCTAACAGCGCCGCAAAATCGTGCACCTCCCTCGGCTCGCCGGATTCCAGGATAATGGACAGTGCCGTACATTTTTTCGTCTTGACCAGATGCTTGTGTACGGCGGAAACTGCCAGCAGCGACGGGATTGCAACATGGTTTTCATCCACACCGCGGTCGGAAAGAATCAGGATATTCGCACCCTCCCGGTACGCCTTATCCACCTGTACGAACAGATGCTCCAGCACGCGATCCATCGGTGTGCTCTTATAGAAAATGATCGGCACACAGACAACCTTAAAGCCGGGCTTTTTCATCGTGCGGATCTTCAACAGGTCGAGGTCTGTCAGGATCGGATTATTGATCTTCAGTACCTGACAGTTTTCCGGCTTCTCTTCCAGAAGATTTCCGTTCTTGCCGGCATATACGGTTGTGGAAGTGACGATTTTTTCCCGGACCGCATCGATCGGAGGGTTCGTTACCTGCGCGAACAGCTGCTTGAAATAATAAAACAACGGCTGATATTCTTTGGAAAGGACAGCCAGCGGTGTATCCACACCCATCGCGCCGATCCGTTCGGTTCCGTTTAACGCCATCGAGCAGATACCCTCCCGGTATTCCTCGTAGGTGTAACCAAACGCTTTCTGCAGACGCGCCCGTTCTTCTTTATTATAAGAAGGAATCCTTTCATTCGGAATTTTTAACTCATGCAGCGTAACCAGATTGGAATCCAGCCATTCGCCGTAAGGCTCCCGCTTCGCGTAGGTCTCCTTGATTTCTTCGTCTGTTAAAACTTCGCCCTTTACGGTATCCACCAGCAGCATTTTACCGGGATGCAGTCGCTCTTTTTTCAAAATATGCTCTGCGGGAATTTCCAGGACACCGACTTCAGAAGAAAGGATCAGTCTGTCATCGTCTGTAATATAATATCTGGAGGGACGCAGACCGTTTCTGTCCAGAACAGCGCCCATCAGGTCACCGTCCGAAAACAGGATGGAAGCAGGACCGTCCCAGGGCTCCATCATCGTCGCATAGTACTGATAGAAATCGCGTCCCTCCTGGGAAATCGTATCATTGTGGGCCCAGGGCTCCGGGATTGTAATCATGACCGCAAGCGGCAGCTCCATTCCGCTCATTACCAGAAATTCCAGTGTATTGTCCAGCATTGCGGAGTCCGATCCATTTGTATTGACTACAGGAAGCACCTTCGTTAAATCATCTGCCGAGAACCGCGGTGCACACATTGTTTCCTCCCGCGCCAGCATCTTATCCGCATTGCCCTTGATCGTATTGATCTCACCGTTATGCACAATAAACCGGTTCGGATGTGCACGCTCCCAGCTGGGATTCGTATTGGTCGAAAATCTGGAATGGACAATTGCAATCGCGGAATCATATTCTGCATCCTGCAGGTCCTTAAAGAAGGTTCTCAGCTGTCCCACCAGAAACATACCCTTATACACGATGGTCCGGCTCGATAAGGACGGCACATAGGTATTATCGTTACTCTGCTCAAATACGCGGCGTACCACATAGAGCTTTCTGTCAAAGTCCAGCCCTGCTGCAATATTTTCCGGCTTTTTGACAAAGCCCTGGCAAATGACAGGCATACATTCTCTTGCCTTATGTCCCAGCACCTCCGGCGCAGTCGGCACTTCTCTCCAGCCTAAAAACTTCATGCCTTCTTTTTCTACAATAATCTCAAACATCTTCTTCGCCTGGCTGCGCTTTAACTCGTTCTGCGGGAAAAAGAACATGCCGATTCCGTATTCTCTTTCGCCGCCGAGTTCGATGCCGATTTCCTGACATACTCTGGAAAAAAAGTGATGGGAAATCTGAGTCAGAATTCCGACGCCGTCTCCGGTTTTTCCCTCCGCGTCTTTTCCGGCGCGGTGTTCTAGCTGTTCTACAATTTTTAACGCATCTGCAACAATCTGGTGGTCTTTTCTGCCTTTGATATTAACCACAGCTCCGATGCCGCAGTTATCATGTTCAAAGCTCTGGCTGTAAAGTCCCTGCTGTACCTGATTTTCTCCCATGGTAGTCCTCCTTATTTAAACGGCGCTGCTGCCTGCCGCTTCATATGCTACTGCCGCTTTTACAAAGCCCTCAAACAGCGGGTGCGGCAGGTTCGGTCTGGATTTGAATTCCGGGTGTGCCTGTGTTGCAACGAAGAACGGATGCTCTTTTAATTCGATCATCTCCACGATTCTTCCGTCCGGAGACAGTCCGGAAAGTACCATGCCGTTTTTCGTCAGCACTTCCCGGTAATCATTGTTGACTTCATATCTGTGGCGGTGACGTTCGGAAATCTCTGTCTTTCCATACAGCTCATGAGCCAGTGTTTCCGGCTGCAGAACACAGGGATATGCGCCCAGTCTTAAAGTACCGCCAAGATTGGTAATTCCGTTTTGTTCCGGCATCAGTGCGATGACCGGATCAGGCGTTTCGGGGTCGAGCTCAATGCTCGCTGCTTTGGAAAGTCCTGCTACGTTTCTTGCAAATTCAACTATCGCAAGCTGCATGCCAAGGCACAGCCCAAGATACGGAATTTTGTTGCGTCTTGCATAACCGATTGCAAGGATCTTTCCTTCCGTTCCTCTCTGTCCGAATCCGCCCGGTACCAAAATGCCGTCCACATCGTGCAGATATTCCTCCAGATTTTCCGGTGTCAGCTCTTCTGCATCGATCCAACGAATGTTGACCTGTGCGCGGTTTGCGATGCCGCCGTGCTTTAAGGCTTCCGCTACGCTCAAATAAGCATCATGCAGAGCTACATATTTGCCAACCAGCGCGATGGTGACAGAACTGGTGGGATGATGCAGATCCTCCAGCATCTTTTTCCAGTCTTCCAGATTCGGCTCCGGGCAGGGCAGATTCAAACATTCACAGACCGCCTGAGCCAAATGCTCTTCTTCCATCATTATCGGCACTTCATAAAGGGACGGTGCATCCAGATTCTGCAAAACATGTTCCTTTTTCACGTTACAGAATAATCCGATCTTTTCTTTCATTTTTTCATCAATCGGATAATCCGAACGGCAAACCAGGATATCCGGCCAGATCCCCATACTCTGCAGCTGCTTGACGCTCATCTGGGTCGGCTTTGTTTTCATTTCACCGGATGCCTTTAAATATGGAATCAATGTAACCTGAATCAGGATGGCATTTTCCCGTCCCATCTCGTGCTGAAACTGACGGATCGCTTCCAAAAACGGCTGGCTTTCGATATCGCCGACTGTACCGCCGACTTCTATAATAGAAATGGTATCTTCCTCCGGGGACTTCTCCCGGTAAAATTTTGATTTGATTTCGTTTGTAATATGAGGAATGACCTGTACGGTACCGCCGCCGTAATCTCCATGACGTTCCTTGTGCAGAACCGACCAGTAAATTTTACCCGTTGTAACGTTGGAATTCTGATCCAGGCTTTCATCGATAAACCGTTCGTAATGTCCCAGATCCAGGTCTGTCTCCGTGCCATCATCTGTTACAAATACCTCTCCGTGCTGGATCGGATTCATCGTACCGGGATCCACATTGATATAGGGATCCAGCTTCTGCATGGTTACATGATATCCTCTCGCTTTGAGCAGCCGTCCCAACGAAGCTGCGGTAATTCCTTTTCCAAGACCGGACACAACGCCGCCGGTCACAAATACATATTTTACGCCCATGCTCTCCTCCTTGCTGCCCTGCAACAGCATTTCCTACTGTCAGTGTGCCGTTCATAAAAATACTTTGTTATCCATAAAAGATTGCGCCTCTTTCTGTAACATGGAACCCATGTTACACATAAAAGAATGTGCCTTGGCACATTCTCGCGCCGAGCGCGGTCGCTTGCGACATTTTTCATCTTCGCGCGAGTGCGCATCTCAGGCACGTCAGTGCCTCTTTCTGTAACATGGAACCCATGTTACAGAAAGAAAGGGGTCAGGAAACCTGCAATGCAAGTTTCCTGACCCCTTTGTCAGCCTACATCTTATGTACGACACTATTTTTCATGCAATGTAGTCTACCCTATCTTTTTTCATTTGTAAAGAGGTTTTTTAATTTTTCCAGTTCCCATGTAGCTTTCTGCAGGCAGATTTCATGCTCGCATGAAAATCTGCCTGCGGAAGGCTACAGAGGGAGCGCCGCTCTTATGAGCAAAAATAGCTGCGCAGCAGCGGAAAACATCGCAGATGCGATTCATGACAATAGAATGTTCGCGGAGCGTGCATTCTATTGTATGACGAATGGCGCGGGGGAACTGGATCGCATGCGACGCGCCCTTATCATGCGCCGGGGTTCTCCCCAGCCGCGCCGACCAACACAAACAGCACGACTTCCGCTGCCAACCAGAGCTTGCCAAATTTTTCAGACAGGCGCTTCGAAACCTCCGGCACACATTTTGCCTTCAACATGCACGCCATGCTCACAACCGCCAAAAGCCCGGATACCGAAACAATTCCTTTCAGCCACGTTTCCACTGCCATCAGAAGAAACGACAGACCGAGCACCAGGATCACCTTCATGCTGTTTCGGACGCAGTGGGCACGGGCATATGCCGTGTGAACTACCCATTGTCTAAAGCCAATGGGCTTCCTGCTTCGCAGACCTCGTTTCTACGTTCCACTCCGGTCGGAGCAGAACAAACATCCACTGGATGTTTTGCTCCCTACTATCTCCACAGGCGTTAATTCGGGCAGTTCCTGCCCTATATTATTATTTTTATGCTATTTCTCTTAATCCTTCTTCCAGTATATTCTTTGCCGCATTGATATCTCTGTCATGATTTGTTCCACAGACAGGACATATCCATTCCCTTACGGATAGATTTTTCGTCTCTGTATTTTGGTATCCACAGGCTGAACACAACTGACTGCTGGCATAAAATGTATTTATCTTGATATATTTTCTGCCATTCCACTTTGCCTTATATTCTAACTGTCTTGTCAGCTCATACCATGATA
>ERZ780168.3463-NODE-3463-length-12254-cov-7.603410_pt1 | contig 12254 bp, 17 predicted proteins | sample MGYA00510981_ERZ780168 | MGnify/ENA primary metagenome ERZ780168 (study PRJEB29588, sample SAMEA2158769) | human gut metagenome | biome: human gut; feature: human-associated habitat; material: faeces | place: Denmark | collected 2008/2010 ...
GGTACTCGATCTTACCGGCTTTGATCTCCTTGACGGCGGCGGTGACGTTGGGGGTCACGGTGCCGGCCTTGGGGGAGGGCATGAGGCCCTTCGGGCCGAGAACCTTACCGAGACGACCGACGATACCCATCATATCCGGGGTAGCAACGACGACATCGAAATCAAACCAGTTTTCTTTCTGGATCTTCTCAACGAGTTCCATGCCGCCTGCGAAGTCAGCGCCGGCCTCCTTGGCCTCGTCGAGTTTTGCGTCCTTGGCGAACACGAGAACCTTGCGGGTCTTGCCGGTGCCGTTCGGGAGAACGATGGCACCGCGAACCTGCTGGTCAGCATGACGGGAATCAACGCCGAGTTTGATATGAACTTCAACAGTCTCGTCGAACTTGGCGGAAGCGGTCTTTACAACAAGATCCATAGCAGCGGGAACTTCGTACTGCGTGGAGCGGTCGATCAGTTTCGCACTGTCCTTATACTTTTTACCTCTAAACAATGTAATTTCCTCCTTAGTGGTGATTCGGAATGATTCCTCCCACATATTTATGAGGCTCGGCCTGTTGCCGATATACCTCGGTCAAGCTGTTATTACGGTTAAACTCAATCGACGACCACAATGCCCATGCTGCGGCAAGTGCCTGCAACCTGGCTCATAGCGGCTTCGATGGTGTTTGCGGTCAGGTCGGGCATCTTGCGTTCGGCAATTTCCTTGACCTGTGCCTTGGTGATGGTAGCAACCTTATCCTTGTTGGGTACGCCGGAGCCCTTTTCGATGCCCAGAGTCTTCAGAATGAGGGTCGGGGTCGGGGGGGTCTTGGTGACAAAGGAGAAGGAACGGTCAGCGTAAACCGTGATAACGACCGGGATCTTAAAACCAGCCTGATCCTTGGTACGCTCGTTGAATTCCTTGATAAACTGGGAAATGTTGACGCCGTGCTGGCCGAGAGCCGGGCCGACAGGGGGCGACGCAGTTGCCTTTGCAGCGGGGATCTGCAGCTTGATATAGCCTGTTACTTTCTGTGCCATGATAAGCACCTCCTGAATAAATGTGGTGATACGCGCGCACGCGCGTATTTCTGGCGGGGGTCAAGCCCCTCCCACGTTCCGCGTTCCTGCGGGGTCAGTCGTTGACCAGTTCGACCTGGTCGAGTTCCAACTCGACCGGCGTTTCGCGCCCGAACATGGAGACGATGACGCGAACCTTGTTCTTTTCGATATCGATCTGATCGACAGTTCCGATGAAGGAGGTCAGCGGGCCGTCGTTAATACGGACGCTGTCGCCTTCAGAGTACGCAACCACGATCTCGTGCTTTTCAATGCCCAGCTGCTGCACTTCCTCTTCCGTAAGGGGAGTCGGCTTTGTGCCAGAACCGACAAAGCCGGTCACGCCGCGGACATTTTTGACGATGTACCATGCCTCGTCGGACATGATCATCTTGATGAGAACGTAGCCCGGAAATACCTTGCGGTCGTACGTTTTTGGCCCGTTGTCGGTGATCTCGGTCACGGTTTCCATCGGGATGGAGACAATGTGGATCAGATCTTCGAGATGACGGGTCTCAATGGTTTTCTCGATGGTAGCCTTGACGGTGTTTTCGTAGCCGGAATAGGTATGCACAACATACCATTTTGCTGCTTCCGCCATGGTTTAGCCTCTGACCAGGGTAATGATACCGTTGACGACGACGCCGCCCACAGCATCGAAGACCCAGATGCAAATGCCGACGATCAGTGTGCACACCAGAACGATAACGGTGTTGTTGACCATCTGGCTCTTTGTCGGCCATACGACTTTCTTCAGCTCGCTCTTCATTTCACGGAACCAGCGGCTGAGACGCTTGCCAGTGCGGGCAAAGAAGTTTTCCTTTTTCGCTTCTGCCATGATGTTCACCCTTTCTGCTTGTCCGATGTGTTACTTCGTCTCACTGTGCACGGTCTGCTTCTTGCAGAATCTGCAATACTTTTTCAGTTCGATACGGTCGGGGTCGTTTTTCTTGTTCTTCATGGTGTTGTAGTTTCTCTGCTTGCATTCGTTGCATCTGAGCGTGATCTTAACTCGCATGTTCGGCACCTCCTTAATACTTGCCTCCCTGCAAAACTGCGGCTATTGAAAATTTAGATGACGCCGAAACTACATGGCGTCCCGCAGCTTGAAAAATGGGCGCAAAAAAAGAAAACCCTTTTTTCACAGGTGAAGTCATATTATCATAAAAACCTTTGTAGGTCAACAATTTTTTGCGAAAAACGCGGGAAATTTTTTGCACGAATTGCAAGACGAAAAAAAATCTGCTATAGTGTAGAAAATAAGCATAAAAGCAAGGAGAAAACATATAAACATATGAAGATCATGGCAATCGACTACGGCGATGCGCGGACCGGCGTAGCTATTTCAGACGCGCTTGGCTGGATGACCGGCCAGACGGCGGTGATCCACTCGTGGAAGCCGGAAAAGACGGCGGAAGAAGTGGTGCGGATGTTCCGGGAAAGCGGCGCGGAGCGCCTCGTGATGGGCTTCCCGCGCAATATGGACGGCACGGAGGGTCCGCGCGCCGCGCTCTACCGCGATTTCGCCGCGCTTCTGGAGCAGAAGGCCGGGATAAAGCCCATTCTGTGGGACGAGCGCCGCACGACCATCGAGGCGCACCAGATCCTGAACGAAAGCAATTATCACGGCAAAAAACGAAAGAACACGATCGACGCCGTGGCGGCCAGCCTGATTTTAGAGGGCTATCTGGCCTATCTTCGCAATCACAAGGAGTAAGACACATGTTTACAGGCTATACCGACCAGACAGTCGATGTATTCTGGGGCATCCGGTTCAACAATGACCGGGCGTGGTTTGCAGAGCACAAGCAGGAATTTCAGGATGCGGTCATGACACCGACAAAAGCGCTGGCAGGAGAACTCTACGACTGGTTTCAGAAACAGTATCCAGATTTGCACCTAAATGTGCACATTTCGCGTATTTACCGCGATGCGCGGCGGCTGTTCGGACGCGGGCCACTCAACGATCATATCTGGTTTTCGTTCCAGAACGCGATTGAAAACCGCGGTGAAGCGCCGTGCTTCTGGTTTCAGGTCGGCGCGGATGGCTATGGCTGCGGTGTGGGCTGGTGGATGCCGTCAGCGTCCGGCGTGCAGCTGCGGAGACTTCTTGACAACGACCCAAAGCGTGCGGAAAAGCTGCTGCGGCAGTTGGACGCGCAACAGATATTTGCGCTTTCCGGCCCCAGTTACGCAAGGCTAAAAGGTCACGCCGGAGAACCGGTTGGAAGGCTTTATAATATGCGCTCGTTTTCCATTGAAAGCATGCATCCGTTCGACGCGCGCAGCAGCAGTCCGGAATTAACGGAGTGGCTCAAGGAGGGTTTCCGGTTCCTGCTTCCATTCTACCAGCTTTTTGAACAGGCGTATGGCATGGCTGATTAAAAGACAGCCGGAGCAGAAAAATCTGCTCCGGCTTTTAATTTTTATGTCTGCCTCCACTTGCGGCAGCGACGGGCCTTTTTGCGTCGCTTTATAATGCCGGATATCAGGAAAAACAGGATCACTGCCGCGATTGCAGTGATTGTCAGGACAAGGTACAGCGTCGTGTTCGACGTTGAGGTTTTGACGGAAAGCCACAGGTCATTCATGGTTTGCGTGGCCCCCACGCCGAGTTCAGCAAACGATTCACTGCGCGCAAGCGTTTCATCATCCGGATAGGAGACGGGGCTGGACGTCACGTCCTCATCCAGATAGTCTTTTGCAGCAGTCTCCGGGGTGGAGTAGCCGATGTAATCCAGATTGGCGGCAGAGATATCCGGGCGGCAGAGGAAGTTGATGAACGCCTCCGCGCCGGCCTTGTTCTGGCAGCCCTTCGGGATGCACATGGCATCGATGAAGATGTTGAAGCCCTCCTTCGGGTGGCTGAAACCAAGATCTGGGTTTTCTTCTACCATAGTCAGATAGTCACCTGCGTAATAGGGAGCTGCCCAAGCCTCGCCGCGCTCCATGCGGTCAAAGATTTGGTCCATAACATAACCCTGAAGGACAGGGGACTGTGTAGCCAGCAGATCAGCACAGTTTTTGAGTTCCTGCTCGTCTTCTGTGTTGAAGCTGTAGCCCAGCATGGATTCTGCAATGGCGAACGCATCGCGCGGGTTATCAAACATCAGAAGTTTGCCCTGATACTTGGAGTTCCACAGGCAGGACCAGCTTTCCGCATCCTCGTCCGAAACATAATTCTTATTATAGATCAAGCCAACCGTGCCCCAGGTATAAGGGACGGAGTAGGTGTTTTCTGGGTCATATGCCTGATTGCGGAAGGCTTCGTCAATATATTCGTAATTCGGAATATTGGCAAAGTCCAGCGGCTCGAGCATGTCCTCGGAAATGAGCTTGGCGATCATGTAATCGGACGGAATGATGACGTCAAATGTCGTGCCGCCAGTCTTGAGCTTGGTGTACATGGACTCGTTGGAGTCGAACGTCAGATAATTGACCTTGATGCCCGTCTCTTCCTCAAACGCTTTGATCACGTCAAGGCTGTCGTCCGTGCCGTCGGAAATGTACTGGCCCCAGTTGTAGACCGTGATCTCATTGGCGGCGGCATGCACGGGCAGGGGAACGGCACAGAGCATCAGAACGAGCGCCAGCAGAACGGAAAAAACACGTTTTTTCATACGCGGGCCCTCCTAGGCTGCTGCCGGTTCTTTTCGGACTTGGCCTGCAGCAGGTTCATGACGACCATCAGAACAAGGATCACGATGAACATCAGCGTGAACAGCGCGTAGATCTTCGGCTGGATGGGCTTTTTCGTATAGTTGTAGATCTCGACCGGGAGCGTAATAAAGCTGGAGCCGGTGACAAAATACGAAATGACGAAATCGTCCAGACTCATCGTGAACGCCATGAGCGCGCCGGAGATGATGCCGGGCATGATCTCATGAATGACGACCTTGGTGAACGACTGGAACGGCGTGCAGCCGAGGTCGAGCGCGGCCTCGACCAGATCCTTGTCCATCTGCTGGAGCTTCGGCATGACGTTCAGAATGACATACGGAAGATTGAACGTGATGTGCGCAATGAGAAGCGTCCAGAATCCGAGCACGGAGTTGGTCTTCAGGATCGTCCCCGCGAACGCGAACAGCAGCGCCAGCGCGACACCGGTGACGATATCCGGGTTCGTCATGGGGATGTTCGTCATGGTCATGACGGCAGAGCGGAGCCGGCCCTTCATGCTGTGGATGCCGACGGCGGCCATCGTGCCGACGATGGTCGAAATGAGCGTTGCCAGCAGCGCGATGATCACGGAGTTGCGCAGCAGCGTCAGAAGCGTACCGTCGCGGAACAGATTGGCGTACTGCCGGAGCGTGAAGCCCTTGAAGCTCGCGATGTCCGTGCCGGTGTTGAACGAGGCTACGGCCAGAACGATCATCGGGATATACAGGAAGATGAACACCAGAACGGTAATGGTGCGGTTAAAGTGTTTCATACCTTGATGACCTCCTCTCCGTCGCCCTCGCCGAAGCGATTCATGATGGCAACACAGATAAAGATCAAAATCATCAGAACCAGACTCATGGCCGCGCCGAGGTTCGGGTTATATGCGGTCTTGAACTGGGACTCGATCACGTCGCCGATAAGTGTCGTACCGGTGGAACCCAGTTTCTGCGAAATGTAGAAAGTAGAGACAGCCGGGACGAATACCATCGTAAGACCAGACAGAATACCGGGGCCGGACAGTGGCAGGATGACCTTGGAAAATACCTGCGACGGGCGGCAGCCGAGGTCAAGCGCGGCCTCGATCAGCCGGTTGTCGATCTTCATGATGACCGTGTAGAGTGGCAGGATCATGTACGGCAGATAGTTATACACCATGCCGAGGATGACAGCGCCGTTCGTTCGGATGAGCGGCAGCGGGCCGATGCCGATGCGCTGCAGAAGCGTATTGATGATGCCGGTATCCTCCAGCATGCCGACCCAGGCCAGTGTGCGGAGCAGAAAGCTCATGCACATGGGAAGCATGATGAGCATTTCGAGGAACCGCTGCGTAAGGGGCCTGCACTGCGCGATGAAATACGCGACCGGATAGCCAATCAGCAGGCAGATGAGAGAAGCGAACAGGCTCAGCCAGATCGAGCGCAGGAAGATCGGCAGATAGGTGCCCATGCCGGAAAGATTGGCAAGGGTAAACTGACCGGTGATGGAATCGGTCAGCGCGTAATAGAAGACAATGCCCAGCGGGATGATGGTGAACAGGATCATCCAGATGATGTACGGGCAGGCGAGAAGCTTGTTGTTATTCTTCATCGTCTTCTTCCTCCGAGGCGTCGGCAATCTCATCATATTCCGCGCTGTAGGAGGAGTAGTCGCCGTAGAGGCCGGAGTACTCGCTCTTGTGCATGATATGGATATCCTCAGGATTGAGGCGAATGCCGATGTACGCGTCAACAGGGCAGTAATCCGTGGTCTGAATGAGCCACTTGAAGCCCTTGAAATCGACAATGGTGTCGTAGTGGACGCCCTTGAAGGTAACGGAGGTGACGGTGCCGCACAGATGGCCCTGCTCCGGCGGGACGATATCGACGTCTTCCGGACGGATGACGACGTCAACCGGCTCGTTGGGGGCAAAGCCCTTGTCCACGCACTGGAACTTGCGGCCGAAGAACTTGACGACGTAATCCTCCAGCATCACGCCGTCGAGAATATTGGACTCGCCGATGAAATCCGCGACAAACGCGTTCTTCGGTTCATTGTAGATATCCTCCGGCCGGCCAATCTGCTGAATCTTACCCTTGTTCATGACGACAATGGTGTCGGACATAGTCAGTGCTTCTTCCTGATCGTGTGTGACATATATAAATGTAATTCCCATTCGCTGCTGGATGTTCTTCAGTTCATTCTGCATGTCCTTGCGCAGGCGCAGATCAAGCGCGCCCAAAGGCTCGTCGAGCAGCAGCACCTGCGGACGGTTGACCAGCGCGCGAGCAATCGCCACACGCTGCTGCTGGCCGCCGGACAGGCTCGTCACTTTGCGGTTTTCAAAGCCCTTCAGGCTGACAATCTCCAACATCTCGGTTACGCGTTCGTCGATCTCATCCTCCTTGACCTTTGCAATACGCAGGCCGAAGGCGATATTGTCGTACACGTCCAGATGCGGAAACAGCGCGTAGCGTTGGAAGACTGTGTTGATCTTGCGCTGATAGGCGGGCAGATCGTTGATCCGCTTGCCGTTGAACAGCACATCGCCGGATGTAGGCGTCAAAAAGCCGCCGATAATCCGGAGCATGGTCGTCTTTCCGCAGCCGCTGGGCCCCAGCAATGTGAGGAATTCCTTGTTGTTGATGTACAGATTGATGTTGTCGAGAATCGTCTCTCCGTCCTCGAATGTCATAGTGAGATTCGTGAGGCGAATGAGCTCTTTGGACATGTATCCTCCCCCATTTCAAAAAAATTTGTATGCGTCGGATCTTGCTGAAGATGCCCGAAACATACTGGATTGAATATATCGGGCAGGGGGGCTTTTGTCAATATCAAAACGAAGAAATTTGCAAAAAAGTTGGAAGAACGTTTTGGAAGTTCTTCCAACTTTGGAGAAAATAAAAAAATTGATGAATTATGTAAAGTATTCCTGTACGAAATCGACAGATGCAACCTGAAACGTTTTGCCATCGAGATAGGACAAGATTCCGGCATCTGTTTTAAAACAGAACGTCAGCTTGTAAGAATACAACGCCTGAAATTTCCGATCATAGCGCTTGTCAAGCTTTCCATATTTGCCGTCGCCCAGCAGCGGCCATCCCGCGGCGGCCATCTGCGCGCGGATCTGATGGGTGCGGCCAGTCACAAGTTCGCACTCGACGAGACTCAGTCCATTTCTGCTTTGGAGGGTTTTATATAATGTAACGCAAGTCTTCGAGCCCTTCTGCGGAGTTTTCGTGATGTAGACGCGGTTTTCTTTCGCATCCTTGAACAGCTGCCCCTCAAGCCTTCCGGTGGCCGGGCGCGGTGTGCCGTGAACAATGCACAAATACCGCTTATCGATTTCACGATCTTTGATTTTCTGATTCAGAATGCGAAGCGCTTCTGCATTCTTTGCGGCGATGACAATGCCGCCGGTGTTACGGTCGATGCGATTGCAGAGCGCCGGGGTAAAGGCGTGCTCTTCTCTGGGCCGCCACTCTCGTTTGGCATAGAGATACGCCTGAATGTGATCGATCAGCGTTTTTCCGTATTCTGCACCGTCATGCGGATGAACAGCCTGTCCAGGCTTTTTGTCTACCAGAAGAATATTTTCGTCTTCATAGACGATGTGTAGTTTCGGCGCGGCGACGGTAAGATAGGCATTTTCTTCTTTTGGGGTATCAAAAAACTCGTCGTTGATGTATAATTGCAGTGTATCTCCGGTGATTAGCCGTGTATCGCGCTCTGCGCGCTTGCCATTCAATTTGATGCGTTTGAGCCGAATGTATTTCTGTGCCAGCGAGGCGGGAAGCAGGGGAATGGCTTTTGCAATCCAGCGGTCAAGCCGCTGCCCGGCATCGTTCTGTGTAATGGTGAATTCTTTCATGGTGATCTCCATACAAATTAAGCAAATAATCTACATTTCATTTTATCACGCAGTGTCCTTTCTGTAAAGAATCCAGTGTCAGCGAAAAAGAACGAAAAATTTGTGAAAAAGTATTTGACTTCCCTGCAATTATTCGATATAATATCCATCGCACGATTATGGATTGGAGGACGCTATGCTGCTGGATCTAAAGCCGATTCTTGTAACGCCCGGCGCAAGTCTTCCGTTTGAAACGCACGAAAATCTGTCCGACCTTGTTTTCGGCAGCTGCAAGCCTGCGTCTAAGCCAGTTCTGGCCTGTGGCAAGGTTCGCAATACGGCGGGCGTTCTCGAACTTACCGGCGAACTCACCACGACGCTGCACGGCGTGTGCGACCGCTGCGCCAGCGAGTTCACGCGTGCGGTACAGATCCCTATCCACGCTGTTCTGGTTTCAGAAGAAGAGTTGGAGCAGGCGGAGGACGAGTGGGTATTTGGTATCCACGACGGTTGCGCCGATCTGACCGACATCATTACGACTGCCTTTGTCCTCAACATGGACAGCCAGCTTCTGTGCAGGCCCGACTGCAAGGGTGTTTGCTTCCGCTGCGGTAAAAACCTCAATGAAGGGCCGTGCGGCTGCAGAAAAGAACCTGATTCCCGTTTTGCTGTTTTACAGCAGTTACTGGATAAATAAGTAGATAATGTGCCTTCGGGCATTTAGACCAAGGAGGTGTACCACATGGCAGTACCCAAGAGAAAAGTATCCCGCGCAAGAAGAGATAAGAGACGCAGTTCCCACTGGAAGCTGGCGATCCCCGGCGTCGTCGCTTGCCCGAAGTGCGGCGAGCCCCGCCTGCCTCACAGAGCCTGTAAGGCTTGCGGCTACTACAATGGCCGTGAAGTCATTTCTGTTGAAGCTAAGTGATTTCGCTGAAAGAGATGAGAGGGAGGCTGTCTGCCTTCCTCTTTTCTTATCCTGAAAGGAGGGCCTACCATGTCGAAGCCCATCGTAGCCATCGTCGGCCGGCCGAACGTCGGCAAGTCGATGCTTTTTAACAAACTGACCGGCAAGCGCATGGCAATCGTCGAGGATACCCCCGGCGTCACCCGCGACCGTATTTACGGCGAATGCGAGTGGAATGGCCGCGGGTTTGCGCTTGTCGATACCGGCGGCATCGAGCCCGGTACGAATAACGAAATGCTGAAGTTTATGCGCCGGCAGGCGGAGATCGCCATTGAGACGGCCACGGTCATCATCATGGTCGTCGATGTAACAGTCGGCTTGACCGCGGCGGATGCGGAAGTCGCGTCCATGCTCAAGCGGTCGAAAAAGCCGGTCGTGCTGGCCGTCAACAAGTGCGACCAGACCGGCCACGCGAACCCGGACGCGTATGAATTCTATGCGCTTGGCCTCGGCGACCCCATCGAGGTTTCCGCCGTCCACGGTCACGGCACGGGTGATCTGCTCGACGCGTGTGTCGAAAACTTCCCGCCAGACGATGGAGAGGCATATGACGAAGATGTTATCAAGGTCGCAATCATCGGCAAGCCGAACGTCGGCAAGTCGAGCCTGCTCAATAAGATTCTCGGCGAGGAGCGCGTGATCGTCTCTAATATTGCGGGTACGACGCGCGACGCCATCGACAGCTATTTTGAAAATGATTCCGGAAAATTCCTGTTTATCGATACTGCGGGTATGCGCCGCAAGTCAAAGGTTGATGACGCGGTCGAGAAATACTCCAATCTTCGCTCCATTGCTGCCATTGAGCGCGCGGACGTGTGCCTCATCCTGATCGACGCCAACGAGGGTGTGACTGAGCAGGATACCAAGGTCGCAGGACTGGCTCACGAGGCAGGGAAGGCCTGCATCATTGTTGTCAACAAGTGGGATACGGTCGAAAAGGACACGAACACCATGGACGAGAAGACAGCAGAGATTCGCCGTGACCTCAGCTATATGACCTATGCGCCGGTCGTGTTCATCTCGGCGCTGACTGGCCAGCGCGTTGATAAGCTGTTTGACATGATTGTCGCTGTTTCCAACCAGAACAGCATGCGCATCACAACTGGCATGCTCAATAATATTCTGGAAGACGCAACCGCGCGCGTTCAGCCGCCCACGGACAAGGGTCGCCGGCTGAAGATCTACTATATCACGCAGGTCGGCGTCAAGCCGCCGCATTTTGTCTTCTTCTGCAACGACAGCCGTCTTTTCCATTTTTCCTACCAGCGGTATCTCGAAAACCAGATCCGCGCGGTCTTTGGCTTGACCGGTACGCCCATCAAGATCACAATCCGGCAGAAGGGCGACAAGGAAGACATGTAATTTTAAAGCCCGGCAGAAGCATAGCACTGCCGGGCTTTTGCAGATCAAGAATTTAAGAAGGGAGTTGGAAACAATGGAACAGAACTATGCGCGATACGCAGTGGAAAAGGCAGTCCAGCTGCTTGCAATCGACAGCCCGACGGGCTTTACGGACAAAGCGGCTGAGTGGGTGCAGGAGGCGTTTACATCGCTCGGCTTTGCCGCGCAGAAAACAGAAAAAGGCGGTATTTTGATCGACCTCGGCGGCAAGGAATCCAGGGAGGGCGGGCTGCTTTTGCAGGCGCACATGGATACACTCGGCGCGATGGTCGCGGAGGTCAAGGCCAATGGCCACCTGCGCGTGACGAGTCTTGGAGGCATGCGTGCGGAAAACGGAGAAACAGAAAACGTGCGCGTCTATACGCGTTCTGGCAAGGTCTATGAAGGCACACTTCAACTCTGCAATGCTTCTGTCCATGTCAACGGTGAATATGCAAAAACAAACCGCACCTTTGACACGACCGAGATTCTGCTGGACGAGAACGTTTCTTCCGCAGAGGAAACTCGCGCGCTTGGCATTGAAACCGGCGATATCGTCTGCTTCGACCCGCGCACGCGTGTGACAGACTCTGGCTATATCAAAAGCCGATTTCTCGACGATAAGCTTTCTGTCGGTATTCTGCTCGGTTTTGCGAAATATCTACGCGATGAAAAGAAGACGCTGCTGCGCCGCACCTATGTCCATGTGACCGTCTATGAAGAGGTCGGCTTCGGCGGTTCGGCTTCTGTGCCGGAGGGTGTAACGGAGTCCATCAGCGTCGATATGGGCTGCGTAGGTGACGGTCTTGCCTGCACAGAGCGGCAGGTATCCATCTGCGCCAAGGACAGCCGTACCACATATGATTTCGCGTTCCGCAAAAAGCTGGTCAAGCTGGCGCAGAAGAATCAGATTCCCTATAAAGTGGATGTACATTACCGATATGGAAGCGATGCCAGTATGAGCGTTTTGCGCGGTGCGGATACCAATTTCGCGTGCATCGGTCCGGGAACGGATGCGACACATCACTATGAGCGTACCCATACGGATGCGGTGATGGCGACAGCACAGCTTTTGCTGGCGTATCTGTTACAGGAGGAGTGTTAAGATGAGTCTGCCGCAAGATCCGGTGATCCTGCTATCTTATATCAATACGCAGCTTCGGGATTTTTATCCGTCCCTGAAGGAGCTGGGAAAGTCTCTGGATGTTGATACCGCAGCCATCCGGGAGAAGCTGTCCGGGATCGGCTATGAGTACAGCGAGGAGAAAAATCAATTCGTATGATGACGGAGATCATTGCAAGAAGGCTTACGTCTTTGTATATTTGGCTGGACATTGCGTTCCTGGTTGTGTTCCTGATCCTGCTGCTCTGGTAGAAAAA
>ERZ780168.3475-NODE-3475-length-12220-cov-4.237156_pt1 | contig 12220 bp, 10 predicted proteins | sample MGYA00510981_ERZ780168 | MGnify/ENA primary metagenome ERZ780168 (study PRJEB29588, sample SAMEA2158769) | human gut metagenome | biome: human gut; feature: human-associated habitat; material: faeces | place: Denmark | collected 2008/2010 ...
ACTATAAGAGGGTGACTTTTATGGCATATTTTCTTAAAAAAACTAACAACAAAAATTGTATCTGGGGCTGGCCGTCGCGCTAGCGACTTGGTACAATATGATGATATGGCATTTAATTATATCATCGCTGATGCGAAGGGGAGATGGAAACAATGATGATCATGGATAGCAGCAAGCCGCTGTATCTGCAGGTGGAGGCAGATATTAAAAACCGTATCCTGTCGAAGCAGTACATGCCGGGAGATAAGCTTCCGACGGAGAACGAGCTAAGTGACCAGTATAATGTGAGTAAAATCACGATTCGAAAGGCGATACAGAATTTATCCGATGAGGGATATGTCAATAAGGTCCAGGGAAAGGGCACCTTCATCAATTTCAAGAAGGACAAGCTGTATCTGAATAAGACCAGCGGCTTCAAGGAAAGTCTGTCGAGCCTTGGACACGCGTCCAGACACGATATCATCCAGGCATCGTTCCTGAACGCGGATGAGGATATCGCAGAGAAGCTGATGATTCCGATGGGGACGAAGGTCGTCTACATCGAGCGTCTGGTCTGGCAGGATAACGAACCGATCGCGATCGATAAGATCTACATCGAGGATGCCCGCTTCCCGGACTTCATCACGACACTTTCGAAAGATCGCTCGTTCTACCAGGTGATGGATGAGTGCTATCATATCCGGCCGAATCATTCCGTCCTCGAAATCGACGGAAAGGCTGCGCAGAGCCACAGCGCAGATACTCTGAAGTGCAACGTCGGCGACCCGCTGTTTTCGATTCATAAAATCAGCTATGATCAGGATGGTAAGCCGATCCACTACTCGCTGACGACGGTCCGCTGTGATCGCGTCACCTATGTCGTTTCCACAAACGACTCCACGGTCATGGACGAGAAGATCAAGTCGAACTGAGCTTCGATCCACAACAGAAGGACGCTTCAGCCAGAACCAGCACAAACACAATCACAGATTTATCTCCATAAAGTTCAGAAGGGGCACCGACACATCTCGTGTGGTTGCCCCTTCGCTTCGTTTATTTATCGTTTATTTATCTTCTGTTTTTCGTGCTATGAACGGCGTTACGCCATCTCACAAATCTTACTGCGCACGCTGAGCACCATAGATGGTGCGACACTCAGCTCATCGATGCCCATCTCGACGAAACGCTCCGTCAGGGTCGTGTCAGCACCGAGCTCACCGCAGATGCCGGCCCACTTGCCCGCCTTATGCGCGCCATCGATGGTCATCTGAATCATCCGAAGAACCGCCTCATGATGTGGATTATAGAACTCGTCCAGCTTCTCATTCTGGCGATCGATCGCAAGTGTATACTGCGTGAGGTCGTTGGTGCCGATGCTGAAGAAATCGACGAGCTCTGCCAGCTCCTCACAGATCATCACTGCTGCCGGCGTCTCGATCATGATGCCCTGCTCCGGAATCGCATACGGGATTTGCTCCCGCTTGAGTTCTGCCGCCACCTCTGCGACGATCTCACGGATCCGAAGCACCTCATCTACGGAGATGATCATCGGATACATGATGGCGAGGTTTCCGTACTTCGCCGCACGAAGCAGTGCGCGGAGCTGTGTCTTAAACACATCCGGCTGTTTCAGACAGATACGGATCGCGCGATACCCCATCGCCGGGTTATCTTCCTTTCCGAGTCCGAGGTAATCGACGTTCTTATCCGCACCGATGTCGAGCGTTCGGATGATCACCTTCTTTCCGCCCATCGTCTGTAGCACCTGACGGTACGTGTTAAACTGCTCAGTCTCATCCGGCAGCGCGGTCTTTCCGAGATACAGGAACTCACTGCGGAACAGGCCGATGCCCTCCGCGTCATTTTCCTGTACATATGCGACATCTGAAACACTGCCGATGTTTGCATATACGTTTACCTTCCGGCCACTCTTCGTCACCGAAGGACGTCCCTTGTAGTTTGCAAGCAGCCGCTTCTGCTCTGCCGCCCTCGCCTGCATCTCGTGTGCAGCAGCGATGGTTGCCTCATCCGGATCCACGCAGAACACGGCATCCTTGCCATCGACGATGCCCATCGTACCGGAATGGAGACTGTCGAGCTCCACCGGCACACCGATCAGCGCCGGGATGTTCATCATACGCGCGAGGATCGCGGTATGGGAGTTCGTCGAGCCATGGACGGTGACGAACGCAAGGATCTTACGCTTATCCATCTGCACCGTTTCACTCGGTGTCAGGTCATCCGCCACGATGATGGACGGTTCCATATGCGCCCAGTCGAGCTCCTCCTCACCACTCAGATTCCGGATCAGACGATTCGAGATATCCTTCACATCCGCGGAACGTGCCTGCATGTACTCATCATCCATATTCGCGAAGATCTCGGCGAAGTTATCTCCGGTGACCGCCACCGCGTACTCAGCATTGAGCTCCTCCGTCTCGATCATCGAGTGGATCGCATCTTGGTAGTCCTCATCCTCGAGCATCATCTGATGCACCTCGAAGATCTGCGCGTTCACCTCGCCAACCTCCTGAAGCGCCTTCTCATAAAGCGCGCCGAGCTGGGCCTGCGCCTGTTTCTTCGCATCCTCGAGACGCTGGAGCTCTGCCGCTACATCCTCGACATGCTGACGCTTTACGATGCCATCACTCTTCTTCAGAACATTGATCGGACCGATCGCCGTTCCCTTATAAACGGACTTTCCGATGTATTTTTCCATTTCCTGTCCCCTCAGATTCTATATCGATCGATGAATTACAGATTTTCCTGGAAGAACTTCTCGAGTGCCTCGAACGCAGCATCCTCATCCGGACCCTCGACCTGCACGGTCACCTCATCGCCCTGCTTGACGCCCATGCTCATGATGGCGATCAGCTTGCCGGCAGCTGCGGTCTTTCCCTTCGCCGCGAGCGTCGTAGCGCTCTGGAACTTCTTCGCTTCCTTCACCAGCAGTCCGGCTGGTCTCGCATGCAGTCCGAGTTCTTCCTTGATCACATATGTAAATTCTTTCATCTTTATCTATCCTTTCTTTTCACTGCGTGAGCTCATACGTAAGTCCCCTCTGCAAATAAGCGGGATTCCTGCATACGTCACCATGTCATCTAAGTCATCATGTAAATAAGTTCTCATTATAAACAAAACTTCCCGCACGGTATAGTACTTTCCGGATCTCGAATTCACTATGCATGCAGGAAGTCTGGATATTTTTTCAGGGGTATGCCACAGTGCCCTGTGGTATTTTAAAGAAGTGTATCGCTCTGTTTAGAGAATGCCCAGTGCACCCATGACCATGCCGAAGAGGACGATGCCGATCAGCAGGACGTTGGTATTGACCTTCTTCTGAACGAGATTGTAGATGCCCAGCGTAAATACGAACGGAAGCATCTTCGGGATGATGGAATCCAGCATATCCTGGATGACCAGATTCGTACCACCGGTGGAGAAGGTAAGCGGCGTGGTGACGGACACCATGCTGGCTACCATACCGCCGACGACGGCGAGACCGACGATGGATGCGAAGTGCATTACGCGATCCATAAGTCCTTCCTGGTACAGCTTCGCGAGGTATTTATTACCTGACCTGTAGCCGAAGAAGGTTGCATTGTAGGCAAACAGCAATGACGGAATCGCGAACAGCAGTACTGCGAGAATCGGTCCCAGGATGCTGCCCTGCTGTGCGAACGAAAGGCCGATACCGAAGGTGATGATTCGGATGGTTCCCTGGAAGAAGCTGTCACCGATGCCGGCGAACGGCCCCATCAGACTGGTCTTGATCATGGAGATCGACTCGGTCTGGAACTCACCCTCTTCTGAATTTGCGTTCTGCTCCTCCATGGAAGCGGCGAGGCCCATGATAAACGGTGTCAGCTGCGGTGTGCAGTTAAAGAACTCCATATGCCGCTGATACGCTTCCTTTTTTCTCTCCTCATCATCTGCATACAGCTTGTCAAGCACCGGTGCCATGCCATACATGAAGCCCATGTGCATCTGACGCTCATAGTTCCATGAGCACATAATCGCGAGGGAATGCAGGAAGACCTTACGTAAGTCTTTATCGCTTACCTTCTTTAATGCTTTCTGATTTTCCATTATGCATTTGCCCCCTTTCCATACAGAACCTTATCCAGGATGAATGCCAGGATCGCGGCGAACATGGTCACACCGATCAGGCTGAGACCGGAATATGCGACGATCAGGAAGCCGAGAAGGAAGTACGGGAACATCTTCTTCGACAGCATTGAACTCAGCAGCATCGCAAATCCGAGGGCCGATAAGAGGTTACCAGCGACTGTGAGGCCGTTCGTGATGACCTGCGGAATCGCAGCTACCAGGTTCGTAACTAGATCCGTACCGAAGTAAACGGTCAGGAAGATCGGGATGAAGTAAACCAGCGCGTTGAAGCCGAAGGACCACCAGAGGTGGATATGAATCGCCTTCTTGAACTGTCCGTTCTCGATGGCCTTATCCGCTACATGAGAGAACTGCGCGATCACCATACGCATGATGACACTCAGGAACTCGCCAATGACGGCGACCGGAACGGCGATGGTCAGTGCCGCTTCCGTGGAGGCACCGGAAAGAATCGCAAACGCAGTGGCGATGATACTTCCGAACTGCATGTTTGGTGGTCCGGCTGCTCCGATCGCTACAAATCCCATGGAAATAAGTTCCAGGGATGCACCTAAAATTACACCCTGTCTGACATCGCCTAATACGAGGCCTGCCAGTGTACTCAGGATCAGTGGTCTGCCGATGTTCTGACGTCCGATCAATCTGGAGTCGATGACACCGACGATACCAACTAAACCGAGTAAGATCGCTTTAATCAGCATACGACATCTCCTTTTTTAATTCTCAAATGATGCATGCTCGATCGGGGAGGATGGCACCATCTGAATATAGATCTTCTTTCCCATCGAAATCAGTTCCTGGGTGGCCTTCAGCTCTGCTTCATTTAAGTACACGGCCTTACCGTACTCCTTCGAACCGGCCTTCTTCGCCACACCGCCATAATTGATTTCGGTCACCTCTGGAAGCTCCTTCGCAAGCTGAAGTGCTTCTGCCGGTCCCTTTACGATGATCATGATATTCTTGCTGGCATTCTCATCCACCAGCTTCCGAAGCTGTGAAAACGGAATGATACTAAGCTCACAGTCCACCGGCTTCGCGATGCTGAGCGCCATCATGCTGATCGGATCATTCGGAACCTTATCATCGGCGACGATGATATAGTTGGTGCCTACCTGCTTGGTCCAGGAAAAAATCACCTGGCCATGTAAAAGACGATGATCTACACGAACTAACTTAATCATACATTTCCTCCATTTAAAAAGTTGTTGTACAGTACGATGCTCTGGGCTGCACTCTTACAGGTATCATCGAGGTCCAGCTCCTCCCATGTCGTACCGCTCTTCTTCATTGCCATGATTTCCAGTACCAGCGGGAGATTTACACCCGCGATCAGTTTTCTCGACGAGCTCATGAATGGTAAGGCGGTATTCGCCGGCGATCCTCCCGGAAGGTCCAGAAGGACGACCAGATTCCGATCCTTATATCTCTCCTCGATCGTCGCACGGATTGCTTCTGAAAAGTCATCCAGTGACTCTCCGTTTTCGAACGACAGCGTCCCGAAATCATCCTCGTCGATATCCAGGATCAGCTTCAATGCATCTGCATATCCCTTGCACAATCCTGCATGTGTAATCATCAGCACATCAAATGCATCTTTCATGTTTCGTACCATCCTTACTTAATTCTTCTATGATTGGAACAGCCTCTGATAAAGAGGCGATAATCTTTATGGCCTGTCGCTTCTGGACTTCCGTCGGCGGCATCAGATCCGGCACCATGATGACCGGGATCCTGGCATTCCAGGCTGCCTGGACGCCCACCTTCGAGTCTTCGAAAACCAGTGCATCCTCCGGTGCTGTATTCATCTTCGCAAGCACCTTCAGGTACGCTTCCGGCGAAGGCTTCCGCTCGACGACCTCATCACCACAGCAGATATAGTCAAAGTACTGTATGAGCTGTAAGCGAGTCAGGCGCTCCTCCGTCAGTGATCGACTGGTGGCGGTCGCTACCGCACACGGAAGTCCGGCCTTTTTGATGCAGTTCAGGAGTTCCACGGCACCCGGTTTTGCGGTGAGCTCACGCTCCAGACGCTCTACTCCATGCTGACGGGCGACTTTCATGAATTCCTCTGTGGAGCAGCGTCCACGGAACAACTCTTCCATGTAATCATACACCGGCTGTCCACTGCGACCAACCACATTCAGAAAGTCCTCTCTCTTCCAGTCGTCGATCCCGAAGTCTCTTGCCGTATCATACCATACATCCTGCCATACCCTCTCTGTATCGAGCAGCAGTCCATCTACATCAAAAATAACCAGTTTAAGCGACATATATTTTCCTCTTCCTACTGTATCTTAGTACTGCATCTGCCACATATAACGACGAACATCGAGTGAGTGACCACGCTCGAAGGCGATCGCCTCTACGAAGTGACGGATCACCACGCCGGTAAGGATGGCTGCAACATATGGCTTCGCCTCATCAGCTACCGTAGAAAGATCGAGATCCTTCTGATCGAGTACGAGCAGATCCTCTGTAAACTTCTTTGCGAAGTTCTCTACACGCTCATCGAGGTGTCTGGTGTGACCGATGGACTTTACAAGCATGAATGGAACATCATAATCGGTTACCTCGAACGGGCCATGGAAGTACTCACCGGAGTGGATGCATCCGGAGTTGATCCACTGCATCTCCATGAACCAGCACATCGCGGTGGAGTAAACCTCACCATAGTTGATGCCGCTGCCGATGGTGTAGATGGTCTTCTCACGCTTGTTGCGCTTCGCCCATGCCTTCGCCTGTGCATCGTACTGTGCCTTCGCCTGTGCAGAAAGATCGGTCAGCTTCTCGAGCTCCTTCAGGCATACATCCCACTTCGCATCTGGAGCGAGTACGGAAAGAAGGCTGAAAAGTAAGCCGTAAAGGATACCCTTATTCTTATCAGAATCGCTTACTTCCTTACCCCAGTCATAGTGAACAGGATACTCTGCTGCCTCCCAGAGTGGAGAACCCTCGAGGTTGGATAAGCAGATCGTAAGGGCGCCCTTGGAACGTGCAAGCTTCGTTGCCTCTACGGTCTCCGGTGTGTTTCCGGAATGTGAGCAGGAAATCACGACGGAGTTCTCATTGAGACGCTTCGGCGTATCATATACGAACTCGTTCGCGGTGTATACGTGGGAAGGGATCGAACTCTCCTTATCGAACATATACTGTCCAGCCATAAGCACTGCCTGGGATCCGCCACAAGCGACGAAATAAACCTCATTGACCTCCTTTCTGGCTTTCACTGCCTCAACTGCGGCCTTAATCTGTGATGCATGTAAGTCTCTCATAATTCCTCCTTAAAAATGATAATTGATTATATATCATTATATGATTTTATAAGTCTTATTATATACATGTAGCACAAATTTGCAAGTACTTTTTTCTTTTTTGTCGGGAGTTTTACACTTCTTTTTTTAGTGTTTTAATACAAATCCTTTATTTAAGCCATTTACGGCTTATTTTTTTGTCAAATTTTATGATTTTTATAGTGCCCGTCTTTAGGATTTAGCACTTTATTTTTTGAGAGTTAATGAAATATATTTTATCCTCAAGTCAGCATATTTGCTGGCTTTTTTCTTTGTTTTAAAAACTTGACAAATTTTCTTTTTTATACTTGCTTTTATGGTGCTATGGTGCTATACTATAAGAGGGTGACTTTTATGGCATATTTTCTTAAAAAAACTAACAACAAAAAAGGTACTTATCTTCAGATTTATTCAAGCTTTTACGATCCTGAACGCAGGCATACTGCCCACAAGGCTTATAAACCTATTGGTTATGTTCATGAGCTTCAGGCAAAGGGCATTGACGATCCTATCTCCTTCTACAAAGAAGAAGTTATCAGACTGAACCAGGAAGCAAATGCTGCAAAAGCCGCAAAAAAAGCGAAGCAGATTTCAGATGATTCGCCGGAAAAACTCATTGGCTATTTCCCGATGAAAAACATTAACGACAAGCTTTCTGTCAAAAAGTATATTGATCTCATGCAGACCGCTACTGACTTCCGCTTTAATGTTTTTGACATGATCTCTGCCCTTGTTTACGCAAGGCTTGTCCAGCCATGTTCAAAATCAAAGACTTATGACGAAGTGATTCCAAAGCTTTTTGAATCCTACGATTTTTCTTTAAACCAGCTCTATGACGGGCTGGAGTATATCGGTTGCGAATACGAAAAGATCATTGAAATCTACAATCATCAGATCCAACAGATGTATCAGTTTGATACCTCTCATACTTACTTTGACTGCACTAACTTTTACTTTGAGATCGACAGGGAAGATGATTTCCGGAAAAAAGGACCTTCCAAGGAAAACAGAAAAGAACCGATTGTTGGTCTGGGACTCCTGCTTGATGCAAATCAGATTCCCATCGGCATGAAGCTGTTTCCGGGCAATCAGAGTGAAAAGCCGGTGATCAGAAATATCATTGATGATTTGAAAAAGAGAAACTCTGTGTCCGGCAGAACCATACAGATCGCCGACAAAGGGTTGAATTGTGCTGAAAATATCTTCCATGCGCTCAAAAATGGGGATGGATATATTTTCTCTAAGTCCGTAAAGATGCTTCCGGAAACGGAAAAGACCTGGGTACTGCTCCCTAATAATTACAGGGATGTAAAAAATGCTGCCGGGGAGACTTTGTATCGCATTAAGGAATGTGTAGATGAATTTGAATATAAATTTACCGAGTCTGAAACAGGCTCTTTAAAAAAGTTCCGGATCACAGAAAAAAGGATTGTTACTTTCAATCCAAAACTTGCCAAAAAACAGATCTACGAAATTAATAAAGAAGTTGAAAAAGCAAGGCTTCTGAAAGCTTCGCAGGCTAAAAAATCCGAGTATGGTGATTCTGCAAAATATGTCATTTTTACTGCTGCAGATAAAAAGGGCAACGACACAGATGGTAAAGTAAAAGTCACCATGAATGAGGAACTCATTCAAAAATCCCTGGAGCTTGCCGGATACAACATGCTGGTCACTTCCGAGATTTCCATGAAAGATAAGGATGTCTACAATGCATACCACAATCTCTGGAGAATAGAAGAATCCTTCCGGATCATGAAGTCACAGCTGGATGCCAGACCGGTATACTTGCAAAAACAGGATACCATTGTTGGACATTTTTTAATCTGCTATCTGGCCGTATTACTGACAAGATTACTGCAGTTCAAGATATTAAAAAATGGTTATAGTTCCGAAGAGCTGTTTGAATTCGTACGTGACTTCAGAGTTGCCAAAATATCAGACAGAAAATATATAAATCTATCGCATGGTACATCATTTATCAGGGAATTGTCAGAGCTGTGCAGCTTACCACTGACATCGTATTTTTTGAACGAAGGAGACATCAAAAAAATGCTAAGCCACAGGTTTTAATCCTTGGCTTAGCACCATGTTTTATACTTCAACTCCGAAAGTCAGGTAACATATACCCTTTATTCTTACAAGCAATGAGATTTCATTTTACTATTCGTTCTGGTTATGGATAATATTCCTGATCAACGTTTGCAGGCGCATTTTTTCGCCTTATAAACAATGCCCCTGCTCTTCCATTACTTTAATCACTTGGTCAACGTATTTTTCACAGGTCTCAAGATCAGATGCCTCTACCATAACACGGACAACCGGTTCTGTACCAGACTGACGAAGAAGGATACGTCCATTGCTTCCTAAGCTTTCTGTTACTTTGGCAACCTCTGCCTGGACTTTTTCATCATCCTGGGCTGCTTTTTTGTCTTTTACCTTTACGTTCTTAAGAACCTGCGGATAAACTTCATATTCAGATGCCAGTTTTGCAAGAGTCTGCTTCTTCTCCAGGATCACTTCCATTACTTTCAGGGAAGTAAGGATGCCGTCTCCGGTCGTTGCATGTTTACTGAAAATGATATGGCCGGACTGTTCGCCGCCTAAGCAGTTGCCGGTAGCAGCCATATTTTCATAAACATATTTATCGCCTACAGCTGTCTTTTCATAGGAAATGCCTTCCCGGTCAAATGCCTTGTAAAGACCGAAGTTTGACATAATGGTAGTAACAACTGTGTTGTGGAACAGGCTTCCCTGCTCCTTCATGTACTTGCCGCAGACATACATAATGCCGTCTCCGTCTACTACATTTCCCTTTTCATCTACAGCGATGCAGCGGTCAGCATCTCCGTCGTAAGCAAAGCCTACATCACAGCCTTCTTCTACTACAAATTTCTGTAAATGTTCAATGTGGGTGGAACCGCAGTCTGTGTTGATGTTTAAGCCATTTGGCTCATTGCTGATCACATGTGTCTCAGCGCCAAGGGCATCAAATACATTTTTAGCAATCGCAGAAGCACTTCCGTTTGCACAGTCTAAAGCCACTTTCATGTTCTTGAAAGAACGGGTGGCAATAGAGATCAGATAGCCGATGTAACGGTTTCTGCCTGCTGCAAAGTCTACCGTGCGTCCGATCTTGTCTTTCTTAGCTAACGGGATCTCGCCCATTTCGCCGTCTAAGTATTTCTCGATCTCTACGATCACAGATTCTTCCAGCTTTTCGCCCTTTTCGTTGATAACCTTGATACCGTTATCATAGTACGGGTTGTGGCTGGCAGAGATCATGATACCGCAGTTAAAGCCCTCTGTACGTACTACATAAGAAACGCTTGGTGTGGTAGTTACGTGAAGCAGAAATACATCAGCGCCGGATGCGGTCAGACCTGCTACTAAAGAATACTCAAACATGTAGCTGCTGCGTCTGGTATCTTTTCCGATAACGATACGGCATCTTTCATCTGGCTTTTTCTGTCCGTAGTACCAGCCTAAGAAACGACCTACTTTAAAGGCATGTTCAACGGTTAAGTTTACATTTGCTTCCCCGCGAAAGCCGTCTGTTCCAAAATATTTTCCCATTTTTTACAGTCCTTCCTGTCCTTTTAATTCCTTTAAATAACGTCCATGCCCGAGTCAGCTGTACCCACTTCAACATCTGATAAACAATCACACTGATAATGATTATCTCCAAAATATCGGTAAATCCAATAGATGGCAGAGACAGCCAATATAAATACTTTTCTATTACTTTGTGAAATTGTCCTATACTTATTAACTGCATAATCTGTTATCCAGCCCTTTCACTCTTTCTCTGCTTCCTCCCTATTCCCATCAAACAGGTCGGTTTCTTCTGTTATATCATCGAATAAGATGTCATCCTCATTCTCGCCGGATTTAATATCTGTCACATTCCTATCCTTTTGTGTAACTTTAATCTTAGGAACTGCCTTTACATAATAATAGTATTCGTCATCTTCATACTGTACATACTCTGTTCTTCTGAAATCAACTGCAAAGAACATAACATTACAGATATAACCTGCAAGTGCACCTAATATAACTCCGATTACAATAAGAACTATATTAAATTCAGTCTTAAATACAATCTCGCATACAACAAGAATTATGAATTGTAATACACTTCCTATTCCTATAGCGTAACCCCATGCATAGTCAATCTTAAGTCTTCTTATTATGTATACAACAATTACTGTAACTGCAAGTGCTGCAATTAACACTATCATCTGCTTGTCCTTAACAAGACTTTCTATTAAATAAGAAACCTGTAACATACTCTCTGTTAAAGATTTGTTAGTAACTGCTGCTTCGTAAGCACTGGCTGTATTAATTATATAATAAATTATTACACCAAAGCTTACAGGTATTGCCGCAAGAAATGATGAGCATAAACCTACAGCAACCGGTATAACATAAGGTATCTTAAAACCACACATAATTACTGTTAATATTAGCAGATATCCAAGCTTTGGTGTAAATCTGAAATATAACAGATACATAAGAAGCACTACGCACAATGCAATAAGTGCAAATTCTACTGATATTGCATACAAGTGTGCAATCATAAATATCGAAAGCATTACTATTGTAAAGCCATTAGGCAGAAATGCACATATAACCGATACTAATACTGCTATTATAGGACTATTAAGCTTATCCATATAGCCGATAGAGGCATTAAGCATAAGAAATGAAACCAATGCTGCTATAAACTTAGCCACCGGTACAATATATATATCATATTTGTTGTAAAATCTTTTAAAATTCTCTTTGAGTTCTAATAAAACCGCCATTATATCCTCCATATT
>ERZ780168.3476-NODE-3476-length-12214-cov-3.985278_pt1 | contig 12214 bp, 8 predicted proteins | sample MGYA00510981_ERZ780168 | MGnify/ENA primary metagenome ERZ780168 (study PRJEB29588, sample SAMEA2158769) | human gut metagenome | biome: human gut; feature: human-associated habitat; material: faeces | place: Denmark | collected 2008/2010 ...
ATGACAAGTTTACCTGCAATCAATATCTGAAGGCTTTTGGAGTGCGCATTGCCGAATCATTGTTGTTGCGCCAAGGACAATCGGTTTCTGACGAGGAAGTAGTGGAAAAGATTGGCCTGCCTTGTTTTATCAAGCCTAGTCTGGGAGGTTCGAGTTTCGGAGTTACGAAAGTGAAGACAAAAGAACAAATACAACCGGCCATTGTTAAAGCTTTCGGAGAAGCGGAAGAGGTGATTGTTGAAGCGTTTATGGACGGAACGGAACTGACTTGCGGCTGTTATAAGACAAAAGAGAAGTCGGTCATCTTTCCACCTACGGAAGTAGTGACGCACAATGAGTTCTTTGATTATGATGCTAAATATAATGGACAGGTAGATGAAATCACTCCTGCGCGTATCTCGGATGAATTGACCAAACGCGTACAGATGCTGACTTCAGCTATCTATGATATATTAGGTTGTTCCGGCATTATCCGTGTAGATTACATTATAACTGCCGGTGAAAAACTGAATCTTCTCGAAGTAAATACTACTCCGGGAATGACTACTACCAGTTTTATTCCCCAGCAAGTGCGTGCAGCCGGACTGGATATAAAGGATGTGATGACTGATATTATTGAAAACAAATTTTAATCACATGATGGATCTGACAGAGTTTAATGAAATTCGTCCTTACAATGATGAGGAACTTCCTCAAATCTTTGAGGAACTGATTGCCGATCCGGCTTTTCAGAAAGCTGCTACCGGTGCTATACCGAACGTTCCATTTGAACTTCTGGCGCAAAAAATGCGTGCCTGTAAGACTAAGCTTGATTTTCAGGAGGCATTTTGCTATGGTATTTTGTGGAAGATAGCGGCAGATCATACCGCCGGGCTGACACTGGATCATACCGCCATACCGGATAAAAGTAAAGCTTATACGTATATATCGAATCATAGAGACATTATTCTCGATTCGGGCTTTCTCTCTATTTTGTTGATTGACCAGGGAATGGATACGGTAGAAATTGCGATTGGCGACAATTTGCTTATTTATCCCTGGATTAAGAAACTGGTGCGTGTCAATAAATCATTTATTGTACAGCGGGCGTTGACCATGCGGCAAATGTTGGAATCTTCAGCGCGTATGTCCCGTTATATGCATTACACCATTTCAGAGAAGAATCAGTCTATTTGGATTGCGCAGCGTGAAGGACGTGCAAAAGATTCGAATGACCGTACACAAGACAGTGTATTGAAAATGTTGGCAATGGGAGGTGAAGGCGATTTGATAGACCGCCTGATGGAAATGAATATTGCTCCGCTTGCTATTTCATACGAATATGATCCGTGTGATTTTCTGAAAGCGCAAGAGTTTCAGCTGAAGAGAGACATCGAAGGATATAAAAAGACGACACAGGACGATTTGATTAATATGCAGACAGGTCTTTTCGGATATAAAGGCAGGGTACATTTTCAGGTTGCTCCTTGTTTGAATGATGACTTGCAAAGCTTGGACCGTTCGTTGCCGAAACCGGATTTGTTTGCCCGAATTTCTGCTTGTCTTGATCGCCGCATCCATCGTAATTACCGGATATATCCGGGAAATTATGTGGCGTATGATTGGCTGAATGGCACAACGGAATTCGTGTCCAATTACACGGAAGAAGAGAAACAGCAGTTTATGAACTATATTGAACAACAATTGGCAAAGATCAAGATTCCGAATAAGGATGAAGACTTTTTGCGTGAGAAGTTGTTATTAATGTATTCCAATCCGTTAGTTAATTATTTAGCAGCTTGCCGATGAAAAGAAGAAAATTACATGTTGTTTGGTTGTGGGGATTGCTTTTCCTGATGACTGCCTGTGGAGATGATGACTATTATTATCCTTCGGTGAAACTGGAATTTGTGACTGTAGAGGCCGGAGAAGACGGTCGTATACAAACGCTTATTCCTGATAAGGGAGAAGTCTTGACTGTTTCGGAAGACCGTACGGGTTCTACTATCTCTCCAAACACTTCCAGACGTGTGATGAGTAACTATGAGGTGCTTTCCGGTGAGAACACTGCTACTATATATTCTTTGCAATCGCTCATAACGCCGGTACCTAAACCGGAAGATGATCCGGTTTACAAGGACGGTATAAAGCTGGATCCGGTAGAGATGGTCAGTATCTGGCTCGGAAGGGATTATCTGAATATGATTTTGAATCTCAAGGTCAGTACGGGCAAGGGACATACTTTCGGCATAGTGGAAGATGTGTCCGAACTTAAAACAAATGGCATTGTGAATATGTTATTATATCATGATGCGAACAGTGATGGAGAATACTATAATCGGCGTGCTTACATTTCTGTTCCTTTGGCGCAATATATAGATGAAGAGAATCCGGGTCGGACGATAAAGATTAAATTTAAATATTATACGTACGATAAGGATGGCTCTCCGATAGAATCTGATAAGTACTGTGATCCTGGGTTTGACTATACTCCGGGACAGAATTGAATAATGGAGTGTATATGTTTAAATTGAATCAATTAATCGTGGGAATATTTTTATTTCTCTCTTCCCTTTTCTCTTGTCAGCAGAAAGGGGATTTTCAATCAATGAATGTAGAGGAGTTTGATTCTCTTATTCAGAATGAGGATATACAACGTCTGGATGTTCGTACACTTGCGGAATATTCGGAGGGGCATATCACGAAGACGATCAACATCAATGTGATGGATGACTCTTTTGCTTCAATGGCTGATTCTTTGTTGCAAAAAGACAAACCGGTGGCTGTATATTGTCGCAGTGGAAAACGAAGCAAGAAGGCTGCGGCAATTTTGAGCGAGAAGGGATATAAAGTCTTTGAGCTTGATAAGGGATTTAATTCCTGGCAGGAAGCAGGTAAAGAAATAGAGAAATAAAGTGCTGATTTATCAGCACTTTATTTTTTGGGGTTATTTCAGTCCTTCCAATAACCTTTTCAGAACGACAGTTGCCGAGATTTCACGGTTGGCAGCTTCCGGAATCACAATAGATTGCGGACTTTCAATGACATCGTCTGTCACAATCATATTTCTACGAACCGGAAGACAATGCATGAAATAAGCATTGTTGGTAACTGCCATTTGGCGGTCGCTGACAGTCCAATCACGATCTTTGCTTAATATCTGTCCATAGTTGTCGCCAGAATAAGCAGCCCAGTTCTTGGCATATATGAAGTCGGCTCCTTCGAAGGCCTTCATCTGGTCATATTCTACTTTTGCATTACCTACAAATTGCGGATCAAGCTCATAACCTTCGGGATGAGTGATGACAAATTCGTAATCCGTTGCATTCATCCATTCAGCAAAGGAATTAGGAACAGCCTGTGGCAATGGACGTGGATGAGGAGCCCAGGTCATAACTACTTTGGGACGTACTGTTTTCTTGTATTCCTCGATGGTAATCAGGTCGGCAAAGCTCTGCAATGGGTGGCGTGTTGCCGCTTCCATCGAAAAGACAGGACGTCCGGAGTATTGGATGAATTGATTGATAATAGTTTCCTGATAGTCAAAGTCACGGTCTTCAAAACGGGCAAAAGAGCGTACTCCAATGATATCACAATAGCATCCCATAACCGGAATGGCTTCTAATATATGTTCCGGTTTATCACCATCCATAATTACGCCACGTTCAGTTTCCAATTTCCATGCACCTTGATTGATATCCAATACCATTACATTCATTCCCAAATTGATGGCAGCTTTCTGTGTGCTGAGGCGGGTACGTAAACTAGAGTTGAAGAAGATCATCATTAAAGTCTTGTTTCGTCCCAGTTCTACATATTTGAAGCGCTCTTTTTTGATTTCGAATGCTTCTGCAAGGGCTGATTTTAAATCGCCAATGTCCTGTACACAAGTAAATTTCTTCATATCATTTATTTTTTAATTTTTAATTAGCTTCGCTCAAAACCTTGTTTGATTTTTAACATATAGGTATAGTCTCAATTTCTTCTCGTTTGTCCATCTCCTTCAATGACCCATTTGTAAGAAGTGATTTCCTCCAGTCCCATCGGACCGCGTGCGTGTAGCTTTTGCGTGCTGATTCCGATTTCGGCTCCTAATCCGAATTGTGCCCCGTCAGTGAAAGCGGTAGACACATTGGTGTATACGCAAGCTGCGTCCACGATTCTGGTGAATAAAGCTGCACGTTCCCCGTTCTCGGTAACAATACACTCGCTATGTTTAGAACTGTTTTCCTGAATATGTCCTAAGGCATCTTCGAAGCTCTTTACAGTCTTGACAGCCATTTTATAATCCAGAAACTCCGTGCCGAAGCTTTCTGCTTTTGCATGTTCCAGGAGCTCGGCAGGATAGCGGCCTTCCAATGCCTGGTAAGCTTGCGGATCAGCATAAATAATGACATGGCTGTCTTTTAGTTTCTCGCAAATCAGAGGGAGGTCGGCCAGTCTCTTCTCATGTATAATGGTGCAGTCCAATGCATTACATACGCTAACTCTACGTGTCTTTGCATTATGAATAATGTCTGCTCCCTTGTTTGTATCCCCAAATTCATCGAAGTAAGTGTGACAGATACCTGCTCCTGTTTCAATGACAGGAATCCTTGCATTCTCGCGTACGAAATGAATAAGACTGCTGCTGCCTCTGGGGATAATCAAGTCTACGTAGCCCACAGCATTCAGTAACGCTGCCGTAGCCTCTCTATCAGCTGGAAGTAATTCTACAATGTGCGGATTGATTTTGAACTTCTTCAATACTTTGTGAATCACACTGATGATGGCCCGGTTGGAACAATCGGCGTCACTTCCTCCTTTCAATATGCAGGCATTTCCGCTCTTCAGACAAAGGGAGAAAACATCAAAGCTAACATTAGGGCGTGCTTCATAAATGATTCCTATGACTCCGAAAGGAACGCTGACTTTCGTCAACTTCATTCCATTGGGACGAACACTCTCTTTCAACACTTTACCCAAAGGAGAGGGGAGTGTTGCTACATTGCGTGTATCTGCGGCAATACCTTTCAAACGTTCTTCCGTCAGTTTCAACCGATCGTACTTCGGATCATTTTTGTCCATCCGTGCGAGGTCTTTTTCGTTCTCTGAAAGAATGAAAGGTGTTTCTGCAATTGCTGCGTCAGCTACTGCATTTAAAATCTGATTGATGACATTATCATTCAGCAGGGCTAATTCCCGACTTGCTACTTGTACAGCGGCAAAGGTCTCGTTTAAATTTGTAGTCATTTGCTCCTTTTTTGCATTAAATGGAAAGATAAACTATGCAAATATAGTGAATGATGTGAATAAAACTTGTTGAAAATAGAAATAAATGTTGCTCTTTACTTATTCACTGGTTTTTTTACAAGATTAATACTAAAAAAATACGAGACTCAATTCTGAATCTCGTATTTTTCATTTATGCACTATATTGGTATAGTGCTTGTTATTCGAACTCCTATTTGGCATTATCTCATTGCCATGGAATGTCTTGTTCAATATCTTCTCCCATTTCTCCTGATTCGACTTCAATTCCTATGTCACTAGGTGTTCCTATATGTTCAATATTGGTTAGTGCGATAGAATGGGTATAGTTTCTCTTGAATGTGATACTGCTACTGATGATTGTCTTTTCTTCTGCTCCTGGAGTCTCTTCCCAAAATACTTCCACTTTTACATTCTCTGTTAAATGTTGATTATCACCAGTAGGTATATTGGCAGTGAGATTTCTCATGCTGACCATTTTTAATTCAGATTCAACAGTCTTATGAATATCTGCATTAGCATTCAAATAGATGCTTGGTGCGTCTTCAAGTTTTATTCTAAGACGTCCTTTCTCTAAACCTGTTTGTTTGAATTTTACTCCGAAAAAACGGCGATAGAGCATGATGTGATTTTGCATGCCATCTGTCACTTCCACTTTATCGTTTAATCCATGATAACGTTCGATGAACGGGCGGTTGCAGGCGTCTTGTGATCCGTTTCTCGTTTGTATTCTCGGGTTTTCAATGTTGTATAAGAATTTGATTCCATCTGCTTGTTCGGCAGTCAGGAATTTGTTCAGGCATTCCCCTTTGATTTTTCCGCTACGTTCCAAATCGAAAGGGGCTCCGAAGAAGCCTTTTTCGTCTTTTATGATTGAGTCCTTTGCATTTGCAATCATAGAGCAAGAGATGCGGTAAGTGTATCCATCAATAACTTTTATTTTTAGGTTATTGGGATCTTTCGCCTTGTCTAACTGGAAAATACCATAAGCGTATGGTTTTGAAGATGGATTCTGTCCCTCTTTGGGTGTCATGGTAATGGCGATTCCCACTAATGTTTCACTTTCATTAATTTTGGTTGGAGTTGTAGCACGTGCCATGGGCAGTTCGGTTGAGAGGTAGTCTCCGTCCAGTTGTAAGTTAAGTTCGGAATACGTAGTAGGAGGTGCCTGATACAGATCTTTCTCCTTAATACATGATTGTAGAGTAAAAGCTGTGAATAGACAGCCTGCGATCATAAGATGTTTGATTTTCATATGAATCTTTTTTAGTAGTTGTTGAGTATGATAATTATTTCCCTATTTCTTGTTCTGATTCTTCCATTTCTGCTTCTTCACCAAAAGAGATAGTAGCATCCCCTATATGCTCATCTATCTTGACTATTTTGATTATGTTCTTTTTGTTTCTTTTCATTTTAATACTCTGATTGGTATATAGAGAATACCATTTCTCTTCATTGGCCGGGCGGTAGGAAATAGTGAAAGCGATTGTTTCTTCTTCCTTAAGTTTGGCCGTATAATAGTTGGATATATCGTACATAGAGATAATTCGTTCCTCCGTCCGGGATGTTCCATCTTTGGAATATAGTAGATAAAATGGAGCAACGTCCGCTGCTTTAATTTTGATGGAGTCACCCGGTGCAAGTTCGTCTGTAACGAATTGTATAGAATAATAAGCACGTTTCAATGTCATTGAAACGGAGGTATTCATATTGGGATTTGAAAAGTCCAATTGCTCACTGCCGAAAAAGCGTCTGACGGTAGGGTGAGTACTAGTACTATCGCATTTTATATGCATTTCTCCTTTGTAAATATGTTGGTGAAATGCCCCATTGATATTCAGGGGATTGATTGAAATCTTTAAATCGTTGTTGACTAACCCGTTCACCTCTTTCTGCAGAGTAGATGAAAAAGGAAGTCCATAAAGTATGCTGTCACTTTGTATTGTATAATATGGGCGGTCTTTATATCCCAGGAAGCTGCAGTCAAAGCGATACACATATCCTTCGATTAACCCGATTTCTACTCGATATGGATTATCGAAAAGGCCTGAAGCATAGGGCTGAAAAGAAGTCAGGCCTTTTCCTTTCCAAAAAACATTAACTGCATATATTCCGTCAGCCACCGTGGAGGTGGAACGGCTTAAAGGTTGTTCGGCTACTTCAAGAAAAGGAGCTATATTTAAACTGACATTAAACTTTCTGCCGACAGGAAATGACGGTGTACTGTTTACTTCAGGTTCATTCTTACTGCTCTCACAAGATATAATTGAGAATGTTAAAAATATGAGTATAAGGTTCCAATGTTTTAGTAGCATGGGGATTATATTGTTTGTTTAGAGGGCAAATATACTGCTATTAATAGTTTTTTGCAAATAAAGTCCCTGTATTTATGTTGCAGATGTCTATCTATAATACATTATATAACTGAAAATAAAAGCGCTTATCTTCACTAAAGAAGCTAATATTCTACCTGAATAAGAGCTTCATTTGGGTGCAGAAATGAGGTAAACTCATACAATTATAATTCAAAAAAACTTCCGTAAACATTCTCAACTATACTTATCCCTATGAGAAAAAATACTCATAGGGATGAGAAGAAATACTCATTACAATGAGAACTTTTTCTCATTGCAGTGAGAATATACCCTTGTCAGAATAGGCTGAAACAGTTCATTACTGTACCGGAAACGAGCTAATTCTAATTCAAAACCGAACATGAATGGTTGTCTACTTCCCACTATATTTACTTGGCTGCATCCCGAATTGTTTCTTGAACAATGAACTGAAATACTTCGTGTTGACAAATCCGGTTTCGGCGGCGACATCGGTTACGCTTTTACCTTCTTTCAGCAGTTCGGCAGCTTTTTGTAGCCGTATGATACGGATAAACTCTTGCGGCCCTTTTCCCGTCAGTGATTTAAGGCGACTGTAGAATAATGTCCGGCTCATTGCCATTTCATGGCACAAGAGATTGATGTTGAAATCGGGTTCATCCAAATGTTCAAGAACAAACCGGGTAGCTTGCATGATAAACCGGCGGTCGCCCTCGGCCATTGTTTCGCTTGCTGTCGTTACGTTTTTGTTGTCGATACTTTCATTGTTTTCATTGCTTTCATTGTCGTCACGTTTGCCGCCCGCCTCTACTTGAGCGATGGCTTGCCGCATGAAAAACTGCCGTTGCCTGTTTCGATTGTCAATCAATCCTTGTACTTTCAATTTCAGTATCTCTGTACTGAATGGTTTGGGGATGTAATCATCCGCGCCTTTCTTCAATCCTTCCACTATTGCTTCGTGGTTAGCCTTTGCCGTCAGCAGAACGACGGGAATACCTGATGTGTCAGGATTTTCCTTGACCATTCTGCAAAGCTCGTCACCCCGTATGCCGGGCATCATGACGTCGGAGAGGATGATATCCGGATATTCATTGGCGAGACAGGCGATAGCTTCGTGTCCGTCGGCAACATCAATCACCCGATAGAGGTGTTCAAAGGTCTGGCGGAGGTAGTGACGGAGAGTTTCGTGGTCTTCTACAATGAGCAATGTATTCCGGTCGTCCGGATCTTTTATTTTATCCGTTTCGTGGCTGTTATTATCCGATGTGCCGGCAAGGTGTTCGAGGGATGATTCGTGCGACACGGGTTCGGTTACGGTGGTGGTTCGCGGCAATGTTACGATGAAAGTAGTTCCCTTGCCCTCCTCGGAACAGAAAGTGATTTTTCCATGCAGCATCTTTACAATGCGCTGCACCTGCAACAGTCCGAATCCGGTTCCTTCTTCCTGTGACTGCCGGGCATTTTCGGCTCTGTAAATATCGGAGAAGATATGCTTTTTCGCTTTCTTCGGTATGCCTATTCCGTTATCTTTCAACGAAAGGATGGCTTTGCGTTTCGTGGCTTTCAAATCCAGACTGATTTCTCCTTGGGGCATGGTGTATTTGCAGGCATTGGAAAGAAGATTGTCGAGTAACATCTCTATCAGGTGTTTGTCGGCCGAAACGAAAACGGATTCGTTGGGTTGGGTCAGATTCAGTGTCAACTGCTTCTTCTCGCAAAAAGACCGGAAGACGGAGACTTCTTTCAGCAAAACTTCATTCAGACAAAGCGGAACCGATGAAGAGGATGGCTTGTGGGCGTCTACCTTTTCAAATTCGAGCAACTGTGTGATGAGCGAATGGAGTTTCCGGGTACTTTCATGGGCCAGATTCAGGTAATAACGGGCTTTGTCCGAGAGATCCTGTTCCCGGTTCAAATCCTCCAGAGGTGCCATGATAAGCGTTACCGGCGTGCGAATGTCGTGCGCCGTGTCGATGAAGAAACGTATTTTGTCTTCGTCGTATTTCTTTTGGAGTTGGTTGCTCTTATAGCGCAGGATGAAATAGAAAACGAAGCCTATTATAAATAGGTAAATAGTCCAAGCCCACCACGAGTTCCACCATGGCTGGCTCACTTTCACTTCTAAGGTGCTTTCGGAGATTGTCTTTCCGTCGCTGCGCCGCAGGCTGCGCACCTTAAAAAGATAAGTGCCCGGCGATACCTTGGTGTAGGATGCCTTGCCCTCGGCAGACGGTTTGCTCCAGTCATTGTCATACCCCTCTAAAATATGCTGATAGACAATATCGCGCTGGAAACGATAGTTGATAGATTCAAAAGAAACGGTAAACGAGTTGTATTTATAGCCGAGCCGTACCGCACGGTCGGCAAGCATATCATGGATGGCGGGTCTCAACGATTCTTCTTCCTGGACGTTTTGATAATCAACCGTCAGTCCCGTGAAACGCAGGAGCGTCCAGTAGTCTACGGTTGAAATGTCGAGTGGCATGATAAAGACAGCACCATCCGTGCTGCCATACACGAACTCGCCGTTCATCAACCGGGCAAATGAGGATTTGTTATATTCCTTGTCTATATTGCCCGCATAGTTGAGGTTCGACACGCGCAGGCTGTCTATCAAGGCAATTCCTTTTCCGGTGCTGACCCACAAGCGTTTCTTGTCGTCTCGCTGCAAACTATATATATCGTTGGACGGCAATCCCTCTTGAACAGTGAAAGTCTTTACCGTCCGGTTTTTCATGTCATATAGATTCAATCCTCCCCCTTCGGTTCCCAGCCACACGGTTCCGTCGTCATTGAACAGCATAGAGATGATATAAGCACTGACATTCTGATTGTGAAATTCCTGGGAATTGGCATAGTGCTGTATATTCCCTGTATGTTTGTCCACCAGGAAAAAACCGTTGACCGTAGCCACCGCTACCCGGTTTCGGTCGATAGGTTCAATGGATTGTACCCAATTCACGTCGAAAGACCGTCTGCTGCCTTTTTCTTTTTCAAACATGATCAGGCATCCGTCCAGACCTCCTATCCATAAGTCTCCCTCCATGTCTTGTCTGACGGAGAAAATATAATTGGTGGTCAATTGCCCTTGTTGCTTGGTGAGATGGCGTAACACGCGTCCGTTGTTATCCAGTAGATACACTCCGTTTCCGTACGTTCCTACCCATACGTTCCCATTTCCGGATGTGCAAAGAGAAATGGTTACGATTTCTTTCAGCACGTGTTTCCAAGTGCCTGACAGGGTGTTTCGGATGCTGATTCCATCATCGGTAGCGAACCATTGGTTGCCATCCGGGTTTTCTTCGATATCATTCACGTTGTTGCTGATGAGAGAATGGGTATTTCCCTTTTCGTGTGCTAATATCGAAATGGGATGTTTCAGCAGGATAGCCACGGATACACCTCCCGTATAACTACCTATCCAGATGTTGCCCTGGTCGTCTCTGGTTACGGCATATACGCCGTTTCCGCGCAGGTAAGTATCTGTGTCATCTTTGGTGTTCATCAGTAAACGGGCTTTCTTGGTGTCCTTGTCTATCGCATACACACCACCACCGTCCACGCCTATGAGTATGGTATGTACATCATAGTCTGTAATTGCCCGTATCGGATGAAGGAACGTGCTCCCTTGTCCCTCCAGCGCAAGCACTTTGGAAGTGTCGAGGTTCATCACAGACAAACCGCTGCCAAATGTGCCTATCCAGAGTTCTTTTTTGGGTTTGTCGTAGAACAATGTTTGTACATTCCACCCTTCCAGCAGCTGGCGTTTCTTATCCGGCAGGGCGTGTGACAGTTGCCAGACTCCGTTAGAAGTACCCACAAAAAGCGACTCGCCGGCAAATGCGATGTCGTTGACATATTGTCCTTTCAGTACGGCAACTATACGATGGTTCGCTTCTTGCTTGTATAGTCCTTTATCCGCCCCCATCCACCAGGTTCCGTCACTATCCAAACAGAGTTTGTTCAAGATGACTTCTTCCTGAATCAATTGTCCCAGGTGGAGGACTTGTTCAAAATGATCCAGGATGGTGGAATATCGGTAGATTCGTCCGGTGTGGTCGTAGGCGAACAGTCCTTGTTGTGCGTCGTACAATAAGTAAAGCCTGCGTCCGGCAAGATCGCCATAATAGAAACTGCCCGGCAAATCATAGTTCTTTACCGTATGACCGTTGTATCTGTCTATTCCGGTTTTTGTAGCAATCCACATAGCACCGTCTCCATCCTCGACAATCGAAAAAACGCGTTGGCTACTAAGGCCTTCTGCATAGCCTACATGCCTGACATCGAACATCCGGTTGGTCAGTTCGGCTTTGACAGCTATGCTTATCATTAGTAGTAAGGTGATAACAAGATTAAAACGAACCATATTCTTTTAATTGTTGACATTACAAAGATAAAGTTTCTTTAGAAAATCCCAACAGAATAGGGGTGTGAAATTAGAAGGAATATTCAGTAAATCTTCCTATGTAAAGTCAATTAGAAAATCAACAAGATTAATATTTCCGGGAATGGCAAGTTTCTTTCTTATTCGATAGCGGGCTGTTTCTACCCCACGAATAGTAAGATTGGTGAACTGCGCAATATCTTTGGTCGATAGATTTAGCCGTAACAGTGCACAAAATCTCAACTCACTGGCTGTGAGACTGGGAACT
>ERZ780168.3478-NODE-3478-length-12210-cov-3.382230_pt1 | contig 12210 bp, 13 predicted proteins | sample MGYA00510981_ERZ780168 | MGnify/ENA primary metagenome ERZ780168 (study PRJEB29588, sample SAMEA2158769) | human gut metagenome | biome: human gut; feature: human-associated habitat; material: faeces | place: Denmark | collected 2008/2010 ...
GCATCGGATGCTTGCCGGTTTTCATTACGACGAATGTACCTTTGGGGATTGCTTTCAGTTCATCGGCTGTCATGAGCGGGCGCTCCATCATTTGCAGGCTCTCACTCGGATTATCCTTGCTTCGGCTGACTGAGCCGGACAGAACCGTCCTGCTGCCAAGAGCTTTTGAAAGGACTTCCGCCGTCTGCGAGTTCGGCGCGAAGCCGCCAAAAATCGTGTCCTGTACGTTATCTACAATGATTTCCGCACCCTCTTTGCCGTAGTTTTTCTCAAGCTGCGCGAGTGCCTGGATTATTGGCACAAGCGTCAAGCGGCGTGAACGTCCGGCGCTGAACAGTGGGAGAATATCAAAGGCGGGCATCGTGCCCAGCTCATCGCAGAAGAATACAACACGGTTTTGCAGCTTACCGCCGTGCTCGTCCGCAACCGAGAACAGCTCATGTGAGAGGTTTTGTATCATCAGCCCTGCTATGAAATTCTTGGTGCTATCCTCTTCCGGAAGTATGAGGAAGATAGCGGATTTCTTTGATGCAAAGCTCTCGGCATCCATGCTGCTGTCAAAACAGAGGATCTGCTCAAGCTCCGAGTCCAGAAACGCATTCAGCCTCGACAGGACTGTGGACATGACTGACGCCATAGCCTGTTCGGACGAGTTCAGCGCAGCCCCGGCAAACCACTTGGCCTTATGCTCCGTCGGCAGTCTGCCCATCAGCATCTGAAACTGCGTTTTCCCCTTAACGCCTGACGGTTCGAGCAGCTCCTGCACAAGTTTGAACACCGAGACTATATGCCGCTTCTCAGGCTCACCATCATTCGGCGGGAGAAACTCGGATAGCAGCAGAATTACAGAGCACAGCAAACCCTCTGCCGCTTCGTAAAAATACGCGTTCTGGCCTCGATTCGAATCATCGCCGCTGGGGTTTACGATGGTCTTTGCAATGATCTTTGCGTACTTTTCAGCTTTTGCTTTTGCCGCAATGTTTGACTCGTCTGCTAACGCCATATCCATGTACCGGTTTATGAGCGTCAGCAGATTGCTCCCGTCAGAGCGTGTGGGATTGCGCAGGTCGATGACAGATACATCATAGCCGTAGTATCTCTTTGCTATCGTTGCGTAATTTCTTGCAAGGTCACCTTTGGTATCGCTTGCAAAAAAGCTCATCCCGCTTGCACAAGCGTATTCGAGATTTGGATACAGAAAGTATGCCGTCTTGCCGACACCGGATGCACCGATCATAAGGCAATGAATATCGTCGCTGTCCACCAGCGCTGTGACTTTACCTTTCTTGCCTCTGCTGCCAAGTACAAGCCCCTGCTCCGTAGGCAGGTTCTTACCCTCACGCCAAGATGATACATCGAATGGGACGAGCGCGAAGGTTTTGCGTATCTCGTTCTCGGTCGCCCAGCGAGCCGTGCCGTGCTGACCGTCGCCAACGGTCTTGGCCTTGATATTGCCAAGTGTGTAGTTGCTTGAGAGCATAGCCAGCCCGCCAATCACAGCAAAGCCCAAGCCTGCAACTATAAGGAGGGTCCAGAGGTTTGAGTCCATTCCTGCGCCTCCCTTCGCAAATCGTCGTTCCAGTCCTTTAGCGTAGGAACGACGATCTCAACATATATCCCTCGCTCAGACAATTCAGCCTCCATGCGTTGTGCGGCCTTTTGTCCGGCCGAGTCGTTATCCAAGCAGAGATACACGCTGTCGATGTCCTGATGTCGGAGCTGTTCCAGCACCGGCTGGATACTCGTCCCGCAGCAAGCGACGTAGCTGTGGTTTTGCCAGTCAGCGGGGTACAGTGAAATGTAAGATAACAAATCTATGGGAGCCTCAAATGCATAGAGACTCCCATCTGTACCTGTGTAATTGAAACTGTGCTTCGGGTCACTGCCCTCAACGTTCTGGCGGAATGATTTGCCCTCGCTGTTCGTGCTGCGCTTGTGAGCATGGCGTGGAGCACCATCTGAATCCAGCCCGACGAATACCGCATTGTGGTACTCTGCATCCTCATATATAAGATGCGCCTTTGCAAAGGCTGAAACAACATCGCGGTTTATGCAGCGAGTCTTGCAGAGATAAGCAAACACACGGTGCATGTTCTTGTTGGCTGGTGGCAGAGCAAATGGCTTTGGCTCGGCAAGATTTCCTGAGCGTTGAGAATAAGCGACACCAGACTCGTCACCGAGCAGCGTGGACACGGCTTCGGCATAGCCTACGCCGTAGTGCCGCTGTACAAAGCTGATGGCTGTGCCGCCCTTTTCCACGGCATGGTCGTACCACTCATTGCCGCGTATGGTCACGCTGTGGTCGCTGGCAAGGCGTTTGTCCCTGCCGGATGAAATAAGCCTTTCTCCACGACTGCGGAGAAAGGCTTCAAGATTAACAGAAGCAGCGCGCTGCTTCTGCTCGTCTGTAAAAAGTATGTAGGTTAAGTTAATCACCTCCAAGAATGAAAATGCAGAGAGCGTGACGCTCTCTGCTAAGTGTTGTTATGCCGTAATTGAAACTATTTTTTCTTTCACATATATACTCTTGCGATTGACAATTTTTCCTTTTTGATTCGGTAAGCAAATCTCCACTTTGTTTAATTGCCCCTTCGTTGAAACGTGAACGACTATCATGAAAAAAACCGGTGGGCTGTCAATTGAACAGTTCATTTTTTCACATCGCTCCTTTATGGGCTTCCCATCGAGACTTGATCCACTACTATAAATATGAAATACTCCGTTTTCACAAGATAATTCAGGCTGAACCAGCCTATTGTTTAACCCATAATACAAATCCGTTGAAGCTATTCCCTCAATTTGAAATCTTCCAGAAGCAAATCCAGATATAACGGCAGAAGTGGCTAAGTACTTTTGTCTCATTTGAGTATACGGCGCATAAAAAAAGCTGTCGCTCTGCTTCATAAATGATTGGAAGTACATGCATTGTTTCTTTATAATTTCAACGATTTTGTGTGCTTGCTGGTCAGTCAGTAGTTGATCTATCATCTCATCACCCATAGCTTTTTCGTATTAATCTACCATTGCATCAATTTTACTAGCCTACAAATTTATTTTAAGCATAGAATTGTTCACATATATTCTGCTAGTTTTATATATTATATCACAGACGCTCCCGAAGATAAAGCTATTATATATCCTTGCCCCAGAGATACTTCTGCCGCAGGTAGTCGGCATGCTCCGGAGTTATTGCGCCGTCGTCTATCTGCGCAATATTGATGCTGCCGTACAGCTCACCCCACAGGCAGTCCATGAGCGTCGAGCCATTTTCCAGCCCGTCCTTGAATGCGTCGAGGTCATGCTGGAGATACACCGGCAGATCATGTTCATACAAGCGTTCACGATTCTCTTTGCTTAACTCTTCGTATGGCGGCAGTTGCCGAGCCTTCATTTTTATCATCCTTTCTTGAGCAACACATTATACCCAAAGACACCGAAATAGCAACTGGAACTAATACGCGGGCTTCGGATAATTTGCAGGATCTTCGTGATCGTCCTCGCGGTGGCCGAGGGCAATTTTCCACTCCTGCAATTCTTCGCGGCGCTTTCTGTCGAGCTGCAAGCCACGGTAGCCGGAAGAACTGACGTTGTCCCGAAAGATATTTCCCATGTGATGCAGCATGCGAATCATACAGGCAGCGGCAGATTCAGGTGGTGGGGCACGGTGCTCAGAACGATGTGGCGTATTGGGTGTAGCTGTTGGCGCTGAACTTTCCGAGGTGGTTTCTAATTCAGGCACAGCCTGCTGTCGCCAATCCGAATATTCAACATTTTCAGATTGCAATTGCTCTATCATCTGCACGACTTCACGTATGACCATGTTGCGCACGGGCTTGAACTCTTTCTGCTGAGAGAGGGGCACGCGCTCCGGTTTTGCTTTTGAGTAAAAGCTGAACACCTCATCCCGCATATCCTGCCAGAGTGAGTATGCTTCTTCCACACGCTCGTCACTCGCAAGTTCATCCACGATAGCGTCGACTATACGCTTCGTGGCCGGTGGAAGATAACCGTAGACCTTCTTGCCAGAGTAGTTTCGCAGACGCTCGGCGAGCTCGGTGATGAGCAGTTCGAGTTTCGGATTTTTCAAATCACCATCCTGCATTTTCTGAATCAGGGAATCCATGACCTCAAGGGCATTTTCCTGAAGCTGGTCTCTGTACGCAGTCTGCTGAACATAGATGTTCTTCAAGTCATCCTTAAATATCTGCCGCGTGAGTGCAGACCGCAACTCAAGTATAGCGGGTTTGGTGAGATAGCCTTCACATGGATCAGTCGAGAAGATGACCAGATGCACATGTACGCTGCGCTCCTTTTCATGGAACGCAGCGTACCATTTTAAGTGTGATGGCAGAATTTTATACGTTTTCGCTATCTGGTCTATCTCAGAGCAGATGAGTGAACGCCAACTCTCGGCGGAGTCATAACCAAGACGCTCAGCGTCTGGACGCTGTATTGCAATGACCGGCGTCCAGACGTTGCCCGGATGGTGCGCCACTTCATCAACTGCATTTTGCAGCACAGGTACTTTGCCGTCTGCATTCCACAGGCCGTGTTCTCCGAGCTTCCTCACGCCGGGACGGTTTGCAACGTAGTCAATGTAGTTCTCGCGCTTGTCCAGCAGATATGCATAGTTCTCCTGTACCTGAGAAATAAACTCCGCGGCATTCTTTTGCGAGCGCTCTGTCTGGTAATCCTCATGCTCCGGCATCTCACGGGTATCCGGAAACATTTTTAGCAGCCGAGTTATAAAATCCTGCTGCTGTTTTGTCGCGGGCAGGCTGCTGTTGGTATCTTTGAGCAGCTCGACACCTTCGCGAGTAGAAATGTACTTTGTGAGGTTCGCAAGCCTTGCCGACTGCTTTCCGCCTTTGAGATATGGCGACGAGAAAAATACACCAGCCATCAATTGTCAGAGTTACCACGCTGAATATCCAGCGCGGTATCGAAAGAAATATTCCCGTATGTACGTTTGACCTCGTCCGCAGAGTACCCCCGCAGAGCACGAAGGTCAGAGACGTCATCCTTGAAGTGCGCCGCGACTATGTGCATCATCATGTTCAACTCGACGCTCCACTTGAACATGAACTTTGAGATTCTGTTCGTATTCTCTGTCAGCATCCCACGGATATTTTGTGAGACAGACTCGCAGACGTATGAGCTGACGTCATCCGTCGCAAGGTATCCCATATAAAATCTGAGTGCCTTGCTGATGAACTCGCTTCTGTTTTTGCACTTGGCAGTTTCAAGCCAACCATCCATGCGGGATAACAGCTCTGGCTTGAGCCAGACTGTTATGCGTTTTACGTTTTCTATGCTTATTTCTATCATCTCCTCCTCAAGCGCGAAGAACCGCCGAAGCCCTTGAAACAAGGGCGTTTCACGGCTCTGCGTTCACCTGAAATTTTGAGTTTCTTGAAAATGTGTACCTTGCCCGAAGGCTGAAAAAGACCCGCGTTGCGGGGCTTTGTGGGAGGGAGGTACGCCCTTGGGTGTACCTCCCTTTATCATAGTGCCATTTTCGAACGGGCGCACCCGGACGAAAATGCCGCGAAAACGCCCCCAAACGCCGCACGTTCTCCTGCCGGGGTATCCACGCCCTACCCGTCTCCGTAAAAGCGCACACAGCGCCTCACGTGGGCAAACACGGGCTACAGCTCCGGTGTTAGACACTCGGTCTGCATCGCGTCACAGTATTCGTCGAGTGTCATGCCTTCACGCTCCTGACAATACTCGTCCATCTTCTCAAGAACTATTTCTTTCTCAGCATCCGAGAGCTTGTACACCGCCGCCTCGTTAGCGCCGACACTGCGGCAGATCATAATGTCAAGGGTATCGTCGACCTGACGCTCCGGGACATTGTAGTTTGCATAAACATTGAGATAATCTTCCGGGGCGATCCCGCCCAGCGAACCGAAAATACTTCTGGCATCACAGTGCAGCTCCATGTAGAAATTCAGTTCGTCGTCACACTCCAAAATCTCATCGACGAAATTAAAATCGTCCTCGGCCAGACTGTGGTGCTGCTCGGTTTCAATAACTGCTATCGGGATCACATCGTAGTTGCCGTTGTCGCCGAGCGTAGACATGATCTCGCGCTGCTTGGTTTCGTTCAGGTCGTCCCAAAATATTTCGATGCTAATGATTCTTCACCTCCATCCATAGTGACCGGCGCAGTGTTAATTGCAGGTGCAATTTCCACCGGCGCTTCAACTTTCTTCGGCACTGCCTGTTTCGCTGTGCGCTTCGGCTTTGCCGGAACAACTACATCGTCCTCGTCAATGTACTCACGCACAGCGGCCGGGACGTGCTTTTCGTAAAGATGCAGCAGCGCCGCCGCGAGCTCATCTTCGGCCGTCAGCTCCTTCTTCTTAAGATACTTGTTCAGTGCCCGCAGCTTCTCATCATCGAAGCTGACAGATATGTTTATCTGTTTCATTGTTGACCTCCTCAGTCGTAAGAAATATACGGCACCTGAAGCCAGTGCGTCCAGCCGCGGCCTTCGAGCTGCGTCTTGACCACACCGTACTTCGTGCCCATTGCCTCTATTACTTCACCGTTGCCTATGTACACGCCGATGTGCCCGTCGTGCCAGACCGCAAGTCCCGGCGTGTCGGGTATGGTATCTATCGTGCCGGAGACCGTGGCGTTATAGTACATCTGGTTTGCGCCGACATCCGGCATACCGTTTGTACCGTAGCGCAGCTCCAGCGTCTCCGCATCGAGCCAACCGTAACCTTTGATGAGTCCAACGCAGTCGGCTGTCCTGCCGCCGACCCAGTTGGCCTGAATGAAATCCGCGTAGTTGCCGACTCCCTCCGGGTACTGCTGGAGCTTCGACGCGAACAGTTCCTCGGTCATGATCTGACCGTAGGTTCCCCAAACATAGCCCCAGCCGGATTGCCATGCGTTTATGGCGTATGCCGCAAGGTCGTGCGCGTTTTTCGTTGACGGATCAGAGAACGTACTGAGGTCTATCTCCACGCTCCTTTGCCCTCCGACCTCATACGCGCCGGTGTAATTCTCAACACTCATCAGGCCCGCGATCATAGTGTAGATGTGCCAGATGTTATCTTTATCCTCATCGCTTATCTCTCTGCCAAGCTCGGTGGAGAGATTTTTGTAAGCGTCGCTTAGTGACAGCGGCGTGATTGCAGTGTATGTTTCCGTCTCGGTGACAGTTTCACCGCTTTCATCCTCGCTCTCGACCTCGCGTGTCAGCTCCTGCTCGGAATAGAAACAGTCAACAAACCGACCGGCTGCTCTTGCTGTCGGTGCATCCTCGCCGAAGCACAGGGCAAAGAAAACGGCCTTGACCATAGTCGGGTCAAGGCTTCCTGTGCTGTCCTCGCTTGAATTCGACGCGGCTATCGCCGAATCCAGAAGAGAAAAAGCTTCCCGCATTTCTGAGATATGGGAGTAAAACTCAGATGGTACTTTCTCCGTATAGTTCGTACCGTAGAAGCAGGCTTTCACAGTCGTGTTGTTGTGTTCTGCGCCGCCGCTTGCGAGCGAGCAGAGCACTGCGGTTATGAGGATGAGCGGAGATAACACCGCCGCGAGTATCCACGCTATCGTCTTTCTGCCCTTATCGCTGCCGCCAACAGCGAGCGCCAGCTTTGCAAGTACGGTGTTCATTATCTGCCACCCGCTGTGCCGAACAGTGCTTCCTTGTGCGGCGGGGCATGGACTTCAAGCAGGTACCGCTCGTTGCCGCACTTGTAGAGGCACACCCCGCGCTGGGGATAGCGGATGAGATCATACTCGGATTCTTCGAGCTGCAGCATATCCATGTATGAGCGCTTGTCTATTGACCCGGCGTTAAAGAGGAACTGATGCGGAGGAATAGAGAACAGCGGCTTCGTCATTTCACGTACATTCGGCTGGTCAAAGTCATCGAGGTTCTGTGAAGCGAGAATCATGGCGGATTCCTTCTTGCGCACTCGCTTGAGGCAGTTGCGGATATACTCAATTGCCGTAGGATTACTCAGCCAAATGTACAGCTCGTCGAGCGTGGCGACGGTGTTGCCCTCGGTCAGAAGCTTGTCGGACATATAACTGAGAATGTTGAAGAGCATGGCGTTCTGAATGTTACGTCCAGCCATGAGCAAGCTTTTCACGCCGAACACAAGGAAGCGCGACGAGGTTATATTCGTGTGACCGTTGAAGAACTGCGAGTCAGCGCCTTTGCATATTGAGTTCAGACCAAGCAGCACCTCCTGCAGGAGCTGTGGAGTATAGAGATTGTGCGCCGCCGCATCGTAGTTTTTGTACTCCTCTTCAATAAGATCATAGAGGTCAGAGAGCACAGGATAATTCTCCGGCTTGAGCTGCGAGAAATTCGTATAGTCTGAAATATGAAACTTGGAATACAGCTTCGAGAGCAGTATCTCTATCGTGTCTATCTGCGGATCGGTGAAGTCTTTATACGCGCGGAAGAAGTCCCGCAGAAACGAGAGGTGCTGAGACAACACGGTTTTCTTTTTGAAAGTCTCCGGTGTTGACGGATCGTCCTCATCCTCGCCGGTGCTCCAGCACTTCGGCTCAAGTACATTGATGATGTACTGCCCGCCCATGAGGTCGATGAAGCAGCCGTCAAGAGCTGCGCAGAGTTCGCCCTGCTCGTGCTCAACGTCCAGCGAGATAATGTTTTTCCCAGCCTCACGGCAGTTGACCATCAGGAGCTTCATAAGATAGGACTTGCCCTGGCCGGAGTTGCCTAGGATGAGGACATTTGCCGAGGTCTTGTCCTCGTCGCGCTGGTCGAAGTCCGTGAGGATGTTGCTGCCGTATCTGTCCTTGCCGATGTAGAAGCCGTGGGCATCCGTCTTACCGGAATAATTATATATGTATAAGTTTGCAACGCTCGACGCAGGGAGCACACGCTCGAACTGAGTGCCGAAGATGTTATGACCCTGCGGGCAGGTGGAGAGGTAGCCTTTTTGCTGGCGCAGTCGAAGCCTATCCACATTGAGCTTTGATCTCAGTAGCTCAGATATTACCTCGGATTGCAAGCGCTCAAGCTCCTGTATCGTCGGGGCGCACAGCTCAATGAACACCGCGCAGTGGATGAGCGGCTCGCGTCTTTTCCTCATGGTGTTGACCATCTCAAAGACATCCTGCAGATTACCCTCGGCGGTGATCATCTGCTTGGTGTCATTGGTGTTGGCACGGCTGAGTCTGTTCTTGTTGGTTGCGTTTTGTATAATGCGGTTCTCCTCCATCGCGTCAACGATGCGCGTGTATATGCGGATGTTGACTCCGCATTTCTCACCGAGGTGACGGAGTATAGCCTGATCCTCGGCCGCTGCCGGATACTCCTTCAGCGCCCAGACACAGCAGTAGAGGTTGTCCCGAATATACACGTCGGGGTTGAACTTCATAACTCCCGGCGCGATCATATCTAAGAATGTTTTACGAGGCGGAGCAGACTTTACAGGCTGCTTGCGCGCGGCGCTTTTCTTCTCTGCCTTTACAGGAGCAGATTTCTGCTTCAGATGTTTTCCCATATAGTTTTTCCTCCTCATTCCCACTGCTGGCCGTCATAGTCCGGGTACGGATCAACGCTGATGCTCTGCCCGTAGTACACGGCAAGCAGTTTTTTCAGCTCCTGCCGGTCGGCACGATGAACGGTGAAGCCCTGCTCGTGTATGTATTTCTCAACGTTGCCGAGGTGAGCATAGATGTCGCCCCTAATCTCACTGCGTATGCGCAGGACAATGTAAAACTGCCGCGATGAGGCCGTCATGACCTGTATTCGGTCGAGGTGTTCTATGTCCTGCTCCAGCAGACGCCTAACAGCGGGGCAGGTCTCTTTCTCAAGCCTGTCGCGGTAAAAGCGCTTGTTGTATTCAAACGACTGCATCGAGTCCGTAGCGATCATCTCTATCCCGTCGTAGCCCTTGATGATGTTGAGCAGGGCATTTATCCTCGCGTCGATGCTGTCGGCGGGGAGCACGCTCAGATTAGTGGGCGCAACGGAAAAGAAAACGAGCTCGCCCTGCTTTGTAGATATACCGTAATCCGTAATTGCCTCAATGCCGAGCAGCTCCTGCGTAGACTCTTTCTTTTTGAAGATCATGTGGAATCCCTCCATTCAAAGTATTGCTGGCGTGTGAAAAAGTACGCCGCGGCATAGCGGATGAAGTCCAGTATGCTGGTGTTGTCGAAGCGGATGCTTAGAAAGCCATAGGCAACGACGAGCGCCAACGGCAGCAGCGCCCCCGTGCGCACGAGTGAGAATATGCCGATGAGAAAACCAATACCGATGATGGCAAGGTCTTTGAGTTCCCACAGCCAGAGCGTCGCCTTGGCTACGAGGTTGTCCGGGTAAATGTACATTGTTTACCTCCCAAATAAAATTGCCGTCGTGGTCTCCCGCGACGGCTTTGATGATGTGTGCAGTTTTATTCTGCCTCCTCCGCATCTGCGGCATCGGCGAGTGCAGCTTCTATGAGCCCGATGATGAACTCTTTCTGCGTCAGCCCGTATTTGCTCAGATGCTCCTTGATCCTTACGAAGAGTTCCTCCGGTATCTGCAGTGCCAGTGTCCTTGTTCCGTTTGCCATAGTTTTGTCTCCTTCAAAGTGTTCTCTGATGATCTTCTCGACGTACTCGCTCAGTGTCAGTGCCAGTTGTTCCTGTTCCTCGCGCACTTTGATGTGCAGCGACTCCGGGATCATGGCACAGAGGTTTTTCTTCTTTTCGTCCATGAGCTTGTCTCCTTTCCGCTTTCGCAAGCGAAGTATACCCGAAGCTCCGGCACAAAGCTATTCATCATAAGCAATGAAGATCACCGGCAAAACGAAGCAGATACAACAAGCTATGCACCATTCAGCGCCGCGGCGACTCCGTGCATTATATAGTCCACGCACGGGATAGCGACACTGTTGCCGAGCGCCTTGTACCGTGCTGAGTCCGACGCGCCGGGGATATCCGTCCAGCCATCGGGGAAGCCCTGCAAGCGTTCGCATTCCAGCGGCGTGAGCCTGCGAATGAGATACGCGAACGGCTTTGAGCTGTCATACACAAGATCGGTCGCATCCTTGTACTGTCTGGCGCTTTGGGTGCTTGCCACATCATCTTCCTGAAAAACATCCACACGCTGACGGGCAAAGACCGCGTGCCTATCCGTCGCGGTGATCGTATACGACAAGTCCTCACTGACGCCGCTACCGTTGCCGCCGTTTTGCGGCTGCCGGTCTACAATGTTTCCGGAAATACAAATGGTATCAGCGTTCTGCTCAACCAGAGGTATATTGTTACCACCTGTGCCATAACGGGCAGACATGGTGGGCGCTACCTTGTGGGGGCCAGTGTAGCGGCTGTCAATGCCGTGATTTTCGTAAACAAGAGGTTGGTGTCCATGCTCCTGTGCTCGGAGGGTTCCGGACACGTTTTCGCTGCATTCCATCACGCTGCCGCCCTGGTCATTCAGACATATAATAGATGGCATGCAGTTCCCACTTGGACTGCCCTTGAGGGTTGGAGCAACCGATTCATTATATCCAATGCTACCCGCACTGGCGCCTGCCCCAGCAGAAAAACCGGCTACAAAGGTTTGTTGCTTTATCCCCGGCTGAGCCTGCAGCGCACCTGCTACATCGTGCAGGTCACGCACCTCATCCCGCTGGTTGGCGGCAAAAGCAATAGCATTGTTAGTACATCGGCTATTCATTCCAGCGGTTTTGCTTGGCCGCGTGAGACCTGCCTGAATTTTCAGTGCGCCTTCCAGCTTTGGGGGGAGTTCCTTGCCGCGCTCAAAGGCTCGGCGCAGAATTCCCAGACAGGCTTTCGGGGACAAATAGTATTTTAGGGGCGGATCTGCCTGCAAAATCTGCGATAAGGAAGATTCTTTTGCGTCTCTGGGCGACACCCCAGTATTGAGCGTCGAGGCACCGCCACGCCAGGGAGAAATCAGCTCCCAATAGAATTCGCCCAGCAGATTCCCAGCGCCCGGAGTCAGGTCGAGGGACTGAAACGGAATCGCTTTTAATGCGGACGATCTCTTCCAGGACGATCCGGAAGTCCTCGCCTTTGGGTGTTCCTGAACTAAAGGCACCGGGCACGTTCTCCCATGCCATGTATCTTGGCCGAACATAGAGAGCTGTTCGACCTCGTAATTTGTCTGCATTTCGCATCTCCTTTACCAGCCTGACCTGCTCCATAAAGAGGCCAGAACGCGCGCCGACAAGACCTGCCCTTGCGCCAGCA
>ERZ780168.3480-NODE-3480-length-12204-cov-2.056795_pt1 | contig 12204 bp, 24 predicted proteins | sample MGYA00510981_ERZ780168 | MGnify/ENA primary metagenome ERZ780168 (study PRJEB29588, sample SAMEA2158769) | human gut metagenome | biome: human gut; feature: human-associated habitat; material: faeces | place: Denmark | collected 2008/2010 ...
TTCTTGTTGGGTCATATTTAAATTTTTTCTTAACTTTTTTATACGCTCATTCATTTATATCACCGTCCTTTGACAATCTAACTGTAACACATAAAATATCACTGTGTCAATAAAAAATCTCGAAATCAATAAAAAATATATTGACTTAATTGATTTAGCAATGTATAATTATCACAGAATCAATGATGCGATAGCAACACAGACATGAGAGGGGGTGAGAGGATGTTTGAATATAAAAAATACGGCATACCAGTAGCGATAGCCGTAAGTGTTTTAACGAGTTTATTGACAAGCATAATTGCAGTACATTTTCTTTTCTAAAGTTTCATTGCGACGATTACAGTTGTTAGTGAGGTGATAAATGCAACGAGCATGGGAATAACGACAGAGCTGATAAGGAATTTAACTTTTTCGGATTTCCTGTTTTCTATGTAGGCAGTTCCATCTGGTGTGATGGAATACATTGCTCCTCTTGAATAAACAGTAATATCGTCACCTATAGTTGTAAAAGCAACTAATCCTTTATCAATCAGCGAGGCTAGATAATATTGAGACAAAGTAACATTTTGGTTTGGAAATAGTTTTTCTAAATCTAAGGTAGTGATGACTTGGTATTCGTTTAATAGGCGGAGAAGTTTGTACGATGATTTATCAATATGCATTGTTATCGCTCCTTTCAAGGTGATTATACCACAGAAAAAACAGGAGATGATGAGAAAATGAATGATTTGAAAGTGTTTGAAAATTCAGAATTCGGTAGCATTCGTATAGTTACGGTTAACGATGAGCCGTGGTTTGTTGCGAAAGACGTGACGGAAGTGCTGGGTTACCAAAACGGCAGGGATGCCGTGAAGAGCCGTGTTGATGAGGAAGATAGGGCTGGCGTAGCAATTCACGACGGCAGCCAAAACAGAGATATGACCATCATCAACGAATCCGGCCTTTACTCTCTGGTGCTATCCAGCAAGCTACCATCGGCAAAGCGATTCAAACGATGGGTGACAAAAGAGGTTATCCCATCCATTCGCAAGACTGGCAGTTATGCTGCCAATCAGCAGGAACAGGCAGAGGAGAACCGGCGGCAGATGTTATTTGCTATCGCGCAGCAAGTGTCCGATGTAGCGCTGCGAGACAAGCTGCTGTTAAGGCTTTTTGAGGAAGTAAGCGGTCAGAAGTTGCCGCAAGCGGTTCCACGGATTAGCCCAAACAATCTCTACACAACAGCAGAGGTTGCAAAGATTTTGGGCTGCACACCGCAGCGAGTTGGTAGCCTTACCAGCGCCAGATTCTTGCGCACAAAGGAATATATGTGTAATGCCTGGTCTGAAGAAGGCAGAAAGCTGGGGTTAAAGCAGGATTATTACCGCGCAAGCATTATCCCAGTATTGCGCGACATTATCCAGAGGAAAGGGTGAAAAAAGTGGAGAAAAAAGCTGATTTAGTTGAAAAGTGGCGAGATACAGACAATGCGATTATCAAGAATGCTATGGAAATTCGCGATAGAGCATTGCAATTATCACTAGAGGATCAGAAATTTTTTCTAGGTGTTATGTATGGTTTGGAAGCAAAAGAACCTAAAACAGAGAAAGGAGCGTGAGGGGGATATGGCAGCTCCAACATTATATACCTTAGATGAATTGACTGAGGTGCTGAAAATTAACCGAAATGATGTGGGAAAGTTGATTAAATACGGGCATATAAAAGCTATCAAATTAGGTCGTATAAAGGTTCCAGATTTTGAAGTGGAACGCTTTATGACAGAAAATTTAGGCAATGATTTTTCAGATTTTGCCAATGTAGTGGAATTTGATTATGCAGCCACTGGCGGCAAATAAAACAAGGAGGATTTCAGTATGACATGCAAGTTTGGAACCATCAAGGATGGCAAAATCGTCTGCACAAAAGACAATCCTGTGCAGGTTCTGAAGTGTTTGGGCAGGGGCAAGACCTTGCCTTGCTATAAGGAGCGTGAGGGAAAATGATTTACAAAACAATATGTGTGGTTACATCTATTGCATCATTTTTAGTTGTTGGTGCTTTAGAAGGTGGCGGCCTATCTGCCGGACAAGCTGCGGTGGCACTGCTGCCAGCCTGTGCGCTGATGTTATGGAGCTTCTGGCAGACCGATTGGAGGGAATAATGGAGAAACATGAAACAAAATAAAAGCCCCTTGCAGAGCGGTAACTCCAGCAAAGGGCGCATGAAAAACTACACTTGAATTGTAAAACGAAAAAGGAGAAATGTCAAATGCATATCAGAAAAATTTTGCATCAACACAGAAGAGATTTCGAGGCGGAATATGAATGTGAACATTGCGGCCATATTTTTACAGACCGTGGCTATGATGATGCTAATTTTCACAACAATGTAGTTCCCCGTATGATTTGTCCTGAGTGTGGCAAGAAAGCTGATGAGAAATATCGGCCATTAACTACAAAATACCCAGAAGGATATCAGGTGTAAAGGAGAAATGTCAAGTGGATGCAGTTTTAAGAATGTTGCTTCAGAAGATGTTTTATACCACAGCCAATCTGAAAGAAATCAAAACGGTTGATGATTTGTGCGCAATAGCTATTTGTATGGAAGATGTGGTGAAAATTTTTGCTGCCATGAACGATGATAACGATGGCTATAGCACAGCGGAAATTTTGAAAATTGCCAATGAAGTATATCAGGAGGGGAAGAACAATGACTAATCTTGCAACAGAACAGGAATTTATGGCAGTGCATTACAGCACATACGACATGGAAGATGCCCGCAGGGATGCGGCAGCGCTGCACAAGCTGAACCGGAAGGCAATGTTGGCCACCGGCATGATTGATCAGGAAATTGCAGACCTGCAGAAGGATTTGCAGGTGCTGGAAGAGCGGCGCAAGGAAGTTCTGGAACCACTCCAGCTTGAAATGGAGCAGCTGAAAATCAACCTGACCACCTACCATCAGCGGGAGCTGGAAGGGGGTGGCGATAAGACCATCAAGCTGCCATGGGCAACTCTTAAAAGCAAAAAGCAGCCGCAGGATTATGAGCGCAGCGAGGAAACACTGCTAACCTGGGCACAGGAAAACGCGCCGGAATTTGTGAAAACCCCAGCGCCAACCGTAAACTGGGGTGACCTAAAAAAATCTCTTGTGGTAGCCGGTGACAAGGTATTACTGAAAGAAACTGGCGAGATAGTAAGTGGGCTGGCGCCGAAAGAGCGCGTTGTGAAGTTTGATGTGGAGGTGTTGTAGTATGGCGCTTCCAGTCTTAATTATTGGCAAATCAGGCAGCGGTAAGTCCAGCAGTTTGCGTAATTGTGTGGGGCAGAGTTTTAGCCTGATTAACGTACTCCGGAAGCCTCTGCCATTTCGCGGTAAGATTCCGACTATTCAGACCGATGATTACGGCACTATCATGAAATCCATCCAGTCCAGTCAGGCAAAATCCATCGTGATTGATGATGCAGGCTACCTGATTACCAATCATTTCATGAGAGGGCATAGCACAACCGGTAAAGGCAATGGCGTGTTTGCACTCTACAATGACCTGGGCGACCGCTTTTGGAATCTGATTTTGTTTGTAATCAATAATCTTCCGGAGGACAAAATTGTGTACTTCATGATGCATGAAGAAAAAGATGATTTCGGCGATGTGAAGCCTAAGACCATCGGCAAGATGCTAGATGAAAAAGTGTGTGTGGAAGGAATGTTTACCATTGTATTGCGCTGCGTGACAGACGGTGACCGCCATTTGTTTGTCACCCAGTCTGCAGATGGAGCTGTAAGCAAATCGCCCATGGGAATGTTTGAAACATTAGAGATTGAGAATGACCTGTTACTGGTGGATAAAACCATTCGGGACTATTACGAAATGAACGAAACGGAGGAACAGAAATGAGAAAACCAGCAAATTATGAAGAAACACAAGCCCGCACAGGAGAAAGTAGACAGTTGCCAGCAGGGCTATATGTGTGCCAGATTGTAATGGCGATTGAGGAGGAGCGCAATGGAAGCAGGATTCTGGCGGTTGCATTCGATATTGCAGAGGGCGAATACAAAGGCTTTTACAAACAGCGGTATGATGCAAACACCGATGAAAACAAAAAATGGCCTGCGATTCACCGCCAGTTTGTGGAGGATCGGGAGGGCAGCTGCAATCCATTCTTCAAGGGCCTGATTACCAGCATCGAGGAAAGCAATCCCGGCTTTAAGTGGAATTGGGAAGAAAGCACGCTGAAAGGCAAAAAGTTTGGCGCTATTATGGGCAGGGAAGAATTTCTGACCAATGACGGGCAGAAAAAGATGGCCACAAAAGTGTTCTATATCCGCAGCATTGAAGGGCTGAAAAATGCGAAAGTTCCAGAGGATAAACTGCTGCCAGACAACACGGCTGGTTATCCAGATATGAGCAGCAGTATGCCGCCAATGGCTCCAACGCCAACCGATGCCGATGCACCATTTAATTGGTAAGCGGCTATGGATGTATTTGCCGAGGTAAAAGAGCAAATCACAATGGCGCAGGTGCTGCAGCAGTTTAACCTTCAGCCGGATCGGCGAGGCAACATTCTCTGCCCGTTTCATGCAGACCACAAGCCCAGCTGCAAAATCTATGAAAAATCATTCTACTGCTGGGCCTGCGGTGCCGGCGGCGATGTGATTACCTTTACGGCCAGATATTTGAATGTATCCAATCTGGAAGCAGCAAAGTATCTGGCCGCTGCCTTTGGCATTCTCACAGACGAGCCGGAAACCTTGCGACAGCGGGCAGCCAGAGAAAAGCGGGAACAGAAACGGCGCGAGGAACAGCAGTGGCAGGAATGGCAGGACTGGGCATATCGTGTGCTGACCTGTTATCAGGCATGGCTGTTCTGGGGTTTGCGCAGCGGTGACACGGAAAATCACTGGTGGGTAAAATATCACCAGAAAGAAAGCATCGTTGAGTATTATCTGGATTGCCTGACGGAAAATCCAGAAGAATTTTATCAAATCTACCGCAAGGAGGTGAAGCGGATTGCGGAAGCAATTAGTCGAGAGCATCAAGAGCGGCGAAGTGCCGGATGATGAAGTCTTTCTTGCTATTTTTGAAATACCGGACGAAGTGGAGCGGCAGAAATTCATTGAAGAATTGCGAATCAGAGCCAGAGAGCAGAAAGTTTTGACCACGTTTAACAATATGTTGAACCAATGGAAGGCCAAGAAAGCGCAAGACGAGAAACGGCTAGGGAGCAATAAAACAAAATTTACCGATGCTCCATTGATATTGAATTGCGGAAAATGGGAAGCGAATGATTCAGGAATATTCAAGTATGAAGCATCGCGCAAGGCGATTGCCTGCACGCATCCAATTCTGCCAGTGGAACGCTTGGTCAACATGGATACCAATATGGAAAAACTGAAACTGGCCTTTTTCAAAGATGAAAAGTGGAGAACAGTAACCGTAGATTGCACAACTTGTTACAACAAACAAAATATCACAGTGCTGGGTGACTGGGGTGTGATGGTAACAAGTGAAACAGCACGAGATTTGGTGCGTTATCTATCGGATGTGGTCAGTTTGAATACAACTGACACTGCCGAAGGGAAAGCGATTCCCTTGCACAAATCCACATCACGCTTAGGCTGGATAGATGGAAAGTTTTGTCCGTATGTAGAAGGGATTCGCTTTGATGGTGATATTAAATACGAAAAGATATATGACAGCATAAAACAAAAAGGAGATAGGGAATCCTGGTATCAGTTTGTTAAGAAAATTCGCAAAAATCAAATTGCACGGATATTAATTGCTACTTCTCTTTGCAGTCCGCTAATCGAATTGGTAGGCGCGTTGCCTTTTATGCTTCACCTCTGGGGTGAATCTGGTTTTGGGAAAACGGTTACGTTGTTTATCGCCATGAGCGTTTGGGGTGATCCTAGACTGGGGAACTTAACGCAAAGTCTAGATAACTCATCAACATTTGTTGGTCGAGTAGCATCTTTTTTGCGAAACCTGCCTTTTGCCATGGATGAGTTGCAACAGGCGAAAGAGAAGGGTGTTGATTGGGATGGGCTTGTAATGCGCTTCACAGAAGGGATTGACAAGGGGCGCGGCACTGCTAAAGGCGGTATTGAAGCAACAAAGGTCTGGCATAATTGTGCTATTCTGACTGCCGAAGAAACTTTAACGAAAAGCAATTCTGGAGCTGGCGTAAAAAACCGTGTCATCGAAATTGAGGTCATAGATAAGTTTTTTGAAGACCCCAATGCGGCAGCCAATTTGGTGAAAGAAAATTACGGTTGGGCCGGAAAAGAGTTTATTGAATATGTGTCAGCTCTGCCAGTTGAAGACTTACGCCATCGTTTCAAGGAGATTTCAAAAGAAATTCTGGCTAAGTGCGATACCACCGACAAGCAGGCGTATTCTATGGCTTGTATCCTTTTGGCCGATGAGTTGAGTTGTCAGAGCATATTCGAGTGTGATTCGCCAATGAAGGTGGAAGATGTTACACAATACTTGCGTTCTGTAAAATCTGTTGATATTTCAGAGCGCGCCTATGAATGGGTTATCAACTGGATAGCGCAAAATGAAAACAGATTTACCATTAACCAAGGTGGCGAAGTTTGGGGAAAGATTGAAGAAGATTTTGCGATGGTCAATAAGAACGTTTTAATGCAACATTTGAGCGATAACGGCTTTGACTATAGTGCGGTAACTAGAAAATGGGCTGACAGGGGATATATCATTAAAAATAGCCAAGGTAAGAATATTCACCAAACGAAGGTATATGGTAGGAAAGCAAGCTATATTCGAGTTAAATTTCCGGATGATGCTGTTCCAGAAATGGGTGTGGAGGTTGATGAAGTTGCACCACCCGAATTTCAGGAACAGGAAATTAGATGGTGAGGTCTTACATTTATATTTTTGGTAAGACAAAAGTAAGACTATAAAAAGGTGTCAATAAAGCATGTTTGAGTGGCATGGTCTTACTGTCTTACTTGTCTTACTAAAAATATATAGTATATAGGCTAAAAGAGAAAATAAAAACTCTATATCTACTCTCTTAATACTATATAGCATATCTATCAGATTTTTGGTAAGACGGTAAGACCTATGTGCAAAAATAGCTTAACCAATAGGATTAAGACCGTCTTACCAAAAATAAAAATAGGGAAGACCAAAGGAAGACGGTAAGACTAATTGAGGTGAAAACATGAAATCAAATAAAAAACTTGGTAATGACTTTGAGCAAGAGGTCTGTGCAGAATTGGCGAAGCAGGGCTTCTGGGTGCATAACTTTGCCAACCGAGCCAATGGTCAGCCGGCAGATATTATTGCGGCTAAAGCAGATTGCATTTACCTGATTGATGCCAAGGTGTGCAGTAATGGTAGCTTTCAGACAAGCCGCATTGAAGAAAATCAGGTGTTATCTATGAAGCGGTGGTTCCAGACGGGCAACAAAGCAGTGGTATTCTACTTTAAGCTGTCTACCGGGGAAGCAGTTCCGCTGATTTTGGAACATGAGGAGCAGCTAGATGCGCTGCTGCAGAGAAAAGCTCTGCGGGAAGAACAGATTCGAGAGTTAGGAGGGCAAGTAGGATGAAATGGAACAGAAAAATGCAGTATTACGCGAAAGTGATTAGAGCGTTCCAGAGACAGGCAAATAGTGGGCGCTTAATTGTTCAAATTGAAGTTGAGTTTGGTCCGCGATATTTTTTCCATACTGCTACGATTAAAAAAGGGCGGCACCACTAAAGTTGAAAAGAAGGTGTAGAGCAATGATGATGAGTGAATTAGAGAAGATGCAGCGGCTACTGTATGAGGCTTGCATTGACTATACCACGTATGGGGGAGCCATATTCCCTGATACAGCGGATGTAATGATATTGCAGACGGATGACGGCAGCTTTTTGGTGTTCGGCTTAGGCTATAACGGCGTGTGGTCATACAGCGCAGAGTATGTGGTGCGGATGCTAGATCGGAAGTTCAGAGAGGGGATGAGTGTGTGATTGACGATACAGCGAAAGGTTATCTTTACACAGCTGTGCGGGCAGAGTGTAAGAAAGCGATAAAACAGCACGGGCAGTTCCATAGCCATCATGAGGCATGGGCGGTGTTGCAGGAAGAAATTGAAGAAGTGGAAGATGCGTATCGCGAATGTGCGGGCAAAATCAACGATATTATGCCAGGACTATGGACGGACATCCGGAGTGATGTGGTAAACGAGAGCTGCAAGGATGATTTGTTACAGATTAAGGTAGCCGTGCTGGAAATCGCATGTGAGTGCATCCAGGTGGCTGCCATGTGCGACAAGTGGGACATTCTGATTAGCGGATGTGAGGTGCAATGACAAAGCTGTGTGATAGTTGCATGCACTATGCGCCGAAGTATTACTTTTGCGAGAAGCTGTGCATTAAAGTTGGCCGGAATTTAGTTGAATATTGCAAACATTATAAGCAAAGAAAGAGGACGGGGGATGATAAGTAATGTATGGTATTTGGCATGGTAGGCAAAAGCGTTTCGTTTTTGGTGTTAGAGCCGAAACAAAAAAAGAAGCAGAACAGCAATTTCGGAAGATTTGTAAAAAAATACACTACTACACTTTTAACTGTTCCGTAAAGTGGATACCACCGAATTATAAGAATCCACCTAATCCTAACTACAATAGAGGTAAAGCAAACATTGCGAAAGGATGAAAAAGCTATGTCAAGAGAACTGATTATCAAGTGTGATAAATGTGGTACCCTGATTGAAGGTGACCCGTATAGAGTTGTGTTTTGGCAGGAAGGTCGAGAATCGTTTGGCATTTACGGTCAATCGGAAATCAATAAAGATCTGTGCCAAGAATGTGTAAAATCCCTGCAGGAGCAGATTAGCAAATTTTTTGAACCGGAGCCGGAGCCAGAGGACCTCAAATTAGAGAGGGCGCAAGATTGCGCCGTCGATAGCCCTAAGGAACGACCAAAGCGAACAATTGACGGAGGAAAGGTAAAGGCGCTGTATCTGGCTGGTTGGCCGGTGAAGGAAATTGCGGATGAGATGGGCATTACAGCTCCAACCGTGTACAACTGGCTGAATAAACTGGGTCTGCGAGGGGAAAAGGATGAGAATTGTACTGAGTAGTGAAGCAATCGTGCAGGATCCGACCGATGAGGTCATTGCATTCTGTCTGGAAAACTTCACGATGAAAAATCCGGAGTTTCAAAACAAGATGCGCAGAGGCTTGTATCTGGGCAACACGCCAGAATATCTGGACTTGTATAAAAAGCGGGGCGACCATCTGATTCTTCCTTACGGTGCGTATCATGCGCTGAAAAACTTTCTCTGGCGGGAAGATTTGTGGGATGCGGATGATTTAGATTATGATTATGACTTAGCCGGCAATGAACGGGTAGACTATAATGCTGAAATTCCGTTGTACGATTATCAGGAAACTGCGGTCAGTGTTATGCTGCAGAAAGGCTATGGCATTCTGCATTCTCCGGCTGGCAGTGGGAAAACACAGATGGGAATTGCTATGATTACCCGCTCCGGAAGAAAAACATTGTGGCTGACCCACACCAAAGACTTACTGCAGCAGAGTTATAACAGAGCGGCTCAGTATGTAGATACATCACTGCTGGGCACCATTGCCGGCGGAAAAGTTCATATTGGCAGCGGCATCACATTTGCCACGGTGCAGACATTGGTCAATATGGATTTAAGCCAGTTTAAGTATGAGTGGGACATGATTATTGTGGACGAGTGCCACCGGGCCGCTGGAACACCTGCCGCCTACAGCAGATTTTCCAAAGTGCTGAACAGTCTGGCCGCACCAGAAAAGTATGGCCTGTCTGCTACCGTACATCGGGCTGACGGGACAATCAAGGCCACCTACTCTTTATTGGGCGGTATTGGACACAGTGTTCCAGAAGAAGCAACCGCTGGCAAAGTGGAACAGGTGCGCATCCTGAAACGGGATACGAGCACCAAAATTCATAGTAGCTGCCAGGATACAGATGGCACATTGCTATATGCAAAGCTGCTACAGTATCTGACGGAAAACAGTACCAGAAACAAAGTGATTGTAACAGATTTAGTACAGAATGCAGAACATCACAACCTGATCCTGTCGGACCGTATCAATCACCTGAGAGAATTATATAACAGTTTACCGTATGAACTGCAACAGCAGGCAGTAATACTGACTGGCAGTACGAAAGCCTCTGCCCGGGAACAGGCCATGGAAGAAATGCGTTCTGGAAAGAAACGGTATCTGTTTGCATCGTACAGTTTGGCCAAAGAAGGATTGGATATCCCACGGCTGGACCGCTTATATCTGGTGACACCGCAAAAAGATTACGCTATCATCGTGCAGGCCGTTGGCCGGATTGCCCGTCATTTTGACGGCAAGACAGAGCCAGTGGTCTATGATTATGTGGACGATATCACCTTCTGCCAGAACCAGTATAAGAAACGCTGCACCAGCTATCGGAAGATACATTGTATTTTGTGAGGTGAGAAACCATGATTGAATTATTTGACGGTTATGCCATTGGCGCCGATAGCAGACAGTTTATTCTGAAAAAGAAAACAAACTCAGTTGATAAGAACGGCAAGCCAATCTATAGAGAATTGAATTATCACAAAACAGTAGAAAGTGCCATCCGCGCGTTACAGTTGATTCTTACGCGAGAACAGGCAGCAAAGCATACACTAACCCTTGAAGAAGCGTATAACAAGTTTCAGGCGCTTACAGAGCGCATGGAAAATCTAAAATTGAAGGTGGAGGAATAAACTATGAAGTTTGATAAATATGTGAAAATGGTAGGCGCTATTGGTACAATTGCAAGCTACAAAGGTCATAAGTATCTCTGCTATGGTGGTATGATTGTGCGGATTCCAGAGGGAATCACTGGTTTAGTTTGCGCAGCTGCTACGGAACTGCCAAAAGCGTTTCAATCTGTGCTGGATGATGGCGCAGGGGAGATGGCAGAGCTGGTGGATGCGTTTCTGCCTTATGCCAATGACAAATCTTCGGAAGTGCGCCGTGTGTTTGCCGATAAAGAGCTGCATCGGGTGCATATCAGCAATAAGCAGTTCGGTCTGATTGAGCGCCACGATGATCTGGCAGTAATCTGCTGCATGATTGACGGTGAGCTGATGCCAGTAGCGCTGCGGGTCTACAATGAACACAACGAAGAAAGAGATGCGTACATCTTTGCGCAGGAGTACCTGGAAAGATTGGGCATGTATATGGAGGCGTAGGCGATGAAATTCAGCAAAGAAAAATTTCTGAAAAATGCGGATGCTGCCAGTAAGAAAAGATTGCGTGAGCATCTGGATATTTTAGACGGGATGGAAGTTGAGCATGGCAGTGAAATCCATTATACTGTAGATGGAGAGCCGTGGCTTTTGTATCCAATCTATGATGCGTGGTGCGATAAGTAAGGAATAGGAGGAGATAACATGGAACAGAAGGAACGCCGGCAGAAAGTAATCAGAATGCTGTCGAACTACAAGAACAATAAAGTGGCCATTGATATGCTGAAGTTGGACTTGCAGGCCGTGGATGCGCTTGTACGAAACAGCAATATGGCAGTGAATTATGACCAACCGGCAGCGGGCCAGACGAACCGTGTTATCTCCAAAACTGAGAATGAAGTGTTGAAGATGGAGCAGCGGCGCAATGAGATTCACAGTCAGATTACGCTGCTGCAGAACCAGATTAACAAAATTGATGTAGCGCTGGACAACATGACCTATCCGTATCATAAGCTGCTAGAGCTGAAGTACATTGAGCACAAGCGATGGAGTGAAGTGTATCGGGCGTTGAACTACAGTGAAGAATATATTAGAACAAAGATAAACGAAGCCGCCTTGGACATGATGGTGGCTTATGTTTTTCCAGAAGTGCACTGCACGGGATTGTTTGAATAACAAAATCCTTCAAAAAGTGTTCAAAAATCTTTCATTTTGCTTTCAAAATGTGTTCAAAAAACGACTCGCTGCTCACACCCGAGGGACGCAGGTAGCGGCCGAGGTAATATAAGCTTTCCGGGGCACGCGTAACGGTGCTGACACGCTCCTCACACGAAAGCGTGACCTTAAACCCGAGGTTTTTGATGATCTCCGGCTCTCCCTTACTCACTGCGCCGAACGGATACGCAAACAGAACGGGCTTACTTTGCAGGTTTTCTTCTGCTTTCTGCTGAAAAAGCGTCACGTCTTCGGTGAGAAGCTTCGTGTAGTCTTCCAGAGATTCCCCGGAA
>ERZ780168.3483-NODE-3483-length-12201-cov-3.750370_pt1 | contig 12201 bp, 10 predicted proteins | sample MGYA00510981_ERZ780168 | MGnify/ENA primary metagenome ERZ780168 (study PRJEB29588, sample SAMEA2158769) | human gut metagenome | biome: human gut; feature: human-associated habitat; material: faeces | place: Denmark | collected 2008/2010 ...
CTACCGTTACGGAAAAATCTTGCTGTCCGCGTATCGCCATCAAAGCATGGTGTAAGCGCAAAAAAGGCGGTATATCAATGAGAATAGGGATCTGTCCGGGCAGCTTTGACCCGGTCACGCTGGGACACATGGACATCATCTCCCGTGCGTGCAAAATTTTCGACAAAGTCATCGTCGCGGTACCGGTAAACCCGGATAAGCGCGCGAGCTTTACGGTGGAGGAGCGCATGGAAATGCTGCGCACCGTCACGGCCGATATGGAAAATGTAGAGGTAGACTGCGTGCGCGGTCTTTTGGCGGATTACGCAAGCGAAAAGCATGCGGCTGCCATTGTGAAGGGTCTGCGCGCAATCTCCGACTTTGAATATGAATTTCAGATGGCGCTCACCAACAAAAAGCTGAATCCGAACCTTGAAACCCTGTTTTTAACGGCTGAGGCGGATTCAATGTATCTCAGCTCGAGCATGGTTCGTGAAATTGCCTCAATGGGCGGTGACATCAGTAATTTTGTTCCTGCGTGTATCCATGACAGAATTGTGGAAAGACTGAAAAATAAATAAGCGTTTGATTTTTTAATTAAAGGTGGATTAAACCAAACATATAAGGAGTGGACAGAAATGAAAGTTGAGGATTTGATTTTACAGCTTCAGGATGTTATCAGTGCCGCTAAGTCAATGCCGTTTTCGGGTGGCAAGGTAATGGTGAGCAGTGATGAGATTTATGATATTCTCGATCAGATTCAGGACGCTATGCCGGCAGAGGTAAGACAGGCAAAGAATATTGTTGCTGACAGAAAGCAGATTCTTGCCGAGGCTAACCGTGAATCAGAGAATATAATCAGAAGTGCCGAGGAACGCAAAAAGGCTATGCTTAACCAGAACGAGCTCGTTCGTGAGGCTCAGGCAAAGGCTAAGGAAATTGTTGACGATGCAAAGCAAAAATCGGCAGAAATCAGAAAAGCTGCGAATGTGTATGTTGACAGCATTATGAAACGCACGGAAGAGGGCGTTGCAACACAGCTTGAGGCTCTCAGAAAGACTCATGCAAACATAGTCAGCTCACAGAAAAAGCAGGGCTGATTTAAATTTAGCTTATAAAGGACAGACTCAATATGAGCCTGTTCTTTTTTTATGCCGTTTTTATCGTATGTGTTGTGTCACGTTATGACACTGAAACGAATGCTTGCGGAATCTGCGGTTGAAAAATATAAAAATAATGTCGGCTTTTGTAACCCGTGCGGTGCGTTTTGTAATTTTTAAGACTGCTGTTTTTGCTATGGAACGGGTGAAACCCTCTGTAAAATCAGCTTTTTGGGGTATAATATTCTTTTACGAAAAAATATGGTTTCAAAGTTGAAAGCATTTGAAATGATTTGTAAATATTATTTGTTTTTTCGTAACTTTGATATTGATTTTTTTGCACCTATGGTTTATAATAAGACAAAAGGTGTCAGAAGGTGTCATTCGGTGACTTTTAAAACCACAGAGTGACGGTTTCTGAAGAAAAGTGTATGGAGGTGGGCAGATGTTTTCGGGAATGACAAATCATTCTATTGATGCAAAAGGAAGAATTGTACTGCCCGCAAAGTTCCGTGAACAGCTCGGCGAAACATACTATCTTGCACGAGGCTTCGGCAACAAGTGCATTCAGGTTATGTCAAGCGAACAGTTCAACGCAATGTGTGAGAAGATTCTTGCACTTCCCGCAAACCTCTCCATGGCTGTTCAGTACACCTTTAACGCTACTGCGGTTGAGGTTACTCCCAACGCACAGGGCAGGGTGATTATTCCGCAGTCCCTGCGTGAGTTTGCCGAGATTGAAGGCGATGCGGTAGTTATCGGTATGACAAACAGACTCGAAATCTGGAGCAAGAAAAATTATGAGGACTATGTTGCTTCTCAGAATGAAAATCTTGCACTTGCTCTCAAGGAGTTAAAGCTTTAAGGAGGTTGTTATGGAATTTTCTCATATTCCTGTCCTTCTTGAGCAGGCTGTTGACGCTCTTGCCGTTAAGGAAAACGGCATTTATGTTGACGGCACAGCGGGCGGAGGCGGTCACAGCAGTGAAATCCTCAGTCGACTTACTACGGGCAAGCTCATTTCGATTGATCAGGATCCCGATGCAATACTGACGCTGACAGAGCGTTTTAAGAAAAACGAAAATTCAATAATTATCAAGGGTAATTTTGCCGATATGGTTAGCCTTCTTCATTCAAGAGGAGTGGGCAGAGTTGACGGTGTTCTGCTTGACATCGGCGTTTCTTCTCATCAGCTTGATACAGCCGAAAGGGGTTTTTCCTTCCATGAGGACGCACCTCTCGATATGAGAATGAGCCAAAGCGGAACAACAGCCGCAGAGCTTGTCAACACCCTCCCCGCAGGTGAGTTAAGACGAATCCTCAGCGTTTACGGCGAAGAAAAATTTGCCGGTGCAATTGTAAACGGAATCGTAAAGGCAAGAGCCGAAAAGCCGATTGAAACTACCCTTGAGCTTGCGGAAATTATAAAAGAAAATGTTCCACAGCGTGTCCGCCGTGACGGACATCCTGCGAGAAAAAGCTTTCAGGCTTTGAGAATTGCGGTAAACGATGAACTCGGAGTTCTTGAAAGAGGTCTTGACGGTGCATTTGAACTTCTCGGAAGCGGCGGAAGGCTTGCAGTTATTACCTTCCATTCGCTTGAGGACAGAATCGTAAAACAGAAAATGGCATCTTGGTGTCAGGGCTGTACCTGTCCAAAGGATTTTCCCGTGTGTGTTTGCGGAAACAAGCCAAAGGCTAAGCTTGTTGTAAGAAAGCCGGTTTGTGCAAATGAAACAGAATTGAGGAACAACCCGAGAGCAAGAAGTGCAAAGTTGAGAATATGCGAAAAAATTTAAAAAAAATTCTCTGTGACTATAGACAAAGCTGCCTGTTTGTAGTAAAATATAACAAAGTTGTAAAGATTATTACAGACACAAGCAATTGTGCTTTCGTGTTTGTTAATAACAAAATGTATGGCTTTGAAATATATGTCCGATAAAATCGGATTGATTGTGTGTTGTGTGTATTTTATAAATTTATTAAAGGTTTGAAACTTTTTTGTTTTATCGAAAATAAAGCAAAAATGTGTGTTTTATGAAATTGATATAGAAAGGCATCAGGTGCGTTTAATGGCTTATGAAAACAGAAATGCAGCTTATGATTTGAGTCTTTTTGATGACAGTAGCGACTATGTTCCGGGTTCAGCCGCTCCTGAAAGAAAAGAAGAAGTACATAAAAAGCAGGAAAGAAAAAGAAGAAAAAACAATGTTGTAAGTCTTCCGAAGGAGGAACTTCAGAAGAACAGACGCCGCAGACATAACAAGTTTAAAATCGCTCTCGGAACAGTGAGCGGTGCTGCAGCGACAATCATAATCGGCATCATAATTGTCGGACAGGTAAGACTTACCGAGCTTAATCAGGAAGTTATTACGGCTAAAGAAACTCTTGCAAATGCACAGAGCGTTTATACACAGACACAGATGAAGCTTGAATCAAAGCTTTCAACATCGGATATTGAAAAGTATGCCGAGGATACACTCGGTATGACCAAGGCTACGAACACACAGAAAGAATTTGTTACCCTTGCAGGCGGAGATAAAGCAGAGGTTTCTGCAAGTCAGGAAAGTGACAATCTCTTTACACAGTTCTGGAGTTCGGTACAGAATCTTTGGTCATAACATTTAGATTAATTTAATAAATATGTTATGAAAGAATGGAGAGTTAAGACTGCGTCTTGACTCTTTTTTCGGTATATATGCGGATTGACACGGAGCGTAACGGACACTATTTTGCGGTGAAAGGAGCTTTACATTGCAATCACCAGGATCAAAAAACAACTCAAAAAAGCGTGCCGAAAAGGGACCTGCACAAAGACTGAGACAGCGTACCGCAATATTGATTTTACTCATACTTGTGCTTGGCTTCGGTGCGGCTGTTTTAAGACTTACATACCTCACCACCGTTCAGAGCAGTGAACTTCAGGAGTCGGCTGTTGACCTTCAGCTTGCCGACACAACTGTTTCCGCAAAACGAGGAACAATTTATGACGCAAACGGCAATGTTCTTGCCGAAAGCGCATCGGTTTGGCAGGTGGTAATGTCGCCTGTCAACTTTAAGAATGACAAACAGCGTCAGGCTGCCGCAAAAGGTCTTTCGGAAATTTTTGACCTTGAATACAACGATGTGCTTGACGATACAAAACAGCAGAGCCATTATGTTGTTGTCAAAAGAAGAATCGAGTCGGATGAGCGTGAAAAGGTTCTTGAGCTTATTGACACTCTGAAAAAGGATTACAGCTGTTCGGGTGTTATTCAGCTGCTTGATGATTACAAGAGATATTACCCGAAAAACAGCCTTGCATCTTCCGTAATCGGTTTTACGGGCAGTGACGATCAGGGACTTGAGGGTATCGAGTATGAATATGACAGCTATCTGTCGGGGACTCCCGGTCGAATTATCACGGCACAGAATGCAAGAGGTACGGATATGCCGTTCCGATACGAACAGAATGTTGAATCTGAGAACGGCAACAATGTGTATCTCACAATTGATGAAACAATTCAGTCAATTTGTGAAAAATATATGCAAAAGGGTGTTGAGGACAACAATGTTCTTAACAAGGGCGTCTGCATTGCAATGGATGTAAACACAGGCGCAATCCTTGCAATGGTAACAACAGACGGCTACGATCTTAACAATCCTTATGAGCTTTCGGCAAAGGATAAGAAGAAAATCAAGTCTACTGCCAAAAGCAAACAGGCGGAGGCAGAAAGTGCGGCTCTCAGCAATATGTGGAGAAACAAGGCTGTTGCCGACACATATATGCCCGGTTCTGTATTTAAGATGTGCGTTGCGTCAGCGGCTCTTGAAGAAAACCTTGTAAATGAAAAAACATCTTTTACCTGTACAGGTTCAATTGAAGTTGAGGGCGAAACCATTCATTGTTCAAATATATCAGGTCACGGAACACAGAGCTTTGTTGAGGCAATTTCAAACTCATGTAACCCTGCATTTATTCAGATCGGTCAGATGCTCGGTGCAGGCAAGTTCCGTCAATATTATCAGGGATTCGGTTTCAGCGATAAAACAGGAATCGACCTCCCGGGTGAGGCAGAGGACAGCTTCTGGAAAGAAGGCAAAATGGGCGGTGTTGACCTTGCGGTTGCATCATTCGGTCAGAACTTCACAATCACTCCTATTCAAATGATTACAGCCTGTGCGGCTGTTTCAAACGGCGGTTATGTTGTTCAGCCTCATGTGGTTTCAAAAATCACAGATTCAAAGGGCAATGTAATTAAGACTGTTGATAAAAAGGTTAAAAGACAGGTTATTTCAGACGATACATCCAAGAAGATGAATGAATACCTTGAATATAACACAGAAAGACAGGGTGCTGCCGCAGGTTATATTTCAGGCTACAAGGTAGCCGGTAAAACAGGTACAACTGAAAAAAGGGGTGTAACAAAGGTTGAAAGCTCATTTTCTGAGGACTATATATCATCATTCTGCGGTTATGCTCCGGCAGACGATCCGCAGATTGCAATGCTTGTATTCTTTGATACTCCCGACGGTGACGCCTACTACGGTTCACAGGTTTCATCACCTGTATTTATAAATATTATGAGCGAGGTTCTTCCTTATCTTGATGTTAAGACATCATACACAGACGAGGAACTCGGTTATGTTGACGCATCTGCGGGCGACTACACAGGAGTCAGCGTTGACGAGGCTAAAACAGCTGTTGAGGCTGACGGCTTTACGGCAACCGTAAAGGGTAACGGTTCAACTGTAATTTCACAGATTCCGACCGTATCGTCAGGACTTCAGAAGGGCGGCAGTATTGTCCTCTACACAGACAGCGACAGTCAGTCGGAAACAGTAAGTGTTCCGAGTCTTATCGGTCTTTCTCCCGATGAGGTGAACGATGTTGCAAGTGCCTACGGATTGAATGTCAGCTTCTCGGGTGCAACAACATCCTCCGGAACAAGCTCATCACAGAACGTTGAGGCGGGAACTTCGGTCAGCCCCGGTACGGTAATAACGGTATCTTTTGCGGATTCCTCTTCAACACTCAACGAATAACAAAAATATTTATTAGTCTGAAAGGAAAGATAACTATGATTTACGGAATATGGACATTTTGTGCGGCTTTGCTTGCTTTTATAATCTCAGCCGTTACAGGCAAGTTTTTGATTCCATACCTTCGCAAGCTCCATTTTGGTCAAACAATTCTTGAGGAAGGTCCTAAGTGGCACAAGGGCAAGCAGGGAACTCCCACAATGGGCGGTATAATGTTCATCGTTGCAATTGTGGTTGTCACAATTATCAGCACAGTTATATATGCCTTTACAGGTGCTGATTTGGTGAATTCATTCTTTGCAGACATTCCAAGAGAATGTATGTTCATTTTCTGCGGACTCGGTCTTGCGGTTGCAAACGGTTTTATCGGCTTTATTGATGATTACATCAAGGTTGTAAAAAAGCGTAACCTCGGTCTTACAGCGTCGCAAAAGCTGATTCTCCAGTTCCTTGTTGCCGCCGCTTTTCTTGCAGTTCTGGCAATTGCAGGCTACGGTACAACAACAACCATTCCTTTTGTCGGCAAGGTTGACCTCGGATTTTTCTATTATATTATTGCCGCCGTTGCAATCGTGGGTATCGTAAACTCGGTAAACCTTACAGACGGTATTGACGGTCTTGACGGTTCGGTAACATTCTTTGCGTGTGTTGCATTTATGCTTATCGCCTGCGTAAAGAGCTATCTCGGTATAACAGCCATGAGCGCCGCATCTGCTGGTGCCTGTCTCGGATTCCTCGTTTGGAACTTTCACCCTGCAAAGGTGTTTATGGGCGACACGGGTTCACTTTTCCTCGGCGGTCTTGTATGTGCTCTTGCTTTTGCAATTGATATGCCTATTCTTCTTATTCCGATCGGAATTATCTATATTGCTGAGGAGCTTTCCGTTATTCTTCAGGTCAGCTACTTCAAAATCACACACGGCAAGCGTCTTTTCAAGATGAGCCCTATCCATCACCACTTTGAAATGTGCGGTTGGAGCGAGGTTAAGATTGTCGGTGTGTTCAGTGCAGTAACCGCAGTTTTCGGTGCAATCGCTTTTGCACTTGCATATTTTGGTGCATAAATAAACGCAGAAATACTTGTTTAAAATAAATTTTAAGGGAGGAACGGTCTTTGGCTCCACAAAAAAGAATGATGCTTAAAGCTGATGTAAACAGAATATATGATGAAGAGGTTTACTCGGAGCAGAAGATCAGGGAAGAAAAGTTTTTTGTCCGTCCTACTCGTCAGAGAAAGATGAAAAAAGGAAAGCTGTTTTCCGTTGGCATGGGACTTGACCTTCCGTTTTGCATAATCATTCTTGTACTTCTCACTATCGGTATGATTATGATGTTTTCTGCAAGCTATGCCTATGCTTATTACAATCAGGGCGACAGCTACTATTACCTTGTAAGACAGCTCATTTTTGCCGTTATCGGCGTAGGCATAATGTTTGTTCTTTCGTTCTTCAACTATAACAAGCTCCACAAGGTTGCACCGGTTATTCTTGCAATTTCATATTTGTGCCTGCTTGTGGTTCTTGTACTGCCGGGTTCCGAAGGTGTAAAAAGATGGATTCCTCTCGGCATTTTTAACATTCAGCCTTCCGAAATTGCAAAGTTTGCAATCATCCTTTTCTTCTCACATTGGTGCAGTAAATACTATAATAAAATGCAGTTTGCCCGTTACAGCGTTTTGCCGGGTATAATTGTTTTCGGTTCAACAGCACTTCTGCTTTTTCTCGAACCGCACTATTCGGGTATCGTAATCATCGGCATTCTTTCGGTTGTAATGCTTTATATCGGCGGAATGCAGACAAAGTACCTCGGAATAGGTCTTGGACTTATTGTCGGAGTAGTGCTTATACTTGCCGTCACAAACAGCCTGTCCTATGCTATGAGCCGTCTTGACGGTTGGGGTCAGGCACTTGAATATACAACAGATGATATGTGGTGGACCACATATCAAACCCGAAATTCACTCTATGCAATAGGTTCGGGCGGACTTTGGGGACTTGGTCTCGGTCAGTCAAGAATGAAGTACCTCTATATTCCCGAGCCGCAGAACGACTTTATCTTTGCCGTTGTTGTTGAGGAGCTCGGTCTTGTGGGCGCACTTATGATTCTCCTTATTTTTGCACTTCTTGTGTGGAGAGGCATCACACTTTCACTTCGTGCAAAGGATAAGTTTGGCAAACTTCTCGGTATCGGTCTTACCTCACAGATCGGCATTCAGGTTGTGCTGAATATTCTCGTTATCACAGACTGGCTGCCTAATACGGGTATCAGCCTCCCGTTTTTCAGCTACGGCGGCAGTTCGCTTATTATGCTGCTTGCCCAGATGGGACTTGTGCTTTCAATTTCCAGAACGGCAAATATCGAAAGACAATAATTTAAAAATAGTTTTCTCCTGCATGAGTTTTGCAGAATTTTCAAAAGAAAGGTAAGAAAATTATGAAAGTATTGCTTGCAGGCGGCGGCACGGCAGGACACATAAATCCTGCACTTGCAATAGCCGGATATATAAAGAATAAAAGAAATGATGCCGAATTTTTGTTTATCGGCAACCGTGGCGGAATGGAGCAAAGACTTGTTCCGCAGGCCGGTTTTGAAATTAAGTCAATCACAATCAGCGGATTTAAGAGGAGCTTTTCTCCTAAGAGTATGCTTGAAAATGTTAAGACAGTTTCAAGAACATTCACTTCTTCAAGAGAGGCAAAGAAAATAATTGCAGAGTTCAAGCCTGATATCTGTATCGGAACAGGCGGATATGTTTCGGGTCCCGTTATCAGAACAGCCGCAAAAATGGGTATTCCGTGCATTATTCACGAGCAGAATGCATATCCGGGCATTACAAATAAAATGCTTGCAAAGAGCGTCAAAAAGGTAATGCTTGCCGTTCCGGACGCAAAAAAGTATTTTGACAAAAATGCTGATTTTGTCATTACCGGAAATCCTGTAAGACAGGAAATCCTCACGGCAAAAAAAGAAGAGTCAAGAAAAGAACTCGGGCTTGACAACCGTCCCGTAGTGCTTTCGTTCGGCGGAAGCCTCGGAGCAAGAAAAATAAATGAAGCTGTTGCAGACCTTGTTGCAAGAAGCGGTATTGACGGCAGATATCAGCACATTCACGCATACGGCAGTTACGGTGACTGGTTTCCGCAGCTCGTTGAGGAAAAGGGTACTGACATTGCCGATTGTTCAAATCTTGATATAAGACCGTATATTGATAATATGCCGACTTGCATGGCGGCGGCAGACCTTGTAATCTGCCGTGCAGGCGCAATTACTCTCAGCGAAATTCAGGCTATGGGCAAACCCGCAATCCTTATCCCGTCACCTAATGTTGCCGAAAATCACCAGTACCACAATGCAATGGCACTTGTGAATGCAGGTGCGGCTGACATTATTGAGGAAAAAGATCTCACGGGTGCGGCTCTTATGCGTAAAACTGACAAAATGCTTCTCAATCCCGAAAAGCTTGAGAAGTACAGTGAAAATTCACGCAAAATGGCAATTACCGACGCCAACGAAAGAATTTATTCGGTAGTCAAAAAAGTTCTCGGACTTGTGTAACGGTAACATTTATAACGCTTTCTCATAGAATAGAAGGGTATTCTTTTTGAGAGGGTGTTATTGTGTCAAAACTGCTTGTTACAGGACGCAAAAAGCTTGACGGAGAGGTTGAAGTTCAGGGGGCAAAAAACAGCGCTTTGCCGATTATTGCCGCCTCGATTCTTACAAAAGATGAAAATGTAATCCACAATTGTCCTTCGCTTTCCGATGTTGACGCATCTGTCAACATTCTTCGGTATCTCGGCTGTGCCGTCACACGCTGTGATAAAACACTTCTCGTAAAATGTGACGATATCAACCGCTTTGATGTTCCCGTTGAATTGATGCGTAAGACAAGGAGTTCAATTGTTTTTCTCGGTGCAATCCTTGCACGAACGGGAAGGGCAAGAATTTCGTTCCCCGGCGGATGTGAGATCGGTTCAAGACCGATTGATTTGCATCTCAACTCACTTCGGGAAATGGGGGCGGATATTCGTGAAAAGCACGGCTATCTTGAATGTTGCGTTCCAAACGGGCTTTGCGGAACAAAGATAACGCTTTCGTTCCCAAGTGTGGGTGCAACGGAAGATATTATGATTGCCGCCTGTCTTGCAAAAGGCACAACAACAATCATCAATGCCGCCCGTGAGCCTGAAATCTGCGACCTTGCGGATTATCTCAATTCCTGCGGTGCCGATATTTCCGGAGCAGGCGAGGGTGTTGTCGTCATTGAGGGTGTAAGCTCTCTCTGCGGCTCTGTCCACACAATCATTCCGGACAGAATCGTTGCCGCAACGCTGATGAGCTGTGCCGCCGTAACGGGTTCAAAAATTATACTTAACGGAATAATTTCGTCCCACCTTGCGGCACTTATTCCAATCTTCAAAAATGCAGGGTGCAAGATAAGAATTTCGGACGGAAATCTTGAGATAAACGCTCCCGAAAGACTTAAATCAATGAAAACAATCAGAACGATGCCGTTTCCGGGCTTTCCCACGGACGCACAGGCGCCCTTGCTTGCAACAGCGTGTGTTGCAGACGGAACAACGGTTTTTGTTGAAAATATATTTGAAAACAGATACAGACACGTCCCCGAGCTTGTCAGAATGGGTGCAGCCGTTAAGACAGAGGGCAAGGTAGCCGTTGCCGAGGGTGTGGAAATTCTTTACGGTGCGTCGGTTGAAGCTCCCGATTTGCGTGGAGGTGCGGCACTTGTTGTTGCAGGCCTTTGTGCAGAGGGCAAAACCGAAATCGGCGGCGTGGAGTATATTGAAAGAGGCTACGAGTGTATTGAGTCTACTCTTACATCAATCGGGGCAGATATCAAGAAAATTTAGGGTAATCAGATTTTTAACTGTCGCAGGGCGGATTTCCGCCCTCGGCAGATAACATAAACGAAGGGAGGATTTGCTTTGAGCGACGGTAAAGGCAGAAGACCGCTTACATCAAAAGAGCGAAAGAGTCTTGAAAAACAGCGTAAAAATGCCGCAAAGCAGGCAGAAAAGTATCATAAGGAAAAAGCAAAGCAGGATAAGAGAGCTAAAAAATCCCCCAATCCGAAAAAGGAACAGCAGAAAAAAGCTCCAAAAAGTAAAATTGAGGAGGCTTTTCTCAAGCAAAAAGAAGAGCAGGAATCACAAAGACAAGCCGAAAATATGAGCCGTGAAGAAAAATTCAGAAGAAAAGGCAAGGCTAAAATCAAGAACCTTAAACCAAAGGATTATGAAGACGGCTATTATGTTGACGAATTCGGAGAAAAGCAAAAACAGGAAAAGCGTGCAAAGGAAATCCGTGCTCAGGAGCGTGAAGTAATTCGCAGAAGAAAAAAATCTCTGACGAGCACTCAGATTAAGCACAGGAGAATCGCACTGTACAGTTCAATTTTTGCGGCAGTGCTTATAATCGGTGTTATACTAAGCCTTACAGTCCTTTTTAAAACCGAAAAAATTGAGGTTGTGGGGGACAAGTATTATGACGAAAAACAGATAATTGCATTCAGCGGTGTTGAATATCAGGAGAACATCTTCATGGGTGCAATGTACAATACATCGGACAAGATTGTCAAGAATCTTTCGTATATCGAAAGCGCAAGCGTAAGCTTTAACATTCCGGACACAATAACAATTACTGTTGTTGACGCAACACCGTCATATGTTATTCCAAACGGTAACGGCTATCTGCTTGTAAGCTCGAAGGGCAGAATCCTTGAGGAAATTTCCGAAAATAAGGACAAGCTTCCCGAACTTACCTGCGGTGACATCAAGACCACAGAGGTTGGACAGTATGTGTCATTCAGCGACGCAAATGTTCCCGATATTCTCGAAGATGTTTCGCAGAGCCTTATCAACAACAAGGTTAAGAATATCACAGGCTTTGATGTTACCGACACGGCAAACATAAAGCTCGTTTATGACGGAAGGATTGACATTAACATCGGACTTCCCGATGATATCGACTATAAAATCAGAACTGCAATGACAATCATCAACGAAAAGCTTGACCCGAACAACACGGGACTTGTTGCAGGAACGCTTGATGTTTCGGCTTGCAGTACCTCAAAAATTTC
>ERZ780168.3487-NODE-3487-length-12188-cov-31.582791_pt1 | contig 12188 bp, 10 predicted proteins | sample MGYA00510981_ERZ780168 | MGnify/ENA primary metagenome ERZ780168 (study PRJEB29588, sample SAMEA2158769) | human gut metagenome | biome: human gut; feature: human-associated habitat; material: faeces | place: Denmark | collected 2008/2010 ...
TTTCCCCGCCGTTCCCCAGCCTTCCAGCAGCACCAGTACCGGCACTTTCTGCTCCTTGATGAGAAGCTGCTGGGCGGCAAGCTTTTCCCTGGCTGCCGCGAGGCGCATCTTTAATTCCTCTTCCCCGGGTCTTACCGGCTCTTTCCACTCTCTCAGCATAAAAACCTCCGTTCCGCAGACGCAATACGTCGCATTTTCCTTCTCCTATAACAGCGGTGCAAACAACCGCAGAATACACTGTATGATGCGAAGCCCCATACTCCGCTTTCCCTTATACTGTTCCGTCACCTCGCGCGACACCTCGCGCGCTTCGCGCACAAGCTGTCTTGCCTCTTCGCGCGCCGAACTGAGTATCTTCTCTTTCTGCTCCGCGAGGCGCGCCTGCAGCTTATCAATCTCTGCCTGCTTGCTCACCTGGTCATACTCGTTCTTCTTCAGGTTCATCTTATTGGTCACAATCTCAATGGTGTAAGAAAGCTGGTTGTTCTTATTGGCTTTCTTCTTCTCTTTCTCAAGAGTGGATATCTACCCTGAGTTATAGAAATTAGGATAGAAAAGAGGAATATATGGAGAATGTTACCGATACGATCGCAGCGGTTGCTACGGCGATGAGCAGTTCCGGAATCGGAATCATCCGGATCAGCGGATCGGAGGCGATTGAGGTTGCGGATCGGATTTTTAGGAGCCGAAGAGAGGGCTTTTGTCTGGCGGATGCAAAGACGCACACGATTCATTATGGAATGGTGTATGACGGGGAGGAAGCACTTGATGAGGTGCTCGCGATGGTGATGCGCGGACCGCACAGCTACACGGCAGAGGATACGGTTGAGATCAACTGTCATGGCGGTGTTCTCGTCATGAAGCGGATTCTTGAGACTGTGATCCGAAACGGTGCCCGTCCGGCGGAACCGGGAGAATTTACGAAACGTGCATTTTTGAATGGAAGAATGGATCTGTCACAGGCGGAGGCGGTGATCGATGTGATCAACTCCCGCAGTGAATATGCGATGCGATCTTCAGTCAGTCAGTTGAGCGGATCACTCTCAAGAAAGGTGAAGAAACTCAGAGAGGATATTCTGTATCAGATTGCCTTTATTGAGTCCGCCCTTGACGATCCGGAACACATCTCGCTTGATGGATATGAGGAGAAGTTAAATGGGCTTCTCGCGCCGATGGTGGAGGAACTCGAAAAGCTGCTGAGATCAGCGGATAACGGAAAACTGCTCTCAGAGGGAATCAAGACGGTCATTCTCGGAAAGCCGAATGCAGGAAAATCTTCGCTGATGAATGTTCTGGTGGGTGAGGAGCGTGCGATTGTCACGGACATTGCGGGAACGACGAGAGATACGCTCGAGGAGCAGATTCGCCTCAGAGGAATCAGCCTCAATATCATTGATACGGCGGGAATCCGCAGCACGGATGATGTCGTGGAAAAAATCGGCGTAGAGCGTGCGATGCAGTATGCAAAAGAGGCAGATTTAATTCTGTATGTGGTTGACTCGTCGCGCCCGTTGGACGAAAATGACAGGCAGATTATTGAGATGATCCGGGATCAGAAGGTCATCGTACTGCTTAACAAATCAGATCTGGAAGCGGCTGTCAGCGAAACGGATTTGCAGGAGGCGTTCGGCGGCAGGGAGGTTTCCATGATCCGCACTTCTGCAAAGAAAAATGCCGGAATCGAGGAATTTGAGCAGCTTCTGGAGCAGATGTTTTTCCATGGAGAAATCCGTTCGGAGGACGAGGTGGTTATCACGAGCATGCGCCACAAAGAAGCGCTCTGCGAGGCGTATGACAGCCTGAAAATGGTTCAGAAAAGCCTGGAAGACGATATGCCGGAGGATTTCTATTCCATCGACCTGATGAGCGCGTATGCGTCCCTTGGTCGGATTATCGGGGAAGAGGTCGGTGATGATCTGGTAAACGAGATTTTTTCCAAATTTTGCATGGGAAAATGATCTGACCAGGCGGTGGAAAGTCTTGAAGAGACATTTTTTTGAAGTTGGAAAAAGCCAGGCAGCGAAAAGTCTCTGGGAAAAGGTTTCGTAAATGGTTTTTACCAGCGGCAGTGAGCAGGGGTGTAGAGCACTGCTCACAGAAATAGTTGCCGGAAACGCAGGATTCGTGTATGATTGGTGCAGAAAGTATGCGATGATTCATGACAATGGAATGTTATATGGTGCGCATTCTATTGCAGAAAAGCACAGAAAATAAGGCGGAAAAGATGGCTCAGATAACAGAAAAAGTTGATGTATGTGTAATTGGGGCAGGTCATGCCGGATGTGAAGCGGCGCTGGCGTGCGCGAGAATGGGACTGGAAACGGTAATTTTTACGGTAAGCGTGGAAAGTATTGCGCTGATGCCGTGCAATCCGAATATCGGAGGTTCTTCGAAAGGGCATCTTGTCCGGGAGTTGGATGCGCTCGGCGGCGAGATGGGAAAAAATATCGATCATACCTTTATTCAGTCAAAGATGCTCAACGCGTCGAAGGGTCCTGCAGTGCATTCGTTGCGGGCGCAGGCGGATAAAGCGGAATACAGCAGACGGATGCGGCAGATTCTGGAAAATCAGGAGCATCTGGTTATCAAGCAGGCAGAAGTCTGCGATCTTTTATGGGATGATGTGGATGCAGACACGGTTTCCGGAAAAGCTGGTGCAACGAAAAAAATCCGTGGTGTGCGGACATTTACGGGAACGGTATACGAAGCCAAAGCGGTTATTTTGTGTACCGGAACCTACTTAAAGGCACGCTGCCTGTGCGGAGAATCCATCACCTATACCGGGCCGAACGGACTGCAGGCGGCAAATCACCTGACAGACAGCCTGAAAGAAATGGGCATTGCAATGCGCCGTTTCAAGACGGGAACGCCTGCGAGAATGGATAAAAGGAGTATTGATTTTTCCAAAATGGAAGAGCAGTTCGGAGATCCGAGGGTTGTTCCGTTTTCCTTTTCTACTGACCCGGAAAACGTACAGATTGATCAGGATTCCTGCTGGCTGACCTATACGAACGAAAAAACGCATGAGATCATCCGGGCAAACCTGGATCGTTCTCCGATTTATGCGGGAATTATTGAAGGGACGGGACCGAGATATTGTCCGTCTATCGAGGATAAGGTTGTAAAATTTGCAGATAAAGAACGCCATCAGGTTTTTCTTGAGCCGGAGGGACGTTATACAAATGAAATGTATGTCGGTGGCATGTCATCTTCTTTGCCGGAGGATGTACAGCTTGCCATGTATCGGACGGTTCCAGGGCTGGAAAACTGCCGGATCGTGCGCAATGCATATGCGATTGAATATGATTGCATCGACGCAAGACAGTTGTACCCGACGTTGGAATTTAAGGATGTTGAGGGGCTTTTTTCGGCTGGACAGTTCAATGGAAGCAGCGGCTATGAGGAAGCGGCTTCCCAGGGCATTCTTGCAGGAATCAATGCGGGTCTGAAATGTCAGGGCAGGGAGCCGATGATTATCGACCGCTCGGAAGGCTATCTGGGCGTTCTGGTAGACGACCTTGTGACGAAGGAAAATACAGAACCGTACCGGATGATGACCTCGCGGTCAGAATACAGATTACTGCTTCGCCAGGACAATGCGGATCTGCGTCTGCGCAGAAAGGGCTATGAGGCTGGTCTGATTTCGGAAGAGCAGATGCAGTGGCTGGAACAGAAAGAACAGATGATTACACAGGAGATGGATCGTCTGAAAAAAACTGTGATCGGCGCATCGGCAGAGCATCAGAGGTTTTTGGAGAAAATGGGCAGTACACCTTTGAAGACGGCAGCGTCTCTGGCGGAGTTGATGTGCAGACCGGAACTTTCCTATAAAATGCTTGCAGAAATCGATCAGAATCGGAAGCTTTTACCGGCAGAGGTCATTGAGCAGGTAGAAATCGAAATCAAATATGAAGGTTATATTGAGCGCCAGAAGCGACAGGTAGATCAGTACAAGAAGATGGAAAAGCATAAAATCCCGAATTGGATGGATTATGATGAGGTTCCGAGCCTGCGTCTGGAGGCAAGACAGAAGTTAAAAGCGTTCCGTCCGGTATCGGTTGGACAGGCTTCCAGAATTTCCGGCGTTTCCCCAGCAGATATTTCCGTGCTTTTGGTATATTTGGAGCATGAAAGTCATATGCGCGATTTGAAGAAAGAATAGGAGAACATATGTTCTATGTACGGAATGGATCAATTTGAAAATGAATTAAAAGAATTGCGGATCGTTCTTTCGGATGTCCAGAAGCAGCAGTTCGAGGAATATTATAAGCTTCTGGTGGAATGGAACGAAGTAATGAATCTGACGGCGATCACAGATTACAAAGATGTAATGAAAAAGCATTTTTTCGACAGTCTGACGGTTGTTCGTGCCTATCCGGAAATCCTGACGGAGGCGGTTTCCGTTATCGATATCGGAACCGGCGCAGGTTTTCCGGGAATTCCGCTGAAAATTGCATTTCCGCAGATTCGACTGACTTTACTGGATTCTTTACAAAAACGATTGAAGTTTTTACAGGAGGTTTCTGATAAGCTGGAATTAGGTGAGATCCAGATGCTTCATGGCAGAGCAGAGGACTATGCAAAACAGCCAGAGTTCAGAGAGCATTTCGATTTATGTGTTTCAAGAGCAGTAGCAAATTTATCAACGCTTTCTGAGCTGTGTCTTCCTTATGTAAAAGAAAACGGTAAATTCATTCCTTATAAGGCAGAAAAAGCGGAGGCGGAAATTGAAGCGGCACAGAAAGCGGTCGATCTTCTTGGCGGAGAAATATCTGATAAGATCGAGTTCCAGCTTCCGGGCGGAGATATGGGAAGAACGCTGGTTGTGATTGATAAGATTAAGAAGACGCCGAAAAAATATCCGAGAAAAGCAGGTACACCGGCGAAGATGCCGATTGTCTGAGTTGGTCAACATGAGAGGGAGATGTTTCACGTGAAACATCTCCTTTTTTATAATCCTCAAATGTTTCACGTGAAACATTGACCGGACAAGTCGGAACGAAAAATAGAGACATACCGCGAAAGAGAGGAGCAGTAGTGCGTTTCAAAGATTAGACTGAAATAAGAATATAGTGTAAGATTGAAAATTTCCTTTTTACATCAAAAAACGGAACTGCTGAAAAAAAGTGCATTCCTTTTCACAAATTTATAACTATTAGCAATGGCATTCTTGAAATGTTGATGTTATAATAAATGATGTGAATTTGAAACGGTAAGAGAAGAAGTCGTGAAACGACACGAGGTGTATGAATTTCAATGGGGAGAGCAATAGCAATTGCGAACCAGAAGGGCGGCGTTGGTAAAACAACGACAGCGATCAATCTGTCAGCCTGTCTGGCGGCGAAAAGAAAAAAAGTATTAGTTATCGACATGGATCCGCAGGGAAATACGACCAGTGGATTCGGCGTCGAAAAAAATGAACTGGAAAACACAGTTTATGAATTGATTCTTGGTGAGTGTTCAGTAGAAGAGTGTCTGATCAAGAATGTTGTTAAGAATGTCTCAATTATTCCTTCAAATGTCAATCTTGCCGCAGCGGAGATTGAACTGATAGGAGTAGATAAAAAAGAGTACATTTTGAAAAATGAAATCGACTGGATTCGAGATCAGTACGATTTTATCATCATCGATTGCCCGCCGTCGCTCAGCATGCTGACGATCAATGCGATGACGACAGCGGATACAGTTCTTGTTCCGATTCAGTGCGAATACTATGCGCTGGAGGGATTGAGTCAGCTGATCCATACCGTAAATCTGGTAAGAGAACGTCTGAATCCGACTCTGGATATCGAAGGTATCGTATTTACCATGTATGATGCGAGAACAAATCTTTCGATGCAGGTCGTTGAAAATGTCAAGGATCATCTGAATCAAAAGGTTTACAAGACGATGATTCCCAGAAATATTCGACTTGCAGAGGCACCGAGTTATGGAATGCCGATCAATCTTTATGATGCAAAGTCAGCAGGAGCAGAGAGCTATATGGCACTTGCGGATGAAGTCATAAAGAGAAAGGGTATATAATGGCGTTGAAAAGAGGATTAGGAAAAGGACTGGATTCTCTGATTCCGACAAATGTGATGATGGAGTCAGAGGTAAAGCATGCTACAGTTTCGACCGCCTCATCAGCTGAGGAGGAAAAAGACGGCACTCTGATGGTAAAGCTGTCAAAGGTAGAGCCGAATCGAGAACAGCCCCGTAAAAATTTTGATGAAGATTCTTTACAGGAATTGGCAGAATCTTTAAAACAATTCGGAATGCTGCAACCGATTCTTGTACAGAACCGTGGTGATTATTATGAAATCATCGCAGGAGAACGTAGATGGAGAGCTGCCAAAATCGCCGGATTAAAAGAGGTTCCGGTTATTGTCAGAGAACTGACAGATCAGGAAATTGTTGAAATTTCTCTGATTGAAAATATTCAGAGAGAGGATTTAAATCCAATCGAAGAAGCACAGGCTTATAAGAGACTACTGACAGAGTTCCATTTAAAGCAGGATGAAGTAGCGGAGCGGGTTTCCAAGAGCAGAACTGCCGTTACAAACTCCATGCGTCTGCTCAAGTTGTGCGATGAAGTACAGAAGATGGTAGTGGACGATATGATCAGCACCGGACATGCAAGAGCGCTGATCAGCATTGAAGATCCGGAAGAACAGTATCTGATCGCACAGAAAATTTTTGATGAAAAGCTGAGTGTCCGCGAGGTGGAAAAGCTGGTAAAAGATCTGCACAAGCCGCCGAAGCCGCCGAAGGAAGAAAATAAGACGCTGCAGGCAATTTATCAGGAGATTTCTGAACGGTTGAAGCAGAGTCTGAGCACAAAAGTATCTGTGAGCGCAAAACAGAACGGAGCGGGCAAGATAGAAATTGAATTTTATAATCATGAAGATCTGGAACGCCTGCTGGAGCGGATCACGGGTTAAAGTTGTGAGACGGTAAGACAAATTACAGAAATACCGTAAGAAAGGAATGAAAAACAATGACAAGCCCGTTGATGGAATATCTCGGAATAGCAGGATTGGATATTGCGTGGCTGTTTATCGGAATTTTTGCTGTATTGCTGATTCTTCTGATTTTAATCATTGTACAGTTTGCAAAGTACAAAAAGCTGAAGAAAATGTACGACAAATTTATGAAAGGCAAAGACGGAAAGAGCCTGGAAAAGGATATTATCGCTCTGTTTGAGGATAATAAATTTATCAAAAGCGAGAGTGAGAAGAATCGAAAGGACATCCGCAACATTCTGAAAAAACTGGAATTCTGTTATCAGAAGGCTGGACTGGTAAAATACGATGCCTATAACCAGATGGGCGGTAATCTGAGCTTTTGCCTGTGCATGCTGAATGAGAGAAACAGCGGATTTATTTTAAATTCCGTACACAGCAGCGACGGCTGCTATACCTACACGAAGGAAATCAAAAACGGCGAATGTGAAATCGCCCTTGGTGAAGAAGAAAGAAAAGCGCTGAATATGGCGATTGGATTTTAAGGAGGAAGAGTCATGATCGATATCAAATTTTTAAGAGAAAATCCGGAAGTGGTAAAAGAAAATATCCGGAAAAAATTCCAGGATGAAAAGCTTCCGCTGGTAGATGAAGTAATCGAACTGGACGCACAGAGCAGAACTGCACAGAAGGAAGCAGATGATCTGCGTGCCAACAGAAATAAGATTTCCAAAGAAATCGGTAAACTGATGGGCCAGGGTAAGAAAGAAGAAGCCATGGCAATGAAGGAACAGGTCAATGCAGATGCAAAGAGACTTTCTGAGCTGGAAGCACAGGAAGAAGAGCTGCAGGCAAGAATCCTGAAAATCATGATGACCATCCCCAACATTATCGATCCTTCTGTTCCGATCGGTAAAAACGATACCGAGAACGTAGAGGTTCAGAGATATGGCGAGCCGGTTGTTCCGGATTTCGAAATTCCTTATCATACTGAGATCATGGAGAGCTTTGACGGTATTGACTTAGACAGCGCAAGAAAGGTTGCAGGAAACGGTTTCTACTATCTGATGGGCGATATTGCAAGACTGCATTCTGCAGTTATCGCATATGCAAGAGATTTCATGATTAACAGAGGATTTACCTACTGTGTACCTCCTTTTATGATCAGAAGCAATGTTGTAACAGGCGTTATGAGCTTTGCGGAAATGGATGCTATGATGTACAAGATCGAAGGCGAAGATCTTTACCTGATTGGTACTTCCGAGCATTCCATGATCGGTAAGTTTATTGATACCATCATTCCGGAAGAAGAGCTGCCCAAGACTCTGACCAGCTATTCTCCTTGCTTCCGTAAGGAAAAAGGCGCACACGGTCTGGAAGAGAGAGGCGTATACAGAATCCATCAGTTCGAAAAGCAGGAAATGATCGTTGTGTGCAAGCCTGAAGATTCCAAGATGTGGTTTGACAAGCTGTGGCAGAACACTGTAGATCTGTTCAGAAGCATGGATATTCCGGTAAGAACCTTGGAATGCTGCTCCGGTGACCTGGCTGACCTGAAAGTGAAATCTGTAGACGTAGAAGCATGGTCCCCGAGACAGAAGAAGTATTTCGAAGTCGGCAGCTGCTCCAACCTGGGCGATGCGCAGGCAAGAAGACTGAAGATCCGTGTAAATGGTGAAAACGGAAAATACTTTGCACATACACTGAATAATACAGTAGTAGCGCCTCCGAGAATGCTGATTGCTTTCCTGGAGAATAACCTGCAGGCAGACGGCTCTGTCAGAATTCCTGAAGTGCTGCAGCCTTACATGGGCGGAATGAAAGAAATTCGCAAAAAATAATTATGTAAACTAAAATAAACAAAAAGTGAGGTGAGATTCTTGCACAAATTTTTGAGAGCAGTGGGATTCAGTCAGTATACAGAAAAGAAACAGGTTCAAAAGCTGATCCGGGATATCATTATTCATGCGGATGAGCGCAGCTATACGACCGTTGGGAAAAAGACGCTGGTTGCAGAATTTGACAGGAATTTCGCCGAAGATATCGGAATAGCAGTGTGCGGAGAATTTGATGAGGACGATACGTACAGTTTCGATTATTATCTTCCGTACCTGCGCTCCGATCTTGTCAGTACAGCAGAGGATATCTCAATCGAGCGCCACGCAGCGAAGGAGTCCTATGCGGGAATTTGCGACGATCCGAAGGTTGGTGTTTCCCTGATTTTTTACCTGCAAAATATGATTTCTTATCTGAAGTTGCAGGGAGAGGGCAAGATCCCGGCAAAGGGCACTTCTCTGAACCTTTCCGCACTTTCTTGCCAGGGAACGATTATGATGCCGATTCAGAAGACGGAATGGCAGAAAAAGAAGATCGCTAAGGACGCGGTGCAGAGAAACCGTCTGATTCAAGCTGCACGCGGCGGCGATGAAGAAGCGATGGAAAGCCTGACGTTAGAAGATATGGACACCTACACGTCCATTTCCAGAAAAATTCAAAAAGCCGATATTTTCAGTCTTGTAGATACGTATTTCATGCCGTATGGTGTGGAATGTGACCAGTATTCTGTTCTGGGTGAAATCACGGATATGAAGCTTGTAACCAACGGACTGACGGGCGAAAAGGTACATATTCTGACCCTGTGTTGCAACGACCTGAATTTAAAGGTTGCAATCAACAGCATTGATCTGCTGGGCGAACCTGCTGTCGGACGCCGCTTCAAGGGCAGCGTGTGGTTGCAGGGACAGGTGAATTTCCCGGAAGAGTCGTAGAAGAGTTCACGGACAGCGTAAAGTATTTGACTTGTACAGATAATTTCTGTATAATAAATTTGTTTATGGAACTGTTTTTTGTGTGACGAATCGAATAGGTGTTACTTCTAAGAAGCAACCATGGTTAAAGCCGTGAAACCTAAAAAGTGGCAACAAAGAGTCTGATTGGAACAGTAGCATATAGAAATGTCGAAATAAGAAAAACGATAATTCATCACAAAAGTGATTGATTTCATAAAGAAGGTCACCGTAACCGAAACAGGCTGAAAAGCTTGAAAATACGGCATTTGTTCTCGTAGTTAAATGGATATAACAAGCGCCTCCTAAGCGGCAGATGGTTCGATTCCTTCGAGCCTTGAAAATTGCATAAATCTTAAAAATGTCTCAGTAGCTCAGCTGGATAGAGCACACGCCTCCTAAGCGTGGGGTCGGAGGTTCAAATCCTCTCTGGGACGCCAGAAAGCACCGCTGCAAGCCTTTTTTCAGGGTTTGCAGCGTTTTTTTGTTCCTCCTTCTCCCGGTAATTTCACTTCCGTTACCGGGAGATTTTTATACGCCGCATGATGTATATTTGCTAATTGGACTCGAACGCTTTTCAGAAATTTGCTAAGAAAATTCTGCGTTTTGCTAATTCGATTTTTCGGATCACTTTGCCGGGGCTTGCGCCGCTATCAAGGCTGCGAGCGCACTTGCCAGCTCCGGCGACTTCTGAAGCTGCTCCACAAGGCTTTCAAGGTCCAGGGTCGCAGGCTCCGATTTTGCCGGTTCCTCCGGCGGACGGACATTGCGGAGATCAGGCTTGGCATAGAAGGCTGTCTCAAATTTCTGAGCATTGACCTTTCTATCCTCGTCCAGAATGTGAGCATAGATACCGGTTATCATGTCGATTTCGGCATGACCCGTATCGCCCTGGGTGGCTTTCAGATCGCCGTGGTTCAGTTTCAGTTTGTAGGTGGTACTGGAATGACGGAGAGAATGAAAGACCACCTTCGGCAGCCCTGCGTCCTCACGGAGCTTTGCAAACTCTTTGAGGATGATCCGATCCTCGCAGGGGCGTCCATTGGGAAGTGCTACCACCAGATCGAAGTCCTGATACTCGTCGCCAAGGAAGCCTTTCAGCTCGTCCTGGGACTTCTTCCATTCCCGCAGGATGTAGGCCAGCGTTTTCGGCAGCCACACCTTACGGATACTGGAGTCAGTTTTCGGCTTTTTCAGAATAATTCTTGTGCTGGTGTTCGGCATGAGCGGAGTGAAGATGTAGTAGATATCCTTCTCACCCAGCGTTTCAATCGCCCGTTTGGATGCCCGTGTCAGTTCCTTGTCGATGTAGACATAGGCGTTATCCGCCGCAATATCTTCATCGGAAATATGGACGTTCTCCCAGGTCAGCCCCAGGATTTCACCCATACGCAGAGAGCAGGCAAAGGAAAGGTTCATTGCTACATAGAGCTTGCTGTCCGTGCATTTGTCCAGGGCAAGGCGGATCATATCCGCTGTCCAGATATCCCGTTTCGCATACTCCGTTTTCGGGAGGATCACATTGTCAAAGGGATTTCTTGCAATGATTTCCCATCGTACCGCCTGCTTAAACGCACACCGCAGGAGCTTGATGATCTTTTCAATGGTCTTGTCGCTGACATAGGTGGTAACGGCCTTTCGGGTCTTGGTAGACACCGACTTGGTTTTCTGCAAGGTCTGGATATAACCGTCAACCGCACGGGGAGTAACCGCCTGTACCTCCATATCACCGATGATCGGATTGATATAGTTCGCAATCAGTGCCGTTTGGCTGTCATACATGGACACGCCCCATTTCTTTTCTCCGTAAAGAGATACGAAGTCATAAAGGAATTCGGTGATCGTCTGATTGCTTGGTGGGAGAAAAGTTCCCGTGTGCTGCTGATTTTCGATTTCCGCCTTGCGCTTCAAGGCCTCTTTGTGGGTATGCCAGGTTTCCCACTTCTGTTTGGTTTCTCCGTTTTCATCCACATAGTTGTAAACAACGGAATAGTTTTTCTTTCGCTTGATTATAGATGCCATATCGTTCTTCCTTTCTTGGATCACAGGTCGAGGGAGTCAAGCCACTCGTCAAATGACCGCTTGGAAATGCGTATGGCGTTACCAATTCGCACGATTTTGAAGTGCCCTTCTTTTACAAGGATATATGCGGAAGTTCTTCCGATGCCCAGAATTTGAGCAATATCGTCAACCGTATATGTCCTTCTTTCAGGGGTTTCTTTCTTCGTGCCGTTCCATGTTTGAGACATGAGAACCCCCTTTCAGTTATGAAAAGGAACAGCACGAATATGTGTGGGTAATATAACTTCCACCATTATTTTACCGTGCTGCTCCGTGTTTGTCTGCTGCTAATTGAAAAGTTTACGATCTATCCATAAACTTTCAAAAAAGAAAAGTAGGCTTACGGACGGCTGCTGGCACAGCTCCACGGGAGTCTAACCCCGGCCCATGCTGATGG
>ERZ780168.3490-NODE-3490-length-12166-cov-62.398481_pt1 | contig 12166 bp, 13 predicted proteins | sample MGYA00510981_ERZ780168 | MGnify/ENA primary metagenome ERZ780168 (study PRJEB29588, sample SAMEA2158769) | human gut metagenome | biome: human gut; feature: human-associated habitat; material: faeces | place: Denmark | collected 2008/2010 ...
CCACTCTCGGCCGGTCTCTCAAAGTTCGTTTGAGGTCATTAACCGAATATCCCTATATTAATTTATGAAACGCTTTTTTATGCGGGCTACTGACAAAAATGCATGCGGGATGCGACAATTTGGCAGTAATTAAGTTAAATTATGAAATTTGGCAGATGGCGGCGGGGACTTAAACTTTTTGGCATAACATTTGTTTGATTAGTAAATGCAACGGCCTCCGAAGGCCTGCGTGAAAGTAGTAATTCAGAATAATAAAAACATAAAAAATATATATCATTATGGGAAAGATAATCGGTATCGACTTAGGTACAACCAACTCATGTGTATCAGTATTGGAAGGCAACGACCCTGTAGTAATTCCTAACAGCGAAGGCCGCAACACGACTCCTTCGGTAGTTGCGTTTGTCGACGGTGGCGAACGTAAGGTGGGTGACCCCGCCAAACGTCAGGCTATCACCAACCCCAAGCGTACGGTATATTCAATCAAGCGTTTCATGGGCGAGACATACGACCAGGTGCTCAGCGAAATCGAACGCGTGCCTTACAAGGTGGTCCGTTCCGACAATAATACTCCGCGCGTAGACATCGACGGCCGCCAGTACACTCCTCAGGAGATTTCGGCCATGATTCTTCAGAAGATGAAAAAGACTGCCGAGGATTATCTGGGTCAGTCGGTCACCGACGCCGTAATCACCGTGCCCGCTTACTTCAACGACGCACAGCGTAAAGCTACCAAGGAAGCAGGCGAAATTGCCGGCCTCAATGTGCAGCGTATTGTCAATGAGCCTACCGCAGCCGCATTGGCCTACGGTCTTGACAAGAGCGACAAGGATCAGAAGATTGCAGTGTTCGACCTCGGTGGCGGTACATTCGATATTTCTATCCTCGAACTTGGCGACGGTGTGTTTGAAGTGAAATCGACCAACGGTGATACTCACCTCGGCGGTGATGACTTCGACCACGTGATCATCGACTGGCTCGCAGACGAGTTCATCAAGGAGCACAACGTAGACCTCCGTCAGGATCCGATGGCTCTCCAGCGTCTTAAAGAGGCTGCCGAAAAAGCCAAAATCGAACTTTCGTCGACCACTTCGACCGAAATCAACCTGCCGTACATCATGCCCGTCAACGGCATACCCCAGCACCTTGTAAAGACTCTTACACGTGCAAAATTCGAGCAGCTCGCCGACAAACTCATCGAACGTACACTCGTTCCCTGCGAACAGGCTCTTAAGGATGCAGGCATGACGGCCAAGGATATCGACGAGGTAATCCTCGTGGGCGGTTCAACCCGTATCCCCGCTATCCAGGCTCTCGTAGAGAAGTTCTTCGGCAAGGCTCCCTCTAAGGGTGTCAATCCCGACGAAGTGGTAGCCGTAGGTGCTGCAATCCAGGGTGCCGTTATCTCAGGCGATGTGAAGGATGTGCTTCTTCTCGACGTTGTGCCTCTTTCGGTCGGTATCGAGACTCTCGGCGGCGTGATGACCAAGCTTATCGAAGCCAACACCACCATACCTACCCGCAAGAGCGAGACTTTTTCTACCGCAGCCGACAACCAGCCTTCGGTTGAAATCCACGTATTGCAGGGTGAACGCCCCATGGCAAAGGATGACAAGACTCTTGGTAAATTCCACCTCGACGGCATCATGCCCGCTCCCCGTGGCATACCTCAGATTGAAGTCACCTTCGAAATCGACAAGAACGGTATCCTCAACGTATCCGCCAAGGATAAAGCTACCGGCAAGGAGCAGAGCATACGTATCGAAGCATCATCGGGTCTGACTGACGCTGAAATCAAACGTATGAAGGACGAAGCCGCAGCCAACGCCGCAAGCGACGCCAAGGAGAAAGAGCGTATCGACAAACTCAACCAGGCCGATGCAATCATCTTCCAGACCGAGAAACAGCTTGCCGACCTCGGCGACAAGATTCCCGCCGACAAGAAGGCCGCTATCGAAAATGCTGTCGCCCAGCTCAAGGAAGCTCACAAGGCTCAGGATATCGCCGGTATCGACGCTGCAATCAAGAACATCGAAACACAGTTCCAGGCAGCCCAGCAGGATATCCTCAACGCCCAGGCTCAGGCACAGGGCGGCGCTAACCCCGGTGCAGGTTTCGACCCCAACGCAGGCGCCAACCCCGGAGCCGGCAGCAACAACGGCGGCGCCGACGACCATGTGACCGACGTAGACTTCGAGGAAGTGAAATAATCCCACAATCCAATGATAACAGAAAGGGGTGCGACCACATCGGCCGCACTCTTTTTTTATGTCAGCAAAGGAGAGTGTTGCAGAGCTTCCAATAGTAGGGATTTTGTAGTTCTGCAACACCCTCATACTGCTATGTAAAAAATATAAAATAGTAAAAAAATAGGAAGAAAATCCTATTGGATAGGATTTTCTTCCTATTTTTTTACTATTTTTGCGTTATGAATGCAGTTTTGTCTAAATATGGCAATTTGCCGGTAAGTGCGGCAACATTGGCTCTTGAGTTTCCCGAGATAAGGAAACCGGGGCAAAGGCTCAGCCTGCTTGAACGGAATGGGGATATTGTCCGGCTCAAGCGGGGATTATATGTGTGTTCGGAAAATGTCAGCGGTAAACCCCTTTCGCTTGAGTTGATTGCCAACCGATTGCTTACGCCGTCGTATGTGTCGATGTCGACGGCGCTACGTTACTACGGCCTGATACCCGAGGCTGTTTATGTGACTCAATCCATGACGACAAAAGAGTCGCGGGAGTATGAAAACGCGGTCGGACGATTTGTCTATACCCGCATGAAAAGAGAAGCCTTCAATATAGGTATAAGTAATGTTGAAGAAAACGGATATTCTTTTCTGATAGCTTCGCCGGAAAAGGCTCTCTGCGATCTTATAGCCGATACACCGTCACTTTTCCTGCGCTACCGTAAGGAGACTCTTGCATATCTTGAAGAGGACATCCGCTTAGACATGGACGCTTTTTATCGATTTAATCCGGCAATATTCAAGCATTACATCGCGGCCGGTGGCAAGAAAGCGGCATCTATCAACTCTATTTTAACACTGCTTACAGGACATGGATAACGAAATTTATGACAAAATGTTGTCGGGATACGATCTGACGGACACAACCAGGCGCCGCAACGCTACTTTCGAGGTCAACCAGCAGATTATACTTGCCGGTCTTTATAACGGAGGATTTTTCGACAAGGCGGCATTTTATGGCGGTACATGCCTTCGCATATTCCACGGTCTGAAACGTTTTTCAGAGGATCTGGACTTTTCTCTGCTCAGCGCTGACGACAGTTTTGACTTCACTCAATACTTTCAACCTGTCATTGACGCTTTTGCTCTTGTAGGCCGTAGCGTTGATATTACAAAGAAGGACAAGAAATCGTTCGGTAGGGTTGAATCGGCATTTCTTAAGGATAATACCGATGTGTTTGACGTGTCGTTTCAGACCGACAAGTCAATCAAGATAAAGATTGAAGTGGATACCCGTCCACCTATGAAATTTCAGACTGAGCAAAAGCTATTGCTCCAGCCTCATGCATTTATGACACGATGTTTCACATTGCCCGATCTTTTTGCCGGCAAGATGCATGCACTTGTTTACCGGGCATGGAAAAACCGGGTCAAGGGTCGTGACTGGTATGATTTCGTGTGGTATGTCAGCAACAATATACCACTCGATTTCAACCATCTTGCGGAACGTGTCCGTGAATTTAACGGAGAGGAAATAGATAGGAAATCATTTATAATAAAGTTGAAGGAACGGTTTGCAGCAGCCGATATGAACCAGGTAAAGAGCGATGTTCTGCCTTTTATACGCAATCCGAAAGAACTCGACCTGTGGTCAAACGATTTTTTTCTGCAAGTTGCTGATATGATAAAGTTTTTATAAATTTGGATTTGGATAAGAAAAGATTATAGGTTATGTCGGAAGCGGAGATGAATCGTAGGTATCCTCGTGCAAAATGGCATGATTACAATTCCGGTATCTTCAGGCACGATGCCATTTCAATGCATTGTTGTCGCAGGCCATTGGCGGTATGAAATCGGCTGTAACCAAGCAAGCGCATCGTTGGGGACTGGATTTTCGCTGGCAGCCAAATTTTCACGACCGTATAATCAGGAATCAACACGAATATGATTTTATTGCGGAATATATCGACAATAATATCCTTAATTGGAACAAAGACAAATTTCATTCAACGACATGAATGTGCAAACCGGCAATGTTTGTGTGAACAAAGTGGAGTGCATGCTGCGTGGCGCTGACATTTGCCTTTGTGGCGCTGAGCGGTGCCGTGGCTTTCATCGGTATCCACGCATGGATCGGCGATGTGGGCAAGGTGGCCGATACGGGATTTAAGGGGCAGTTTAGATTCCTGCGGTCGGGGGCGCCTTGGCTTATTTTTGCCGGTCCGCTGTTCGGACAGGCGGGACTCTATTGCTGGTACAGCTATATCGATCCGCTGATGACGGGGGTGGCGGGATTCGCACCTGCCGATATGACCTGGCTTATGGTCATGGCCGGACTTGGTATCTTTGCCGGCAACATAATCGGCGGACGGTGTGCCGTCACCCACAACAGGGCGTTTGTTGCAGCACTCGTGCAGGGCACATCGATGATTACACTTGTGCTGATTTATTTCTTTGTGTGGGACAAAGCGGCTGAAGGCTGCCTGCAAGGTGCAGGAGGGCGACGAGCCTGCCGAGCGGCCTGAATCTCTTTTTGAGGAATTCAACCGCTGTATCGATGAGCTTGAACAGCTTATCAGGAAAATCAACCGCACGAACCAGAGTGTTGTGCTTGCCGATGGCGCGACGATTGCCGATAAGATTGCGTTGCGCGATGTGTTGAAACTAAAGGTACAGGAGCTGCAGAACCTGCTGTCGTTTCTTTCGGAACGCCCTGACCGGTATTCGCGTCAGGAGATACGTTATGTCAATACGGTCGATGTAAAGGAGGTGCGGCACCATGCTGATGAATGTTCGCGCCGTCTGCGCGAGACAGACTGCGAGATACAGTCGGCCAACTGGACGTACGACCTGATGGAGTAACCGGTTCCGGGTGTAATTGGATATTTCCGGTGTAGCCTGATTCGTTTTGAGAGTATGCAAGCTCGCTAAGGAGCCAATCTTAGCAAACTGTACAGGCATGAGGACGCGTGCCGGATTTTTACGGCTTATCGTCAGTACGCGGTACAAATGTACATCTTACATTTTACTCTTTATCACCATGCATAGGCAAAACGATGACAGCGAGGGCGGGTAGCGGGACGTTACGGAAATATAATCCCCGGGTCAGATATGTTCGACTTCGGGGTGGAGGGTTATGGCGAAGCGGGCGCTGACGGCGTCGATGATGCGGCGTTCGAGGGTGAGGATGTCGGCGGAGGTGGCATGGCCGTCGGTGTTGACTATCACCAGAGGCTGGGCCGGCCACAGGGAGGCGCCCCCTTCGGTCATTGTCTTGCATCCGGCTTTGTCGATGAGCCATGCCGCGGGCACTTTGACGGCATCGTCGCCTACGATGAAATGCGGTACGCGGGTGTCGGGATACATGGCTTCGATACGGTTGAAATGCTCCTGCGGGATGACGGGGTTCTTGAAGAAACTGCCGGCACTGCCTGTCACGGCGGGGTCGGGGAGTTTGGTGTCGCGTATGGATATTACAGCGTCGCGCATATCGGTGGCTGTCGGGTTTTCGCCGACGATTGACCGCAGATTGGCGTAATCGAGCCGTGGCGACGGAGTGACTGTCAGTCGGAAATGTACGTCGGTTATTATGAAACGGTCGCGCATGGCATCGGTCTTGAAGATGGAGTGGCGGTAGCCGAACTGCATCATGTCGTGCGTGAACACACGGTGCTCGCCGGTGGCTGCGTCGACAGCATCGACCTGCACGATATGATCGCCGGCTTCCACGCCGTAGGCACCGACATTCTGCACCGCCGATGCTCCGACAGTGCCGGGTATGCCCGAGAGGTTTTCCAGTCCCCAGATGCCGCGCTGTGCCATGTCGCGGCACAGGTTGTCCATCACCACGCCTGCCGAGGCCGTGACGAGCACACTACCGTCGGGCGCCGCGTCGGCAATCCGGCACCCGGCGATGCGCGATATGAGGATTGTTCCCGCGAAGTCGCCGGTGAAGAGCATGTTGCTTCCGGTGCCGAGGTGTTTCAGCGGACGCGGAAATGTATTGTCGGCGAGAACGCGACGCAGCTCGTCAAGGCTGTCGTAATATACAACGCATGCAGCACATGCCGAAACGCCGAATGTGGTAAAATCCCTTACGTCGGTATTATATAGAGTTGTCATTGAATCTGCGATAAACGTAACAGGCACCGGCCTTGTGGCCGATGCCTGTTTCAGATTATTTCTTTAGGCTACGTTACCGCTTTGGAGGCGGGGCGGCCGGAGATTATTTTTGTCGGGATTATTTAAGGGCGTCTTTAACGGCGTCGTTGGGCACCATTTCTTCCTTAAACATGTAAGCGCCGGTTTTGGGCGACTTTACCATTTTGATAACTTTGCTGTATGTGCGACCTTCACCTTTTTGAAGAGAGGCGACTGTTTTCTTTGCCATATCCTAATCGTATTATTTGATTTCTTTATGTACGGTTACCTTCTTGAGGATGGGGTTGTATTTCTTGAGCTCGAGACGCTCTGTGGTGTTCTTGCGGTTTTTGGTGGTGATATAGCGTGAAGTGCCGGGCATACCACTTGCCTTGTGCTCTGTGCATTCGAGGATAACTTGCACGCGATTACCTTTAGCTTTCTTTGCCATTTTATTAGAATTCTATGTATTTGATTTCAGTGATGTAACCTTTGCTTGCAGCGTGCTTGAGTGCAGCGTCAAGACCTAATTTGTTGATTGTGCGCAATCCGGCGGCTGAGATGGTGAGCGAAATCCACGCGTCCTGTTCAACCCAATAGAATTTTTTATTGAAAAGATTGACATTGAAGCGACGTTTGGTACGGCGCTTTGAGTGCGATACGTTATTGCCGGTAATCGCTTTTTTGCCCGTAATTTGACAAATCTTTGACATGGCTGTTAATGAATTTATCTATATTATTTCGTTGTTTGACTGTATCGCTTCATGGCCGCCATCTCAGTCTCATATCGCAAGAGAGCGCATCATTTCTCTCAAGCTTTACAGGATGAGCCACAAAACAGTGTGCAAAGTAACTGATTTTTTCTCAACTAACCAAATTTTTTTATCATTTTCGATAAATTTATTTGCATGATGCTGCCGAAACGACGATTTATCGGAGCCGGCAAATGTTTTTGGTTGACGGTCGGGCTGTTTTACCAAAAAAATGAGTAATTTCGCACTGATAATATAATGATGAAAATTTTGATATCCAGTATATGACGAAGCATGGTTTTTTAAGAGTGGCGGCCGGAGTTCCGGCGGTGAATGTGGCTGATTGCGGCGGCAACGCAAAGGCTATTGTCGATCTGGCCCGGCAGGCCGCGCAGGCAGGGGCCGCGGTTGTAGTGATGCCAGAGATGTCGGTCACGGCGTATACGTGTGCCGATCTGTTTCACAATGCCATGCTGGCCGAGGGTGCGGCGGCCGCACTTGAGGATATAGCCCGCGAGAGCACGGCGATTGATGCGGTCATCGTGGCGGGTGCGCCCGTTGTCAGCGGCGGCCGGCAATATAACTGCGCGGTGGTGATAGCGCAGGGCGCCATTCTCGCGGTAATACCGAAGTCATATCTGCCGAATTACAATGAGTTTTACGAGCGCCGCTGGTGGCATCCTGCCGATGATGCTCTCTCGTCGGTAAGCATCGGCGGTTTCGGCGACGTGCCTTTCGGACGCAACCAATTGGTCGAAATCAATGGGGTAAAAGTCGGCATCGAGCTTTGCGAAGACCTCTGGACGGCCGTTCCTCCGTCGTCGCGCCATGCGTTGGCGGGAGCGGAGGTGATACTCAACCTTTCGGCATCCGACGACGTCATCGGCAAATATGCCTACCTGCGCGGACTTGTCGCGCAGCAGTCGGCCAGGTGCATGGCGGCCTACGTATATGCCGGCGCGGGATATGGCGAGTCGTCGACCGACCTGGTGTTTGACGGCAAGGCAATCATAGCCGAGAACGGGCGTATATTGCGCGAAGGGAAGCGGTGGCAACCGGAGCCGCAGATTGTGGTGGCCGACGTTGATATCGACGCTTTGCGCCGCGACCGCATGCATACCACGACGTGGGGCGACACCGCCGCGCGTGAGGTCACGGCCGCATACAATGTGGTGCATGTCACAACGCCGGAACGTGTCGGTGACGACACCCTGTTGCGCGACATAAATCCGCTGCCGTTCGTGCCGTCGTCGACAGGCGACATGGAGGAGCGCTGCAACGAGATTACCAACATACAGGCGGCCGGGCTTGCGCGGCGTCTCGATGTCACCCGCACAAAGCATCTCGTGGTAGGCATCTCGGGCGGACTCGACTCCACCCTCGCGTTGCTGATTGCCGTGAAGGCGTTCGACCGTCTTGGGCTTGACCGAAAAGGCATTGTCGGCGTGACGATGCCCGGCTTCGGCACCACAGGCCGCACCTACAACAATGCGCTGACGCTCATGCGTGCGCTCGGCATCACAATACGCGAGATACCGATTGCCGACGCTGTCAACCTCCATTTCCGCGATATCGGCCACGACCCGGCTGTCACCGACGTAACATACGAAAATTCGCAGGCCCGCGAACGCACGCAGATACTTATGGATATTGCCAACCAGACAGGCGGCATGGTGCTCGGCACGGGCGACCTGTCGGAACTCGCTCTCGGATGGGCCACATACAACGGCGACCATATGTCGATGTATGGTGTGAACGCCGGTGTGCCAAAGACGCTGGTGCGTCATCTCGTGAGATATTTTGTCGGAATAACCGACAGCGAAGAGGCGCGAACGGCGTTAATCGATATTATCGACACCCCAATAAGTCCCGAACTGACGCCTGCAGCTGCCGACGGCACTATCGCGCAGCGCACCGAGGATCTGGTCGGCCCCTACGAGCTTCACGACTTCTTCCTTTATTACACCCTCCGCTACGGTTTCACTCCCGAAAAGATACAGTATCTTGCATGCCGCGCGTTCCCCTCTCGCGAAGCAGAAATAGAAAAATGGATAAAGGTATTCTTCCGCCGTTTCTTCAACCAGCAGTTCAAACGCTCCTGCCTCCCCGACGGCCCCAAAGTAGGCAGCGTATGCCTCTCGCCCCGCGGCGACTGGCGCATGCCTTCCGATGCCTCCTCCGCCCTATGGCTTAACGGAATAACCGATTGATTGAACATAAAAGCCGTTTTTGGAGATGTTGGCTTTATATAAGATAATCTCCTGTCCTACTGTACTCCTGTTCAAATCAAATAATCATTTTTGTGCTTGTTTTTCAACAATAGCACAGTAGAACAGGAGGGATATTGCACTATCCGATAGAACAGGAGATTTGATGACAGTGTAGTATTATTTATTGAGAAATTTAAAGATCTCGATATTGTTTTTGCTGATGCGTCTTACTATAAGTATTCCTTTGTTAGGGATATTTCTTATATCTGATAATTCAGCAAATTGTCCGAGATATATGCCGGAAATATCATACACTTCATACCGGCAATCGGTCGGCTCGTCAATCCCGACTGAGCGTACTCCCGCAAAATCGTCGGCAGGGCCCGAATTGTCGGAGACTACCCCGTATGGCATCAATTCAATCGTATAGACATATTTGCCATACTTGTTTTCAGCTATAAAATCAATCCATGCATAGTACGGAGTGGCTATATGATTGGCAACTCCCTTTGCGATATACGGTTCGATTATGTAACTGAAGTCTACTTTTGATGAATATTCCTGTTCTACATATACCTGTATACGGTCCGTACCCAGATATTTGACAGTGTAATACGCATTGTACGAATCGAGTGGGGCATTGTCCTCAATCCTGTCTATGACAGCATACTCAATAAACGGCCTTAACTCAAAATATATATTGAATGATGCATTGGATTCAGCCCCGTCGATTGTGCATCTGAATTTTAATCGAGCCTCGATAGCGCCTTTGGAATTGATTTCGTAGATTTCCTGGTTTTCGATGGGAGCGGTAGTACATGACAGGTGGTCGTCGGCCAGTTTTAATGATTGTATTTCGCCGTCGGCAAGCGGTAGCTCCAGTGTCCATTCAGGATTATCAATAGCAGCATTGCCGGGTAAATCATCAGTATTTATCCTGAAACAATGTGATGTGTAGGCCGACGCACGTCCGTTATCGTGAACCTCATCGCCCGATATGCTTATTACGTATGGGCTAAGAGTGTCTTCACTCGTTTCGATGAAAGTATCGGAAAATGTAGTGTCGGCACAATCATGAGCAAAAGCGGGCAAGGTAAACGCTGTAATTGCCAATACCGATGATAGAAATACTCTTTTCACAATAATATAATTTTAATCCGCTAATAGTGCTGTTGAATCCGTCTTTGACCTGTTATTACTTATTTAACGGTAAAATTTAAATATTATTATCAAAATAAAACTGCCGGGACACATTTTATATTGATTTATAAGAATGTGACCCGACAGTATATTGCACTATTTACGGAATTTGAATGTGCCCTGCAGTCCTGACTTTTCGTCAATGGCAGTCAGCACATACAATCCATCGGCCAACGTGGATATGTCAATTGCGCCGTTCGTCATCCCGTTTCGACCGGCTTGCTGTCTCGCAGCACTAAGCGGAGCAATGCTGTAATTGCAATTATCGACAGCCTCATCTCCCGCTTTCACCATAATAGCATCATTCTGCAAGTCAAAACTCAAAGCGGCAGTCACACTTGCAGGTTGATATTCAACAGTGACAGGCACCCCACGGGTATGGCCATTTTCATTATATCCGACGGCTGTAAAAGTTGTATTGCGATCAATTGTTGTATCGTAATACCCTTTTTTTATATCGGTTATTTCAATTTTACTAGGAACTCTGAAACCTTCTCTAAGACGCTCAAGCACAATTCGGTCTATACCCTCTGTGTCAGAAAAATATAACCGGATATTTTTATTAGTTGCAGCGACTCTTGACATTTCATTGACTGTAGTATCTGTATATGAAAAATTTATGCCTACTTTTTGCGGCAAATAACCTAATACAATAAATGTAGAACTAATTGTTGTCTTGCCGAAATTATCCATGAATTTCTTAGTTATCCTTGCTTTGAGATATCCGTCAACTGTACGGGCATATTCTTCATTGCTGAAATGAAATGTCCAATCCTGCATGTTGAATGTTACTTCCATGTCTGGTACGTAAACCGGAATAAACTGGACTAAATCCCATGTCCCGTTTTTTTTCAAAATGGAAACTGAAACACCCGATGAATAGTCGAATTCACCATCATTAAGAAATGGGAAGAATTGCTCAATGTATTGTTCAAGTTCTGCGCTATAACTTCTTGACAGACTATTAGTCTTATATTTTGATGCTTGATAGTCAATTTCCGAACGAATCCCCATAGTTTCACAATCGTCTATATTGAATGTGCCATTGTATGGCATAAACAGAGATGTACTACCCGCAGCCGAAGATGAAGGTGTAGATGTTGATACCGGAAAGCTGTATTTCCATCCTAATAATTCCCTAAAAATAAAATAAGAATAATTATCGTTGAGCGATCTGGTTACCATTCCTTTGCAGAAATCATAAGACAAGATTTTTGAGACGCAACTGTTATCTTGTGGGATAAAATATCTTAGAGATACTCCATTAATCCATGTCGTTGGTGCGAATAATTTAAGGGAACCTAAAGAGAATTCCCCTTTGGTTGCATTTGCTAATCTGGCAACTGCATCTCCATTATTCCCCAGCTTTTTATCTATATACCATTCAAATGGCGTCATTTCTTGAAAAGGATTCTGTAATCCGTTCGTTACAGGATTATATACGTAAGAATGTGAAATCCCCAATCCTATAAGCAAATCTCTGATTGCTAAGGAAACAAAATCATATTTTTCCCCGGGATTTGTATCTAAAGAAAAATATATTTCATCCAATCGTTGCTTGTTATATGTAATTGCAATGTCAGGATATTCGGTTAGAGAATTAACATCGGATATATAATCCAGATAAGTAGGGATATTCGGTTAATGACCTCAAACGAACTTTGAGAGACCGGCCGAGA
>ERZ780168.3507-NODE-3507-length-12094-cov-7.529861_pt1 | contig 12094 bp, 7 predicted proteins | sample MGYA00510981_ERZ780168 | MGnify/ENA primary metagenome ERZ780168 (study PRJEB29588, sample SAMEA2158769) | human gut metagenome | biome: human gut; feature: human-associated habitat; material: faeces | place: Denmark | collected 2008/2010 ...
GTTGATGCTGGAGGCCCGCACCATGGCGGTGTTGTCACCGGTGGCCCGGATGGACAGGCCCAGCCGGGTGCCCAGGAAGCCCAGCATGGCGGCGCAGGCCAGGGCGATGATCACCCCCACCAGCACCAGCTTGTACCAGCTGCCCAGAAAGCCCAGCGAAGTTTTTGCCATGGAGAAGATGGTAGGGGTCTTGACCAGTGACATGGTGGAGGAGAAGCCCATCACCGCCAGATTGATGGTGTACAGGCCGGTGTTGACGATGATACCGGCCATGATGCTTTCCACCCCGAGCCTTGTCTGCAAAAAGGCGGTGACAAAGCCGGAGCACACCCCCGCAGCCATGGCTGCCGCCAGCGCAAGGATGGGGTGGCCGGTCAGCGCCACCTGACAGGCCACCGCGCAGCCCAGCGTAAAGCAGCCGTCGGTGGAAAGGTCGGCAATATTCAGGATGGAGTAGCTCAGAAACAGTGCCAACGCCACCAGTCCGTAGATGCAGCCCAGCTCCAGCGCTGTCTGCAAAACGTTGAGGGAAAAGATACTCGCCAGCATGGTGTATGCTCCTTTTATGTTATTTTGAATGCGCACCGCATTGCTCTGCGGAGTGCGACAAACGTATTTTCACGGGAGAGGGAAACCACTTTCCCCAGAACCGCCAAAAGCTCTCCCTTGCGGGAGAGCTGGCAAAACCGTCAGGTTTTGACGGAGCGGGGCGCTCAGGAGAAGTTCTCGGCGGTGGTCACCTCGGTAATCTCGGTGCAGTAGGGCTTGAAAGCTTCCTTCAGGGCGGCAAGGTCCAGACCCAGCGCCTCGGCGGTCTCGGTATTGATGGTGACGATGCCGTTATCAAAGGTCTGGTAGGGCAGGTCTGCGGGGGTCTTGCCGTCGCACAGCAGCTGGCTGACCATATCGGCGGTAGCTTCGCCCAGCTGGACGTAGTCCACGCCGTAGCCCACCAGTGCACCGTTCAGCGCAAAGCTGTCGGCACCGGTGTAGTGCTGGACGCCTGCTTCGAGGAAGCTCTCGTAGATGGACAGTTCCGCAGTCATGACCGTGTTATCGGTCGGGGTGAACACGGCCTTGACCCCGGCCGCGATGAGGGCTTCGGCCGCCATCTGAACTTCGGCGGTGGTGGTGCCGTTCTTTTCAATGTACTGGATGCCCTTGCTGTCGCAGAATGCCTTGGCATCTGCGATGGCCTGGGTGGAAGCATCCTGGCTCAGGTCGTACAACAGGCCGATGGTGTCAATATCCGGGTTGACGGCCAGGATGAGGTTCATGATGGCGTCGGTGTTCAGGGCATCGGAAGTGCCGGTGATGTTCTCCTCGCCGTCAAAACCGGCGGAGACCGGGTCGGTGACCGCAGAGTAGACAACAGGGATGTCGGTATCCTCGACCGAAGCCAGCATGGTGGCGGCGGTGGGGGTAGCCACGGCCACGATGACGTCCACATCATCGGCCACAAGGTCGGCACCGATCTGGTTCAGGTTGGTCTGGTCGGCCTGCGCATTGGCGTAGTAGTCGGCGTAGTCGAAGGTAACGCCCTTCTCCTTGCCCACCTCGTCCAGACGCTCTTCCACCGACGCAACGATCTGATTCAGAGAAGCGTGGTCAACATAGTTGACAATGCCCACCTTGAAGGTCTGGCCTGCCTCGCTGGCGGCGGCAGAAGATGCTGCTGCACTGGAAGCTGTGCCGGATGCAGTGCTCGAAGCGGACGAACCGCAGCCGGTCAGACCCAGAGCGGAAACAGTGGCGGCGGCCATAGCGGCTTTCAGAAAGCTGCGGCGGGAGATCATGTTCATGGTTTTCATAGCGGTTGCTCCTTCCCTGGAGCGGGCGGCATGTAAAATAAAAACCCGCTCCACTTGCGGGACGGGCTTTTGTTCTCATATAACAAAACGACCCTGTCCCTGTGTGTTCATCCACAAGGACAGAGTCGAAAAATTCGAATCTGCGGTGCCACCTTGCTTGCCTTGCTCGCTTTCCTCTTGAAAGCCACAAAGCCCCTCACGGAGAGCCAACACTCCCCTGCCCTGTAACGGAGGCTTCCGTCCCAAGCTACTGGAAAGCACTGGCTCTCGTTTGCCCGGCCCTCGGCGGCCCACGAAGTCCTGCCCCGCTCTCGCCCGTTTCCATCCTCCGGGCTCTCTAGCAGATGCGCTGTGCAGGTTCTCTTCCGCCTCATCGGTTTGATTGCATTATACACTTTATTCGTGTAAAGTCAAGAGGGAATTTTTCATCTATGCAATGGTTCAGATGAATCCGGTTTTCGTTTCCTTGACTTCTTTTGTGAAACAACGTACACTGTGTGCATTATAATTTTCATAATTTTCCGAAAGAAGGTGTTCTTCACGAATCCGACCGAAAACACCCTGCTGCATGGGCCGGTGCGTCCGGCGCTGCTGCGGTACGCCCTGCCCATCATCCTGAGCATGGTAGCCACCCAGTTCTATTCGGTGGCCGATACCATGATCATCGGCCTGCGGCTGGATGCCGACGCACTGGCGGCGGTCTCCAATGCTTCCACCATCCTGATGCTCTTTCTGTTCATCTCCGGCGGCATGGAGCTGGGCGGCGGCCTGCTGGTGGCAGCGGGCCGGCCCACGGCCACCCGGCAGGAGATGGCCGAGCTGCTCTACAACCTGCTGTTCGTCGATCTTGTGCTGGCGCTGGGCCTGACCGCACTGGGCTTTTTCACCCTGCCCGCCCTGCTCCGGCTCATCCGGACGCCGGAGGAGATCCTGGCTGAGGCGGTGCTTTATGGGCGGGTGTATCTGGTCGGCCTGCCCTTTCTGATGCTCTATGACCTGACCAAAGAGTGCATCATGGGCTGCGGAGACTCGAAAACGCCGCTCCGGGCCGTAGTCGCCACCAGCGTGATGAACATCGTGCTGGACCTGGCGTTCGTCGGCCCCTTCGGGGTCGCCGGTGCGGCCGGTGCCACCGTTGCCGCACAGATCGCCGGAGCGGGGTACATGCTGGCCCACCTGCGCAAAACCGAACTGAGTCTGCCCTTCCGCCGGGAGATGCTCAAGGCAAGCTACGCGAAGGACATCTTTCGCCTTTCCGCCCCCAACTCCCTGCAGCAAGCCAGCGGCACCATCATCACGACGGTCAAGCAAGGGCTTCTGGGCGGGCTGGGCGTCGCGGCCATCGCGGGCTTTTCCTGCGCGGGCAAACTCTCCAGCCTGCTGATGATGCCGGTGTACGGTTTCGTGCAGTCCATCGTCTTTTTCATTGCCCAGAACACCACTGCCCAGCAGCCGGACCGGGTGCACACCGGCCTGCGGGAGGGGCGGCGCATCCTGTTCTTTTATTCGCTGCTTGTGGCAGCGCTCTGCATCGGGCTGAACGGCCCGCTGCTTCGGCTCTTCACCACCGACGCTGCTGCTGCCGCCTACGGCTCCACTATGCTGGCCTTTGAGGGCATCTCGTATGTGTTCACCGCGCAGAAGCATCTGTGCGAGGCCCGGCTGCGCGGTGCCCAGAAGATGGGGCTGTATCTGGCCTCGAACCTGGGGCAGATCGGGCTGAATCTGGCCGCCTGCGTTCTGCTGGTGCCCCGCATCGGCTTTTCGGGCTTCTGGCTGTCCACCTGGATCAGCGCCCCCGTCGGCCTTGCGCTGGCCGCGCTGCTGGCAAGGATCGGCGCAAAACAACAGAGCTAACACAAAAAGCACAGTGCTTGTACTGTGCTTTCATTTATGATATACTGTTTTTGCAGCCATCTGGCTGACAGGCGCTGTCTGCAAATGCAGGTGGTCACGCTCCTCTCCCCGGCGAAGCGTTGGGGGGAACGCGTTCTTCTTTGCTTCCCCTGACGCAAACGCGGAAGGGGGGATGTTCTATGACGCTGAGTGAAGTGCTTCAGCTGCTCGCCGTGATCGGCGGTGCAGTTTTTGTGACGTTTCAGATTACATGGACGATTTCCAACAGCAAAAAGAAATGACCGCCTCTGCCCTACCAAAGCAAGCGGTCATTCTTTTTGACACCTGAGCCGAGGAGGAGCTGACCATTTTGCAGCCAGCGTCTTTCTCTATTTGTAGTATAGTAATTTTTTATCGTTTTGTCAAGCAGAAGAGGAACACAATGGAACCTTTGAAGATCCAACACATCCCCCTGCCCCACCGGGCCGTGTTCGGCCCCATGGCAGGCTTCACCGATGCGCCCTGCCGCCGCCTGATGGCGCAGCACGGGGCCGGTTTCACAGTCAGTGAGATGGTATCCAGCCGGGCGCTGGTCTACCACGACCACAAAACGGTCAGCCTGCTCAAGGCCGAACCCAACGGTGCCCCCTACGGCGTCCAGATCTTCGGCGAAGTGCCCCAGATCATGGGCGAAGCAGCCGCTGCCATCGAGGAATACGATTTCGACTTTCTGGACATCAACATGGGCTGCCCGGCCCCGAAGATCGTCTCCGGCGGTGCCGGCAGCAAACTGATGCTGGACCCCGACCTCTGCGGCAGGATCGTCGAGCAGGTAGTGGCGCACACCTCCCGGCCCGTCACGGTCAAGATGCGCAAAGGCTGGGACGCCGACCACGTCACCGCAATCGAGTGTGCCAAGGCATGCGAACAGGCCGGTGCGGCCCTCATCGCAGTACACGCCCGGACGCGGGAGCAGATGTACACCCCCGGCATCGACCCGGAGATCATCGCCCGCGTAAAATCTGCCGTGCATGTGCCGGTGCTGGGCAACGGCGACATCCATTCGGCTGAAGACGCCGTCGCTCTGGTCAAAGAGACCGGCTGCGACGGTGTGATGATCGCCCGCGCAGCCCTGGGCGACCCGTGGCTGTTCGAGCGGGTGAACGCCGCGCTGGAGGGCACCCCGGCCCCCAAAGAGCCGAATCTGCAGGCCCGGATGAACGCCCTCCGCCGTCAGGTGGAGGAGATGGTGGAGCAGAAAGGCGAATTCGTTGCCATGCCCCAGGCCCGCGCCCAGACCATGCACTACATGAAAGGGCTGAAGGGAGCGGCCTCCCTGCGGCGGTACTGCTGCGAGCTGACCCATCTGGAAGACATCGACCGCCTCATCGAGGCAGTGTTCGACCAGCAGCGCAAAGCGGGGCTTGACCCGGACGACGAACGCGAGGTCCCATTCCCCTGATTTTCCCGGACGATCCGGACTTTTTTTGAAACAAGAGGTTCTCTGCCATGACTTCATCTCACAGCCCCCGGCTTCTGGGGCAAAAACAGAACAAATTCCTGCTCACGGCCTGCCTGTGTGCGCTGACGGCGGCGCTGATTTTCCTGCCGTTCTACCTTCTGGACGGCGGCTTTTTCCACTACGCCGGTGATTTCAACAGCCAGCAGATCAGTTTTTACCGCTACATGAACGGCTTCCTCAAGGGGCTGGGCTATCCGGACGGCGCAGGCAGTGTCCACAACACCTTCTCCTGGGCCACCGACCTGGGCAGCGGGGCGCTGAACGCCTATTCCTTCTACCTGTACGGCTCGCCGTTCTTCTGGTTCTCGCTGCTCTTCCCCCAGCGGTGGCTCCCCTATCTCATGGTCCCGCTGCTGGTGCTCAAGTTCGCCGTGGCGGGTGGCGGCGCATACCTGTATCTGCGCCGCTACGTGAAAGACCAAAACTATGCCGTGCTGGGCGCGGTACTCTATGCCTTTTCCGGCTGGGGGCTCTACAACATCTTCTTCAACCACTTCATTGATGTGCTGGCCCTCTTCCCGTGGATGCTCTGGGCCCTGGACGAGGCCGTCTACCACGGGCGGCACGGGCTGTTCGCGTTCTGGGTCGGCGTCAACCTGCTGAACAACTACTTCTTCTTTGTGGGGCAGGTGCTCTTCCTGCTCCTCTACTTCATCTGTAAAGTCAGCGCGGGGGATTTCAAGCTCACGCCCCGGCTGTTCGTCCATCTGGCCTTTGAAAGCCTCCTCGGTGTGGGGCTGGGGGCCGTCATCCTCTGGCCCGCCGTCCTCTCGCTGTTGCAAAACCCCCGCACCATCGACCTGTCCTCCGGCTGGGGCTTTCTGACCTACGCAAAGCCCCAGCAGTACCTTGCCATCCTGCTGAGCTGGATCCTGCCGCCCGACTCACCCTATATGACCTCCATCTGGTCTGAGGGCGTCATCAAGTGGACGAGCATGACCGCCTATCTGCCCCTGTGCAGTCTGGCCGGTGCTCTGGCTTACTGGCGCGCCCGGCAGGGCGACAGCAAAAAGCGGATCGTTGCCACCTGCGCCGTCTTTGCACTGGTGCCTGTGCTGAACAGCGCCTTCTATGCCCTCAATTCCAGCTACTACGCCCGGTGGTTCTATATGCCGGTGCTCATCCTGGCCGCCATGACCATCAACGCACTGGAAGACCCCGCCGTCGAGCTGGACCGCCCGGCCCGGAACATCAGTGGGCTCGTCATTGCCACGCTGGCCTTTGCGCTGGTGCCGGTGCAGGATGCCAGCACCAAAGAATGGTCGCTGGGCGTCCTGCAAAATCCCGGCCAGTACGCCGCCGTGTTTGGCTTTGCCCTCATCGGGCTGCTGGTCTACCGCTGGGTCGCGCAGCGGTGGCGACAGGACAAGCGCCTGCCCCAGCGGATGCTGGCGGCAGTGCTGGCGTTCAGCTGCCTGTTCGGCATCACCCACATCGGCATCGGCAAGTTCGGCCAGTGGAACACCGACAGCGACCTGGTGGAAGAGTACACCAGCGCCCTGGCCCTGAAGGAAGACCTGCCGGAGGGCGACTGGCGCATCGACACCTACAAGACCCACGACAACCTCGGCCTCTGGCTGGACAAGAGCTGCCTGCAATACTTCGGCAGCACCGCCGCCCCCAGCATCCTCAGCTTTTACCCGGCGCTGGGCGTCAAGCGGGACGTCCGCAGCCAGCCGGAGCTTTCCAACTATGCGCTGCGGGGCCTGCTGAGCGTGAAGTACCTCATCACCAAGCCCGACCGACAGGCCGACTTTCTCGAAGAGGCCGATGAGGGCTGGGCCTATTACGACACGCTGGATGGCTACACCCTCTATGAGAACACCAACTACGTCCCCATGGGCTTCACCTACGACTACTATCTCACCGAGGACGATTACGAGTCCACCGTGACGGTCACCCGCTCCAATCTGCTGATGCGGGCGCTGGTGCTCTCCGATGCGGATGCCGCCGCATACAGCCAGTATTTGCAGCCGCTGCCCGCCGCTGAGCTGAACGACCTGACCTACGACCGCTACGTGCAGGATTGCGCCGATCGCCGGGCCTCGGCCTGTTCGGTGTTCCAGATGACCAATTCCGGCTTCCACGCCGAGATCACGCTGGACGCCCCGAACCTCGTCTTCTTCTCGGTGCCTTACGACGACGGCTTCACGGCCACGGTCAACGGCAAAGAGACCGACATCCTGCGGGTGGACGAGGGCCTGATGGCGGTGCTCTGCCCCGCCGGGGAAAGCACCCTTGATTTTGTCTACCAGCCGGACGGCATCCGGCTGGGCAAGCCTGTCACGCTGCTTTCGCTCGTGGTCTTCGTATTCTACACCAGATATTTTGCCTGGGACGAGCGGAAAAAGCGGAAGCACTGAAGAAAAGGAGAGCGTTCTATGGAACAGCGTCATTGGAAAAAATCCGGCATCACCACCTCCCTGCTGGGCTACGGCTGCATGCGCCTGCCCACCCTGCCGGACGGCCGCATCGACGAAGTGCGGGCCGAAGCCCTGCTGAACACCGCGCGGGACGCGGGCGTCAACTACTTTGACACCGCCTACCCCTACCACGGCGGCGAGAGCGAGCCGTTCGTGGGGCGGGTCATCGCAAAATGGCCCCGCGAGAGCTTTTATCTGGCCACCAAACTGCCCCTGTGGCTGTGCGATTCGCTGGAAAAAGCCCAGCAGATCTACCGCAGTCAGTTCGAGCGGCTGGGTGTGGACACCATTGATTTCTACCTGCTCCACTCCCTGCACCGGGCACGGTACGACCAGGCCAAGGCGCTGGGCATCGTGGACTGGCTCTGGGAGGAGAAGAAGGCCGGGCGCATCCGGAACTTCGGCTTCTCCTGCCACGACAACGCGGACGGGCTGGAACACATCCTGCGGGACCAGCCTTGGGATTTCTGTCAGCTGCAATACAACTACCTTGACACCGACGACCGCGCCGAGGAGATCGCAGGCGACCGCGGCTATGCGCTGACCGAAGAGCTGGGCATCCCGCTCATCATCATGGAGCCCATCAAGGGCGGCACACTGGCCAACCTTCCGCCGGACGCTGCGGCGCCGCTGACCGCCATCGACCCCGCCGCCAGTGCGGCTTCTTGGGCGCTGCGCTGGGTGGGCAGCCACAAAAACGTCCACCTGATCCTCTCCGGCATGAGCGCCGAGGAACAGCTGGCCGACAACCTTTCCACCTTTGCGCCCTTCCACCCCCTGAACGCAGCGGAAGATGCCGCTGTGGCCGAGACGGCCCGCATCCTGCACAGCCGCATCAAGATCGGCTGCACGGGCTGCCGGTACTGTATGCCCTGCCCCATGGGCGTAGACATCCCGGACAACTTCAGCATCTGGAACCGGCTGGGGATGTTCGGCCAGCCGGACGCCGTCCGGCACCAGTGGACCGCCCAATTCCCGGATGCCGAAAAGGCCAGCCACTGCGTCCGCTGCGGCAAGTGCGAGGCCGTCTGCCCCCAGCACCTGCCCATCCGCACTGCGCTGGCCCAGCTGCAAACGGAACTGGATGCACTCTGATCTTCCCGCAAGCAAAAAATACCGTGTCCCCGGCGTGGGGACACGGTATTTTTGCTTTGATGGTTTACCACTTCATGCCGATGGCATCCAGACGGCGGATGCGGTCCTCGGTCAGCTTCGGGTCATTTTCCGCGCGGGCCGTGCGCATCCGGCGGACCCAGTCGCCCAGACCAAAGCCGTCTTCGCTGCGGTAGGTGGCCGACGGCAGCAGGTCGCCGTTGGCCTTGGCATAGGCCGCTGCGTGTTCATAGGCCAGATCCCACTTGGCTATGCGGGCGTCCCACTCCATGCCGATGCCGTCCAGCCGTTTCACATGCTCCGGCGTCACCTGGAAGGAGTCAGGCCGGGTCTTGCGGGCAGCGCGGAGGTTCGACATCCAGACGCCCAGCCGGAACCCACCGGCCGTGACGTAATTGGAGGGCACCAGCAGGTTGCCATGCTCTTTGGCATACCGGGCGGCTTCCTCAAAGTTGTGCTCCCAGTTCTTCTCCCGCAGGCTCTCCTTGCCGGAGGGTGCCGCACTCTGCTTGTGGGGCTTTTCGTCCTTGAGCAGCTCGTCCAGTTCGCGGCGGTGCACCTCACCCAGGCGCGGGTCGCCGGTGCGGCGGTACTGACGCTGACGGTAGAGCCAGCTGCCCAGCCAGATGCCGTTCTCGGTCTTATAATTCAGCGGAATCTCCAAATCTCCGTGCTCTGCCCGATACTTCTGGGCCAGCTCGAAGCGCTCCCGCCAGGGGTCGTATTTGTCCCAGACCATCCCGATCTCGTCCAGCTGGGCCTTGCGTTCCGGCGTGACGCGGGCGCTGGAGTTATCCGGGTTCTGCCAGGCGTAGCGCTGGCGGGCGATCCATTTGCCCAGCAGGATGCCGTCCGGTGTGACATAATTGGAGGGCACTTCCAGATCCCCGAACTGCTCAGCGTACCGCTTAGCGGCCTCGAAGTTCTCCTGCCACTTGCGGACATTCCGGTTGACCCAGTTGATGCCGATGGCTTCCAGCCGCTCGACCTGCTCCAGGGTCAGCTCGCCGTTCTTATAGGCACTGCGCTGGCTGCTGAGCCAGACGCCCAGCGCGAAGCCATCCGGCGTAACGTACTTGATGGGCGCTTCGAGATCTTTGTGTTCGAGATAATAGCGGGCGGCTGCGGCGTAGCTCTGCTCCCACAGGTCGGTGGAAGCGTTCCACACCATGCCGATGCCCTCCAGCCGCTCGATGCGGGCGCGGCTCAGGTTGCCGCTGACGTAGCGCTGGCGGTTATAGACGATCCACTCGCCCAGGGCAAAGCCGCTGCGGTCGCGGTAGCGCACCGGCACCAGCAGGTCGCCGTGGTCGTCGCGGTACTTCTGCGCCGAGGCAAAGGCCTTTTCCCAGGCCAGCTCCGAGCGCTGCTTCCAGCCGATGTTCAGCTTGTCCAGCCGGGCGATGCGGTCTGCATCCAGACGGCCCGGCTTCTGCCCGGCCCGGACCTGGCGCTGCGTTTCCAGCCAGCGGCCCAAGGGCAGGCCGTCCTCGGTCAGATAGTTATAGGGCAGTTGTAAATCGCCCCGCTCTGCAGCCACAGCCGCCGCCGCTGCATAAAAAGCATCCCACCGGGCTTCCAGTTCCTTTTTCAGGCGGCAGTACAGGTGATAGCTCTGGCGCATGGGCTTCTGCTGCTGGAAGCCGGGGTGTTCGCTGCCTGCGCGGAGCATGGCGGTGGTGCATTCCTTTTGCAGCACACGGCCATTGCCCAGACCGTCGAACCGGGCGGTCAGGTCGAACACCGGGATGGGCTTGCGGCCGCAGGCCACCAGCGCCCGGCAGAGCATCTGGCGGAACCGGCCTGCCTCGCCGGTCTCGCGGACCAGAATGGCACCCGCCAGCCCCTCAATGGGCTGCTGGACGCCCGGCGAGTTGACGCAGAACAGCACCTTCGGCCCCGTTTCGGTGGAGGTGCAGAACCGTTTCACCGCCTCGGCGTCGCGCAGGCAATCACACTCGGCACGGTAGAAATGGGCATTCGAATCCACGGTGCGGAGGAACTCTTCCAGCTGCTCCTGCACCTCGTCGAGGTAGTCCTCCGACTCAAAGATGGCCAGATAGCGGCCCTGGGTGTCGGTCAGGACGCGGGGCATCAGGGCGATGGGGTTCTCGGCCTGCCGCACCGACCAGTTGATCTCATCGTATTGTGCGCTCAGCGCGTTGGTCTGCGCGGGCAGGTGCAGGTTCTTGATCCGGGCGCGGAGCAGGTTCATCTGCCCTTCCTGCGGCCAGAGCATCGCGGCGTAGTTCGACGGCACCGGCAGGGTGCCCAGCGCCATTCCCTCGCCGACCGTCATCCGGGAGACGACCGTCCCCTCGAAGAGTTCCGCGGCCGCCTGGCATTTCTGGTCGGTGCTGTTGGGCACGGTCAGGCCCAGCAGCTTTGCCTCCGGGCACAGACGGAGCAGCCGCTGGGCCGATTTTGCCCAGCAGGCCGCCGTCACCTCATGGTAGCAGTCGAAGATCAGGTAATCCGGCTTGCGTGAGGCCAGCCGGACCCACTCCTCGGCCGACGCCTCGGCCAGCACACCGCAGTCGCAGAAGATGAGGTTCTCCGGCAGCACACCGTCGTTGTAGCGGCGGACATCCTCCCTGCGCAGGGTCAGCCGCGCCGCACCGTACACCAGCCAGATGAACGACGCCTGCGGATGGTCCGCGATGAGCTGCCATGCAATGCAGCTCTTGCCCGTGCCGGTGGCATGTTCCACCGCCGCTTTTCCGTTTTGTTCCAACGCAGCGGCAACCTTTGCATACGCCTCCGCGTTGACCTTGTTCAAACTGATCGGCATCGTTTTTCTACCTCCAGGATCGCTCTTCTTGCAAAGAATTTTTCTTATAAATCTATTATGGCAAAAAGCACTTTCTTGTCAAGCATTCCCGGCAAAAAAGAAGATTTCGGATAAAAAATGCGATATTTTTTCCATTATTTTTTGGTTATCCCAACCAACTTCCGGCATAGCTTCGGGCATCCTCAAAACGAAACACCGCACAAACACCGAGCGCAGCCCTCCCGCAATGCCCTGTTTTTCCGCAGCACAGCGCCTCCGCCTGCGAAATGTTCCGCCGCCCCGGAAGCAGCTGCGAAACACAAAGACCGTCTGCTGAACGTTTCCTTCAGCAGACGGTCTTCAGTTGCGCCAGCGTGAGTCGAACACGCGGTGGGGGAGTCAAAGTCCCCTGCCTTACCGCTTGGCGATGGCGCATTGTCGTAAGTATAAGTATAGTAGAATGTTCCCCATTTGTCAAGCAAAAACATCGTTGACAAAACCCGCCCGGTCCCTTATGATAAAAGAAAAACGAAAGGGGGATGGTCTATGGGCCCCTGGTATTATGAGGTCGTCAGCTTTGACGGCGACTATGTCAACCTGCGCCGCACCGACATCGCCA
>ERZ780168.3522-NODE-3522-length-12051-cov-11.737079_pt1 | contig 12051 bp, 11 predicted proteins | sample MGYA00510981_ERZ780168 | MGnify/ENA primary metagenome ERZ780168 (study PRJEB29588, sample SAMEA2158769) | human gut metagenome | biome: human gut; feature: human-associated habitat; material: faeces | place: Denmark | collected 2008/2010 ...
TTTTGTGCCCGAACCGGCGAACGCAATCACTTTACAGCCATACTTCTTGGCAGCCCTCGCAACCCCCACGGGCGCTTTTCCCATTGCAGTCTGAAGATCCAGCCGTCCCTCTCCGGTGAGCACAATCTGCGCTTTCTTTGCCTCCTCCTCAAAATGGATCACGTCTAATATCAGCTCGATTCCCGGAACCAGTCTCGCCCCAAGATAACTGATAAAGGCATATCCCATGCCGCCGGCTGCCCCCGCGCCCTCCCGGGCTGCATAGTCAACGCCGATCCGCTCGGCAGTGATCGCGGCGTAATGCTTCATATCCGCGTCGATACGCGGCATTTCCTCTTCCCGTATGCCCTTCTGCTTTCCATAAATATAGGTCGCCCCTTTTTCTCCGCAGAGCGGATTCGTGACATCACATGCAATCTGAAAATCACATTCTTTCAGTTCCGGCATCAGATGCTCCAGTGAAACGAAATGTATTTTACCAAGCGCATCCGCTCCCTCTCCTGCTTCCTCTCCATCCTTGGTCAGAAACTTCACACCGAGCGCTCTAAGCATTCCGATTCCGCCGTCATTTGTTGCGCTTCCGCCGATTCCGATGATGAATTTGCGGTATCCGCGCGAAACGGCATCCCGTATCATCTCGCCCACTCCATAGGTGGTGGCTTTTCCCGGATTTCTCTGCGCTTCCTCCACAAGCGTAATGCCCGCGGCCTGCGCCATCTCCATAACCACCGTCTTTTCATCCGCAAGGATTCCGTAGTAAGCTTTTACCCGGCTTCCCATCGGTCCCGTCACAGACAGTTCCACTTTCCTTCCGCCCAGCCCCTCTATCAGGGCATCGGTTGTGCCCTCTCCTCCGTCTGCCAGGGGGCGAACCGTCACATTGGCATGCGGATAGACGCGCAACACCCCGTCACGCGCCGCATTCCCCGCTTCCATGGAAGTCATACTCTCCTTAAACGAATCGATCAAAACCATTACATCCATCTTTTTCTCCTTACAGGCATGCAACAGAGACACTTTGCAATGCTCACTCTGCAATGCCTTTTTTCATTTTTGTCCACAGTGTTGTAGGGCCGATTTCCAGTTCTTCCGCAATCTTCTGCCTGCTTCCGTTATTTTTTGGAAGTGTCAGCATATTAACTTCACTGACATATCCATAATCACATCTGTTTCAACCGTGAAACTATCTTATACACTCTCAACATACTCATAATAGGATTTTCTCCACCAGTCGCACTTGTGTCACACCATTTTCTATACACGTTACCTTTTATCTACTTTTCTATTTTTTATCATGTTCGCTGTTCCAATTTACACCTTGTAAAAACTCCAACACAAGCCTATTATTCAGCAGAGTCTCAAAACACCCCACTGTTTCGATATTCAAATGTTTCATTCAAAAGACCTGAAAACACACATTCATTTTTCTCCCCTTAATATCCTACAAACCGCAGAAAATCAAGGTTTCTTTGAAAGCAGACAAACGGTTTCAATATTTCCGGACCATGGGAACATGTCCACGCAGCACATCCGCTCCACCTGATATCCTCTGGCGGTTAAAACCTCCAAGTCTCTTGCAAGACTGGTTGGCTTACAGGAAATATAAATCATACGGTCTACGCCATAGCGGATAATTTTCTCCAATGCCTTTGGATGGATGCCATCGCGCGGAGGGTCCAATACGATAAAATCCGGTTTTTCGGTAATATCGTCCAATACTTTTAAGACATCACCGGCTAAAAATTCGCAGTTTTCAAGACCATTTAATGCCGCATTTTCCTTTGCGGCTTCCACTGCCTCTTCTACTATTTCCACACCCACTACCTTTTTTGCGGCAGGTGCCAGCATCTGTGCAATAGTTCCGGTTCCGCTGTATAAATCAAATACCACCTTGTCTGCCTTCTCGGTCAGCGTATCTCCGATATAGTCCCTTGCAGTCTGGTAAAGCACCTCTGCTCCAAGAGAGTTGGTCTGGAAGAAAGAAAATGGTGTGATTCTAAAACGAAGTCCTAAGAGTTCTTCGTAGAAATAATCTTTTCCATATAAAATCTCTGTTCCTTCATCCTTTACTACATCTGCTACACTGTCATTTTTCGTATGAAGAATTCCTGCAATGCTGCCGTCTAAATCAAGTTTACATAATGCATCTTTCATTCCAGCCAACAATTCTTTTTCTGAAGATATTGCCTCTGTCAGACCATCCAGTATATGCTCTGCACCTGCCGTTACAAGGTCAATCAGGATCTCTTTGGTCTTTACCGCTTTACGCACCAGTAAATGACGCAGATATCCGGTATGCCGCATTCTGTGATAATAGGAAATCTTTTTTTCTGCAAAATACTGCTGCACACAGCTTAATATCTTCCGATAATCTTCATCTACAATTTTACAGTCCGTTACCGAAACAATATCATAAAAGCTGCCACGCTTATGCATGCCAAGGGCAAGGGGGCCATCCTTATATTCATCCCCAAAAGTAAATTCCATCTTATTACGGAATCCGAATTCATTCGGACTTGCTTTTACGCCCTCAAAGCTGTAGGTTTCCGGGTCTACTACCGCATCCATCAGTTTCTTCACCTGCTGTCCTTTTAATGCAAGCTGATCTTCATAGGATAAATTCTGATAAGTACAGCCTCCACAGATTCCAAAATGCGGGCATGGTGCTTCCGGCAGCTCATTTGGTGCTTTCTTCAAAACTTCCAGTAAGCGGCCTTCGCCTTTTCCCTTTCTTACCTTATTTACAGAAAAGGAAATCTCCTGTCCCGGTAATACGTTTTTTACAATTACCTGCTTTCCTTCTTCTACTTTTACAACTCCCTTATTCGGGAAATCCACATATGCAACAGTTCCCTGTAATACCTGACCTTTTTTCATACTTACCTCACACGAACAATTCTTTTCCAAAAACACATGTCATCCGCAGCGTTTCCGGCACACTCAGTAAAAGGGCTGCATGATATCACACAGCCCTTTACATCTTCACCTGTTAAATTATGCAAATGATAATGATTATTTCTCTTCCTCGTCATCCTCGTCAAAGAAATCATCTTCAAAATCATCATCGAAATCGTCTTCAAAATCCTCCAGATAATCTGGTGCAAAGAAACGATATAATCCATAAGCAGCTGCAGCAACTACTACAACAATACCAATGATTGCAAAAATTAAACCAGCTTTTGATTTTTTCTTCTCTTCCATTATTTCCTCTTTCTCCTTTTTATGCAATAATTCTGTTACTTTGTTCACATTTGCGGTTAATAAATTCTTTAATTCTTCCATTTTTTCCATTTCTGACCACTCCTTTTTATGCCAACAACAGTTTTTCATTTTCCTGCCACCTAGAACTCTTTTTATTAATTCATTATAGCATATGTTTCCCCAATCTACTAGAAAAAATTACAAATTCATAAAATTTTTATAACTTTTTCAATTTGGCAAAGGATGCAAACATCTTCTTCACACCTACACTGGAAAAATCAACGGTAACCTCATAATCCCTGCCGCCGTCAATAATCTGCTTTACGACTCCGGTGCCGAATTTCAGATGGGAAACGGTATCACCCACAGCATAATCCAACGGCTTTTTCATTGCGGAATTGCCAAAGTTCCTTGCCTCCGGTACGCCAGTTCTGCGCAGTGCCATCGGCTTTGCCGAAAATGCATTTTTCGCCATCATACTTGGTTTCGGAATATCCGGCATTTTTTCCTTCTGGATGGTTCCCGCTAAAAGTTCCCGCGGAATCTCTTTTACGAAACGGGACACCTTATTATACTGTGTTTCTCCTCGTATCATACGCATTCTTGCGCAGGATATGGACAACCGCTCCTTGGCTCTTGTGATTCCCACATAGGCAAGACGACGTTCTTCTTCGATTTCCGCTGTTGGATTTTCCGCACAGATTGCACCGAATCCCGGAAACAGTCCGTCTTCCATTCCTGCCAGATAAACCTGTGGAAATTCAAGACCCTTCGCACTGTGCAGCGTCATCAGCACAACATAGTCCTGTGTCTCATCCACACTGTCAATATCTGCAACCAGTGCTACTTCCTCTAAGAATCCGCTTAAGGTGGGCTCTTCTTCGCTTTCCTCATAAGTAACCGCTTTGGAAATCAACTCATCGATATTTTCCATTCGCTGCTGTGCTTCCTCTGTATTTTCTGCTTCCAGCTCACGGACATAACCGGTTTCTTCAATGATTTCCTGCAAAAGCTCTGATACACTGATATACGGCAACTTGCTCCGCATACTCTGAATCAGCATTACAAACGGTCTGATTTTTGCAGATGCCCGTCCGATTGTGCCAATCTCTTCTGCCATTTTTAAGGCATTATAAAAGGTAAGACCGTTTTCATCGGCATAATCCTGCACCCTGCTTAATGTCGTTGCTCCAATTCCACGTTTTGGCACATTGATAATACGGCGTACCGCCAGATCATCCATGGCATTGTCAATGGTCTTAAGATAAGCCAGTAAATCCTTGATTTCTCTTCTGGAATAGAAGTTTACGCCTCCCACAATCTTATATGGTATGCTGGCTGTGATAAAACGTTCCTCGAAAAGTCGGGACTGGGCGTTGGTACGGTATAATACGGCACAGTCTCCGTAATGATACATGCCTTCCCGCACTTTGCTCCGGATATCTTTTGCTACATAGTCTGCTTCATCAAATCCGGTTTCAAACTGATGAAATGCAATTTTTTCGCCTTCCTCATTCTCTGTCCAGAGGCGTTTTGCCTTTCGTCCCACATTATTTGCAATGACCCCATTGGCTGCATTTAAAATATTCTGGGTGGAACGGTAATTCTGCTCCAGCTTGATGGTGACTGCATTTGGAAATTCTTTTTCAAAATTCAATATATTATAAATGTTTGCTCCACGGAATTTGTAAATGGACTGGTCATCATCACCTACCACGCAGAGATTCTTATATTTGCCTGCCAGCAGTTTAATCAGCTGAAACTGTGCCGTATTGGTATCCTGATACTCGTCCACCATAATATAACGGAACCGCTCCTGATAATAATCCAGCACTTCCATATCTGACTGGAAAAGCTCTACGGTCTTTACAATCAAATCATCAAAATCCAGTGCATTATTTTTCCGTAACACCTGCTGATATTCCCGGTAAACAGCTGCTTCCTTCATTTTCCGGAAATCTCCCTGCGCCCGTAGGGCATATGCTTCCGGACTGATCAGCTCGTCCTTTGCAGAAGAAATGGCCGCAAGAAAACTTTTTTCCTTATACATCTTCGTATCAATTTCCAGACGCTTGCAGATATCCTTCATAATGGTCTTCTGGTCTTCTGTATCATATATGGTAAAGTTGGTTCCAAATCCGATATGGTCAATAAAACGGCGCAAAATTCTCACACAGGTAGAATGAAAGGTAGATACCCAGATATTTTCCGAGCCATAGCCCACCATGTCATCAATACGCTCCCGCATTTCGCCTGCAGCCTTATTGGTAAATGTAATCGCAAGGATATGATAGGGATTGACTCCCAGTTCCTCTATCAGATATACCGCCCGGTGGGTCAGCACACGGGTCTTTCCGCTGCCTGCGCCCGCCAGCAGCAGCACAGGTCCTTCTGTTGTAAATACACCTTTTTTCTGTTCTTCATTTAATGAATCGTATATACTCATAATGCTCCTTTACTCTCCTCAATACCACTCCGCTCAGTATACCATACTTCCTTAAGGGATGGGAACATATTTTCTGTATTTCTTTTCAGATTTCTTTTTGTACTGTCCGTCGAACGCATTCATGCGTTCTTTCCCCTTATATCCATTCTATTGTAGTTGCATCACGCAATGTCATTTACACATCACAGCGTCATTGTATATGCTTTCTGTCATTTTTCTTCTTGTTATCTAGTTTTCAATACTATATAATAGGTATGAGGTGAATTCAAATGACAATTGATGCAAAAGATTTATTAAACAGTATTTTATCCAGTCTGTCGCGGATTGACTATATCCGTCCGGAAAGTATTCCAAATATTGACCTTTACATGGATCAGATTACAACCTTCATGGATACCCAGCTTGCAGCTTCCAAACGTCATCCCGATGACAAGATTCTGACCAAAACCATGATTAACAACTATGCAAAAAACAATCTGCTTCCACCGCCGGTCAAGAAGAAATACAGCAAAGAACATATTCTGATGCTGATTTTCATTTATTATTTCAAAAGCATATTAAGTATCAATGATATCGAAAGTATCTTAAATCCTCTGGCAAAACGTTTCTTCAATGCAGAAGGAGATTTCAATCTGACAACTGTCTATGAAGAGGTGTTCAGTCTGGAACGGGATGAAGTAAAAAATCTGATGAAGGATATTACCAAGAAATTCAATACCAGTTCAACCACCTTTGCAGATGCACCGGAAGAAGACCAGGATTTTCTTCATACCTTTTCCTTTATCTGTATGTTAAGTTTTGATGTATTTGTAAAGTGTATGTTGATTGAAAAGCTGATTGACGAGACGAAAGAAATGGAAAAAGAAGCCGAAGATGAGCAGCGTGCTGCAGAAAAGAAAGCTTCCGAAGAGAAAAAAGCTTCCGAGAAAAAGACTTCCGAGAAAAAGACTTCCGAAAAAAAGTCGAACGAATAAAAAGCCATATGCCTGGAAAAAAGAATGTGCCTTGGCACATCCTCGCGGAGCGTTTTTTACTTTATAGGAAAGTAATTTCCTGTAAATCGAAAAAGCACCAGTTTTTGAACCGGTGCTTTTCTTTATCATTTACATGATTTTGTGTAAAAATTAAATATTGTTTTAATTTTATCTCTACTCTTCGTTTTAATTTTCCTCTTTTTTTTCTTCTACCGGCTTCACATTTGTTCTGGCAAATACCATATCATATCCATCGCATCCATAATTCAAGGAACGGTTCACACGACTGATGGTTGCCGTTGATGCACCAGTCTTCTCTGCAATATCAAGATAAGTTCTCTGCTCACGCAACATCTTTGCCACTTCATATCTCTGTGAGAATGCCAGTAATTCATTTACCGTACAGACATCTTCAAAGAATTTATAACATTCCTCTTTATTTTCAAGGCTTAAGATTGCATCAAACAAATGATCCACTGCTTCCGTTCTTACATTCTTACTCATTCTGCCTCTCCTTTTCGTATTATACTTATTTCAATACAAAAATGTTAGCATATTAAAGTGTGAAAGTAAACCGTTTTTCGAAAAATTTTCTTTTCAATTTTCTATTCAAACTTTTTCTTTTCCTGAACCGCAAAATTTCTGTTTCAGGAAATTTTTAATCCAAAAGATTCTGCATACTCTTTAAGGTAATTACCAAGGTAGATGTATTATGAAGTAATGCAGATACAGTTGGCTGCAGGACTCCTGCCACGCCAAGCACAATCAGTCCTGTATTGAATCCAACAATTGTCCGGTAATTCTTATGAATCCGTTTCATCAATGCATTACTCAGCACCTTTAAGGTTACTATCTCATAAAGATTATCTGCACCGATAGTTACATCTGCAATTTCTCTTGCAATCTCTGCTCCATCACTGATGGCTATTCCAATATCTGCCGCAGATAATGCCGGTGAATCGTTGATACCATCTCCAATCATAATGACCTTGTGTCCTTCTGCTTTGGCTTTCTCTACAAAACTTGCCTTATCTTCCGGAAGTACCTCGGAGTAATACTCGTCTACGCCCACTCTTGCTGCAATGGCGGATGCTGTACGTTCACTATCCCCTGTCATCATAACAACTTTCTTAATCCCGGCTGTCTTTAAGGAATTCACAACGGCTGCTGCTTCATCACGAAGCGGATCTTCAATGCAGATAACGGCTGCAAGGCGGTTCTCAATTGCCATATAAAGATGTGAATATTCTGATGGAAGGCTGTTAAACTGTTCTTCATAGCCTTCCGGAACCACACATTTTTCATCTTCAAATACAAAGTGATAGCTTCCGATTACCACACTCTTTCCTTCTATGGTGGAAGAAATTCCGTGGGCTACAATATATTCCACCTTAGAATGTAGTTCTTCATGCACAAGATTCTTTTCCTGGGCTGCATCTACGACTGCCTTTGCCATAGAATGAGGGAAATGTTCCTCTAAGCAGGCAGCAATACGTAAAAGCTCTTCCGTGGGCTTATCCGTAAAAGAAACCACATCTACTACGGTAGGCTGTGCTTTGGTCAGAGTACCTGTTTTGTCAAAGACGATGGTATCTGCTTCTGCCATTGCCTCTAAGAATTTGCCACCTTTTACGGTAATATTGTGCACACTTGCTTCACGGATTGCAGACAATACAGATACCGGCATTGCAAGTTTTAATGCACAGGAAAAGTCCACCATAAGAACTGCTAATGCTTTTGTGGCATTTCTGGTAAAGAGCCAGGTAATTCCTGTTCCTAGTAATGTATACGGAACCAGGCGGTCTGCCAGATGCTCGGCTTTACTTTCCAGGGAAGATTTTAACTTCTCTGACTCTTCTATCATCGTGACAATTTTTTCAAATTTGCTGGAGCCATTTACTTCTTTGACACGAATGGTCAGTTCTCCTTCTTCCAATACGGTTCCGGCATAGACATAACTTTCTACACTCTTATGCACCGGAAGGGATTCGCCGGTTAAGGATGCCTGATTTACCATCGCATCCCCTTCCGTTACCACGCCATCAAACGGAATGACATTTCCCATATGAATACAGACTTCATCGCCTTCTTTAATCTCAGATGCCGATACCAGTATTTCCTGTCCATCCTGACACAGCCATACTTTACTGATATTTAAGGACATACTTCTTGCCAGATCATCGACAGATTTCTTGTGTGTCCACTCCTCTAAGATTTCTCCAATGCCCAGTAAGAACATAATGGAACCTGCTGTATTGATATCATTGCGAAGCAGAGAGACTCCAATAGCTGTTCCATCCAGCACCGGAACCTCTATCCTGCCCTTCGCCAATGCAGACACTCCAGCCCACAAATATTTCACGGAACGGACCATGGTAATTCCTGCGCGGATTGGATATGGCAGGAACATCTTACTGCCCATACGGAGTACCACTTTATTTACCAGCTTGTCCCAGTAAGTCCGGTTCAGTTCCCTGCCGGAATTCTGTAAAAAAGTCTCTGGCACATCCACTTTCTGATAAGAGAAATGACGCAGTGTCTCTATCATCTCCTCACGATTTCCCACATAACAGACTACTGCATCCTGTAAACGTTCATTTACTTTCACTGAAGTGACACATTTGCAGTTACTCAGGTAATATTCCATCATATCTGCCTGGCGGAAACTCATCCCGCCCTGAATGATATGAATACGAAGTCTTCCTTTTATCTCATGTTTTATAACAAATCTCATATTACATACTTCCTTAGATAAAGAATCACCTACAGCATATTCTGAAGGTGATTCTCATAGTTTACATGAACAACGAGCAAAATCGCATGTCCAATGTTTATTCTGCTACAGTTTCTTCTGTTGCATCTTCTACAGATTCATCTGTATATTCTGCTGCTTTAGCAGCTCTGTCTTCATTAATCTGCTGTGCCTCTGCATAAATATCCTCTGCATTTTCCTGGATATTAGAAGCAGTCTTCATGACACATTCCTTTGCACGTAATGCTGCTGCTGTACAGTTTGTGTAGACTTTCTTTGCATCCTTGCTACCTAATATTTTAATTCCGGCTGTTCCAAACAATACACCGGCAGCAAAGATTCCGGTCTTCTTCCAGTTAAATTTTTTCACAAAATCAAACATATGTATTCCTCCTATTTCTGTTTGTTTTTTAGCTTACCGCCATTAAAACCCATTGTCCATACTCTTTTTCGTTATTGAGAATTCTTATCAACAGCAGAATCTTATCTTGAAATTTTGATTACGGAAATAATTTCTCCCCAGTGGTCTAAGACATACTGTCCGATAATCGGGTCATACATCTTGCCAAGATTATTTTTGATTTCCTGATAACAGTAGTCAAAATCATGTGCTTTGCGATAACTCCGGTTTGAAGTCATGGCATCAATGGAATCGCAGATTGCAATGATTCTTGCTCCCACCGGGATTTCTTCTCCTTTGAGTCCAAGCGGATAGCCCTTTCCATCGAATCGTTCATGATGGCAGAGCACGATATATTTCAGTTCTTTTAAATGTCTTGATTTACTCAAAATCTCAGCTCCAATAGAGGGATGTTTCTTCATTGCCTCCCATTCCTCATCATCAAGCTTTCCTTCTTTATTTAAAACAGTATCCGGAACACCGATTTTTCCAATATCATGGAGATGTGCCGCAATATTCACAAGCTTTCAAATAATCCCTTCACTTTCTATCCTTCAATGAAAAATTTTGCAAATGATAATTCTGCTCCTTTGCCGATTCTGCTGCAGATATTTACCACTCTGGTCATAACACCTGCAAACTGGTTATCTTTGGTTACAATTTTAAGAAGCTGCGTCTCTGCCTCATATTCTGCTTCCTCTACATCTTCTAATTCTAATGTTTCACGAAGAATTTCTTTTACCTGATCCTCTGTTACTTTTTTAGACATCCGATAATATCTTCCCATAATGTGCTTCCTTTCTTAGTTGTTACTACTTTATGTTAGTTCTTTCTAATCCAGTTGTATTATAACACCTGTTATTGAAAATAGGACCTTTCTTATCGATATTTTTTCTCATTATTTCTCAATTTGATTTACCCCTGTATCCACGTTATAATAGTCCTATTACATAAATCTGATTTTTCAGCAGAATACTAATACAAAAGAAAGATAAAAGGAGGCTATTTTATGTGCACCGCAGCTACTTATCAAACAAAAAACTTCTACATGGGCAGAACCCTTGATTATGAATTTTCCTATGGCGATGAAGTCACCATTACCCCCCGCAACTATCCGTTTCATTTCCGTCATGCCGGGACTTTAAGCTCCCACTATGCCATGATTGGCATGGCTCATGTAGCACCAGACAATGGTGTTGACTATCCTCTTTATTATGATGCCTGCAATGAAAAAGGTGTCTGCATGGCAGGGCTTAACTTTGTGGGAAATGCCGCTTATGCTGATATTATTGATACAAAGGAAAATGTTGCACAATTTGAATTTATTCCATGGATTCTAAGCCAGTGTGCTTCTGTTTCAGAAGCCAGAGAAAAATTAGTGCAGATGAATCTCGTTGGAACTGTTTTTGCCAGCCATTTTCCGGCAGCACAGCTTCACTGGATGATTGCCGACAAAAGTGAAAACATCGTTGTGGAATCCATGGCAGACGGGCTTCATATCTATGACAATCCTGCCGGTGTGCTGACCAACAATCCACCTTTTCCAATACAGATGTTTGCTTTAAATAATTATGCGGCTCTCTCATCCAGGCAGCCGGAAAATCATTTTTCCGACAAGCTCAACTTACAGGCTTACAGCCGCGGTATGGGGGCTTTGGGTCTGCCGGGCGATTTATCTTCCCAATCCCGTTTTATCCGGGTTGCTTTCACCAGACTACATTCCATTTCCGGCAGTTCAGAAATCGAAAGTGTCAGCCAGTTCTTTCATATCTTAGGTTCCGTTGACCAGCAGCGGGGCTGCTGTGAAGTTGCTGATGGGAAATATGAAATTACAATCTACACTTCCTGCTGCAATGCAGATAAGGGGATTTATTACTATACGACCTATGATAATCATTCAATTAACGGAATCGATATGCATCATGAGAACCTGGACAGTGCAGAGTTAATCCGGTTTGCGGTTCTTGATGCGGGTGGGATTCACTGGCAGAATTAGGGGATTGCGATGTGGAGATAACATTTAGAATCAAAGAATTTTGCAGCAGTCAAAGTACATCTGATTTTCTTTTATGTGAAATGTCAACCGTTCTTAGGGGTCTGTTTTTCTTGATGATAAACTGTCTTTTCGGTTGCTTTGACAGAATATTGGTACTGTCCGTCGAGGACAGATGCCACCTAATGTCTGCAAGGGGCACTGGGAATTTCGATATACTTTTCATTTCATCTGGCAACCGGCACAAATTCACATCCATGTTCAAATGTGCCTCGCTGGTACATC
>ERZ780168.3523-NODE-3523-length-12050-cov-5.538308_pt1 | contig 12050 bp, 8 predicted proteins | sample MGYA00510981_ERZ780168 | MGnify/ENA primary metagenome ERZ780168 (study PRJEB29588, sample SAMEA2158769) | human gut metagenome | biome: human gut; feature: human-associated habitat; material: faeces | place: Denmark | collected 2008/2010 ...
AGCTAGCGCTGCGCCAGTCGGCGCTATCGCTTTAACGCTTTTTTCGCTTCTCCATCCATAGCCCCTCAGTCGCTGCGCGACAGCTCCCCCGAGGGGGAGCAAGCGCTCGCCCGCAGCGCCGCGCTTTCGTAGAAAGCGGCGCTGCAAATGCTGCTTCCCGCCACGACCCCTCCCGTGAAAAGGCAATTCTGGAAAATCCGCAGATTTTCCAGAATTGCAAATTAAAAAATATATTTTCCGCTGGTTATGCGCAGAGCAACGCGGAGCGCATTCAAAATCGTGCTGCGCCCGGCAGGGGAAAGGGCACAAAAAATGCTCCCCCTTGCGGGGGAGCAAATTCGGTACACAACGCCACGCTGTGCCGAAAAGAAAGGAGCGCAAAGTCAGTTTTCCTTTTTGCCCTGACGGTTCAGCACCCAGCCTGCGGCAAACAGCAGCACGCCGCTGCAGGCCAGCACCGGCACGGGCCAGTTCAACTGGCCGGTCTGGGGCAGAACAGGCTTATCGGGGTTGGAAGGGGAGACCGGGTTATCCGGATTTTCGGGGCTTACGGGGTTGTCCGGGGTGCCGGGACTTACCGGGTTATCCGGTGTGCCGGGGCTCACCGGCGTATCCGGGTTATCCGGCTGCTCCGGGAGATCGGGGGTGTCCGGTGTGTCGGGCGTATCGGGCACATCCGGGGTGTCGGGGGTGTCCGGCGTTTCCGGGATGGTAGCGCCTACCTTGGGGGTGGCGTCCACATCGTAGATCCAGTTGTCGCCATCGGGCATGGGGATGGACACAAGGAAGGGCTTGATGGCCTCGTAGCCGTGGGATGCCTCGGTCTGCACGACCAAGTACAGACCCTGCGGCAGCTTGGTAATGTTGGCATAGCCCTCTTCGTTCACGTCCTGCTGGGCGGCAATGGCGGGCACAGCGGGCAGATACTTTACCAGCTGGTCAGCCAGCGTGCTGTCGGAAAGATCGCCCAGCACGACACCGCAGCCCGTAAAATCGCCGGTATAGTCAAAGTACAGGTTGCCGTTGGTGCGCTTGACGGAGGCCACCTGATACAGGGTAAGCTCACCGCCGCGCAGGGGCACATCGTTGTGGGTGTCGTACAGACGGACATGGAGCGAGCCCAGACGCCCCAGTACAATGTTGGCACTGGTGGCAAACGCCGGCAGGGCGCAGCATACCACAAGGCACATAGCCAGCAGCACAGCCGCCAGACGATGACGCAGATCAATGCTTTTCATGTTCTTCACCTCTCGTTTTCTTGGGTTTGCGTGTAGAAATCAGCATACCGATCAGTAAGATCAGCAGCATGGGCAGCGCCATAATGGGCGCAACAATAATGGGTTCAATTTTAAGCGCTTCTGCAGTAACGCGGAGGTGCTTGTACTGATCCGGGGTCTCTACGCGGCGACCGCGTACCAGCAGGCGGTGGGTGTTGATGCCGTAGGGGGTGCAGGTCATCAGGGTGACGTAGTCCTTGCCTTCGGCGATCTTCAGCTCATCGGTCTCGGTGGGCAGCACGATGGAGATTTTGTCCACCTCGTAGGTGAGCACCCGGTCCAGCACGGTGATGGTAAAGGTATCGCCCACTTCCAGCTGGTCGAGGTTGGTAAACAGCTTTGCGCTGGGCAGGCCGCGGTGCGCCGAGATGACCGCGTGGGTGCTCTCGCCGCCCACCGGCAGGCTGGTGCCCTCCAAGTGGCCTGCGGCGATCTGCAATACGCCGTCGCTGGTGCCGTGGTAGATGGGCAGCTCCACGCCGATTTTGGAAATGGTGATGTAACCCATAATGCCGGTGCCGGTAATATCCAGCGTGTCGTTGTAGCCGGTAAGCTGATCCGGGCGGTAAAGGGCGTTTTCGTTGGCGGCCACCTGTGCGTTAAAGGCATCGGCGGCGTCAAAGTAGGCGCTGTAATCCGCATCGGTCATGGTGTCCACGTCCTGCGCGTAGCTTGCCACAGCACGGGACTGATGCAATTGGTTGACGTAATCGCTGAGGGTGGGGTATAACATCACGGATAGACCCACGAAAAAGACGAGGATCAGGATGATGGTGCTTTTGTTCTTTTTCATGGGCTACTCCCTAATGTTATAAGGATAGGAGCGGGGGCCTTGCAGCCCCTTTGCTCCGGGTTCTTGGGGGAAATGGAGCTTACTTGTTCTCCATGCGCTTCTTGGTGACCAGCAGAACGATGGCCGCAACCATCAGGCCGCCGCCGACCACATAGAACAGGGTAGTGCCGATGCCGCCGGTGGAGGGCAGGGTAATGCCGCCGGCTTTTTTGTTGATGATTTTATTATTCAGGTTGGATTCACCGGACAGATTAACATTGTGTTCGTCGTGCGTTGCAGAAATGACGATTTTAGTTTTGTCACAGGCACTGTAACCGGTGGGAGGGGTGGTCTCCTTCAGGTAGTAAGTACCGGCGTCCAGACCCTTAACGTTAAACTGGCCCTTGTCGTCAGAGAACATTTCTTCGCCATCTTCAGTTCCAAAGTAGCGAGAGTAAGTGCCGTCAGCATTCTTTTTGAGCTTGATCTCATCTTCATCATTGCAAGCTTCACCGCTGTACAGACGGAAGCCAGCGCCCTCCAGCTTGTTGTTCTCGTTATCATCATCGTGATACTTGGTGTTGTTCAGCTGGTAGGTGTACACACGGACTTCGCTTTCGGGAGTGAAGCCCCAGTATGCGCTGTTTCTGGGGTTATTAGAGTACTGGAGCTGTACTTTGTTTTTGTTATCGGTAGAGCCACTTGTAGTATTGACAGCGGCTTTGTCGTTCAGGTGTGCAGTATAGGTGACCGTAATAGTAGCGCCGTCATTCAAATTGAACCTTGGATCTTCAACACAGGTTTTGACATCAGGAATGCCTACCACAAAATAGTTATGACTTTCAAGATCGGTAGTATCAATGGTATACTTCGAAGAATCGCCGGTGATATCATAGGGAATGCCCTTGGATTCAATGACTACACTATCGAGTCTGTCATAAGTAATGCCCTTGGACAAGGTATCATTGAACAAAACAGCGTACTCGTCATAGTAATCGTAAGCACGGCCATTGTCTCTGCTTGCGGGCAAGGTAGCAATCAGCTTGAACTGGAACTCTTCGTTGATCGCATGGTCAGCGCTGGAACCAAAACCTGCTTCGTTGGTGCCATCCTGATCGTCATAAACTTCCTTCTCAACATAGGGCTTTACAACCTTATGATTAACTAAAACGACATAGGGTGCTTGGGGAACATTCAGCAGGAAGAAGGAATTGTAGGCATGATAGAAATCGCGAAGGTTAAAGTAGGTAGTATCAACGATCAGATAATAACCTGACTCTGGAATGTTGATGCCACCGGTGTGATCTGTAATGACGGGTTTCGGGTTTGCATTGGCATCCGGGTAGAGATAGTGGCATACAACGCGCGCAAAAGCGATGCTGTAATCATCGGAATTATGCCATTTGCTGATAACCGCAAGAACGTCCTGAGCAGTGAAATTAGTTTTAAACTCACCGCCGATGGTAGGATCTGCCGTCAACTGCGCCAGAAACTCGTCAGGCTTAGTGATGCTGCTGCCCCACCCAACGTTGGAAAGCGTCTCATTGTCCTTACTAATAACACCCTTGAAGATCTGGAAAGCGCTGTAACCGTGGAGTTGGTTGAGGTCCTCCTCAGTCTCCCAAGTGTTGTATGCAAACGCCGGGATCGCCATGGCGCACACCATGGCAACTGCCAGCAGCGCAGCCATGAGTTTTTTCATTGCTTTTTTCATGAAAAAAGCCCCTTTCTTTTCTGCCCCTTGCCGCCCCCCTGCGTTTTGCACAGGGGGTAGGGGTGTAGTTTTGTTTGGTCTATCGCGTAAACTTTGCGCTGGGCGGGCGGGGGCTCAGCCCCGGCACGCCAGCAGAAAAGTGCAGTTTAGTCATCTGCCCTCCCTTCGTGTCTGCGCTTGCGGTGGATAAAACTATATGCCAGCGCAGACAGCATCATTGTGCCGCCCACGGCTGTATACGGGAGTGTACCGGTGCCGCCGGTAGAGGGGAGCTCGTAATCAGCGAAACCGGTGTCCTTGTTGGTAAAGGTAAGGGTGCCGCCCACCTCCACGCCATCCTTCTGGTCGTAGACTACGGTAAAGCGGGAAGGATTGACGTTGAGCTCCTCAATATAGAAGATATAGCCCTCGCGGTGATCTGCGTCAATGTCCACAGTGGTAGTCCAGTTGCCTTTCTTGGTCAGCTGGAACACTTTGCCGTACTTTACTGCGGTGGTTCTGTCAGCATTTTTCTCGTAGCAGTACAGCTGTACATCCACTTCGTCCATGTTCACGGCATCTCCTGCCAGGAAGCTGCCGTCCTTATCCTTCCAGTTCTTGATGATGGTCAGGCTGTTGGCGGTGTTGGGCACAAACAGCCTACTGGACTTGTTATTGGCGCAGAAGAGAAGGTTTTCATCTGTTTGTGCGGGGATATCACTAGTATGCCCGCCTACAGCAATGTTGTAGGCTTCCTCTTGGCTTGCGTCTGCACCCTGATAGATAAAGTAATAAGGATGAGAAGCCTCACTGTAGCCTTCGGGCGCGGTTACCTCTGTAAGCTTATACAGGGTGTTTTCTTTAAGTGCATCTTTACCCGCAAAGTGGAAGGTCAGCGTACCCTTATTAGATACTTTATACTCAGTGTGATCATTGACCGGTTTCCATTCACCCGCGGTGCTATCAAAATAATCCAACGTGAAACCTGCACCCGTCAGGTAGAGCGAATAGTTACGCTTATCCACCTTGTAGACAGTCAGCGGAGCCTGCGATACGCCGGATTCAGAACCAGCGCTTTCAAGCTCGGTGGTTTCTGTTACTCTATTAGCTCCCTCGACTTCAGCCGTGTTTTCCAGCTTGATAGCACCGTTTGCGGTGGTAACATATTCGTATACCAGCTTGAGCGGTGTTTCATCCGGCAGGGTAAAGGTTGTGGTGTAAACCGGGTAATTATTTTTGCCTGTAGTCTGCTTCGGCGGGAGGTAACCGTACTCGGTCAGCGGAATCTCCTTGTTTGTCTCAGTGTTGTACAGATGCACGCTGGAAATATCCAGAGAGGCCTGAACGTGCTCATTTTTTACGGTCAGTACATCGCGCAGGGTGATGGTATTGCTACCCTCATGAAGATCCTTAGCCGCAGGGTTGATGATCAGGGTATACTTTGCGCGGCTTTGTCCATCGACCTGTTCGGAATCCTTGGTAAGCACTTCAGACGTTTGCTTGACGTATACGTTGACCTCGTCATGCAGGTCGCTGCGCTCTTCCCACTTGACCTTGTTGGTGTAGGTGGCTTCCTCAAATCTAAGGCTGCTCCAACGCGTGTCAGTTAGCTTTGCACGGTAGCGCAGAACAAGCTCAGTGTAGCCCTGTGCCTTAAGCTTTGCAAAGTCGATCTTTTCCAGACCGGTGATATTAAACTTAAGGGTCTGTCCATCCTCAGAGGCTTCGTCAGGCTCGGTGACCACAAGGCGGCCTGCCGGGCGGAAGTAGTTCTTGAGACTGTAAAGTTCTTCGGAATCCTTCAGCGGCAGCTCCTTATACTTGGAATCCTTATCGTAGCCATTGATGAACACGATGGATGCCGAGGGGTCACCATCTTTGGTAAAGTAGGTAAGCCCCTTGGGCAGCGTATCGGTAAGGGTAATGGTATCGGGCAGCGTATCCACCGAAGAGAAGTCCAGAAGAACCTGATACTCAAGCATTCTGCCGTCCTCTAGGAATTTGGCGTAGTCCTTAGTAAGGGTTCCGCCGGAAGATGCGTCCGGAGAATAGCATTTGCCGTGGTCTTCAGCCTTTTTATTCCCACTAGTCGTGAACCGGACACCCTTGGTCAACTTGAGGGCAGAACTGGGCTTCTGGTACTCATACTTAACGCTGTTATTGTAGTTAATTTGGTTGTTGATAGTAACACGGGTACCTTCAGGAAGGTTGGTTCCATCCACCCGGGTACTGTAGTTTAGCGTCAGCTTTTTGAGTTCAAGCTTACATTGTGTGGTATCAAGCGTGACTTCGAAGGCGCGTACCGGTGTGGAATTATCTGATGCATCAATAAGTGAACCGGACCATTCGTATTGATAGTATTTTACAGCAAAAGAAATACCTTTATTTTTAAGATCAGAAAGATCAGAACAGCGTAGTATTTTTGTTTCGCCATTCTCAACATAGGTAATAGTCAGGTTATTCACGAGTTGCTGCTGCAATTCATTTGCGATGCCATAATGGTAAATAACCTCCTTGCCATTGAACCAACCGGAGGAATTTGTAATGCGGTCACTGAACGTATACACGCCCTTGCCGGGAATAGCGGCGGTGATCGTCCAAGGCGCGGTCAGAAGGTACGGGTTTTCGCTCGGTGTAAGCGTGCCGGAGGCAGTTTTCGTCGGATTGATTTCGGTAGAGCCGGAGCCGGAACCAGAGCCGGAGCCGGAGCTGGGAATCGAAACATCTTTTTCAGTGGTAAACTTGTTCTTGTAGCCGTACTCGACCTTATTTTTCACCGAGGTGCTGCCCTCAGGAACAGTGCTCTTATAGGTGAACACATATATCTTTGCACTGCGGTCATCTTTATTGGCCAAATTAGAAAAGTCATAAGTGAAAGAGGATTGATCTTTCGCATCTGTAATAGTGGCAATTTTTACATTCGGATTATGCCACTCGCCCTTGGAATCCTGCTGCACAGACAGCGTGACGTCACCAATGATCTTGCCGCTTTCAAGGGTATCGGTTACAACATATTTATTCAAATCAGAAGCGGAAGGGTTGTTTACCGTTACAGTCCAGTTGATGCAGTTATTGACTTTATCGTACTCGCCGTTTTTCCAAAGTCTGTTGCCGTCCAGCGTAACGTCTCTACTGGCCTCTTTACTGTCATTGGTTTTTGCGGTATTTTTCAGGGTTGCAGAGCCGGTACGGGTGGTAAGAACATCGTAGGTCAACTCATAGCTTTCACCGGCTTCAAGCTCGGGAAGATCGTTGATCTGGAAGGTTTTGTTGTAATTCTTGTATTTTTTGTCTTTCTTAGTAAAATCAGGGGTGATGCTGATTTCTTCCCGATCCCCATTGCTCTTAACTTTAAACAGCTTGAAAGAAGTTTTGTCGTAGTCGGCAGAAGTAAAGTTACTGTCCGGCTTCAAACCGTCCCAGATATGGATCTTCTGACTCCAGCCATTGTTCGAGCTAACGGTGACCGTGTAGTGGAGCTTGGTCTCGCCATTGGCAGTTTCTGTGATCGTTCCGGCATTTACGTCGGGCTTGCTCTTCTTGATATCGATATCCTCAAGCTTTTCCAGCGTTATGGTCGTGCCACTGCCGGGGAACGTGATGGTTTGATGCTTAGTAGCGTCCTCTTTTTGATATTTCCATTCATATTTAAAGTGACCGCTAAAAGGCTCATTCGGGTTGAAACCCTCAGACTTAAGATCAAAGGTGAGGACAGTAGTGCCGTCTGTTTTAAATACCTGTTCGCCAACCACCTTACCGTCATCGGTCTTGATTTCGGTTCTGGTTTCTTTCTTCGGCCGAATCGCTTCCGGCAGCTTGTAGGTCAAAGTATTATGACCTTCCTTCAGCACACCGCTGGCAATGGTATAGTTGAAGTCGAAATAAAGGGTTTGATTAGCAGTTACTGTGAAATCGCCCGTTTTTTCTTCCTCACCAACATGATAGGTGTACTTTGTAATACCGCCGTTATGGTTCTCCCTGGTTTCCACAAAGTAGTCAAGGTAGGTCGTAGGTGTGCTTGCGGTCGTGTCGCCCTCACCCGCCAGCGTAAGCATACCGGGGGCCCGCAGGGCACCGGTAACAGCAGTGGTAAGCATCTCGTCTGCATACTGGGCATAGGCAACATCCACCACGGCCAGTACCTCGGCGCTGGAAAGGGTGACCTCGGCAACCTTGCCGTCCACGTCGCCGGAAATAACGGTCAGCGTGCCGGCGTCGCTGTCCACACTGCTCACGATGCCCACGGTCTCCACGGGCTGAGCGTCGGTCACGGTAGTGGTCTGCGGCTCGGCAGCGGGGGACACCACGCTGGGGATAAGGGTGTCCGCGCCGGATGCAGAGGTGCCGGTGCTGTCCGCCGGCTTTGCGGCGGGCTGCTCCGGGTTGGCGGTGTCGGGGAGATCGGGGGTGATCACGCTGTCGGCAGCGGGGGCATCCTCAGCGGCAGGGGCGGTATCCAGCGCAGCAGCGCCGGATTCCTCAAGCTCTGCGCCGTTCTCACCCTCAGCGTCCATGCTGAACTGGTCGTCCAGATCGTCCGCTGCACCATCGGCGCTGCTGTCCACAGCCACGGTGCGGGTGACGTACTTATTATAAATAACGATGTCGCCCACATTGGCGGCGCTGCCGTCCTCGCCGTCCAGCAGCCAGTCCATGTCGCTCATGGAGCTGCGCAGGGAAAGCACGCTGGCCTCCTGCGGGATGGCGCTCTGGGGGATACCGGCGTACTTCAGGCAGTAGGAGAGGAACATCACGTCCCACTCGCCGTAGGGGTTGCCGTAAGACTGGCCGTAGCGGGAGTAGTAGTGCAGTGTCACGCCGTCCGCGGGGTCGATCTCGAAGTTTTTCTCGCTCTGCTCGTAGCCCAGCTGGGTCTTTGCCACGCTGACCAGATCCTCGTCCCAGTTGCCGGTCATCACGGCCTCAGCGTTGGCGGCCTGCCACTCCTCGGGGGTCTCAACGTCGGCGGAGGTGTCGCTCAGGCAGGCTACGGTGTGGTGATGCTCCGGCAGGGGGCAGGTAAGCACTTCCTCGTAGCAGGCGTCGGTGTGGTGGTGCACCGGGGTGTCCAGACTGCTGTCGTCCACAACGGGCTGAAGGGCCACGGCATCGTCAAACACCGCAAAGGCTTCCTCATCCACCGGCACATAGTCCGGGTTGGGCTCCTCCACAAGCTCGCCCTCTTCCAGTCCGCAGGTCAGCTCGTACTCGGTGGTATAGCAGTTTTCATCGTGGGTATGCTCAAATTTCTCGCAGATCAGGGTGCCGTCCTCGGGGTCGAAGCAGTCGTCACCGTGGACGTGCTCTTCTTCCATGCAGGTCAGGGTCTGCACCTCGGTGTAGCAGTCGTCGGTGTGCTCGTGGGGCACAAACTCGATCTGCGGCTCCAGTGCCAGCGGCGCGGGCTCAGCCTCAACGGTGGGCTGGCTGGTGGCAGCAGCGGCGGCCACCTCGTCCGCATTTTCAAGCTCGCCTTCCTCGTAACCGCAGATGAGCACCTTGGTGTAGCAATCTGCGGTGTGGGCGTGCTCCTCCTCGCCGCACTGGTACTGCGCGGTCATGGAAATGCCCACGCCATGCAGCTGCCAGTTGACGAACAGGGTGGTGATCATGGCAAGTGCCAGCACAAATGCGGTGTAGCGCCGCAGGGTGTGCCGGTTCTCACGGAACCGCTCCATGTACGTTTTAAGAATGTCGTTCATAACGAAATACCTCCTCCCGGGGTCAATGGATCAACGAGAAGCTGGACAAGGGCCATACCCTTAGAAAAACCCTGCCCACGATCTGGCTTTTTTCAACGCAGCCTATCACGCTGCTGCGGCTGTCGATGGAGGTGGCACGGTGGTCGCCCAGCACGAAGTAGCGGTTTTCCGGCACCTGATAGGGGAACCGGATGTCGCATTCGCCCACGGTCAGCGCGTCCACATAGGGTTCGTCCAGCGCCACGCCGTTTACCGAGACCACGCCGTTCACGTCCATATCAATCACATCACCGGGCTGCCCGATGATGCGCTTGAGCAGCAGCTTGTTCTGCCAGTAAAACCCGCACAGCTCGCCGTTTTCAATGTGGTTGGATTTTACCAGCAGGATAATGTCTTTATCATTTAATGTAGGGTACATGCTGTCGCCGGAGACCTGAAGCACCGGCAGAAACAGCGTAGCCAGCAGCACAGCTGCTGCGGCTACCACCACCAGAATATAGATCGTACTGCGCAGCACCCGCTGGTAGCGGTTCTGGTACGCAAGACGCTCACGTTCTGCGGCCACTTCCTCGGTGGAAGGGATGGAAGCAAACCGGATATCGCGTTTTTTCATGTTTCCTCCGAAGGCAGGCCGTCTGTGCTGCGGTATTGGTCCAGCAGCTCGTTGGCCTTGTGGTCAAATGCCTGCCAGCGCTGCTGCACCTCCTGCTCGGCGCGCTCTACCATGGCCTTGCAGTCGGCCTCGGTCTGGGTGCGCTTTTGCGCGGCGGCGGCGGTCATGGCGTCGCATTCCTGCTGCGCCTGCGCTTTCAGGCTGTCGGCGTCTGCCTGTGCCTGCTCCAGAATGCGCTTGGCCTCGCTGCGCGCCTGCGAAAGGGTATTGGCGGCGGTGGCGTTGGTGTCCGCAAGACTGGCCTGCACCGAGTGCAGATAGTCATCGGCGGCGGCCTGCGCGGCGGCGAACACGTTGTTCAGCTCCAGCGCGGCCTGCGCGATGGAACCGGCGCTTTCCAGCCGCAGCTGCCGGTCCTGCAGCTGCGCGGTAAGCGCGGCGTTCTGCGCCTTGAGCTGGTCCTCGCTCTGCTTCAGCGCATAGATGATCTCTATCAGTTCAGCGCGGTGCATCCGCCGCAGTTCACAATCTGCCATTTGTGTACATACTCCCAAAACATAAAGAACGAAAAGGTTTTCGAAGATTACGAAACTACTTAACAAAAATACCTGAAAGAGCGCTTGCAGCCACGATTCTTACGCGGTCTGAAGGGTATTTTATAAACTACCTTATTTTAGCACATTCCATGTAACAACAATATAACAAATCAGACACAAAATCAAGAGATAAAGCCAAAAAAATATCGCATTTTTTTGCTTTTTATATAGAAAAAGCCCAAAAAACGGCCACTGACCCCCAAAAAACTTAAAAAGGTTGTTCACAATTCTGGAACGTGAAGTTCTGCGCAGTAATGCACTGAATTACAGCGTGTGCGAAAAACGGGAGCCGCACTTTTCGAAAAAAGCGCGGCTCCCGGATCTGAACTTTGGGGTGATGCTTTTACTTGCCGAAGCTGCCCAGCAGGCTGTTCAGCGATACAAAGGACTGGTAGATGACGTTAACGTTGTTGATGATGGAGCTTGCACCGGAGAAGATGCGGGCAATGTAGTTGAACACCTTGCCGATGTCCAGGAAGGACTGATAAGCGTTGCTGGCGCCGCCGTCCAGATAGGTCATCTCCTCGGCTTCGATAGCGGAATAGCTGGCGGGCATTTTCATGGTAGAAGTAGTCATGGTAAGATCCCTTTCTTCAATGGTGTCATTGTGTTTACAGCAGTGTTCAGAACATGGTGGCGACCAGCAGGGTGGTAAGCAGGGCACCGGCCACAAGGGCAGGGCCTACATACTTTTGCCACTGGGTGGCGGCAGGCTGGGTGGTGGGCTGCGGCACGGTAGAAGTACCGGCCTTGGCAGTCCAGTGGGCGTAGATGGTGGCGTCGGAGGTGAACACGGTGGAGGTGGTCACCTTGCTGCCGCCCACCGGCTCGGTGTACCAGCCGTCAAAGGTGTAGCCCGTCATGGTAGGCTGCTCGGGCGTGCTCTCCAGTTTGCCGGACAGGTTCGTGTAGGTTACCACGGTGGAGCAGATGCCGCCTTGGGCATCCATACCAATGGCGTACACGTTCTCTTCCTTTTTGCTCCCTGAAGTTTTGTCGGCGGCAAATGCAGCCGGCAGTGCGCAGCACAGCAGCGTGAACAGGCAAAGCCCGACCACCAGCGTTTTCAGGAATTTTTTCATGAGATCCCTCGCTTTCCTTCACAAAGATGGAGACACTGCCCCGCCCGGGGACAGCCCGGACATCGGCGTAGTTTCTTCAACTTATTTTTATCACATCCAGTGTACCAGAACCGCAACAAAAAATACAGTCTTTTGAGAAAATAATAAGAAAAATCAGGAAAAAAATAAATTTCAACTTTGCAATATGAATCTTGTGCCCCCTGCGGACTGTGTTTTTTGAAAAACGCATCCCGCAAAACTTGCCTTTCGTAAAAACATGGAAGGATATGGAAAACGCAGGACCCCGGCCGCAAAGCCTAAAAACCGACCCAAACC
>ERZ780168.3527-NODE-3527-length-12036-cov-5.010684_pt1 | contig 12036 bp, 15 predicted proteins | sample MGYA00510981_ERZ780168 | MGnify/ENA primary metagenome ERZ780168 (study PRJEB29588, sample SAMEA2158769) | human gut metagenome | biome: human gut; feature: human-associated habitat; material: faeces | place: Denmark | collected 2008/2010 ...
TCTTTATTATATACTATTTCTCCATTTACTTCTACTCTAACTTTTACAGTTCTTTGAATTTCTTTTTCATCATTAGTTATATTATTAGTTGTATTAGAAGTATTACTTGTATTCTCCGTATATCCTCCTGTTATAGATTTAACATTTACATAGATTTTTGCATTTTTCTTTTCTGCAATTTTATTAACTGTTATTGTAATTTTACTTCCTTCATCAACTGTTTTTCCAACATCTAAGCTTTGTTTTAATACAATACCATTTGTTTTTGTCTTATCTTCTTCATATACAACATTAACTTCAAATCCCTGAGATGTTAAGTCTTCTTTTGCTTTTTGTTCTTCTGTTCCTATAACAGATGGAACAGCAACTTGTTTTATACCATTTCCCTTACTTACATAAATTTTTACAGTATCTCCTGCATTAACTTCTGTATTTTCTTTTGGATCTTGCCTAATTACAATTCCTTCCTGAATTTTTTGGCTAATCTCTTCAATTATTTCTGCTTGTAATTTAGCATTTTCAAGTTCTGTTTGTGCCTCATCTTTTGTTTTTCCTGCCACTTTTGGAACTTTAGTGGTTTCTGTTCCTTTACTAACTACTACTTTAACTGCATTTTTTTCTAGAATTCTATAGCCCTCTGGTGGATCTTGTGAAATAATTTTTCCAGCTTCCACACTACTGCTGTATTTTTCTTCCGATATTTCATATGTTATTTTTAAATCTTTCAATTTTTTTTCAGCTTGTTCTAAAGTTAAACCTGTAATAGATGGTACAGTTACATTTTTAGGTGAACTCCATACCATAGCAAAATAACCAATTAGTATACATATTATGAAAAATACTAAAATAGACATTCCAATTACTGCAATTTTCATGTTTTCTAAAATATCCTTCTTTTTTGTTTTTGCTTTCTTCACTATTTAATTTACTTGAATTCAATCTTTCACTGTTTAAAGTAGGAATTCTTTGTGTATATCCTGTATCTATATCTTTATTAACCACGATATTGCCATCTGGGTTCTTTAATGCAAGTCCTAGGTCTTTTAACATCTCTGTGGCTGATGAGTATCTTAAGTTTGGATCCTTTTGCATTGCTTTTAATATAATTTGATTTACCGCAAATGGAATTGCAGGATTTAACTTTATTGGCTCTATTGGTTTTTCCTGCATATGTTTCAAAGCAATTGATACTGGTGTATCTGCATCAAAAGGGACTCTACCTGTTAACATTTCATACATTACCACTCCTAATGAATACAAATCTGACTTTGCATCTGTATATCCGCCTCTTGCATGTTCTGGTGAAAAGTAATGTACAGAACCAATGGTTGTTCCAAATGCAGTAATTGTTGAATTTGATACTGCCTTTGCAATTCCAAAGTCTGTTACTTTTGCTATTCCATCTTCTGTTATTATGATATTATGTGGTTTTATATCTCTATGTACAATGTTATTTTTATGTGCAACTTCAAGAGCAGAAGCTATTTGAATTGCAATATTCACAGACCATTTCCAAGGAAGAGCTCCGGTCTTCTGAAATAATTTCCTTTAGGGTTTTTCCTTGAATAAGTTCCATTACAATATAGTATAAATTACCTTCATTTCCTACATCAAAAATCGATACTATATTTGGATGTGTTAAGCTTGCTGCTGCTTGTGCTTCTGTATTAAATCTTTTAATAAATTCTTCGTCTGTTGTAAATTCGTCTCTTAATACTTTTATTGCAACATTTCTTTTTAATATATTGTCTTTTGCCTTATATACAGTGGCCATTCCTCCAACACCTATTTTTTCTAGTATTTCATACCTGTTTCCTATTGTTTTCCCTTCTAAACTCATACTTTTCTCTCCTCATTATCTAGCGACGATTAAAATCGCCCCTACATTTTAAAAATTTTATAATATTGTAATTACTGTTATATTATCATATCCGCCTAATTTATTTGCTTGCTCAATTAATTTTTTTGGTGCTTCTACTGCATCTTCTATTACAGTTTTATATATTTCCTCTTCTTTAACCATATTTGTCAATCCATCTGAGCACATTATTAATATATCTCCTACAATATAATTTCTAGCTCTTACATCTGGTTCTACATATGGAGTACATCCAAGAGCTTTCATAAGCATATTTTTTTTAGGATGAGTCATTGCTTCTTCTCTTGTTATTGTTCCATCTTCTATTAATTTTTGTACATAACTATGGTCTTTAGTTAATTTTCTCATTACATTTTGTCTTATTCTATAAATTCTACTATCTCCCACATGTCCTATAAATATCTTATTATTATATATTAAGCATACATCTAAAGTAGTACCCATTCCTTCTAATTCTTTTACTTCTTTTGATTTTTTATATACAATCATATTTGCATATTCTATTGCGCTTTTTATTAAATTTAGTATACTTTCTTTTGTCTCTTTTTCTTTTTCGAAATTATTTTCTATGTACTTTTTAACAGAATCTATTGCTAATTTGCTTGCTACTTCTCCACCATTATAGCCTCCCATTCCATCAGCTAATATATATAAATCTAATTTATCTGTTGTTGGAATATAATAATAGTCTTGATTTATTTCTCTAGCTTTTCCTATATCTGTTTTTGCGAATGCTTTCATTATTCACTCCTTTTTCATTTCTTTTCTTCTAAGTTGACCACAAGCTGCATCTATGTCTGACCCAAGTTCTCTCCTTATTGTTGCTACTATACCGTGTTCATTTAAATAATCTCTAAACTTTATTATATTTTCATTTGTACTCTTTGAAAACTCTCCATTCTCAATTTTATTAATTGGTATCAAATTAACATGACATATCATTCCCTTTAGCAATTTTACCAATTCTTTCGCATCTTCCAAATTATCATTATTGTCTTTTGCAAGGGCATATTCAAAAGAAACTCTTTTATTTGTTGCTTTTATATAATCCTTGCAAGCTTTTATTAGCTCTTCTATTTGATATCTATTATTTATTGGCATCATTGAACTTCTTTTGTTATTATTTGTAGCATGTAATGATATTGATAATGTACATTGCAATTTTTGGTTTGCCAATTCATATATTTTGGGAACAACTCCACATGTTGAAATACTTATATGTCTTCCACCTATGTTTAGTCCTTTAGGATTGTTCATAATCTTAATCGCTTTTATTACATTGTCAAAATTGTCTAACGGTTCTCCTATTCCCATAAACACAATATTAGAAATCTCTTCTCCTATATCTTGCTCTACTGCTACTATTTGTTCTACTATTTCTCCTGAGGTTAAGTTTCTAACAAAATTTATTCCTGTAGATGCACAGAATTTACACCCCATCTTGCAACCAATTTGAGAAGATACACATATTGTTTTTCCATGATGATATTGCATTAAAACCGTCTCTATCGCATTCCCATCTAATACATCAAATAAATATTTTTTTGTTCCATCAGATGATTCTTGTTTCTTTAAAATTTTAAAATTACACATTGTATAATTTTGTTTCAATTTTTCTCTTAGCTCGATTGAAAGATTTGTCATCTCATCAAATTCTTTTACTTTATCTTTGTATATCCATTTAAAAATCTGTTCTGCTCTATATGGCTTTTCCCCTAAAGAAATCATTTCTTCTTTTAATTCTTCTAAATTATATTCTTTAATATTTTTCATAATTATTTTTATTCCTTTTTGAGAATAATAAATTTCTATTTTCTCATATACTGTTATATCATAATGTTTATTTTTTTGTCAATTCCTTGTATTTTCTTAATCTTTCCTCATATGCCGCTATTACATCCTGTTTAAATGCTATTTCCGGTTTCTCTACCCCCATTGTTTTAAGCAATCTTTCCGTAAATAATGGATTTAGGATTAATAATGGTCCTATAACATATGTTCCAAAAAAATTATTTTCTTTTATACCTTCTAATTTTGTTGTGTCATTTATTCCTATCCCCATTTGAGTATTCATAAAATAATTTTTACTATTATCTCCATACAGCATTGTAAATTGACTTTTAAAACCTATTATTTCTATATTGTCATATTGTCCCATATATAGGCAATTAAATCTATGCATCATATTTCTTTTTGCACATACTTCAAATATACCTAATCCATCGATACTTGTTCCATCTTCATTTTCAATATATTTCCCTAATACTTCTATTGCATTACCTGTAAAAAGAAATGGTGTATTATTATTAATTAGTTCTTGTATCTTTTCCTTATATGGCATTAACTTTTCTATTACAATTTCTTGTTTTCTTTCTGTAAGTGGTCCTAAATATATTAAATTAACGTTTTGTGTAAGAAATGCTGGTTCGTTGTCTATTGCAGTATAAATTACTTCTGCCTCTGGTACACATTTTTTTAAATAATCTATATTGCTTATATCTCCATATAAATTACAAAATTCTGGAAATAATACTTCAATTTTCATCTTTTATTTCATTCCTTCCCTTTATCATTCCCTCTACTTTTTGTTTTATTTCTTTTGTTTCTTTTATAGAATATAAATCGTGTAAGATAAATACCCCATCTATTCCATCAAGTCTTAGTTCATTTGTTGCTTCTAATATATCTTTTCTACAAGATATTTTCTCATCTGGAACCCCAGCCATTAATAGTCTTACTTTGCCGTCTAAATATCTTGGCCCTGCTATTATTACTTGTTTTATACTTTCATCATTTAAAAACTCATAATCTGTGTCATATTGCCAAGATGTATTTTCTGAGCCCTTTGCCTCTTCATGTAAGTCATCCACTATTACTATTACTGCTTTGTTTCCATCCGCGTTCTTTGCATATTCAAATGCTCTTGAACATGCAATTGGATTTATTCCTTTTGCTAGATGTGTTACAATTCTTATTCCATCAACATTTTCTTCACTAAATCTTGTTTCTACTATTTTTAGCTTTGCAAATGAATTGTTTATTTGATCTTCTGTTAATCCCATTTGCTCTAAAACTGTTATCACTGCAAGCATATTATATATGTTTATAATATTGTCTGTAATAAGTTTAAACTCTTGCTCACCTGTTGGAGTTTTTATACACATTTTTTTGTTATTAATATCTATATTATTTGCAATGTAATCTGCTTTAGGTGTACCAAACCCACATTTGGGACAATGTGCTTTTCCAATATGATGGTAACGGTAATATTCATATTCCAATTTTGTATTACATACAGGACATGTAATAATATCTCTTACAATGTTATGTGGTTCTTTTGTATCTGTATCTAATTTATCTATACTAAAATATATTTTTGCATTATTTGGTGCTATACCACTACATATTAAATCATCTGCATTTTCTATTACAATTGTATCTTTTGGAACATTTTTTGATACTATTTCTGATATAAATTCCGTATGTGCGTTTCTCATTAATGAATCTCTAAATATATTTGTACATATTAAATATGTTGGAGTTATATATGGAAATACTTTTGGTGCACTTCTTTCATCTATTTCTAAAACGGCAATTTCTTTTTTGCTTTTTCCAAATAGTGTTGCTCCTTGTAGCAATGTAGTGGCTATTCCTGCATCTATATTAGAGCCATATTTATTGTTTATTATTTTATATCCATTATCTATTAATATATCATTAATCATATTTGATACTGTTGTTTTGCCATTTGTTCCTGTTACACCAATTATGGTTTTTGGTTTATCTAACATTCCCATAAAACCTGGGCACATATCTAATGCTAATTTCCCTGGGTAATATGTTGCATTTTTGCCTAACAGTTTTAATCCGGCTGAAATTAATTTTACAATCCATAATGTTATATAAAAATTCAGATTTTTTTTCATGTTTTTCCTCATTCCTTCTTGTTTTAGATACAAATATTTTAATATATATTTGTACTTTTTACAATAGATTTAGCTAATATTTAAGGCTATTTATTAATAGTTAATGGTTTTTAGAGTTATATTATCTACAAGTGTTGAAACATATGCTTTTTATTTCTTTTAAAGCTTATATTTCAGCATTTTAGCTATATGATATATTAAATATTAACTTCGTGCAAACAAATTTTTCAAAATATATTGCTTAATACATAATAAAATGTTACAATAATAATTGCTAAGAAGTGATAATATTAAGAAAGGATTGTGGAAAAATGAAAAATTCACAGGAAAATTTAGAATCACTAATCGAAGCAATAAATGAACTATTAAACGAAGTAAGAAAAGAACAAATAATGGAAAATAAAAATGCAGAAAAAAGGCATAAGGCATGTATGCAAAACCTATCTAAATTAAGGGAATATAGCAAAATTGCAGACATGACAAATCAAATATTTGAAAAAAGAATATCAAACATAGAAAATGCCTTACAAAAAATACTAAAAAGCGAAACAAAATGATGTTTCGCTTTTTACATGCTTTTATTTATCTGTTTCTCTTTATTGCAAATGTTACAAAATATATTGCTCCTGAAATTATTACAATCATTGGTCCTGTTGGTATATTATAATAATATGATAATATTAATCCCAATACGCCTGAAAATAATGAAATTATTATAGAAAATAAATGATATGTTCTCATATTTTTTGCTATGTTTCTGCTTGATGCTGCTGGTAATATTAGTAAAGAATTAATTAATAATATTCCTATCCATCTTATAGATATCATTACTATAATTGCTATTAATACAACAAATATATTATCAATAAGTTTTATGTTTATACCTCTGCTTTTTGCTAACGAAGTATTTATACTTATTACATTTAATTTATTAAATGTAAAATACCAAAAACATAATACAGATATAAATGTTAAAAACAAGTATACTATTTCTGCATTTGTAATACTTAAAATGTCTCCAACTAGGTAGCTTGAGTATTTGTTAAAACTACCACTTTGCGCAAGTATTGCTAAACCTAGTGCTATGGCAATTGAGGAAAATACACTTATTATTGTATCTGCACCATATGTTGTTTTGTTTTTTACCCAATTTAGTAGTAACGCAAAAATTACAGCAAAAAATATTACAGATATATTTACATTAGATATTCCTAGTAGTGTTCCTATGGCAATTCCACATATTGCAGAATGTCCAAGGGCATCTGAAAAAAAAGCCATTTTATTATTTACTATCATTGTTCCTAATATTGCAAATACTGGCGATACTAATATTATTGCAATTAATGCATTTTTCATAAATGTATAATTAATAAATTCAAATGGTATTAATGTTTCTAAAATATTGTATATTATTTCCATATTTAATCTTCCTTTTATTATAATTCTCCAAATCTGTTTTTAAATTCTAGGCTTTCAAATACTTCTTGTGGTGTTCCTTCTTTTATTACTTCTTTATCCAGCAATATAACTCTATCTGCGTACTGATTTGCCAACTCTAAATCATGTGATACTAAGATTATTGACATATCATATTCTGCTTTTAGTCTATTTAATATTTGATAAAAATCTCTAATTCCATTTTTGTCTATTCCAGAAACAGGTTCATCTAATATTAGTAAATTCGGAATAGGCTTTGTTGCCATTGCAATTAGTACTCTTTGAAGTTCACCACCTGATAAATCTCCTATACTTTTGTCTATTAGCCTATCTACTCCAAAAATTTTTAAATGTTCCTTTATTTCCTTATATATCTTCTTGTCTTTTTTCATAAATACGGGTATGTACGAAATACAAGAAGCAAACATATCAAAAACAGTTGTAGGCATGTGTTTTTCAATATTAAGTTTTTGTGGCACATATCCAATTTTTATCTTTTTAGTTAAATTATCTTTTTCATCTGTAAAAATAATATTTCCTTTATGTTCTACTTCACCTAATATTGCTTTTAATAATGTACTTTTCCCTGCACCATTTCTTCCTATTATAACTGTTAGTTCTCCACAGTGTATATGAATACTTACATTTTTTAATATTACGTCATTACCAAATTTTACACTTATGTTATTAATTTTTGTACAGTGTAAACCACATGCTTTTTTCTCATCCATTTTACTTTTCATCTCCTAATACACTTTTTAGTACTTCTAAGTTCCTGTTTGCCGCATCTATATAAGCACTTTTGTCTGTTGCTCCTGTTAATACTGTATCTAGCTTATATATTTTTGCATTAGTTTCATTTGCCAATATTTCTGCATTTTTAATGCTATCATCCTTACCAATTAATATTATTTTAATATTTTCTGTATTCATCTTATTTATTATATTTTTTATGCTTTCTGCTGACATTGAGTTTTCGTCATGATCTGTATGTAAAGAAATATATTCCAATTTTATATCTTTTGCCAAATATTCCAAGGCTTCATTTAAGCATATAGCCTTTTGCCCATTAAGTTCTTGCGAAATTTCCTCATATTGTTTTTCAACTTTTTCTAAATCCTTTATATATTTTTCTGTATTTTCTTCATATATCTGCTTATTCTCTGAATTTTGCTGTATTAATACTTGCGATATTTCTTTTACTTGATTAATATAATTTTCTATACTCGTCCACACATGTGGGTTTACCTCGTCTTCTTTTATTACATTTTTTATATTCATACTTGCATCTAGCACTTTCAAATTAGGATATATTGTAAAAATTTTGTCCATAAATATTTCTAATCCTAATCCATTTTGTATAAAAATATCTGCATTTTCTATTTTTTTCATATCATTTGTAGTAAGCGTGTAATCATGTATACATCCTGTATTTTGTTCTGTCATATTTACTAATTGAACATTATTAGCTCCATCAGTTATATTTCTTGCAATTATATACATTGGGTAAAATGATGTGACTATTTTATAGTTTTCTTTTTGAACTTCTGTTTTTGCACATCCTGTTAATGTAAACAAACTCACAATTAAACTTATAAATATCACAATTTTAGTTTTCAATATTTCCACCTCACAGCTTTTAAAATCTTTTTTATCTTTATAATTCAAAATATGGGAACATATTTTATATATGTCCCCACTTTTTGTTACTATTCTTGTGTATATGGTAATACAGCTATTTGTCTTGCTCTTTTTATTGCTAATGTTATATCTCTTTGATGTTTTGCACATGCTCCAGTCGCTCTTCTTGGAAGAATTTTACCTTTATCATTGGTAAACTTTTTCAACTGTTCTGCATTTTTGTAATCTAACACTAGATTTTTATCAGCACATAATGGACAAACTTTTTTTCTAACTTTTCTAAATTTAGGGTTAAAATCTTCATCCATATTGTTGCTTCTATTATTATTTCTTTTATTTTTCTTGTTATCTGCCATTTTCATTTCCCTCCTACTTTTTTAAAATGGTAGGTCATCTCCTGAAGATATTTCAAAATCAGAATTAGGATTAGCTGATGGCATTGCACCAAATGTTGCATCAAAATTTGCACTTGCGTCTCCATCTCTTTTGCTATCTGCAAAATATGCTTCTTCTGCAACAACTTCTGTTATGTAATGCTTTTGTCCTTGTTCATCATCCCAATTTCTTGTTTGAATTCTTCCTATTATTCCTACTTGTTGACCTTTTTTAAAATATTTACTACAGAATTCACCTAATTTGCTCCATGCAACTACATTGATAAAATCTGCTTGTCTTTCTTCTCCTGGCTTTGTAAATCTTCTATTTACAGCTAAGCTAAAAGAAGCTACTAATGTATTGTTTGTTTGAGTATATCTAACTTCTGGATCTCTTGTTAATCTTCCCATTAAAATTACTTTGTTCATACTACACCTTACCTTTCAATTTAAGGCCCCCGAATTCTAATTATTCCTCTACTCTTACTACTATAAATTTTAGAACTTCATCTGTTATTCTGTAGTTTCTTTCAAGTTCTACTATTAATTCTGGTTGAGCTTCAAAGTTAATTATTACGTAGTATCCTTCTTTATTCTTCTTAACCTCATAAGCTAATTTCTTTTTGCCTACTTCATCAACTTTTTCTACTTTACCTGCATTATTAATCAAATCTGTAAATTTCTGTACTAATGTTTTAATCTTTTCTGCTTCAACAGTTGGATTAATAATGATAACACTTTCGTATTTATTCATTATCTTTCACCTCCTTATGGATTATAGCCTGTCTTTAAAAACAAGCAAGGATGGCCTCTAGCCACTTATAACGTTTAATATTCTACCATAATTTTGCACATAAATCAAGGCTTTTATAAAAAAAATCCGAATATAGAATTGAGGAGGATATCTTGCATGTATGGATATCCTCCTCTCTCTTTACTTCAACTCCTGCAATCCTGCCTCACGCAGGATTGCAAGATTATTGTCGTTTTTTATTACGACAATGAATTCATTTTGAGAAACGAACCATATTTCTGATTCCTCATCATATAATTCGTTCTCCACGAGAATGAATGTTCCTTCATCCTTGTGTGTGCCAAACTCGATTGGCTCTCCACCCACAAATACCTTTATGGGTCCCTTTATCCGGTGCCATCGTCCAACAAACCTACTTTTATCTACCATGGTGTCTCTCCTTTCTCTACTACTTTTAGTCAAGGTTACATTAAGTAATAGTTTTATGATGTCATTCCTAGGTATGACTGGTTACTCGCCTTGAAAATTTCTTTCGCCACCTTTTGCACACTTAAACAAGACAAAATTCTTGTTGTTGCTTCTCCTCCCATCTTGGGAGTTTATGCAATTAAGATATCATATTTTTCGCGTTTTGTAAACCCTTTATGGTATTTTTCTGCAATTTATATTTTTTGTTTTCCAGCACTACTAAATACCATAAATATGTAATAATTATTAGTATTGCTATATTGTGTATATATAATATCACTATACTGCTTATTGCAGTTAGGATCACTACTGTTATATTCGAGATTTTATTTATATAATCACGTGACTTTTGTAGTCCAAACTTTATATGTAATATTTCTTTTATTATTCTTCCACCATCTAATGGATATATAGGAATAAAGTTGAATATGCCTATTAATGCATTTGAATAAATAATTATTAAACTTTTTTCCATATTACCTTTTGTTGTTAATAGAGTAAAAAATATTATAGCAATATTAGTAAGTGGCCCAGCCAGTGCAATTATAGCCCTTTTTACACATAGAATTGTTCCCTTGTTTACTTTTCTATTATATTCTTCACAAAGTACTTTAAATTCTATTTGCAGTCCATAAGGAGTAATATTTATAGATATAGGTTTAAATCCCAATAACATACCTATTATTAAATGTCCTAATTCATGTACAAATGCAAATAACATTAATATTGCATATATTTTTATTTGTTTTGTTATTATATAAATAAGCGCAAAAAGAAATATTTTTAAATCTATTTTTATACTCATTTTTGTCCTTTCTCTTTTTACTCTAAAAATCCATTACATATTCTGGGTCTATTACTCTTTCGTCTTTTATTATTTCAAAATGAAGGTGCGGACCTGTTGCTTTCCCTGTTTCTCCAACCTCTGCTATTATATCTCCTTGCTTAACTTTATCCCCTTTTTTTACTAAAAGCTTGCTACAATGTCCATATAGTGTTTTTACACAATTATCTTTTATTACTATATAGTTACCGGTAATCTCTATCTGTTCCAGATATTATTACCTCTCCATCCATTGCAGATTTTATAGATGTTCCCGCTTCTGCGCCTAAATCTATTCCTTGATGATTTTCTGATATTATATCTGTAGGCTCTCTTTTACCAAATCTTGATGTTACTATTCCTTGTATTGGTAAAATTAAATTGTAGTTTTCTTTTATATAGTCTGCATCTAACTCCATTTGCGTTTTTGGTGCTGATGGCTCAGAAACTACTGCAACTATTTCTGCATTTCCTCCACCGCCCACTCCATTATTTTCTTTTTTCTCCTCCTCCTCGTTTTTTTCTTCTGTTGGTTCTTTGTTTTCATTACTTTGTAGCTCCTCTTTTTCTTCGTTTTGTATTTTTTCATTTTCCTCTATATTGGGTTGTTTCTGCTTATTTATAAATACTATTGCATTATTGTATAAGTTATTAAAGTTCACATCATATTTTAATATCTCTGATGTCCTTTCCATTACATCTTGTGAAAAAATGTAATTATTATTTTTTATAAG
>ERZ780168.3532-NODE-3532-length-12025-cov-6.314954_pt1 | contig 12025 bp, 8 predicted proteins | sample MGYA00510981_ERZ780168 | MGnify/ENA primary metagenome ERZ780168 (study PRJEB29588, sample SAMEA2158769) | human gut metagenome | biome: human gut; feature: human-associated habitat; material: faeces | place: Denmark | collected 2008/2010 ...
TGAATATCTGTATCGTGTTCGCCCAGCTTGAACGGGAAACGATACAGAAGCGGGTAACGGACGCTTACTACTCCCGCAGTCAGCGGGGCTTTAAGATGGGCGGGAAAGCCCCTTACGGCTTCCATACGGAGCCTATCAAGATGGACGGTATCAACACAAAGAAGCTGGTGGTAAACCCGGAGGAAGCGGCCAATATCCGGCTGATGTTTGAGATGTACGCCCAGCCCACAACTTCCTACGGGGACATTACCCGGTACTTTGCCGAACAGGGGATTTTGTTCCATGGCAAAGAGCTGATACGCCCCACGCTGGCGCAGATGTTACGCAATCCTGTCTATGTGCAGGCAGACCTTGATGTGTACGAATTTTTCAAAAGTCAAGGTACAGTCATTGTCAATGACGTTGCCGATTTTACGGGCATGAACGGCTGCTATCTGTATCAAGGGCGGGATGTGAAGCCCAGCAAAAAGAACGACTTGAAAGACCAAATGCTGGTGCTGGCTCCCCATGAGGGCATTGTCCCCTCTGACATCTGGCTGACCTGCCGCAAGAAGCTGATGAACAACATGAAAATCCAGTCTGCCCGGAAAGCCACCCACACATGGCTGGCAGGAAAAATCAAGTGCGGGAATTGCGGGTATGCTCTTATGAGTATCTACAATCCCTCCGGCAAACAGTATCTCCGCTGCACGAAACGGCTGGACAATAAAAGCTGTCCTGGCTGTGGGAAAATCATCACTTCGGAACTGGAAGCGGTTGTTTATCAGCAGATGGTAAAGAAGCTGGCAAGCTACAAGACGCTGACAGGAAAAAAGAAAGCGGCAAAGGCAAACCCGAAAATCACCGCCCTGCAAGTGGAACTTGCCCATGTAGACAGCGAGATTGAAAAGCTGGTGGACAGTCTGACGGGGGCAAACAATGTCCTGTTCTCCTATGTGAATGTGAAGATAGCGGAACTGGACGGGCGCAAGCAGGAACTTCTGGCAAGGATAGCGGAGTTGACTGTGGAGGCCATCAGCCCGGAACAGGTCAGCCAGATTTCCGGCTACCTCGATACCTGGGAGAATGTATCTTTTGATGACAAGCGGCGTGTGGTGGATTTGATGATCACCACCATAGCCGCCACAAGCGACAGCTTGAACATCACATGGAAAATCTGACTGGCGGCACCCCTCCCGTCAGATACCTACCCTGTGTAGTCCCTTGTAAACTGTACTTTGGTTATATTCAAAGCCTAATCCGGAACCAAATAAAGCTGGAAATGTTGTTAGACGTGATTAATTCCGAGATTCAGAAATTTAATGAATGCGGATTGGCTGAATGGAGCGGAATCTTGGATGAAGCGATTGCTAAATTTGATTTAGGAAATCCAAGAAGTTGATTTTGTTGCAAGCGGGCTGTTTAGGCCCGCCTGAAGTATTTTGGGGTATTTATTTCTTGTCGGAATCTGCAATCTCTTCCAATGTACCAATGCTTTTGATAAAGTCCTGTTCAACTGGGGAAATGGTGTTTTCCAAGCGGTTCTTGTACTTGGTGTATTCGGCATGAGCCTTATCAAGTGCCTGCTTGTGGCTGATGTGACCGCTACTGGTAAGAATATCACGGCGGGTCATTTTCAGGTAATCGTCAATGGTTTCCAGCCAGTCCTTCATATACATTGGTTCCTGATTGAGAGCGTGTACCTCGGCGATATCGAGATAGGCTGTAACTATCTTGTTTAAAGCATCCAATTCCTGCTGGGTAAGATAGTTTTTTGCAATTTCTACATCGGGGCGACGGATGGTGTCACTAGCCCATGAGGTAAGTCCCATATTATCTTTTTCAGCATCGGCACGCTGGTAAATAACTTCTGCAGCTGTGTGCTTGTGTGCTGCCCAGTGCATCTTATTCTGCACCTGCTTAAAGAATAGGATGGAGCTTTCTGCACTAGGATCGTAATCGATGCTGGTAGCATAGATTTCCAGAACTTTTCTCCAAAATACCTTTTCAGAGGAGCGGATGTCTCTGATACGGGCAAGCAATTCGTCAAAGTAATTGCCGCCGCCAAGTCTTTTTAAGCGGTCATCATCTAATGCAAATCCTTTTTTCATGTATTCTTTTAATATTCTCATAGCCCAGATACGGAACTGTGTACCACGGTGGGATTTTACACGATAGCCTACGGAGATGATTACATCGAGATTGTAGTAATCGACATTGTAGGTTTTTCCGTCGGCGGCAGTTGTTGCAAAATTTGCAACAACTGAAATGCGCTGTAATTCTCCCTCTTCAAAAATATTTTTGATGTGACGTGATATCGTTGATTTGTCACGCTGAAACAGCTCTGCCATTTGGTCAATGGAAAGCCACACAGTATCATCCTCAAAGGTAGTTTCTATTTTCGTCAAACCGTCTTCGGTTGTGTACATAATAATATTGGAATGATTCATATACGCAGTCCTCCTATGTTGGTGTATCGTTCTTTTTGGCTCTGCTTTTATACACATTGTATTGGTTTTTACACTGTGGTGAGCAGAATTCCATATTCGGTCTGGTGGCAACAAATGCTTTGCCGCAGTGCTTACATACCTTCATGGTGGAGTTTTCATCCGTCAGCATAAAGGAAAACATCATCTGTACACATAACAATAAGGAATTGAAGTCCCAGACAATGGTAGGGCGTTCCCGCAATTCTATGCGGTAGGTAGGTGCCACACCGCCGAAAGCAGCCATTCCCTGACGGTATAGGTTACGTTCATTCTTATCCAGTCTGTCGTAGTCCAGATAATAAAGAAAGCTGGAGAAGAAGGTAAATGCCCAGTCACGGAATACTTCCACAAGCCATTCATAGGGCTCGGCATATTCATTCTGAAAACTCATCATAACAGCCTGCGGCTTATTCTTCATGGTCATAATTAAAGCAATCATCTCTACGCAGTCAGTACTCCAACTTGATTCCACACTTTTCTTGCGAAAATCAATCTTGTCAAAAGGGAAAAAGTAGGACAGATACTTCTCTGTAGAGATGCTTCCTTCCTTGATAAAATGATTCTTTGGCAGATAGACTGCCTCATATGTAATAAAATCCGGTGTGGTAGGCAGGGCAGTCATTAGTCCCAGCATACCGTATTCGGATACAAAGCTCATAATGGCTTCTTTTAATTCTGATTCGCTTGCCTTGTTCATGGCAGTAGTACCGATGTTAATTGCGGTCAGCACCAGCTTCTCATAATCCTTGATAGGATTGTAGATGGATGGCTTGGCATCCGCAGAAGGTGTAATATAACACTTTCCGTTTGCGGCTGTTCGCCATTCGTATTTATCATATTTCACCCAGTTGGAACTGGATTTCTGAAAGATATTCTTCATAGTAATTCCTTTCTGTGCAAAAACTATTACTATCATAGCACGTCTGTATGCATATTTAAACTTTTTTTTTACGATCCGATCGATTATTTTTCTTGCGTTTCTTGGTTTCTTCCTTTGCCTGGTTTTCCTGTTCTCTGGCAATTCTTCTTACCACTACACCGATTTCCTTTAGTAGAGCCAGCTTTTCTTTATCCAGTTTTTCCATAGTAGCCGGGATCTCTTCTTCATGTCTTAATAGGAAGTCCAGTTCTTCCATGGTAAGATTACCATTGGTAGAAGGAAAATCCTCTCCCTGCCTGTCCACCAGTATCATAAGAACCTTTTTCTCAATCTGACCAAGAATAGTAGAGCGGACACCACGGATATTTCTGTCGCTCTGATTACGTAAAGCAGCAAGCTGACTGGTAGTGAAATCTCTAAGATATAGGAAGTATATCAACTCCTTATGGTCGTCCTTTAAGTCATAAATAATCTTGGAATAGTCCTCATCGGAAAGGGAGTTGTGCATCTCAAAAGGACAGTTAGAGATAATGTCTATATAGTCCCCTTTCATAAGCTGTCGCCAGTAAGCATGATTGATGGGAGCCGGGATAACAATGGCAAGTGGTGCCACATCCTTCTTGCTGTCTAGGTTTTCTCTGCCGATTTCGTGATATCGCTCCTTGCGTTCTCTGTTGGAATCTAATAGGTCCCATTCCCTTATCACTTCCTCAAAATCCGAAACAGTGCGGGCACCGTCCTCCAGTCGCTTTAAAGCAATGGCACGAAGCTCCTTTTTTAACATGGTCTTATTGGGGTGCTCATCCTTCGGCTGGAAATTATCATCTTTTATGGGATGTAATTCCTGTTCCAAATCCATTTCATTAAAATGCTCTAATTCAATTTGTAATTCCTGCTGGGATGCCTCAAAGGTAATATCCTCATCTATGGAAAAGGCTCCGTCTTCGCTGTCGAAGTTATGAGAATATTCCCAGAAGTCCATCAATTCCTGATGTTTTCTAATGTTCATTTATCCGTAAAACCTGCCTTGTATATACATATTTAAAATTTTTTGCAACTTTTTTTAAAAACACTTCCGCAAAACCCCTTCTAAATCTCCTATAAGTGAGAGAGTAATAGTTTTTGATAAGAAACGATTACTTTTGAAAAGAAATGGTATGCGCATAACCATTATAATATGACACAAACAAATGTTCTATATTTTTGGAGAAAAAACAGAAATTTATTTGTGTTTGGCTTAGAAATAGGATTTTGAGGAGGTAGAAGAATGAAGGATAAGGCTTTATTGACTGTAAAAGAGTTTTGCTCTTATTTGGGGATTGGTCAGACAAAGGCACGTGAGTTGTTGGCTGAAAATGCTGATGTATTCGCGGTTCGCATCGGAAACAGACTGTATGCTCACAAGGGCAAGCTGGATGAATGGCTTTTGAATCAGATTGGATGCTAGGAAATTTGATTCATAAAAAGACAATGAATTTATTAAATAACCATGAAACTAATTGAAAATTAAGTGTGTATATGCTACAATTGGGTGGACTGATGGTTCCTTTCAACGTATATACACGCTGGAAGGAGGCAGATATGGGTAAATCCATAAAAGGTAAAGAACTTGGTAAAGGCATTACACAGAGAAAGAGTGATGGACTTTATCAGGGACGATTTGTGAATCGTTTCGGCAAGACGCAGACCATATACGCAAGCAATCTGAATGAACTTCGTAAAAGGATGCGTGAGGAACAGTATGAGGATGAGAAGGCACTGAATGTTGTCACCAAGGATGTAACCCTTGATGAGTGGTATGAGATTTGGATGAATACCTGTAAGAAGAATTGCAGGAATTCCACTAGGGAATCCTATGCCACACATTATAAGCGGATACAGAAGGAGCTTGGGTGGCGTAAGCTGACATCATTGAACCTGATTATCATGCAGAATGCACTCAATGAGCTTGTTTCTGATAATGCCAGAAAGAACACGAAAAAGATTCCGGTGGATATGCTGGAAAAAGCAATCGACTCTGATTTACTTACAAAAAATGTTGCAAAGCAATTAAACACGGTGATTTCCAAGGAAGATAAGAAGGAAAGACGTGTACTGACAGTAAGTGAAGCAGAGTTGTTTTTAGGTGAGGCACAGAGTAGTTTCTACTATAATCTGTTTGTGCTTGCCATAGAAACCGGAATGCGTATTGGAGAGCTTTGTGGTGTTCAGTGGAAGGACATTGATTTTGACAAGAAGGTACTGTATGTGCGTCACACATTGTGCTATTTTCAAAAAGATGGTAAGTACATTTTTGAGATGCATGATGCAAAGACCAAGAATGGAAGACGAACGATTCCATTAACCACGAGGGCGTTGGAGGCATTGAAACGACAGCGCATTCAAAAACAGAAGATTCTCTTTAAGGGAATCGAAACAGAGGAACAGTACAGGGACTTGGTGTTTGTTACGAAAAACAACAGACCTACACAACAGTTCATAGTGCAGGAGGCAATCGGTGCCATTGTAAACCGGATTCGAAAAGAGCATCCTGACTATGAGATGTTTTCACCACATTGCTTAAGACATACTTTTGCAACCAGAGCAATTGAGAACGGAATGCAGCCAAAGACATTACAGAAGATTCTCGGACATGGCTCCTTGCAGATGACAATGGATTTGTATTGTCATGTGACAGAGGATACACTGTTTACAGAGATGATGAAGATGGAAAAGGCTGTGTAAGCTCAAAAGTGTGTAGTAAGTGTGTAGTAAGGCTATTTTGAGAATAAGGGGTTCCCCGGAACCCCTGTAAATACAGGAGGTTTTATTAAAATGGAAGCATATAAGCAGGAATTTATCGAATTTATGATTGACTGTAACGTACTCAAGTTTGGAGATTTCGTTACAAAGAGTGGAAGAAAGACACCATTTTTTGTCAATACAGGCTTTTACAGAACAGGTGCCCAGCTAAAGAGACTTGGCGAGTATTATGCTGAGGCTATAAATGCAGAGTTTGGTCTGGACTTTGATGTGTTATTTGGTCCTGCATACAAGGGAATACCTCTCACAGTTGCGACAACTATGTCCATAGCAGAGATGTACGATGAGGACATCAAGTATTGCTCAAACAGAAAAGAGGTAAAGGATCACGGCGACAAGGGAATACTCCTTGGAAGTCCTATAGAGGATGGCGATAAGGTTGTCATCATCGAGGATGTCACAACAGCCGGAACATCTATTCAGGAGACACTTCCTATCATCAAGGCACAGGGCGACGTGGATGTCATGGGTCTTGTGGTTTCAGTAGACAGAATGGAGAGAGGCCAGGGCGAGAAGAGTGCGCTGACAGAGATCGAGGAGAACTACGGAATCAAGACAACAGCTATCGTAACAATGGCAGAGGTAGTGGAGCATCTTTACAACAGAGAGTATAAGGGAAGAGTTATCATAGATGACACCCTTAAGGCCGCTATCGACGCTTACTATGATCAGTACGGTGTAAAGTAGATATAATATATCTTAAAATATTGTAAAAAGTCTTAAAATATTATATAAAATAAAGATATGGAGTTAAGGGCCATATCTTTATTTTTTTTGTTTATATGGGAGATTCCAACGTATGATAAAGTTTTTTAAGGCGATGTTTGGGGATGTAAGAGAATATTTCAGAAAATGGTCGGGGTGGATACTGTTCACTGTGTTGATCTTGTATTATGAATTGCTGTTTCACGGCATGAATTTCAGCCTGGATGATGGGAACATAGCCGCTATAATAGCATTTGTGGTGGTGGTTGGAGGCGTGTTCAGCGTGCTGACAGGATTTTTTCCGCCGGTCATCAATAAGATACTTGCAACGCTGTTCACGTTGTTTACGGGTGTGATCTTCATCGCCCAGTACGTATATCATTCGGTCTTCAACAACTATCTGTCTGTTATTGGAACCATAAAATTCGGAAATCAGGCTGTGGACAATGCGGACACGGTCATATCCAATATAAAGGCACAGATAGTGGACGTTATTCTTCTGGCTGTCCCGGTGCTCATAATGATCGTGTGCATATGGACATTTATGGCATTTGACAGGAGAAGGTGGTGGGTGAACCTCATAGGTGCCGCCGGAACAGCTCTGGTGTATGCCACAACACTGTTTGTGATGTGGGCTGTGGCCTCGGATGTGTACAGTCCGTACAATTTATACAAGGAATATACATCGGTTGATCTCTCTGTTGAAAAGCTCGGCGTCATGGAGAGTTTTGTGGTGGATGTCAGAGAGGGTATCGCAGGCAAGAGCTCAGCACAGAGCAGGATAAACTTTGCCTCGGGTGGTGAGGTCGATATCGACTCACTTGCCTCCACAGAGAGCACAACGATGCAGGAGATTACCACCGAGACGGTGGATGTCGCGGAAGCGACCACAGAGGAGGTTGTGATCGACACATCCCCGAATGTCCTGGATCTGGATTTTGATGCCATAAATGACCTTGCGGGAAATGATGCGGTTTCATCGCTCAGCGAATATTTTGCAAATATACCCCCGACAAATAAGAATGAATATACAGGTATGTTCGAGGGCTATAATGTCATATGGATAACTGCGGAGGGGTTCTCAGGCTATGCGCTTGATTCCGGTCTGTTCCCTACACTGTCAAAACTTGCGGACGAGGGCTTTGTCTTTGAAAATTACTATCAGCCGCTATGGTATGGTTCAACATTAGGCGGAGAGTATGCAAACCTGATGGGAAGCCCGACTAAGAACGGTTCATACCTCAGTATGTGCAGGGCTGCCGACAATGAGAATGGCATGCTGTTTTCCATGGCGAATACGCTCAAGAGACTCGGCTATAGCTGTTACGGATTCCATGACAACGACTATACATATTATGACAGGAATATCACCCATACGGCGCTGGGATACGAGTGGATAGCCAGCGGTAATGGGCTTGAGTACCAGACTGACGAGAACGGGCAGGACATGTGGCCTCAGTCGGATCTTGTCATGATGGAGGAGACATTTGACAAGTATACAGAGACGCAGCCGTTCCACCTGTACTACCTGACGGTCAGCGGTCATGTGCCATATGGATACGGTGCGGCAAATGCCATGGCGGAGAAGAACAAGGCTGTGGTCAGTAACCTTAACTATGTCCTGGATACGACAAAGGCATATCTGGCATCCCAGTACGAAATGGAAAAGATGCTTGAATATATGATGAAGAGACTTGAGAAGAAGGGGCTGCTGGACAATACTGTTATCGTCCTGGCGGGGGATCATGTACCGTATGACAATATGGACGTTGTGGACGAACTGGCAGGGGAGAACTTTGGAAACAGTCTTGAGGTGTACAGGAGCAGACTTGTCATATGGTCGGCGTCGATGGAGAAGCCGGTGAGAGTTGACAAGGTGTGCAGCAGTATAGATATCCTGCCGACCATGCTCAATCTCATGGGAGTGGATTATGATTCGAGGCTCATCATAGGAAGGGATATCCTGTCAGACAGTACAGGACTGGTGCTGTTCCCGGACAGAAGCTTTATAACGGATGCATTTGAATATAACGCAGTCACGGACACGCTGACATCCCACACGGGTGCGGAGGTATCGGATGACAGTTTCATTGCGATGCAGCTATATGTCGCGGATAAATTTACAGCAGCTGACAACATAACAGAGTCGGGGTATTATACATATGTTGCCAGGTATCTGGGGATAGACGAGGATAATTGACAATATTTATCATATTAAAATGTGGAATTATTCTCAAAAACGTATTATAGTATTTGTGGCTAATACCATAGGTATGTAATGAAAATATTATGCAATAAAGAAAGAGGTTAATTATGAAACTTGGTAGAAATGATATGTGCTGGTGCGGAAGTGGTAAGAAATACAAGACCTGTCACCTGGCTCTTGACGATAAGCTTGAGGATATGAAGAACAGAGGATTCAAGATCCCTACACATGCGATGATCAAGAACGCAGAGCAGATCGAGGGAATCAGGGAGGCTTCAAAGGTCAACACATCTGTGCTCGACTACATAACTCCATTTGTCAAGATAGGAGTGTCTACCAGAGAGCTGGATGACCTTATCTATAACTATACAAAGTCCATAGACGCTATTCCTGCATGTCTTGGATATGAGGGATATCCTAAGAGTGTGTGTATATCGGTAAATGATGTGGTATGCCACGGCATTCCAAGTGATGACATTATTCTCCAGGATGGAGATATAGTTAATATCGACTGTACAACAGAGTACAAGGGATATTTCGGAGACTCATCAAGAATGTTCATGCTGGGAAATGTTGATCCCGCATGGAAGAAGCTTGTAGAGGATACAAAGAAGGCTCTTGATATAGGTGTTGAGGTGTGCAGCAAGCCATATGTGACCATAGGAGATATAGGATATGCCATCAACAAATTTGCACAGGAGCAGGGCTATTCGGTTGTCCGTGAGATAGGCGGCCATGGAGTAGGTCTTGCAATTCATGAGGAGCCTTATGTAAGTCATATAGGACAGCCTGGCAAGGATTATGTGCTTGCTCCGGGAATGGTGTTCACCATTGAACCTATGATCAACATGGGCGGCCCTGATGTATATCAGGATGCAGATGACGGCTGGACTATCTACACGGAGGATGGCTCACCATCGGCACAGTGGGAGTACACACTGGTTATGACAGAGCATGGAGTGGAGATACTTGCCCACTAGGGAGTGGAATAGAATAAAAGAGCAGCAGCCTGATATGTTATCAAAGACATATCGGGCTGCTGCTTTTTGTTGTGTTAGTTATCCATTAGGATCTGCTGCCGTAAACCGGCAGACAGATTATATTACTTTGTAAGTATTCCAAGGATTTCGTTGCTTCTTGCGATGAACTTGGTCATTGCCTCTGCTGACAGTGGACGGTTGGCAAGTACGGCCAGATCATATAACTGGCAGCAGATCGTAGCTGTGTTGTCGCTGTCAGGGTTGTCCAGAACGTATTTAACAAGCTTGTTGTTGCTGTTCAGGATGAGTGTCTCTCCCTCGCCCTGACCGAACATTGATGGATCCATACCGGCCATGCCGTACATCTTCATCATTTCCTGCATACGTCTTGTCTCCTCAGGCTGGGTGAGGATAGAAGATGTATTCTCATCCTTCAGGGATTCAACCTTTACATTCAGGTTCTTCATGTCGAGAGCCTTCTCAAATGTAGCTGTGAGCTTATCCTTGTATTCCTTTGCAGTCTCCTCGGAGAGCTCCTCGCCGACAAAGTTGTCAGAGAGCTCAGCGTCTATTCTGTAGAAGTGAACATTCTCATTCTTCTGCTCAAGCAGTGTGATGAATGGGCTGTCGATGGTCTGTGTCATGATCAGCGCGTCCATGCCCTCAGCCTTGAACATATTGATGTACTGTGACTGAGCCTGCTCATCGGTTACATAGAATACCTTGTTCTCATACTTTTCCTTTCCTGCCTCAAGATACTCAGGGAGAGTTACATATTTGCCCTCGAGATTCTTGTATATACAGAAGTCCTTCATCTTGTCGAGAAACTTGAGATCCTTCAGACAACCAAACTTGATAAATGGGTTGATGTCATCCCAATACTTCTCGTAGTCCTCTCTGTGTGTCTTGTACATGCCGGACAGCTTGTCTGCAACCTTCTTGGTGATGTAGTCTGAGATCTTCTTGACAAATCCGTCATTCTGAAGCGCGCTACGTGATACGTTCAGTGGAAGATCAGGACAGTCGATACATCCCTTTAAGAGCATGAGGAACTCAGGAATTACTTCCTTGATATTGTCGGCGACGAATACCTGGTTGTTGTACAGCTTGATCGTTCCCTCAAGGTTGTCATACTGTGTATTGATCTTAGGGAAGTACAGGATACCTTTCAGGTTGAATGGGTAGTCCATGTTCAGGTGTATCCAGAACAGAGGCTCCTTGTAGTCGTGGAATACCTTTCTGTAGAACTCCTTGTATTCCTCGTCGGTGCAGTCGTTTGGATGCTTTGCCCACAGTGGGGTAGTGGTGTTGAGTGGCTTAGGAGCTTCAGGCTTCTTCTCCTCGGTCTTTGTATCGTCTGCGTCTGGGCCCTTGCTGTCCTCAGCATTATCTGCTGTGTCGCTGACTTCCTTTGCATCCACGTCTACAGTAGCATCCTTAGGATCTTCCTGTGGCTCGTCTGCGTTGGTGTAGTAGATCTCAACAGGCATGAACGAACAATACTTGTCGATGACCTCCTTGATCCTGTATTCATTTGCAAATTCATAGCTGTCCTCGTTCAGATAAAGGGTGATGGTAGTACCTCGGTCAGCCTTAATGCACTTCTTCATGGAGTATTCAAGGCCGTCCTCGCACTCCCAGTATACAGCGTCCTCGCCGTCCTTGTATGACTTTGTCTCGATGGTGACCTTGTCGGCAACCATGAATGCGGAGTAGAAGCCCAGTCCGAAGTGGCCGATGATCTGTTCCTCTGTTGCCTTGTCCTTGTACTGCTCAAGGAATGCCTCGGCTCCTGAGAAAGCGATCTGGTTGATATATTTCTCAACCTCCTCCTCAGTCATACCGATACCGTTATCGGTAAATGTGATGGTCTTGTCGTTGGCACTTGTGGTCACATCTATACGATATGGCTCATCCGGCTCGTCAAATTCGCCCATAAGAGACAGCTTCTTAAGCTTTGTCACGGCATCACAGCCGTTTGATA